>Ga0105240_10006826_pt1 | contig 16696 bp, 10 predicted proteins | sample KBSC54metaG_FD_80426 | JGI IMG/M metagenome (GOLD analysis project Ga0105240, IMG submission 80426) | Corn rhizosphere microbial communities from Kellogg Biological Station, Michigan, USA - KBS C5-4 metaG | ecosystem: Host-associated > Plants > Roots > Rhizosphere > Soil | place: Michigan, USA...
CCGGTCGAGTGCGTTGGAAAGCCCAACGCGGGCTCTCCCGCATCGCTCATGTCGTGCCGGCCATTTGGGATTCGCCGCCGGGCCCGGCGCAGGTGATCAGCGGTGCCGGGGATGTCGTGCAGGCCTTCGACGCCCGCACGGGCCAGCGGCTCTGGAGCTCGGTCAACATTGGTGAGGGAGTGGTGCCATGGCTGTGGCTCATGGCCAGTTGTTCGTTCGAACCGTCAGCAGCTTATTCTGCCTGGAACAGGGCGTTTCCACGAAGTAAAAGCGACCGATATGTGCTTTTGGATTTCGCCGCCGGGTCACAGCTCCGGGGCTCAGCCTCCTTTATTGAAGTGTTGGCCGTTCAGGCGGGTGACTCCCTGTCCATCGGGACTAACGGCACTGCGATCTTGAAATGCTGTGCCGGATGGTGTTCCTTCTGGAATACGTCCAGCACGAAATGAACTTCAGCCCGATGGTTACCGCTTTCGCTTTGACGACGATTCTCAGCAGTTGCACCAGCGCGAAACCTGAGGCAATGGGAAATGTCCGCCAGGAATTGCGCCCCAACGTCATGATGGGGCAGATTTTGGTGCTGCCGCCAAAATCTTCCTGAGCGAGGGCACCACCTGCCAGCATGAGCCTTGTCCAAACCGCACTTCGGCGCCCGCTCACCGTGATGGTGCTCATGGTCGGCCTCATCCTGGGTGCGTTCGTGGCTTTGCGGGAAATGCCGCGCGACATTTTTCCTACTTTGGGTATCCCGACCATTTATGTGGCTCAGCCTTATGGCGGCATGGACCCCGCCCAAATGGAGGGTTACCTCACCTATTATTACGAATACCACTTTCTGTATCTAACCGGTATCGAGCACGTCGAGTCGAAGTCCATTCAGGGCGCCGCGATTATAAAACTGCAGTTCCACCCGGGCACCGACATGTCGCAAGCCATGTCCGAGACAGTGGCCTACGTCAACCGTGCCCGCGCTTTCATGCCGCCCGGTACGGTGCCCCCGTTCGTCATGCGCTTTGATGCCGGCAGTGTCCCGGTGGGCGATCTGGTCTTTTCGAGCACCACTCGAACCGTGGGCGAGATGCAGGACGTGGCCTTAAACCGGGTCAGACCTCTCTTTGCGACTCTGCCCGGCGTTTCCGCTCCTCCTCCGTTCGGCGGCAGCGCTCGAAGCATCGTTGTCAACTTGAAGCCGGACCGGCTTCGGTCCTTCAACATGTCTCCCGATGAGGTGGTCGCCGCGGTGACCGCCGGGAACCTGATCAGCCCCTCCGGCAATGTTCCCATCCAGGGGAAGTATCCGATGGTGCCTCTGAACGCAGTGGTCATGAACATCAAAGACCTCGAGGCTATCCCCATTCGGACCGGAACGTTCCCCACGGTCTTTTTGCGCGATGTAGGACAGGTCGTGGATGGTTCGGACATCGTGACGAGTTATGCGCTAGTGGATGGCCGTCGCACCGTCTATATCCCGGTGACCAAGCGGTCCACTGCTTCGACCCTGTCAGTGGTGAACCTGGTGAAGGCCAACCTGGCGAAGTTCCAAAGCGTGTTGCCGGCTGACGTGAAGGTCAGTTATGAGTTTGACCAGTCTCCGTATGTCACCCGCGCCATTGGCGGGTTGGTATTGGAGGGAGCCCTCGGAGCGATGTTGACGGGTTTGATGGTGCTGCTGTTCCTGCGGGATTGGCGGAGCGCATTGATCGTGGTGGTGAATATCCCTCTTTCGCTGGCCGGCTCGATCCTGGCCCTGTGGTGGACCGGTCAAACGATCAATATCATGACCCTGGGCGGGCTGGCGCTGGCCATTGGCATCCTCGTCGATGAAGCCACTGTATGCATCGAAAACATCCACACCCACCTGCTACGAGGCCGATCCATCGGACACGCCGCCCTGGACGCTACCACCGAAACGACCGTACCGCGCTTTTTGGCCATGCTCTGCATCCTTGCTATTTTCAGTCCCACCCTGTTCATGACCGGCGCCGCCAAAGCCATGTTCTTGCCGCTTTCTTTGGCGGTGGGCTTCGCCATGGTGACCTCGTATTTGCTCTCCAGCACGCTGGTGCCGATCCTCTCGGTCTGGGTTTTGCGTCGACATGAGCAAACGGCCACGGGCCACACTGTGGCGGAAAGCCGGTTTGCGCGCCTGCAGGAAAGATACGCTAGTCTCGGCCGCCGGTTGATTCACGCCCGCTGGGCTGTGGTGGGCGTGTATCTGGTCCTGGCGGCCGTCGTCATCGTGGCCGTGGGGAGGCGGCTTGGGACTGAGATCTTCCCCAAGGTGGAAGCGGGGCAACTTCAGCTGCGTTTCCGAGCGCCTACCGGAACGCAATTGGACGGTACGGAGGCGATCGCGTTGCAGGCTTTGGACCTGATCAAGCAGGAGGTCGGGCCGCAAAACGTTGAGATTACGCTCGGCTTTCTCGGGGTCCATGGCGCGTCCTACCCGATCAATTTTGTTTACCTTTGGAACGGCGGCCCTGAGGAAGGGGTGCTGCAGGTCCAACTCAAGCCGGGCGTCCCGATTCATGCCGAAGCGTTAAAGGAACGGCTCCGTCATACGTTTGCCGAAAAGTTGCCGGGCGTTAGTTTCTCCTTTGAGCCGAGCGACATTGTCAGCCGCGTCATGAGCCTGGGATCTCCGACCCCGATCGAGATCGCATTGAGCGGCCAAAATCTTTCCGCCGACCGGGCCTTCGCCGAAAAGGTCAGGAGTGCCCTTCAGGGAATCTCGGCCCTCCGGGACGTGCAGTTCGGCCAGGCGCTGGATTACCCGACGGTCAATGTGACTGTGGATCGGGAAAAAGCGGGGGTGATGGGGGTCAAAATGGCCGACGTTTCGCGGGCGTTGGTGACAGCTACCTCGTCCAGTCGCTTCGTCGTGCCCAACTATTGGGCCGATCCCAATAGCGGCGTGGCCTATCAACTCCAGGTGCAGGTCCCCCAAGCGCGCATGGATTCGTTCGAGCAGATGAAGAATGTGCCGGTGATGAGCCACGATGGCCAGGGCTTGTTGCTCCGCAACGTCGCCAAGGTCAATGCGAGCACCGCCGTGGGCCAATATGAGCGTTACAATATGCAGCGGATGGTCACGATAACGGCCAACATCGTGGGCTCAGATTTGGGAACCGTCGCGCGACAGGTGAATGATGCCCTCACGAGGCTGGGTCAACCGCCTCCAGGCATCACTGCGGCTGTGAGGGGCCAAATAGTCCCCCTGAACCAGATGCTGAGCGGGTTGCGAACCGGCCTGCTGATGGCCGTGATGATCATTTTCCTGCTCCTGGCGGCTAATTTTCAATCCCTGAAGCTGTCTTTCATCGTGGTCTCCACGGCGCCGGCTGTGATTGCCGGTGTGCTCCTCACGCTTTGGGTAACCGGCACAACGCTAAATATTCAATCATTTATGGGAGCCATCATGGCGGTGGGTGTCGCCGTGGCGAATGCCATCTTATTGGTGAGCTTCGCCGAGCGCCGACGCTTGGAAGGGGCCAGTGCCTCCGAGGCGGCCATTGATGGAGCACGGACCCGCCTGCGGCCTATTTTGATGACGAGCGCTGCCATGATCGCCGGCATGTTGCCCATGGCCTTGGGCTTAGGGGAGGGCGGCCAACAGAATGCTCCTTTGGGCCGGGCGGTCGTCGGTGGCCTCGCCGTTGCGACTCTGGCCACCTTGCTAGTGCTCCCCGCCGTTTTTAGCCTGGTCCAGGCCCGTGCACATCGTCGCTCAACCTCCCTGGATCCCACGGACGCGAATAACCACTGATCGAGCAGACGTGATGCTCCGCAAACCACGATGATTTACCCTACCACTAGTAGCACGACAAAGAAGTTCCGGCGCCTCGGTTGCGCGCTGCTCGGCTCCCTGGCGCTGGGTGCCCTCTCCGGATGCGGCCCAGCAAAGGTGGACAGCCCGTCAAGCTCGGCTCCGGTTACCGACGTGCAGATCATCAGGCCAAAACGGGGTGAGATCGCTCGCAGCATCACATTACCTACCTTCCGCATCCTGGCCTGGCAGGAAGCTACCCTGTACGCAAAGGTCTCGGGTTACCTGAAGACCCTGGCCGTGGACAAGGGAGACGAGGTGAAAGCGGGCCAATTGCTCGCGGAATTGGAAATACCCGAATTGTTGGCGGACCAGGCACAATACATAGCGGAGGCAGAGGTGGCTCGCACGAATTATGACCGAATGGCCGCGGCTCGCCAGACGGCCCCCGACCTGGTTATCCCGCAGACGATTGATGACCTGCGGGGACAATGGGAAGTGGCTCGAGCGAAACTCCAGCGGACCCAAACGCTTTTACAATACGCGCGGCTCACCGCCCCATTCGCCGGCACCGTGACCGCCCGGTTCGTTGACCCGGGTGCATTTATACCCGCCGCAACCGCTGGCAGCACTCCGCAAAACGCAGCTGTCGTTACTCTCATGGATTACAGCCGGGTCCGCGTCCAGGCCTTCGTGCCGGAGCCTGAGGTGCTTTTCATCAGCAACGGTATCCCGGCTAAGATTTCCCTGGAGGAAATGCCCGGCCGTGTTTTTCCGGGTTCAGTCACCCGCTTCGCGCACGTGCTGGATCCTGCCACCAAAACGATGTTGACCGAAATTGAGCTCTCCAATCCCGCCGGCGAACTTCGGCCCGGGGCCTACGCGAACGTGCAAATGGAACTGGAGCGGAAACACGATGCCCTGCTCCTCCCCGTGCCTGCGTTGCTGGTCGAGAAGGCGGGCACCTCCGTTTTCTTTGTGGTGGACGGGAAAGCCAAAAAAACGCCCGTGCAGGTTGGCTTTAACGACGGGACAAACGCCGAAATTGTCACTGGTATTCAACCGGATCAGCCACTGGTCTTGTTGGGCAAACAGACGCTCACCGATGGTCAGCCGGTAAAAACAACGGAGGCGAAGTGAGACCCGCTTCTCACCAACGAGGATGGGGAGCCGGCGATTGGCGCTTCGTAATTCTTACGGCCGCCGCGTTCTCGTTTTCTGAATTCCTGGTCCAGGCGCAAGGGATGACCAATACGGCCGGCTTCGGTGTTTCGAATTCCATCGCGATTTCGGGCATCCCGTCGACCAATGACCCGGCGTATCCGCTGGATCTCCCTACGACCCTGCGCCTCGCCGGCGCGCGAAATCTCGACATCCAAATGGCCCGTCAGAGCCTTAAGGAAGCCGAGGCCAATCGCCAGAGCGCCGTCGAGCAGTTTTTTCCCTGGGTGGCCCCGGGTGTTGGTTATCACCGGCGCGATGGCGTGGCCCAGGCAGTTCCATCTGGAGTGATCTCCGATGCACATTTTCAATCTTACTATCCGGGCGCCACACTCACCGCCCAAATGGCATTGGGCGACGCCATCTACAATTCTCTCGCCGCCAAGCAACTGGTGAGGGCCTCTGATCAAGCCGCGGAGACTCAGCGCCTCGATTCTCTGCTCTCCGCCGCACAAGGTTACTTCGACCTGGTCAAAAGCAAGGCACTGGCCCAGGTGGACGGTGACGCTATTCAAATCCTCGAGGGCTATCGTCAGGAACTGCATGCGGCCGTGGCGGCCGGGATTGCCTTCCGAGGGGACGAACTTCGGGTGCAAACGCAGACCGAGCAATACGAGGTGGTGCTGGAGAAAGCCCTGGAACAACAAAGGGTGGCAGCGGTGAACCTGGCGCAAGTGCTGCACTTGGATCCGCGGACGGAACTGGTCCCGCTGGATGCCGGGTTAACTCCCTTGAAGTTTTTCCCAACCAACGTGTCGGTTAATGCCCTCGTTGACCTGGCGATGAAGACGCGGCCTGAACTAAAACACAGCGAGGCCGTCCTGGCCGCCTCACGAGCCGGGAAAAACGGGGCGCTCTACGGGCCCCTGATTCCCACAGTGGGCGCGCAGGTCTTTGCGGGTGGTTTGGGGGGCGGACCGGATAGCGGGCCAGGCAATTTTGGCGCCGAAGGCGATTACACGGTCGGCTTGAGTTGGCGGATCGGCCCCGGAGGTCTCTTCGATCCCGGTCGAGTACATGCCAGCAAAGCACGGTTGGAGTCGGCGCAGCTCGCTGACGCCAAGCTCCAGGATGTCATCCTCTCCCAAGTAGTTGCCGGGTTCGTGCGGGTAAATTCCACGGCGGCCCAAATTTCGTTAGCCGAAAAGAACCTGAACACCGCGAGCGAGACCCTTCGGCTCACGCGCCAGCGCAAACAATATGGCGTGGGTGTGGTTCTCGAAGATATTCAAGCCCAACAGGCCCTCACCCAGGCTAAGGCCGATTACGTAACTGCCGTCGCCGAGAATGACAAAGCCCAATACACCTTGGCCAGGGCCACCGGCGGTCTCGCAAACCAATGAAACGCGCTCCCTAGGTTCCCCGGCTGCCGCGTCCAAAATTCCTCAGGGATAATGCCTCCCGCGGCGTAATAGGAATGGAATGTATGGCAACTGGCGGCTCCGAGCTGAGAAGTGCCCTTTTAAACACGGGCGCGACCCGGCTGATGTGCTCGGTTTTCGGCGCTGCTGGCCGTTGTTTCTCCGAAATGAAGTGTTAGTTTAATGTGGTCTTTGGCCTTATGAAACCAAGTCATGAATCCGAGGCAGATGGGTCCCTAACCCAGGTCCTAAGGCAATGGGTGGTGGACGATCCTCTTCCCCCCCACTTCCAGGAAGGGGTCTGGCAACGGATCGGGGGGACGAGACGCCAAGAGGCATCCGGTCTTTGGGCTTCGCTGGTGCGCCGGCTTGAAGTCGTCCTGCCGCAACCCCGCGTGGCCTATTCCTACGTCGCGGCTCTATTGTTATTGGGGGTAATCGCCGGGTCCTGGACCGCTCAAAAGCAAAACAGCCGGCTTGAAGCCTCCCTGGGCTCGCGCTATCTCCAGTCCATCGACCCGTTCCAACCCCCATCACCGGACCGATGAAGAGGGTCGCTCTCATTCTCTTCCTGGGAGTGTTTGTCTCGACGGCGGCGTTTTCGGGTTTTTATTATCTGGGCACGGCCCGAGCGCGGGCTCTCATGAGCCAACCCCAACCGGAGTTGGCCTGGCTCAAACGCGAATTCCACCTGAGCGATGCCGAACTGGTTCGGATTACGACCTTGCACGAGGCTTACCTTCCCCATTGCGCGGAACGTTGCCAGAGAATTGCCGAGCAGAACGAAAGGCTCGGGCAACTCCTTACCCAGACCTCCGTGCTGACCCCGGAAATCCAAAACCTGCTGACGGAGCGCGCCAAAACCCGGGCGGATTGTGAAGCGGAGATGCTCAAACATTTTCTGGAAGTCAGCCGCACGATGCCCGCGGAACAGGGCCGCCGCTACCTGGAGTGGGTGGAGCAGCAGACCTGTCTGAACGGTCAGGGCATGGAGGCCAACCACCAGCCTCAGTCGGTGAATCCAATGCCCGTCCATCATCACCACTAGCGCGGCCCCGGCATGAACGCATCTCCCGGGGACGATCTGGACGGACACGACATCGCCCGACTACGGAAGGGCCACGATGCCGCTTTGAATGATCTTATGAGCCGGCACGCGGAAAAACTTTTCCATTACCTCCTCCGGTCTTTGCAGGACGAGGGCGACGCGGCTGACCTGGCCCAGGAAACCTTTGTGCGGGTTTACCAGAACTGTTCGAAGTTCAACCCGAGCCAGAAGTTTTCGACCTGGCTCTACGCCATCGCAAGCAACCTGGTTCGCGATCGCTTTCGTTGGCGTTCGCGGCATCCACAGGTCTCGCTCGATGCGGAAAACTCGGACACGGGGTCCAGCCTGAAAGACCTGCTGACGGATGTGGCGGGCGGGCCTGACCAGGGACTCCAAGCGGCAGAACGGGCCGATACCGTGAGAAAGGCGGTGGCGTCCTTGCCGGAGGAACTTCGGCAACCCTTGATCCTCGCGCTCTACCAGGACATGCCGCAGGCGGAAATTGCGGCGATCCTGAAGTGTTCGGTCAAGGCGGTGGAAACCCGGATCTACCGGGCGAAGCAACAGTTGCGCGTCGGATTGTCGGAACTGGTCCAAACTACCTGAAGGGATCGAAAACTCGGCGTTGTGAAGGAGAAAGGGCATGAAAACAAGGCGTCGCCTTAAACGTGGGTTCCGGAGCGAAAAAGACGCGCTCGGTCCAGTAGCAGTTCCGGCCGAGCATCTCTGGGGAGCGCAGACGGAGCGCGCGCGGCAGAACTTTCAAATCGGCAGGGAGCGCTATCGCTGGGACCGGTCCGTGATCCGGGCGCTCGGCTTGGTCAAGAAATGCGCGGCCCTGGCGAATGGTGAACTAGGCGAGCTACCCCATGGGAAGGTCAGGCTCATCGTCCGCGCCGCCCAGGAGGTGATCGAGGGGAAGTGGGATTGCGAGTTTCCGCTCGTTGTTTTTCAGACGGGCTCAGGTACGCAGACGAACATGAATGCCAACGAGGTCATCGCCAACCGCGCCATTCAACTCGCCGGCGGGGTAATAGGCTCGAAAAACCCGATTCACCCGAATGATGATGTAAACCGCAGCCAATCTTCCAATGATGCATTTCCGACCGCCATGCACATTGCGGCAGTCGAGCAGACGGAAGATCTCCTTCTTCCTGCCCTTCGACGGCTTCGCGATACCTTGTCGGCCAAAGCCGAGGAGTTCCAGCCTATCGTGATGGTGGGGCGGACTCATCTGCAGGACGCAACTCCAATTACCCTCGGACAAATCATTTCGGGGTGGGTGGCACAGATCGACCACGCTCTTGGATCGATCCACCAAAGCCTGACGGGGGTCTACGCCTTGGCCCTCGGGGGTACAGCCGTCGGCACCGGGTTGAACGCCCGCCCGCGCTTCGGCAAGTTGGTGGCACGGAAGATAGCCGAGGAAACGGGGAAGCCCTTCATCTCGGCTCGCAATAAGTTTGCCGCCCTCTCAGCCCATGATGAGATGGTAACCTTGAGCGGGGCCTTGCGCACCTTAGCCGGCGCGCTCATAAAGATTGCCAACGACGTGAGGTGGTATGCCTGCGGGCCGCGCGCGGGATTTGCCGAACTCAAGATCCCGGAAAATGAACCCGGCTCCTCAATCATGCCCGGCAAGGTCAATCCCACCCAGTGCGAGGCGTTAACCATGGTCGCGGTGCAGGTCTTTGGCAACGACCACGCCGTGGCCTTCGCCGGCTCACAAGGCAACTTCCAACTCAACGTCTACAAACCTGTGATTCTGCACAACGTCCTGCAGTCGATTCAGTTGCTGGCCGAAGCCGCGGCGTCTTTCAACGACCATTGCGCGGTCGGCATTGAGCCGAACGAAAAGCGCATCCGCGAAAACCTGCACAATTCACTGATGTTGGTCACCGCTCTCAATCCCCATATCGGATACGAGCGGGCGGCCGAAATTGCCCGGTTGGCGTATCTGGAAGACCTTACCCTTCGTGAAGCAGCGCTTAAACTCCGCTTTCTCACCCCGGAACAGTTCGATGCCTGGGTACGACCCGAGGCCATGACCCACCCCAGAAGGTGACCTGAGTGGTCTGCTGGTTTATTCCCCTCGGATTGCGAGGCCGATTCGAAGCAGACCAGGTGAGCGGGGTTCCTCCTGTCAACTCGCTCGCTGGCTTCCGTCGGCTGCCCGTAAATCACCCGATACGCTATCCGTATTATTTGGCTGCATGGCAATTACGGTGCGAGAGCTGGGCTGGCGGGCGGATAGTAATATCAGCGCATTTGATGAATCCATTACCATCGATACGCAATAACTTACTCATTGAGTATTGCGAGAAAGCATAAAACTGCCGGTTTTTCGGGTCTACTCGCGTTTTTCCTCCCCGGCTCGCCTGGTGGTGCCAGGGTCCATCCTCATTTTCGAAGCTTCCTTAATAGTCTTATGGGTCAATTTAGTTACATTAGAAAAGTAACCAAGATGAATAATCCCTCCTCTTGACAGTATTTCGGACACAAGTAATGTCGCTCTGTTCCAGTTTTCAGTCACGGCAGGGCAAGGCTCTGTCTCGTAGTAAATAAATCGAAGGCGACCGAACTCTCCTGGGTGATCTGTCAGAGCTGATTCCGGTTTAGCACGACAAGTTATTAGCAGAGGGAGTGCATACAAGAATGATGATTATGGCTAGCGACAACGATCCAGCGGGGAGAACTTACAAGCTCAACAATTGTTCAGCGATGGTGTGGCGAATTCTGATCGGGGTCGGATTGTGCCTCGTCATGGTGACTCAAGGGGTAGCCCAAAACTGCTCGCCGCCGCCCAGCGGGCTGGTGGGGTGGTGGACCGGGGATGGAACCGCGAACACGTTGGTGGGCACCAACAACGGAACCTTGCAAGGCGGGGCCACCGCGACCGGCGCCGGAATGGTGGGGCAAGCCTTCAGCTTCAACGGCACGACCGCGTATGTTCAGATTCCGGATTCACCGGTGTTGCGTCCCACCAATCTCACCGTTGAGGCTTGGGTAATGTTCACCTCCTTGAACTCGACGGGCAATTCTCCGGCGGGCCAGCAGTATATCGTCTTTAAGCAGAACACCCGGAGTTCCTACTTCGAAGGGTATTATTTGGGGAAGGAACGGCAAGCGGGCAAAGACGTTTTTGCCTTTGGCGTAAGCTCATCGAGCGGAACTGGGGCTAATGCCTATTCAACCAACGCAATCGCTACCAACGTTTGGTATCACGTGGCGGCCGTGCGGGGGAGCAACTTCATTCAAATCTATGTAAACGGCCAGTTGCACAGTCAGGCGGCGGTTTCTTTCGCGCAGAACTACGGGAATTTTCCGCTCTATTTCGGCACATCGGGTGAATCGTACTGGGACCACAAATTGGCAGGGTCACTGGACGAGGTATCGCTCTTTAACCGCGCACTGTCTGCGGCCGAGATTGCGGCCATCTACACCGCGGGAGCTTCCGGAAAGTGCAAATCGGCCGGCGGTCTGGCGATCACCACCCCACCTCAGAGCCAAACGGTGGCGGTGGGCAGCAACGTCTTGTTTAGCGTGGTCGCTTCGGGAGCGGCCCCGTTGAGTTACCAATGGCAGGTGAACGGAGCTCCCATCGCCAACGCGACGGGCAGCAGTTACACGCTCAACAACGCTCAAACCACCGATTCGGGTAATTATACGGCGGTGGTTACCAATTCGACGGGTTCCCTGACGAGTGCCGTCGCCGTTCTAAGTGTGCTGGTGGCGCCGGGGTTTGCCTCGCCGCCTCAGGCCTTGACGGTCGTGGCGGGGACAACGGCCAGCTTTAGCGCGACCGTCACGGGAAGCACCCCTCTGACTTATCAGTGGAAGTATAACGGAGGGAATCTCTCCAACGGGGGCCGAATTAGCGGGGCCACTACAAGTGCCTTAAGCATCACCAGCGTCCAGGCCAGCGATGCGGGAAATTATTCACTGACCGCCAGCAATGCGATTGGCTCGCTCACCAGTTCAGCGGCGGTGCTCACGGTGAACGGACCGCCCGTGGTTACGTCCCCACCCGCGAGTCAGAGCGTGATTGCCGGGAACAACGCGTTATTTACGGTAGCGGCCACCGGCACCGCACCGCTCAGTTACCAGTGGCAATTCAACGGAGGTCCTGTGGGCGGAGCCACAACCACCAGTCTCACTATCGCCGGTGCCCAGCCTGCCAACCAAGGCAGCTACACCGTGGTGGTCACCAACTCCGCGGGGGCGGTGACCAGCGCGGTTGCGGTGCTCACGGTTTTGTTGCCTCCCAGCATAACGGCTCAACCGACAAGTCTGACCAACAACATCGGCACAACCGCGGGCTTTAGCCTGACGGCGACCGGCACGTCGCCTCTGAATTATCAGTGGCGCCTGAATGGGGTCAACCTGGCTAACGGGACGAGGATTAGCGGAGCGACCGGGCCCGCGATAACAATCTCTGGCATACAATCCGCCGATGGGGGGAGTTATACCGCAGTCGTGGGCAATTCGGCTGGTTCGGTGACGAGTGTGGTCGCCACCCTGACGGTCCTCACTCCTCCGAGCATCACTACCCCACCTGCAGGTCAAACCATCAGCGCTGGGGCAAACGTGAACTTCGGGGTCAGTGCCTCCGGCACGGCCCCGCTCAGTTATCAGTGGTTGTTTAATGGAGCCGCCCTTAACAACGGTGGTCAGGTAAGCGGTGCGACAACCTCGGCGCTCGCTTTGAGCAGTGTGCAGACCACCAATGGGGGTGGGTATTCGGTCGTGGTGACGAACGTCGCAGGAGCGATCACCAGCGCGGTTGCCACGCTGACAGTGACGGCTCCAGGAAATTGTGTGCCTCCCCCCGCTAACCTGGTTGGCTGGTGGACGGGCGATGGCAGCGCAGCCGATTATTTGGGGCTCAATAACGGCACGCTACAGGGCGGCGCCACGGCGACCACCGTCGGCGAAGTAGCCCAGGCCTTCAGCTTCGATGGGGTTAGCGGCTTTGCTCAAGTCCCCAACTCTGCGGCTTTAAACCCGGCGGCGTTCACGATTGAGTTCTGGGTATTGTTCACCTCGCTTGATTCATCCGGAAACTCTATGGCAGGGCAGCAGTACTTGGTTTTTAAACAGAATACTCGAACGGGTAATTTCGAGGGCTATTATATTGGTAAGGAGCGCCGCACCGGTGGCGATATCTTCGCTTTCACCGTCACTTCCGCCACGGGGGTCTCGGCGGAAGTGGACTCCACAACACCCATTACCACTGGAGTTTGGTACCACGTGGCTGCCGCGCGCGGGGCCAGTTCTCTCCAACTCTACGTTAACGGGCAGTTGGTCGGTCAGACGAGTGTGAGCTTTGCGCAGGATTACGGCAGCCTTCCGCTATTTTTTGGAACCTCAGGCCAATCCTATTGGGACCGGAAGCTGGCCGGGAAGCTGGATGAGGTATCTCTGTACAACCGGGCGCTCTCTGCCAGCGAAATTGCGGCAGTATATGCAGCGGGCACCGGCGGTAAATGCAAAGCTCCCTCGGCCCCGGCCATTGTTAGCCAACCCACCGGTCTAACGCTGGCGCTCGGAGGCACAGCGACCTTCGCGGTAACCGCGACCGGAACGGCACCCCTCACCTACCGATGGTACAAGGATACTTTCCCACTCAGCGATGACGGGCGGATCGTCGGCTCCAGCAATTCGGTTCTCACCATCAGCAGCCTGCAGAGCTCTGATGTAGGCAATTACCAGGTCATCGTGAGCAATGCCTTGGGTTCAGCCACCAGCGCCGTGGCTGCGCTGAGTCCTGGTTCCCCTCCGGCCAACGATAACTTCGCCTCCGCCCAGGCAATTAGCGGCGGATCGGGCTCGGTTTCCGGCAATAATTTCAACGCCACCAAGCAAGCCGGTGAGCCCAACCACGCTGGCAATTCCGGTGGAGCGTCGGTGTGGTTCAACTGGACCGCTCCGTCCACTAGTCCGGTGACTTTCGATACTGCACTGAGCGGCTTTGACACCTTGTTGGCTGTTTACACGGGAACGTCCGTCAGTGCGCTGACCGCAATTGCCAGCAACAATGACATGAACGCCAATAGTACCCGAAGCCGGCTGACCTTCTCGCCGGTATCAGGAACGACCTACCATATCGCCGTGGACGGCAATAATGGAGGCACCGGCAATTACTCCCTGCGTTGGGCTCAAGCCACCACCGCGCTGCCTGACCTGTCAATTGTCGGCTCGGCGGTCAACGCCCACATTACGACCGAGACGTTTGCGGCTTCGAGTTGCGCGGTGATGGAGGGCTTGATCCAGGCCGGGACGCGAACGCTCATCCGCTTTGACACCCAAACCGAAAATTCCGGCACGGCCAATCTGTTTTTCGGGAACCCGGCCAGCAACCCGCTCTTTGTCTGGGCCCCGTGTCATGCGCACTATCATTTCAACAATTATATGTCGTACCGTTTGCGGGACTCCAACGGACGGGTGGCTGCTATCGGACTGAAGGTCGGCTTCTGCGTGCTGGATGTGTTTCGCTGGAGCTCAACAGCTCCCGCCAATGCGCTCTATACGTGTAGCAACCAGGGTATCCAGACCGGTTGGGGTGACCTTTACGACTCAACGCTGGATGGACAGTGGATTGACATTACCGGGCTACCGGCCGGTAACTATACGATGGAACTGGAGGCCAACCCGGAGGGAATCATCCAGGAAGCGAATTATGGGAACAACATCGCCACCGTGGCCATCGCGGTTGGGAATCCTTCCGCTGCGCCGGCCAATGACAACTTCGCCAGTGCGCAAACCTTGCTGGGTGGTTTCACCAGCGTGGTGGGGAACAATCAAAATGCCACCAAACAGACCGGGGAGCCCAATCACGCCGGTAATGCGGGAGGGCACTCCTTGTGGTATCAGTGGACGGCGCTGAATACCCAGCCCGTGACGATTGATACCATCGGCAGCAGCTTTAATACGCTGCTGGCGGTCTATACGGGCAGCAGTCTGACCGCTTTGACTCCGGTGGCGAGCAATGACGACATCGGTAGCCCCACGAATTTGCAAAGCCAGGTTACCTTCAATGCCACAGCTGGAGTGGTCTATGACATCGCAGTGGATGGCTTCAACGGTGACACCGGTAGCGTGGTGCTGACCTTGAACCAAACCATCCAGAACGACAACTTCGCTTTCCTGACCTTCGTCGGTGGGGTCGGCGGCTCGATCCGCGGCAGCAATTTGGGCGCGACCAAAGAGGCCGGCGAGCCGAATCACGCCGGCAACCCTGGCGGCGCCTCCATCTGGTATGGTTGGACCGCTCCAATTTCTGGTGTGGCGACGTTTGACACACTGGGAAGCACCTTCAATACGCTCCTGGGAGTTTACACCGGGAACTCGGTCAACGCTTTGACGCTGGTCGCCAGTAATGACGACATCGGATCTCCGACCAACCTGCAAAGCCGGGTGAGTTTCAATGCCGTCGGGTTGACCCGCTACAACATCGCCATCGATGGCTATAACGGTGTGACGGGTGACTCGTTGCTCACCTGGAGTTTGGCGGCGGGCGCTAACGTGGCGTTGGTGTCGCATCCCACGGACGATCTTTTGCCGGCTTGGCTTGCCCCTGGAGCACCCATCATTCTTGGGCACAGAGTTCTGGCCGAAGGCGAGTTTCAACTGATGATCACCGGTCCGGCCACGCAGCTTTACCTCATCGAAGTATCGCCCGACCTGGTGCATTGGCGTCCCCTGGTAACCACGGTTGCCGACAACCTGGGGGCGGCCTATTTCACAGATAAGTCCTCCCATTCCCATAATCGCGCCGCCATCAATGACCCGGTGTGCGGACTGGACCAGGTGGCTGGCGTTTCCGCTTCCGCTCGGAACAGTCGCTTTTATCGCGCCAAGCCGATCGGTGCCAAACTTTTCCAGGCATTCTGAGTTGGCCTGGGATCGGGCGGCGGTGTCCTGAGGAAGATGAGCCGGGCCCGATCCTGGTTGAGTTGGGCCGTGGCCGCCTACAACAACGCCCGACGTCACGTCACCATCTCGGCGGCCCGGCTTTGCTTGTCCGTGATCCACCCGATAATTAGTCCGTATTTATTGGTTTCAACAGAAGTGGATCTATGTCTCAAGTGGGCGAGGGTACAAGTGCAATTTACGTTGGGACTTGAGCAGTAAATAAATCGTCGTTTCCAGGACGGGGTGCGACCTGGATGGGCGTCGCGGGGCATTTCAATTGAGTTAGTGGAACTCTCATTGTTTTTGAAAATGCAACCTACGAAGCCGCCGTTTTTCGTCACACGGGTTTCCGCCCTCTTCCTCCTTCTTGGTTTGCAGGTTTCCGCGGAAGCACATCCCACCATCGCCAAGGGGCGGGTTAACCTCGGAACGACAAACGGCGTCGGGGTCTTTCGCTTGCTGGACTCAACCACCCTCACACCCCTCGAGGCGTGGCGCAGCAACTACTTTGGCAATCCCTCGAATGTGGGCATGGGGGCGGACACGGCGAATCCCTCGGGCGATGGGATTCCGAACCTGGTCAAGTACGCCCTCGGCCTGGATCCTCTCGTGCGGGAGAATCTCGATCAGTCGCTCGTGAGCAAGGGAGTTCAGTCTTCGAACGCGCAGATATATTTGTCTCTGGCTGTCAACCGCACCAGGACCGCCCCGGACGTGAGTTATCTGGTGGAAGTGTCCGGCGACATGAAGCATTGGCTGTATGGTGGGTCCAATACGGTCACGCTCACGAATACCCAAGCCCAATTGATCGTTCGCGACAACATCCCCTTTAACCTACAACCTCGTTTCATACGCCTCTTCGTCACAAACGACTTAACCGGGTTCGTGGCCAGTTCCCTGAGCTTCACCAACGGTGCGGCTATAACGATTCCCGATATCGGTGCAGCAACTCCTTATCCCTCCAGCCTGGAGGTTTCGGGCATGCGAGGTCTCGTCACCAGCGCCACCGTTAGCCTTTACCAGTTGTCGCATACTTACGTTCAGGATGTGAATCTGCTGCTCGTGGCTCCGGGGGGGCAGAACGTGCTGCTGATGGCACACGTCGGCGGATCCCTCGGGGTAACCAACATTAACCTGACCTTTGATGATTCGGCGGGCTCCGGCCTTCCACTCGACAGCCAGGTCGTGACTGGCACCTTCAAACCCACCAGCGGAGCGGGCACCGTAACGTTCCCCGGCTCCGTACCAGCCGGCCCCTATGAGGGTTCCCTCTCTGTCCTGAGCGGGTCTCCTCCAAACGGGGTATGGTCGCTCTATGTTCTCGATGATTCGGCCAATGATCATGGGACCGTTGCAGCGGGTTGGAGTTTAGCTCTCACCAGTGTC
>Ga0105240_10006827_pt1 | contig 16696 bp, 14 predicted proteins | sample KBSC54metaG_FD_80426 | JGI IMG/M metagenome (GOLD analysis project Ga0105240, IMG submission 80426) | Corn rhizosphere microbial communities from Kellogg Biological Station, Michigan, USA - KBS C5-4 metaG | ecosystem: Host-associated > Plants > Roots > Rhizosphere > Soil | place: Michigan, USA...
GAGAAATCCGAACCCGCCCTCGAGGATCGTGTCGGGACCTTCGAAGCCCGAACCCGCCAGGCGCGCAGCGAGAATCCCCGATTCGGCGGCACGGCCCAGGTGCAAGCGCTTGACCATCGCGCCGTTGTCCGCCTTCGCGAATGCCAGCACGCCGCTGCAGAGCGAGCCGGCGATGCCGAGCGCCTGGCAGAGCTGGCCGGCGTCGAGACGCAACAGCCGACCGGCTACGATCGCCGCGCCGAACGGCCCGGTCAGTCCGGGTGCGTGAAAGCCGAGCGACTCGCTGCTGTGGCGTGACGCCATTCCGATGCGGAACATCGTTTCGCATCCGGCAACGATCGCAGCGACGACCTCGGCGCCGCTGCTGTGCAATTCCTCGCCGAGTGCGAGCGCGACCGGCATCAAAGCCGCGCCCGGATGCACGCCCGCGCCGGGCTTGCGCAGGCTGTCCTGCTCGAACGCGTGGGTCGCGACACCGTTGGCCAGCGCGGCCATTGGTGCGCTCACGCGGACCGGAGAGGCGATCACGCGGCTGGTCCCGGCGGCGCCGTAGTGTTCGGCATAGCGCCTCACCGTTTGCGCCCACGGCATCGACGCGCCGAGCAGCGCGACGCCGACCGCGTCGACGAGGCATTGTGTCGCGCGCTCGACGTCGAGCGCCGGCACATCGGCGAGTTGCAGTCCCGAAGCGAAGCGCGCGAGCGCGCGGGCGGCGGTTTCCACGATTCGATCGATCAGGGAGAAAGAAGCGGCGACGATTGTACGTCGCGCGAGGGGCGCAGTCGTGCGAAAATCATCCGATGCAACGAAGGGCCCATCACCGCGCGACCGGCATCCAGCGCCGCGAATTCCTGAAGACGGCGCTGGGGATTGCGGGCGTTGCAATTGCGCCGCGTCTCTTCGCGCAGGCTGACGCCGCGGCCGACTACCCGTCGCGCCCGATTCGCCTGATCATTCCGTTCGCCGCGGGCGGCGGCACCGACATCGTCGGGCGCACAATCGCCCAGAGGCTCAGCGACGCATGGAAGCAGCCGGTGGTCGTCGACAATCGCGCCGGCGGCAACGGCACCATCGGCGCATCCGCGGTGGCGCAATCGGCGCCCGACGGCTACACGCTGGCGATGATCACCGCGAGCCATTCGGTCAATGTCACGTTGCAGGGAACGAAGCATCCGTACGACCTGCTGAAAGATTTCGCTCCGGTTTCGCAGGTGACCACGCAGCCATACGTGCTGGTCGTCAATCCCGGGTTGCCGGTCAAGTCCGTGGGCGACCTGATTGCGTTGGCGAAATCGAAGCCGGGCAAGCTCACCTACGGATCGTCGGGCATCGGCGGGACGAGCCATCTCGCCGGCGCGCTCTTCTGCTCGCTCGCCGAAATCGAGATGACGCATGTTCCTTATCGCGGCGGCGAGCCGGCGATGATGGACGTGATGACCGGCCAGATCGACATGCTGTTCTCGACACGGCTGCAATCGCGCGCATTGGTGGAAGCCGGAAAGCTGCGCCCGCTCGCCGTGACGACCGCGGCGCGTTCGCCGGCGATGCCGGAACTGCCGACGATGAAGGAAGCCGGCGTGCCGGGCTATGAGATTGCCGGCTGGTATGGCGTGCTCGCTCCGGCCGCGACGCCCGCTGCGATCGTGACGAAGCTCAATCGCGAGATCGTCCGCATCGTGCACCTGCCCGAGGTGACCGAGAAAATGGCAGCCGACGGGTCCGAGCCCGTAGGCAGCACCCCGGCGCAATTCGCCGCTCATATCAAGTCCGAGGTCGACAAGTGGCGCGAGCTGATCCGCAAGACCGGAATCCGCACCGAGAGCTGAGCGCCGGCGAGCGCGCGGTCGCAACGCCCGGCGTCGACTCCACCGGCAATTCGGACGGTGGCTTCGCCGGCTTCATCGGCCGGCGCGTCGCGGCGCTCCGCTTCGAGGATCTTCCACCGGAAGCCATCCACTGGGCGAAGGTCGGCATTCTCGATACCGTCGGCGTCACGCTCGCGGGCAGCAACGAGGAAGCGCCGCGGATACTCGCGCAGGCGCTCGACCCGGCGCCCGGTCCGAGCCTTATCTTCGGCCACACGCGCCGCACCGGCGCGCTCGATGCGGCGTACATCAACGGCACCGCGTCGCACGCGCTCGACTTCGACGATTGCAACAACACGCTCGGCGGACATCCGTCGGCGCCAGTGCTGTCGGCGCTCTTTCCACTCGCCGACGAGCTCGGCGCTTCCGGGCGCGACTTCGTGGTCGCGTACGTCGCCGGCTTCGAAGTCGAAGCCAAGCTCGGGCTGGCGGTCAACTTCCATCATTACACGAAGGGCTGGCACCCGACGGCGACGCTCGGCGTCTTCGGCGCGGCCGCCGCCAGCGCGCGGATGATGGGGCTCGATGCGTCCGGGACGCGCGTGGCGCTCGCGCTTGCGGCGTCGTTCGCATCCGGCATCAAGGCGAACTTCGGGACGATGACGAAGCCGATGCATGTCGGTCATGCGGCGCGCCACGGCATCCTCGCCGCGCGGCTGGCCCGCGGCGGCTTCACCGCCAACACGCAGAACGTGTTCGAGCACGAGCAGGGCTTCCTCGATGTGTTCAACGGCGCGGGCACTTACGACGTCCAGCGCGCGATCGATGCCTGGGCGGCGCCGTTCGACATCGTCACGCCCGGCATCGCGATCAAGCAGTATCCGTGCTGCGGCAGCACGCATCCGGCGATCGACGCGATGCTCGACATCGTCGAACGCCGGCGGATCGATCCGCAGGATGTCGAGCGGATCGACGCGTGGATTCACCGGCGGCGGCTGCAGCACACGAACCGTCCGCATCCCGACAGCGAACTCGATGCGAAATTCAGCCTGCAATACGTGCTTGCGCGGGCGCTCGTCGACCGCGGCGTCGGCATCGCGCATTTCGCGGACGGCAACTACCGCGATGCGCGCATCGCCGCGCTGCTGCCGCGGATACACGTCGCGCCTTACGACGATTCGCAGTTCGCGCCGGACAATCATTTCGGCGGCGAAGTCCGCGTGACGCTTCGCGACGGCACGGTGGAGACCGCGCGGGTCGAGCAGGCGCTGGGGCGCACGTCGGACAATCCGGTTCCGCCCGACCGTCTTCGCCGCAAGTTCGAGCTCTGCGCGGCGATGGTGCTGCGCGACGATGTCATCGCGCCGGTTGCCGCTGCGATCGCAACGATCGACACGCTCGCCGACGTGCGGACTTTGACGGCGCTGTTGATGACCGGCGCGGTGATGCAGGGAAAGCTCAATTGAATCCGGCGCGAGAGCAGTACGATGTGGTCGTCGTCGGCAAGGGCAATGCCGCGCTTTGCGCAGCCCTCGCCGCCCGCGATACCGGCGCGAGCGTCGCGATGCTCGAAGCCGCGCCACCCGACGAAAGCGGCGGCAACTCGCGCTTCGCCGGCGGCGTGATGCGGTTCGCGTACGCGACGGTCGACGACCTGAAACGCGTGACCGATTTGACCGACGCAGAGATCGCGGACAGCGATTTCGGCACCAACACCACCGACGAATTCTTCGACGACCTGTTCCGCCTCACGAGCTTTCGCACCGATGCGGTTCTCTCCGAGATGCTGGTCACCAAAAGCCTCGACATCATGGTGTGGCTGCGCGCGAAGGGCGTGAAGTTCGTCCCCAACTTCGGACGTCAGTCGGCGCTGGTGAACGGCAAGCGCCGGTTTTTCGGACGCATGCCGATCGAAGCGTCCGGCGGCGGCGCGGGACTCGTGCAATCGCTCGACAAGGCCGTCGCCGCAGCCGGCATCCGCGTTTTCCATTCGACACGCGCGAAGTCGCTGCTGCAGGACGGCGATCGCGTCGTCGGCGTGCAGGCGAGCGCAAGCGGCAAGCCAGTCGAGTTCATTGCGAAGTCGGTCGTGCTCGCGTGCGGCGGGTTCGAAGCGAATCCCGAGATGCGGGCGCGCTATCTCGGCCCGGGCTGGGAGCTCGCGAAGGTGCGCGGGACGCGCTTCAACCAGGGCGACGGGATCAGGATGGCGCTCGACATCGGCGCCGCGCCGTATGGCAACTGGTCCGGATGTCACGCGACCGGCTGGGATCTGAATGCCCCCGAGTTCGGCGACGTCAGCGTCGGCGACCAGTTCCAGAAGCACAGCTACATCTTCGGCCTGCTGATCAACGCGAACGGCAAGCGCTTCGTCGACGAAGGCGCCGACTTCCACTCGTTCACCTACGCGAAATACGGCGGCGCGGTGCTGAAGCAGCCGGGACAATTCGCGTGGCAGGTTTTCGATTCGAAGGTGACGAAGCTGCTGCGTTCGGAATACCGGATCCGGATGATGACCAAGGTCTCGGCGAACACGCTCGAGGAGCTCGCACCGAAGCTGGAAGGGGTCGATCCGAAGGCATTCATGGAAACGGTGCGCGGCTTCAACGCGGCGGTGCGAAGCGACGTTGCGTTCGACCATACGGTCAAGGACGGACGGGGAACTACAGGCATCGATCCGCCGAAGTCGAACTGGGCGCAGGCGCTCGACACGCCGCCGTTCGATGCCTATGCGACGACGTGCGGCATCACGTTCACGTTCGGCGGCCTGCGCATCGATCCGTCGAACGGCCAGGTGCTCGACGTGACACTCGCACCGATCCCCGGGTTGTTCTGCGCCGGCGAAATGGTCGGCGGGCTGTTCTATTTCAACTATCCGAGCGGCACGGGGCTGGTTTCCGGCGCACTGTTCGGCCGGCTTGCGGGGACCGGCGCGGGCCGGGCTGCGACCGATGAGGCGCAGGTGTAGTCTGCCGGGGCGTGGCGACGAACAACAACGATACAGCCGTGATCCGAACAGGAGATCGACGATGTTGAATATCCGCTGGTGCGCGCTTTGCGCATCGCTCTGCCTTTCGCTCGCGGCCGGCGCCGAGGTGACGCGCTTCGAAGTGCTGCAGAGCGGCCCCGCATTCGAAGGGCGCAGCTTCGGCAGCGTCGGTCCGTACGTGAAGATCACGGGCCGCGCGACGATCGCCGTCGATCCGGCCGATCCGCGCAACGCGGTGATCGCCGACCTCGATCGCGCGCCGCGCAACGCAGCCGGCCGCGTCGAGGCGACGGCCGATATCGTGATCCTGCGCCCGGCCGATCCGCAGCGCGGCAACGGCACGCTGCTCGTCGAAGTTCCCAATCGCGGGCGCATCCTTGCGCCGAACCTGTTCGACGATGCGGGCCAGCCCGCCGCGAACGAAGCGGCGAAGGCGGGCGATGCGGGAATCGGCTTCCTGCATGGCCAGGGCTACACCATGGCGTGGATCGGCTGGCAGGCCGACATTCCGTCGCAGCCGGGACAGCTCGCGCTCGCAGTGCCGTCGCTGAAGGGCGTCACCGGTGCAGCGCGCGACGAGTTCCTGTTCGATCACATGCGCTCGCCGGCGACGGTGACGCTGTCGGCGCTCATCGCGGATCCGGCGTCGCTCGCGGTGACGGTGCGGCCGCGATGGGATGCGCCGCGGCAGAAGCCGCAAGGTCTCGCGATCCGCGCAACTGGCGCACAGACAGTCGAGATCACGCGGCCGGCGAGCGGCTTCGATGCCGGCGCGCTGTACGAAGTGACCTACACCGCGCGCGATCCCGGCGTCTACGGATTGGGCTTCGCGGCGACGCGCGACGTGGCCTCGTTCCTGCGTCGCGATACGACCGCGGCGAATCCGCTGGCCGCGAACGGCCGCAGCACGGTGCAGCACGCGATCGCATTCGGCATCTCGCAGTCGGGCCGCTTCCTGCGCGATTACCTCTACTTCGGATTCAACGAAGACCTCGCCGGCGGCATGGTGTTCGACGGGATATGGCCGCATGTGGCGGGCGGCCGGCGGATGGCGACCAATTACCGGTTCGGTCAACCGAGCCGCAACGCGCGGCATCCGCAGGACCCGGCATGGCAGGCGGACCTGTTTCCGTTCACGTATCAGACGCTGGTCGATCCCTTGAGCGGACGGCGCGACGGGCTGCTGCTGCGCTGCCGCCTCAACGCGACCTGCCCGAAGATCATCCAGAGCGACAGCGAGCACGAATGGTGGGCGTCGCGCGCGTCGCTGGTGGTGACCGACCTGCAGGGCAACCACCTCGACCTGCCGCCGGACGTGCGGATGTACATGATCGCGGGCTCGCCGCATGACGCGCAGCCGAGGGAGCGGATGCGCAACGCGCCCACGATGGCGCTGCCGGTGAATCCGATGCATGCAGGCGCGCCGATGCGCGCGCTGATGGTTGCGATGCAGGCCTGGATCACGACCGGCGTCGAGCCGCCGGCCAGCCGGGTGCCGATGCGCGCGCACGGGACGCTGGTCGAGGCGGCCGATGCGGTGCCGCGAGGCATTCCGGGCCTGCCTTATACGGCGATCTCGACCGGCGCCGCGCTGACCGATACATCGGTGTTTCCGCCGAAGATCCTCGGGATGTATCCGGTGTTGGTTCCCCGCGCAGACCGCGATGGCATGGCGATCGACGGCATCCACATGCTGCCGCTCGCGGTCCCGAAAGCGACCTACACCGGATGGAATCCGCGCGCGGAAGGCTATGGCGCAGGGACGCTGTTTCCGCTGCAGGGCGCGGTGATTCCGTTCGCCGCCACGCGCGCAGAGCGCGATTCGGCCAGGGATCCCCGGCCTTCGTTAGCCGAGCGCTATGCCGACAACGCGGCGTATGTCAACGCGGTCCGCGCGGCCGCCGCAGAGATGGTTGCGGAGCGGCTGCTGCTGCCGCAGGATGCCGAGCGCGCAATCGAGCTGGCGAAAGAGGACAAACTGTCGCAGTTGCATTGATCGAAGATCGCAGCGGCTGCTTCATTCGCACGAAGATAGCGCCGCACTGCTGAACGCCGAACGTAGAATTGTCCTGACTATTGCGAGATGCCACCCATGAAAGATACCGCTCTTCTCGCCGACACGCGCGCCGAACTTGCGCCTGCTGGCAAGTTACGCCCCGCAATGAACCTCAGCAATGCGCTCTTCACCTGGAAGAACGCTGCCGGCGAGCTCGAAGGCGTGAGCGTCGACCTGATGCGCGAGCTGGGATCGCGCCTGGGCGTGCCGGTCGAGTTCGTTCTCTTCGAAACACCCGGCGACGTGGCCGACGCATCCGAATCCGGCAGATGGGACGTCGCGATCCTCGCCATCGAGCCGGCGCGCGCGCAGAAGATCGCCTTCTCGCCGGCGATCACCGAGATCGAGGCGACCTACGCGGTGCACACGGACTCGACATTGCGCTCGGTGGACAAGGTCGATGAAGCCGGCGTTCGGATCGTGGCGCCGGTCAAGGCCGGATACGAGCTCTACCTGACGCGAATGCTGAAAAATGCGACGCTGATTCGAACGAAGAATTTCCGGGAGTCGATCGACTGCTTCAACGAGCGGCGCGCCGACGCGCTGGCGGGGCTGAAGCCGGCGCTGCTCGAATCGATGGACAAGCTGCCCGATGCGCGCCTCATCGACGGCAAATTCATGACCGTCAATCACGGCCTCGGCACGCCGCGCGACCGGGGCGTGGCGGCGGCGTATCTGAAGGCGTTCGTCGACGACATCAATGCGTCCGGATTCGTGGCCGGCTCGATCGCGCGCCATGGCGTAAAAGGACTATCGGCGGTGAAATAGCTCCCGCTCATGTCTGCCGGCGAGGCGGTGGACAATCGGGCCGCACGACGCTACAACAGGAACTGCGATGATTCCCCTGACCCAATGCGCATTGCTGGTCGCCAACTATTGCGCGGTTTGCCTTACCGGCACCTGCGACTTGATGTCACGCGCGGCGCCGCCCCCGGCCGTGCCGGTATCGGCGTCGCGCACGATCACCGTCATGGCAGACAAGCCGGCGACGATCCCCGAGGAGGCGCTTACCGTCGAACTGGTCAGCGTGAAGGACAATCGGTGCGCGGTCGAAGTCCAGTGCGTGTGGGCCGGCTACGCGGAGATCGTGCTGCGGGTGAGCAAGGGAGGCGGCGCCCCGGCTTCGGTGACGATCGGCACGCCGGCGCCCCCATCGAACAGCGCACCGACGCGCACGTACGACGGCTACCGCTTCGGTCTCGTCAGCCTCGAGCCGCCGCACTCGATGGCGAAGCCGGTGGCGCAGACGAGCTATCGGGCCACGATCACTGTTGGTCCATCGGGGTCGAACTAGTTTTGAACCGATCTTGAATCGGGAATGAAAGGCTTTTCTACCACAGAGGGCACAGAGGAGACAGAGAAAATCCTTGAAAACAACGGACCGATTTTTCGAGATCGATCTCTCTGTGTACTCTGTGTCCTCGGTGGTAAAAAAAAAGAAAGCGAAATCAAGCGCGAACCGTATCGCCTTGCGCGCCCCGATCACGGTCGATCATCCCGATGATTGCCTTCGTGGCCACCACGTATCCTTCCGGCCCCAGCCCCGCGATCACCGCCGTGGCGATCTTCGACACGAACGAGTGATGGTAATGCTCTTCGCGGCGATGAATATTCGTGATGTGCAGCTCGACGATCGGCCCGGCAAACATCTTCAATGCATCGAGAATCGCGATCGACGTGAATGAATAGGCGGCGGGGTTGATCACGATGCCGCTGCCGGCATCGGTCGCCTCGTGGATCCAGTCGACCATCTGCGATTCGCTGTTCGTCTGCCGGAACTCGATTGCCCGGCTGCCCGCGGCCTGTCTGCACTGCGCTTCGATTTCCGCGAGCGTCGCCGTGCCGTAGATATCGGGTTCCCGCCGGCCCAGGCGATTGAGGTTGGGGCCGTTCAGGATGTAGATCGGTAGTGTGCTGGTCATGATTCTGCATCAGTCCGGTACGCGCAGCTGGTCACCCTTTGTAGCCCATGACTCTGGGCAGCCACAGGACGGTCTGTGGAACGAAGGTGATGATCGCCAGCACAATTATCGCCACGAAAATGAATGGTGACGCTTCCTTCACGATCGCCATCAGCGGCTTCTTGGTCATGTTGGCGACCACGAAGAGCAGCAGGCCGAACGGCGGCGTGAGCAGCCCGATCATGATATTGACGACGACCACCACTCCGAAATGCACGAGGTCGATGCCGAGCGCCTTCGCGGTCGGAATCAGGATCGGCACGATGACCAGCAGAATCGTCGTGCCCTCGAGCAGGCACCCGAGAACGAGCAGCAGCGCATTCACGAGCAGCAGATAGCCCAGCGGACCGAGCTGGAATCCGGCCATGAAGTGCTGGACCGAGAGCGGAACGTTTTCGATCGTGACCACGTAGTTGAAGACCAGCGCTCCGGCGATCAGCATGCCTACCGAAGTCGTCGACTTGGCGCTCGAGAGCAGGATGTTGTACAGCTGCCTGAGCGAGATCGAGCGGTAGATCAGCGACGAGGCCAGCAGCGCATACGCCGCTGCCGCTGCCGCGCCCTCGGTCGGAGTCATCACTCCGCCGTAGATGCCGAACAGCAGCACGACCGGCAGCATCAACGCCGGAAACGCATCCAGCGTGATCTTCGGAATCTCGCGCATCGGAACCGGCGGCTCGACCGGATAATTCCGGCGCCGGGCGATCACCGTGTTCATCACCATGAACGCGACGCCCAGCAACAACCCGGGGATGACGCCGCCGAGGAACAGATAACCGATCGACGCGTCGGAGACCAGCGCGTACACGACCATCGGAATCGACGGCGGAATGATCGGCCCGATGATCGCGGCCGAAGCGGTGATCGCGGCCGCATACTCGATCGGATATTTGCCGTTGCGCGTCATCATGCCGATGATGATGCGGCCGATGCCGACCGCGTCGGCAATGGCCGAGCCCGACATTCCGGCAAAGATGATGTTGGCCACGACGTTGACGTGACCGAGTCCACCGCGGAACCGGCCGACCAGCACGAGGCAGAATTTCAGCAGCCGATCGGTCAGGCTGCCGCTGTTCATCAGGTCCGCGGCAAGGATGAACAACGGCACCGCCAGCAGGACATAGCTGTTGAAGAGGCCGTTCAGGATCTGCTCGCCCGCCGTGCCGAGGTCGAGGCCCGCGACCAGCAGGTAGAAAATCGATGCGCAGATCATCGACAGGCCGATCGGCAGCCCGAACAGCGCCAGCGCGACCAGGACGATGATGCACAGCGTGAAATGGCTGGGCATCAGACCTGCTCCCCGTCTTCGAGCACGTCGGTTTCCGGCGATCCCTTCCCGCGGAATGCGTTCCACGCAGTCCATGCGTGCCTGACGATGCACGCGACGGCGAAGATCACGTAGATCGAATAGAGGTAATCGAAGCGCATCCCGAGGTAGGCCGACTTCTCCCGCTTCATGAAGAGCACGTAGCTCCACGAAGCCGGCAGCGAGACGACGAAGAGGATGACCAGCGCAAGGCTGGAGATCACCGTGAAGGCCCGCTGCATTCGCGCAGGAACGATCCCGTAGACGATGTCGAACCGGATCTCGTCCTTGTCCGACAGGATGAACGCGGCGCCCCAGAGCACCAGCCACACCCAGCAGAGGACCGTGACCTCATCGGTCCAGCCGAGCGGCTGGTTGAGCACATAGCGAAACGCGATCTGCAGCAGGAACGACACGAACATGATCGCCATCAGCACGACGATCACATCCTCGGCGCGCTTCCTGAGCCACGACGCGCCTCGTGGCGCATCGGCCGGCGGCTTCATAGTTTCCATACGATCATCGACTCCCGGAAGCACCACCTTGCAGGCGAATCGTGCGAACGCCCGCCAGCCACTGCGAACAATGGCTGGAGACGCCGGTCACTACACAGGTTACTGCCGGTTACAGCGCGTTGATGCGCTCGAGCGCGCCCTTCGGCCAGTCGTTGCCGTACTTGTCGACGTACTTCTTCTGCGCGTAGGTGCGGAACGCATTCAGATCGGGCGTGTAGACCTTCTTGCCGTCGGCCTTGAAGAAATCCAGCGCTTCCTTTTCCTGCGCGCTGAACTTCACGACGTAGTCGTCGATCGCCTTTTCGGCGGCCGCCTGGAAAGCGCCCTGCTGCGCGGCGGACATCGCGTCCCACAGCTTGGCGCTCATCGACATCACGTCGTATCCCATCACGTGGCCGGTGAGTACGAATTGCGTGGTCACCTCGTAGAATTTCATCAGCTTGCTGGCGACCAGCGGATTGTCCTGGCCGTCGATCGCGCCCGATTGCAGCGCGGTGTAGACCTCGGCATAGGCGACCGGCGTCGGATTCGCGCCGATCGATTCCCCGAGGAACTGCCAGAACTCGCCCGGAGGCATCCGCAGCTTGATTCCGGCCATGTCGGCGGGCGTCTTGATCACGCGCTCGGGCTTCAGGTTCACGTTGCGCGACCCGAAGTAGACGGGCGTGATCACCTGGACGCCGAGCTGGTCGCGGGCCATCTTGATGAACTCGCGGCCGACGTCGCTCTTGAACGTCTTCTTCAGGTGCGCCGCGTCGCGGAACAGATAGGCCGAGGTCATCAGGGACCATGCGGGAATCTGTTTCGAGATGTCCGCCGGCGCGAGGTTGACCATTTCGAGGTTCCCTCGCTGCATCGCGATGAGCTCGGTGCCCTGCTTGAAGAGGGTGTTTCCCCAGTACGGCTCGAAGTCGTAGCGATCCTTGATGGCGGCGGCGAATGCCTTGTATGCATCCGCGCGCAGGTCCTGTTCGGTGAAGGCCGCGCTGAAGCGCAGCTTGGTCTTTGCCTGTGCATTCGCCTGCGGCAGCGCCCCGAGCGCGAGCATCGAAGCGCCGGCCGCGAGCACCGAACGTCGTGTGAACTTGTTCTGCATTGATTCCTCCGTTGAGGTACGGGAAACGTGACGGTTGCGTCCGTTTGTCGACAAGAGTTGTCTGGGTCAACTGCGATCGGATAGTATGGCAATCGTCCGACAAAAGCAAGATCGACTGAGACAGGAGCAACACGCGATGCGAAGAAGCCAGGTGGATCGACCAACGCGCGAGGCGTCCGGCAAAGGTATGGGCGAGCGGCCCGGCGCAGCCAGGCGCAAAGCATCTGCGCGCCTCGCGACGCCGGTCACGCCGATCGGCGAACTGACCTATCGCCGCGTTCGTGCCGACATCGTGTACGGGCGCCTGGCGCCGGGCCAGAAGTTGACGCTCGACCGGATGCGCGATGCATACGGCTCGGCGGTCAGCACGCTGCGCGAAATCTTCAACGGGCTTGCCTCGGAAGGGCTCATCACCGCGGAAGGCGCGCGCGGTTTCGAGGTGGCGGCGATCTCGCCGGAGAACCTGCGCGAGGTGGCCGCGATGCGCCAGCTGCTCGAGTGCGACGCGCTGCGCAGCTCGTTCGAGGCCGGCGACGTCGAATGGGAAGGGCGTGTCGTCGCCGCGCATCACAAGCTCGCATCGCTGGAAAAGCGCGTGGCCGCCGGAGACCGGTCGGTCGAGGAGGTCATGCGGCGCTACGACCTGGAGTTTCACAACACGCTGATTTCCGCGTGCGGCTCGCGCGTCCTGCTCCAGATGCATGCGGGCATCTACGAAAAATACCTGCGCTACCTGATGCTCGCGTCGGTCTTTCGCGGAGAGGCGGTCGCCCGCGAGCATCGCCAGCTGATGAAGTTCGCGCTCGAACGCGACTGGCGCTCGGCCCAGGCGACGACGATCACGCACATCCAGGACTGCGTCGCGCAGATGGTGTCGGGCGACTGGTGGCAGGCCCGATAGCGGAACCCTGGGCGCTTGGTGGCTCTACCAGCCGCTGCAATCTTACGCCAGCAGTCCGCGCAGCAGCTTGCTCGCGCCGTTCCACACGATCTGCACGCCGATGCACATCAGGATGAACGCGGAGAGCCGCAGCAGAACGCCCATCCCGGTCTCGCCGATTATCCTGCAGAGACGATCCGCGTAGCGGTAGGCGACATACACCGACGCCGACACGAGTGTCACGCCGATCAGGATCCCCGGGCCGTTGATCAGGAACGAGCGGACGCTGTCCGGATGGTTGGCGCCGATCGTGATCGCAACGGAGATCGATCCGGGACCCACAGTCAGCGGCATCGTCAACGGATAGAACGCGAGGTTGCGGCTGCGTGCCGGAGATGCGTCCGACGGCATGTCGATCGGGCTCTGGTCCTGGAGCAGCCGCCATCCGAGCGTGCTGACCACGATGCCGCCGCCGACCTGGACCACCGGCACCGACAGGCCGAAGAACTCCAGCACGTAGCTTCCCGTGATTACCGATGCCAGCAGCAGGATGAAGGCATTGACGGTCACCCGCCAGGCCAGCGAATCGCGCTCGGCCGGCTCGTAATGCGACGTCATTGCGAGGTAGATCGGCGCGCCGCCCAGCGGATTGACGATCGGGAACAGCGCGGCGAACACGCACAGCACGCCTTCGATGATCTGTCGCAGGTCTTCGGTCATGGCGTTCAATGATAGGCTGTTTGATGCCGCCTCGCGGTGGGTGAATTCGATCGGCGGTTGCGGCATCATTGCTATGCTGACGCCGACAACCGTCCTCCAGGAGCAATGCGATGCATACCGATGTCCGGGGCCTTCCGATCTCGACTGCCAGCGACAGGGCCGCTGCCGCCTACGACCGTATGGTCGACGGCTACCTCACGCAGCGGGCCGACGCGCCCGATCGCCTGAAGGTGGTGCTCGAAGCGGACCCCGACTTCGCGCTTGCGCATTGCATGAAGGGCTATTTCGCGATGCTCGCCTTCAAGCAGGGCGCGGTTCCGGGCGCGGTCAAGGAGGCGCGCATCGCGAAGTCGCTCGACGCGAATGCGACGCCGCGCGAGCGCCAGCACATCGCAGCGCTGGCTGCGTGGGCCGACGGGGAGCTCGATCGCGCGCTCGCCGCGTGGGAGTCGATCCTGCGCGATTTTCCGCACGATGCGGTCGCGTTTCGCCTCACCCATTTCGTCAATTTCTGGCTCGGCCGTCCGCAGGACATGGTCGCTTCGGTCGAGCGCATCCTGCCGGCGTGGTCGGAAGACATCCCGGGTTATGCAATGCTCCTCGGCTGCCGCTGTTTCGCGCTGGAGGAAACCGGAAACTACCTGGGCGCCGAACCGTCCGGACGCCGCGCCATAGAACTCGATCCGGCCGATCTCTGGGCCGCCCACGCGGTCGCCCACGTAATGGAGATGCAGGGCCGCCGCAGCGAAGGCGTCGCATGGATCAACGCGTTCGCGCCGAACTGGGAAGGCAGCCACAACCTGCAGCACCATCTGTGGTGGCATTGCGCTTTGTTCGTCCTCGAGCAGGGCGACCACGCTGCGGCGCTCGACCTGTACGACACCCACGTCCGCAACCTCGCCGCGCCGCTCACCATTGCGGCGCCGGACGTCTACATCGACGTGCAGAATTCGGCGTCGATGCTGTTCCGCCTGCAACGCCTCGGCGTCGATGTCGGCAATCGCTGGGAGGAGCTGGCCGACAAGGCCGAAGCGCGGATCGGCGACTGTGCTTCGGCATTCACCCTCCCGCACTGGATGATGGCGCTGACCGCCACCGGCCGCACCGCTGCGGCCCGGCGAATGATCGACGGGATGCGCGAGTTCGCTTATGGCACCGGCAGCAGCGGCACCGTCGCCCCCATCGTTCGCGATTACGCGCTGCCGATTGCCGAGGGCCAGCTCGCTTACGCAGCCGGACGCTACACCGATGCAGTCGCGCTGATGCGCCCGGCGCTGGGCGGCATGTACCGGCTCGGCGGCAGCCACGCACAGCAGGATGTGCTCGAGCAACTTTTCGTCGATGCCGCGCTCAAGGCCCGGAGCATCGCGGATGTTCGCCTGATCGTCGAACGCGTCGCGGGCCGGCGGGCGATTCCGCTGGAACGATTCGCCGGTTGGCGCGAAGCCGCGAGCTTCGCGGCTCGCCAGTAACGCACGACTAGTCTTCTTTCTTCGCCGCGCCGGGCTCGCAATACAGCTTTCCGCCCACGACCTCCGCGCTGGCCAGCAGCTGTTCGTGCTCGCCGCGCCCGCCGCATTGATAGTTGTTCATCGGGCCGGTGCAATTGACGAGCAGCGGCTCCGCCGGCAGGCGGGCCGTCGGCATTAGCGCGAATTCCTGGTTCGGCGCTATCGTGATGGCAACGCTGTCGCTCGACCAGCGATAGATGTTCATCTTGTCCTGCGCGGCGACGAAGATCTGGGCGCGCTTGTAATCGCCGGGCCCCTTGTATCCTTCGACGTTGATGTAGACCATCAGCGTCGCGCCATTGGCGCCCTTGCGCGTCGTGCTGATGTAGAAGTCGTCGGCAAACCCTTCGCAAGCGAATTTTCCATGATGCTCGAACGCGCAGGGCCCGGTCACCACGAAATTGCTCGGGCCTTGCGCGTCGGCTTCCGGCGGAGGAGGACAGGCTGCCGGACGCCAATCTTTCGCGGCAGGCTGTGCGGCGTCATCGGCGGCGGCAACAGGGCCCGGCGGAACGGGCTCGCTTGCGGCAGCCTTAGGCACGGTCGCTGCCGGCTTTGCAGTCGCCGGTTCCTTGACCGGGACGGGTGCGGGCGAAGAGCGGGCGGCGAGCGTGGCGGCAGGCTGCTCCCTGGTCTTCGCCGACTTGCCGATCTCGGGAGCTGTGACGGCTTTTGCGACCTGCGCCTTGACAGCGGGCGCGGCAGCCGCCGCGGCGGGAGGAGCGGCGATCGACGGCGCATCGGTCTTGCCGGCAGGCTCTGCCGTCGCAACAGTGTTGGGTGGCGCGACCGGCGCGGCGGGCGGAGCGGCCGACTCGGTCGCGGTAGCCGGCGGCGGCGAAGCGATCTTCATCGCGCGCGCGGGATCCTTGTCGCACGCCACCAGGGCTGCGCACAGCACGATTGCGAAACCAGCTCTCTGCATCACGTCCTTCTCCACGCGCGTGTCAGCGCGAACGATGCCAGCACAACCGAGACAATGGCGCATCCGACGAGGACTGACAAGTCGCGTTCGAAACCGAGCAGAGTGGGATAAAACAGCGCCTGGCGCAAGCCGTTGATCGCATAGCTCGTCGGCACGAACTGCGTGATCGACTGGATCCAGTCCGGCAGGAAAGCGACGGTGGTGAAGCCGCCGCCGAGGAAGAACAGATACGCGGCGATGTTGAGCCCGGTCATCGTCACCACCCGCGTGTCGCGCAGCGCGGTGCCGATCAGCGTGCCCAGCCCCACCGTCATCAGCGTGACGGCGCCGAGCAGCGCGATTAACGCGAAGGCATGCGTCGGGCTCGGCACCGGCAGGTTCCAGCCGCAGGCGCCGCTGAGAAGCACGGTGACCCACACCGGCGCGCCCGACTCTTCGTGGCACCACGGTATGTAGTGCGTCAGGAAGCCGAGCAACACGAGCGGCGCCACCAGCGCGATCGTGATCAGCGTTCCGCCCAGCAGCCGGCCGAGCACCAGCGACAGGCTTTTCACCGGGCTCAATACCATCATCTTTGCCGTGCCGCGCTCGAAGTCGCGCGCAGTCAGCAACGCGGTGCCCAGCAGACCGATGCTGATGATGATCAACAGGATGATCGGGATCACCTGGTACTGGAGAAACGATACGTCGGTCTCGCGCAGATCGTGCTCGGCCACCGCGACCCGATACGGATTCGGCAGCAACAGCCCCTTCGACGGGCCGTGCAACTCGCCGAGCAACCCGAGCTGCGGCGCGTCGAATTCGGCCACCGACCGCGTGACGGACCGGCGCAAATCGTCCGAGATGTCGATGTTGACGTTGTTCAGGAACAGATGGACCTCGGCGTTGCCCCGCGCGACCGCCGCATCGAAATTCTCCGGAATCATCACGAC
>Ga0105240_10006831_pt1 | contig 16691 bp, 15 predicted proteins | sample KBSC54metaG_FD_80426 | JGI IMG/M metagenome (GOLD analysis project Ga0105240, IMG submission 80426) | Corn rhizosphere microbial communities from Kellogg Biological Station, Michigan, USA - KBS C5-4 metaG | ecosystem: Host-associated > Plants > Roots > Rhizosphere > Soil | place: Michigan, USA...
AGCGGGTGGCGCTTGCGATCTGTAGCGGACGCATAACACCCTGCAGCTCGGAGAGCTTGTGCACGAGCACCGTCGCGATCGAACTGGGGCCGGAGGGGCCGACGACGCGGGTGCCGTTAATGGCTGAGATCACTGCGACGGCGATCCCGGGCGATGCCCCGTGCAGGCCTTCGCCACCGGCGCTCGGCTGCGTGCAACTGCGCGCCGAGACGCTGGGGCGCAGGCCCGAGACGGAGAGGAACTCGAGCATGCCAAGCACGCGCCTGTCGACGCGGCCCTCGGCGACCAGGCGTCGCTCGCACGTCGCCAGGCGTACGCCGCGATCGCGCGGGACCTGCTGGTCGAGCTGGGTCTTTGACTCCAGCAGCGCCTGGCCCGGCGTAGCCCGGATCCGCGCGAACGGGTCGCGGCCCTTGGCTTTGATCACGGCCGAGCTCTGCAGCTTGACCCAGCCGTCGAGGATCGGCTTGGGATCGATCTGCGGGGCGCCTGCAGGGCTGAGCTGGAAGACCATGTGCGGGTCGCTGGAGGCGGCGAGATGGCCGAGCACCGTGCCGGCGATCACATGTGAACCCGTGTGCAGCGGGTGCAGGTAGACCTCATCAGAGCCGGCGCGGAACGAGCGCGTCGCTCCGGCCGCGGCCGGACTCAGAGCCGGCGCGGCGCCCGCCAGACTCGAGGCGCCGCTGACGCCGCTCGGGCGCGAGCCCAGCGCTTCGAGCACCGGGTACACGCTTGCCAGCGTGCCGAGCTCGGCGTAGGTGTAGGTGTTGCCGTAGACGTCGCGTAGCGAGATGCTGGCGCCGAGCGGACCGGATTGGGAGATGCGCACCACGCGGCCGTCCTGAACCGCGATCACCGGCGCGTCGGCCTGGCTGTAGATGGTCGTACCGGGGACCGTGCGCGGCGACGAGCCTTCGGTGGTTGGGAAGCCGTCGCTGTAATGGGCCGCGGCATACACGGGGAAGCGCGCTTCGGTCAGGCCGGTGATCGCACCGAGCAGCGCCGGCGGCGTGCCGCCGAGCAGGCGGGCGCGCAGCAGCACCGAGCTGACGTACGCCTGCGAATGGTTGTAGGAGAAGATCGCGGCGCGAATGTTCTCCTCGCCGCCGGCTGCCGCCAAGTAGCGCGCGGCGGCGAAGATGGCGTCGGCCGGGTTGTAGGGGTCCTGATAGCCGTCGCGGTTGACGTCGACGCCGTACTGCGCCCATGTGCTCGGCATGAACTGCATCCAGCCCTCGGCGCCGGCGCTCGAGACGCTGAGGTCGCGGCCATAGTCGGTCTCGACTTCGTTGATCGCGGCCAGCACCTGCCACGGGATCCCGTAGGCGGCGCCCGCCGCCTGGTAGAGCGGCAGCAGGAACGGCGGGATCGAGAAGCTGTCGATGAAGAAGCTGGGGACGCCGAGCGTCGAGGATGTCCCCAGCGTCGATGGCAACGGCGGCGTGAGAGATGAGGGGGATGGCGGCGCCGCTTTCGCGGTGCCGTGTCCTGTCGTACCGGTCGGCGAGCCCGCTGCCGGTACATGGCCTTTGCGGGCGTGCTTGGGGGTGGCTCGCGGCTGCGTGCGCTGTTCGACGACCTGCGGAGCCGGTGGCGGTGCTTCCGTGCCTGTCGTAGTTGGCGTGGTTGTGGTGGCGGGCGCCGGTGGCGGCGGATCGGGCGTCGGCGGGGCCGGGACGGTGGTAGTGCCGGTCGAGCCGGTTGGCGTTTCCGAGCTCTGAGCTGTGACCGTCGGTTCGGCCTGCGCCCACGCCGGAGCGGTCATGGCGACCAGCACTACCAGTAGCGAGAGCAGGATGGATGTGGGCGGTCGCTTCCTCATGTCAGTTGCCGAGCAGGTAGTTGAGGAGCAGGCCGCTCGCTTCCGAGCTTTCTTCCGGCGTGTAGTAGGTGGTTCCGGCCGCGGCGCCGCCGACGGGCTGAGCCACCGGCGTGGACCCTGACGGCGGCGTGCCGGCCGTGCCTGTCGTTTCGCTGCCGGGGTACTTGGCAATCGCCTGAGCGGGGGTCATGCCTTTGAGGACGGCGAGCGTGCGCAGCATGACCAGGCTCGTCGACCCGGCTGACGCTTTGGCGCTGGCAACCTTTGCGCCTGTGAAGCTGCCGCTGCAGCCATGTGGGAGGATCGCATAGGTGAGGCAGTTCGTGCTGGCGACTACCTCGGCCCGCAGGAAGTGCCCAAGCGCGTCATAGCCATTGACGCTGCCAGAGCCCAGGTAGATGAAGTCGAGCAGGCGCTCAAGGCCACCGGTCGAGCGGAGGCTGGTGAGCAAGCCGGATAGGTTGACCGAGGCCGGCTTGGCCTGCTTGCCGAATCCCTTGACCAGCGGCAGCAGCGGTTCGACCGCACGCAGCGCGGCGCTCGAGCGGCGCGCGTTTTCGCCGAAGGACTTGAAGAAGGCTTCGGAGGATTTCGAGAACGGCCCGAAGCTTTCAAAAGTCTTGTTGAGGCCCGGGGCCGCGACGCCGAGATCGGTCATCGTCGGCGTCGTTTGGTCGGCGAAGCGGCCGAGCCGTTCCATCGCGGGGCCAAGCTGTTCCAGGAAAGCGGGGAAGGCCGCGAAGCTCTGCGCGATCTGGCTGCGGTGGTTGGCGCTGGCACGCGCGACTGTGGCGCTGGAGTTGATGAAGCCGGTCAGCCGTTCGCGGTCGGCCGCCAGCGGTGCGGTGGCGCGATCGCCTTCGACCGCCAGGTCGGTGAGCACTTTGTTCTCTTTGGCGAGGATCGCCAACACCCGTTCGAGGCCTTCCAGCGCCGGGTTGGCGCGGTGAAGGACGACGTTGAGGTCTTTGCCGCGACCCGCGAAACCGGCGCCGAGCTCGTTGATCAGGATCGTCAAGCGTTCGCGCTCGGGCAGACGCGCGATGTCGCCGAGCAGATCCTGGTCGACCGGGCTGTGCGTGCGCGTGACCGGAAGCAACACGTCGCCGGCGCCTTCCTGACCGGAGGGGATCGTCTTCAGCGGTGGCGGCAGCGGCGTGCCTTCCACGCGCGGCTGCGTCGGCAGGCAGTCGACGAACTTCTCGCCGATCAGCGCCTGCGGGCGGATCGTGCACGAGGCGTCTTCGCGGAAGTCTTGAAAGCCCGGGTTTTCGATCTTCATCACGACCGCCGCCCGGGCGTGCGGCGTTGGTTGCACCGACTGCACCTTGCCGACGTTGACGCCGTCGATCGTGACCGTCTCGCCGACCGTGAGGTTGCCGGCGTCGTCGAAGATCGCGCGCAGCCTGTATTCGCCGCCCGAGCCGCCGGCGGAGGTGGAGAGCAGGACCACCGCCACGAGCGCAAGCGCGCAGGCGGCGGCGACCGCCGCCGCCAGACCCCTCCTGAACCCCTCGTTGCGCTTGCTCAAACCCTCTCAACCTCGGTCTCGATAACGCGCGCAGGGCGGCCCTACCTCGGGCCGCCCCATGTCGCTGCCGCTCAGGACGCCCGCGCTCCTGCGCGGCGCGTCCCTTGAGTGTCTCATTCCGTGGTCCTCGTCTTGGTCCTGCCCGGTGGTCGCCTCCGGACGGAAGCGACCACCGCGCCAATCATCTCCCTGTTCTGGCTACCGGCCTATTTCTTCGGGCACGGCTGAGACGCGGTCGCGTTGACCTTGACCCCACCAAGGAACGTCAACGTCGCCGTCTCGCTGAATTTGCCTTTGCACTTCTTCGGGAGCGTCCCGTAGGAGACCAGTTTTTTGCCTTTCATGAAGGCGGCGCCCACGGCGACCTTGATGTATTCGGCCGAGCCGTACGGCGCTTCCGGCACCGTGATCACCAGCGGCACTTCGGTCGAGAGCGTCGGCGTCGGCGACAGCGACGTGAAGCCCCCGGTGGACAGGAGTTCGATCAGCGCCGGTTCGCGGCCTTCGGCGTAGAAGGCCAGGCCCCCGCCCGCGGCGAAGAACGGCTGCACGGTCAGTTTCTCGTGCACGCGCGTGGAGCCGAAGCTGACCACGCCGCCGGCTTCGCCCTGCGGGCCGGCGATCGACTTCTTCGGGCACTGCTGCACTTCGTGGCTATCCAGGATCGGCTTGCTGCAGGTCGAGAAGCCTTTGGTCGTGACCTTGGCGCCGGTCGGGAAGGTCACTGTGACATTTGTCAGCGGCAGCGGGCCGCCGAAGTATTCGGAGCCGCTGATTTTGAATTCGGCTTCGACGGCGGTGGGGGCGCCGAGGATGTTGCCGGTGTGCGGCCAGGTCGGCCCGCCTTTGGAGGCTGGGTTCTTTTTGATCGGGATCGCTTTGGCCTTGAAGGTCACCGACGGCGCCGCCAGGGCGGTCGCGGGCAGGCCAAGCGCCAGCAGGGCAAGGCCCAGCAAAGCCAGACGGGTAGATGCTCTGCGCATCAGCTTCTCTCCTCTTTTGATGGACGGGTCGCCTCGATCCGGGTAGCTCCGGATGGTTGACCCTCCGGCGACATCGTGTTCCCCAGACGTCTCAGCCGTCCGGGAAGCATTGGCGATTTGCCTGCAAAGGTTAGCCGCAACGGCCGACAGGTTCAACTAGGTGGCGTCGCGAAGCTCTGTGAATTCAAGCTCCTTGCCTGCGTACTCGACCCCCAGGGGATCGAGGATGACGCGCCGCGGACCCGCCTCCACGGCGCCCGCCACGAGCGCGGTCAGGCCCGCCGCGCGCGCAAGCTCGACCACCTCGCCGCCCCTCCTCGCGGCGCAGTAGACGGCGTAGCCCGCGCCCATGTTCAGCGTCGAGTAGGCGGCGCGATCGTCGAGCCCCACCTGTTCGGCTAGGAAGGCCAGCACCTCCGGGACCGGCGGCAGCCTCGCGATCCGGTAGGTCAGCTGCTGCGGGCGGCGCATCAGCTTGAGCAGGCCGTGGCCGGTGATGTGGCTGAGATAGGAGATCGGCACGTCAGATTCGAGCAGCGCTCCCACCAGGCCGGCGTACATGACCGACGGGTCGAGCAGCGCCTCCCCCAGCGAGCGACCGCTCGGCAAACTCGTCATATAGCCGTCTGGCAGACGCTCCGCCAGCAGGCGCGCCAGCGAGGCGCCGTTGGCGTGCAGTCCGCTCGAGGAGACGAGCACGATCTCATCGCCCGGTTTGAGGCCGTCGCCGAGGATCGCGCTGCGGCCCTGCGGCACGGCGCCGACCGCGGCGCCCGCCAACTCGACGTCGTCCTGGCTGACTAGGCCCGAGAGCGAGGGAGACTCTCCCCCGCCCCATGTGCAGCCGGCATCGACGCAGGCGCGCTGCCAGCCCTCCAGCAGCGAGGCGGCGCGACCGGCCTGCGCATACCACTCCGAAGCGCCGGTGGCAAAGTAGGCGTTGACGACCAACGGCAGCGCGCCCACGCAGCACAGGTCGCCGACGATCGCCGCGACCGTGTCGTAGGCGACGTCGGCGAAGCGGTCGACGCCGTGGCGCTCGAGCACATGGCGGGCGATCATCGACTTGGTGCCAAGACCCTCGACTACGAAGGCGAGCGTGCGGCCGTCGAAGTCGAACGCGAAGGCCGGCTCCCCCCGGGAGGTGTCGAGCGCTCGGCCCCCGCGCGCGGCCAACAGCGGCGAGGTCGCAAGCGCCTTGGCCATCGCCGATCGCTTGCCCGCGTCAAGGGCGTCGTAGTCGACTCCCGCAGCCCTGTAGTCGGCCGATCCGGCGCTCATCGGCGATGATCCTATTCCCCGAGCCGAAAGGACCGAGATGGACTTCCAGCCGAGCGAGCGCTGCGTCGAGTTCCAGGAGCGCCTGAACGCGTTCATGGACGAGCACATCTACCCAGCCGAGGCCGTCTACGAGCGCGAACTGGCCGAGGCCGGCGATCCCCACCACCAGCCGCGCGTGATGGAGGATCTGAAGGCGCTGGCCAAGCAGAAGGGGCTGTGGAACATGTTCCTCCCGGACGCCGAGCACGGACCTGGACTGTCGAACAGCGACTATGCGCCGCTGGCGGAGATCCTTGGGCGCAGCCACATCGCCTCAGAGGCCTGCAACTGCTCGGCGCCGGACACCGGCAACATGGAGGTGCTGCACCAGTTCGCCACCGACGAGCAAAAGCAGCAATGGCTTAACCCTCTACTAGAGGGTGAGATTCGCTCCTCGTTCGCGATGACCGAGCCCGACGTCGCCTCCTCGGACGCGACCAACATCTCGCTGCGGATACAGCGCGACGGCGGCGATTACGTGCTCAACGGCCGCAAGTGGTGGATATCTGGAGCGCTGCATCCCCACTGCCGGATCATGATCGTGATGGGAAAGACCGATCTGGACGCGCCCAGGCATCGCCAGCAGAGTCAGATCCTCGTGCCGATCGAAACACCTGGCGTGCAGATCGTGCGCGGGCTGCCCGTGTTCGGCTACCAGGACCAGGAGGGGCACGCCGAAATCGTCTTCGAGGATGTGCGCGTGCCGGCGAGCAACCTGATCGCGGGCGAGGGCGATGGATTCATGATCGCCCAGGCTCGACTCGGGCCAGGCCGCATCCACCACTGCATGCGCTCGATCGGCTCCGCCGAGCGGGCGCTGGAGGCGATGTGCAAGCGAGCTGTGGCGCGCAGCACCTTCGGCCAGCCCGTCGCCACGCGAGCCAACATCCAGGACTGGATCGCCGAGGCGCGCATCGAGATCGAGATGGCGCGACTATTGACGTTGAAGGCCGCCTGGCTGATGGACACCGTTGGCAACCGCCACGCCCGCACCGAGATCGCCGCGATCAAGGTCGCCGCACCCAACATCGCCCTGAAGGTGATCGACCGCGCGATCCAGGTCCACGGCGGCGGCGGCGTCTCCGACGATTTCCCGCTGGCATGGGCCTACGCCCACCTGCGCACCCTGCGCCTGGCCGATGGGCCCGACGAGGTCCACAAGCTCTCGATCGCCCGCCGCGAGCTGGCGCCGTACATGCCCTCAGCCTGACAAGCGCAGGCTGTAGAGCACGGCGGCGACCGAGGTCGCGAGGTTCAGGCTCGAGACTCCCTCGCGCATCGGCAGGCGCAGCCGTGCGTCGGCGCGGGCTAGCATCTCATCGCTTAGGCCGGCGCGCTCGGTGCCAAAGGCGAGCAGCGCGCGGGACGGGACGAGCTCTGGTTGGAGCTCCTCTCCCTCTGGGTCGAGCGCGAGTAGCGGCCGGTCACATCTCGGCAGTTCCCCCACGCGCGCAACCGGCAGCGCGAAGTGAAGCCCGGCCGAGCCGCGCACGGCGACCGGGTCCCAGGGGTCCTGTCGCCCGGTCGTGAGCACGCCCGCCGCTTGCGCCGCGGCGGCGACTCTGATCACGGCGCCGAGATTGCCGAAGTGGCGCGGGTCCTCGAGCAGCACGACCGGCGCCGGATCGGCGGCGGCCAGCACGCCTGCGGGATCGCTGTGTATGCGCTTGGCGATGCTCACCACGCCGGTGTGCGGCACGTATGGGCCGAGTCGCTTGAATGCCTCCGGCGGCAGGACGACGGCCAGTTGTCTGATCGCGGCGCTGAGATCGGGGGCGAGACCCTCAATCAGGCCGTCCAACTGCGCCTGATCGGAGCAGACAACGACCTCGATCTGGGCCCCGAAGCGCAGCGCATGCTTGAGCGCGTGAAAGCCCTGCAGTACGACAACCTCCCCGTCGCGCCGCGCGGCATGAAAGCGACGAACTGTCGCGGCGGTGTCGAGGCTCGCATCGATACTCACAGCGCGAGTCTATTTCCGTCCCGCGTTGCTGAATCTCCTGCGATCGATTATCGTTCGTTCGAACGAACGAATGGCGGGTAACGACACAACCACTGTTGGCGCAGTCAGCCTGAGCGATCAGGCGAGGGCTCTGGCGAGCGGGGAGACGAGTTCGGTTGCCCTGGTCGAGCGCTCACTGAGCGCCGCCGAAGCGAGCCAGACCACACTCAATCCCTTCCGGATCATCTGTGCCGAGTCAGCGCGTGCCGACGCCGCTCGCGCCGACGAGCGCCTGGCTCACGGTGAGCGGCTGCCGCTGCTGGGGGTGCCCGTGGCGATCAAGGACGACGTCGACCTCGCCGGCCACGCCACCAGCTTCGGGTGCTCCGGCGATTTTCCGATCGCGCGCGAGGACTGCGAGATGGTGCGCCGCCTGCGAGGCGCCGGGGCGGTAATCATCGGCAAGACCAACACCCCCGAGGTCGGTCTCTACCCGTTCACCGAGGGCCAGGCGTTCGGAGCCACGCGCAACCCGTGGAATCTCGACCATACGCCTGGCGGGTCAAGCGGCGGGTCCGCGGCGGCGGTGGCCGCCGGCATCGTGACGGCGGCCGTCGGCTCCGACGGCGCAGGGTCGGTTCGCATTCCGGCCGCCTGGTGCAACCTGGTCGGCGTCAAGCCCCAGCGTGGTCGCGTCTCTGGCTGGCCAGAAGCCGAGATGTTCAATGGCCTCACCTGCCTGGGGCCGCTTACACGCAACGTTGCCGACGCGGCGCTGATGCTCGACGTGCTCAGCGGCCAGCATGCGCAGGATCTGCACAAGCCGGCGGCGGCCATTCCGTACAGCGATGCGATCGAGCGGGAGCCCGGGAGGCTGCGCATCGCCGTCTGCCTGCGCCACCCCTACAGCGCCGCCCCTGTGCGGCTGCACCCCGAGATCCGCGCCGCCACGCTGCGAATCGCTGGGGTGCTCGACGAACTCGGCCATGAGCGCGTCGAGGCGTCCCCACGCTATGGCCTGATGGGGCTGAACCTGATCGCACGCGGGGAGTCCGGCGTAAACCAGTGGGTCTCTTCGCGAGTACGCGACCGCTCGGCGCTCGATCGCCGCACACGCGAAACGGCCACGCTCGGAGGCGTGCTCGCCCGCTCGGTGCTACCTCTCGCGCGCCGCCTGGAGCCGCGTATGCGGCGACGCGTCGGCGCCGTCTTTACCGCGGCAGACGTCCTCGTCGTGCCGACGACCGCCACCCCGCCGCTGCCGGTCGGAGCGGCAAGAGAGATGAGCAGCAGGGCCACCGCGAGGCTGATCTCTGGGGCTTGCCCGTTCGCTTGGCCCTGGAACGTGCTTGGTTGGCCCGGGATCTCCGTCCCCGCCGGCCTCACCAGCGAGGGACTACCGATGGGCGTGCAACTGCTCGGCGCTGAAAACTCCGAGTCACTGCTGCTTTCGCTCGCCGCCCAACTGGAGCGCGTAGAGCGCTGGCACGAGCGCACTCCCCCGCACGCCATGCCGGTCGGAGCTGCGGCGTGAGCGCTGTCTCATCGCCGCCGAGACAGGCGCGAGGGCGGATCCTGCGCGCGACGCTCGACCTGATCGCCGACCAAGGCGTTGCAGCCGTGACCAACAGGCGCGTGGCGGCTGTGGCCGGCGTCTCGCTGGGCTCGCTCACGTATCACTTCGACAGCCAATCCGAGCTGCTGCGCGAAAGCCTGCTGCTCTACGTCGAGGAGGAGACCGCTCGCCGGGAGCTGGTCGCGCGCGAGCTCGAGCGCGAAGGAGTCAGCCTCGAGCGAGTCGCCGACGCGGTCGAGCAGCTCGCCGGCGCGCCATCGGAGATACCTCGCCAGATAGCCGAACTGGAGTTGCACCTGCACGCAGCGCGCGACCCAGAGCTGCGTGAGGCCTCGGAACGCTGCTTTGCCGCCCACGAGCGGATCGCCGTCGCCGCGCTTGCCGTGCTCGGGATACCCGACGGAGAGCAGCACGCCGCGACGGTCGTCGCGCTCGTGACTGGCCTGGCGGTACGCCGCCTGGCGGGTGGCGGCGAGGACGCGAGCGGGACCGCCGAGGCGCTGCTCACGCTGGTGCGCGGCCTCGAGGGCGTGGCCACGCCCTCTGAGCCGGCGACCCTCGTGAAGCGGCCTTCGTGAGCTAGCGACCCAGCGTGCGTACGAGCTCGCGCGCCTGCGGACGCACGCGCTCAGCCAACTCGCGCACTTCGGCCAGCCCGCTGCGCAACTCGGCGTCGCCTACCTCGACCGGCAGCATCGAGTCTTGCAACCCCGCCAGGCCGAGATCGGCGCGCGTAAGCGCCTCCAGCGCCCGCTCGATCAGTTGCTTAGCCGCCGTGGAGGGGGCAACCTGACCAGGCATCGCAAACGTGCGCGCCGGGAGCTCGCTGCGCTGGGCGAACTCGGCGTGCGTGCGCTTGGCGCGACCGTAGGCCGTTTGCACGGGGGCGAACAGGGCCTCTTCCAGCCGCTCGGCGGTCTGCTCGTCGAGGTGCTCATAGGCCTCGCTCAGCTCTGCCAGCGCGAGCGCGATCTCGTCGGCCGCGAGCACCAACGCATCGAGGATCTGCTCTCTGCCCTCGGCGGTGGTGTAAGTCACCGAACGCACAGTAGCCTTGCTGGTCGAAGAACGTCACGCGCAAGCGACTTGGCGGACCCGTGACATACCAGACCCACCGTGACCGACAGCTTCACTGAGGTCGAGATCCAGGCCCTGGACGCCGCTCGCCTGGAGTCGCTGATCGGCTCCGAGCGGATGGCGCACTATGAGCGGATGGCGGACGCAGCCCAGGCCGCGCTGGCAGGACACAGCGTGCTGAACATCAATTCCACCGCCAGCGGTGGCGGCGTGGCGGAGCTGCTGCAGACGCTGTTGGCCTACGTGCGCGGCGCCGGCGTGAATGCGCGCTGGCTGGTGATCCACGGCGACCCTGAGTTCTTTGCGATCACCAAGCGGATCCATAACGGTCTGTACGGCACGCCCGGGGACGGCGGCCCGCTGGGGGACGCCGAGCGAGAGCACTACGAGCGGGTGCTGCACAGAAACGCAGAGGAACTGCTGACGCTGGTCAGACTCGGCGACGTGGTCCTGATCCACGATCCGCAACCAGCGGGATTGCTCCAGGCGGTGAGCAGAGCGGGCGCTCGCGCGGTGTGGCGCTGCCATATTGGTAGCGACCGGCCCAATCAATGGACCGAGCGCGCCTGGCGGTTCCTACGTCCCTACCTCGAGCACGCAGACGACTATGTGGTCTCACGAGCCGCGTTTGCGCCGCCAGGGGTGGACGGCAAACGCCTGCACGTAATCCCGCCCTCGATCGACCCGTTCTCGGCCAAGAACGAGCCAATGTCTCACCGCAACGTCCAGATCACCCTCGGCTACGTCGGCCTGCTCGACGGTGACGACGGCCCGCCGGCCGTGCCGTTCACCCGCCGCGACGGTTCGCCGGGACGGATCAACCGCCATGTGGATCTTCTGCAGAGCGGCCCGGCTCCTTCCTTTAGCGCACCGCTCGTGGTGCAGGTCTCGCGCTGGGACAAGTTGAAGGACATGGCGGGCGTGATGGAAGGCTTCGCCCGCCACGTAAACCCAGCGCTCGGCGCTCACCTGATCCTGATGGGCCCGGCGGTCAGGGGCGTAGCGGACGATCCCGAGGCCGCCGAGACCTACGACGACTGCGTTAACCGCTGGCGTGCTCTGCCACACGCCATGCGCGGGCGAGTTCACCTTGCGTGCGCTCCGATCGCCGATCCTGACGAGTTGGCGGCGATCACCAACGCGCTGCAGCGTCACGCCGCTGTCGTGATCCAGAAGAGCCTTGCCGAGGGCTTTGGCTTGACCGTCACCGAGGCGATGTGGAAGTCACGCCCGATCGTGGCCAGCGCAGTCGGGGGAATCGTCGATCAGATCACCCATGAGGAGCACGGCCTGCTGATCGAAGACCCGCGTGACCTCGCCGCGTTTGGGGCGGCCGTCGAGAGGCTGCTGCGCGATCGCGCTCTGGCAGCGCGGCTCGGAGCGAATGCTCGGGAGCGGGCCGCGAGCGAATTTCTGGGCGATCGGCATTTGGACCAGTATGCGGAGCTGTTTGTGGGCACTCCCTGACGAGAGACTTCGCTCGTCAACACCCGGCGTAGCGGCAACTGACGCTGACATCAGGCATCTGGTCTCAGTGCATGACGACTGGGCTCTTGTCCCTCCTCCAGTTTTTCGGCAAGCGTCACCAGTTCCCCGAGTGTCACTGGCAGGACCCTGCACAGCCGCTGCAAGGTTTCGTAAGTAGGTTTGCCCTGGCCGCGGATGAAGCTGCCGACCAGCTTGATGGACGGTAGGCGCGGCGTAGATGAGTGTCAGTGGAGACGACTGGTCGGATAGTGGCGGAACGACCAATGCCGGTGCGCAGTTCGGCCTGCCCCGCTCCGTCGTTGCGACCCAAGCGGCGCGGCCTATAGCTGCTCGCGCAGCTCGTCGCGGCTGACCCCCGCGTCTCTGAGGATGCCGCCCAGCGTCCCGCGCTTCAGTTCCCGGTGCAGCGGGACGACGAGCGACGTGGCCCGATCCTGATGGCGCAGCCGCACATGACTGCCGCGCTGACGCACCGCTTCCCAGCCGAGCTGTTCCAGCGCCGAGATGAGCTGTGAGCCGGAGACGACCGGCAGCCGCTCGCTCACGCGGGAACGGCGAGCCGGCGACGGACGACGCCCGCACCAACCGGGCGACCTTCTTCGCGCAGGCCCTCGACGTAGAGGCCAAGCGCCTCGCGGGCGTTGTCGGTCGCTTCCTCGATGTCCTCGCCCTGCGTGTGCAGTCCGGGGAGATCGGGCGCGTAGACGTGATAGCCGCCTTCGTTCTGCGGCTCGAACACGAACTCGAACTCATGCTGCTCGGCCATGCCGTCAGGATACCGCCGACCGACGCCGAGCCGCCCTGGATGCAACCTCGCGGAGCGCAACTCACGCCTTCCCGCCCTTACGCCACAACGGCGCCTCGACCGCCGCCAGGGGCCGCACATTTGCTCCGAACGCGCGCTTCAGCCGCTCCCGCGCCGCGACTTCGGACGGGTGGCCGTAGGTGGACATCACGAGCGCGCCGCCGTCCGTGTGGCCGAGCTGAACCGCCACGTCCGCGTGCGATACGCCGAGTTCGAGCAGATGCGTCGCGCAGAAGTGGCGCAGCTCGTAGAAGTGCATTGACGGACGCCCGAACGCGGTCCGCACCGGGCGCCAGTAGTACAGATGGCTGCCCTTCGAGAAGTGCTGACCGCGCGGCGTGGTGAACAGCCACGGTGCGTCGACGCGAGCTGGCACGTCCGCGAGCGCTTCCCGCGCCGGCGGCGGCAGGATCACCGTCCGCGCCAACCCGTTCTTCGGCTCCTTGAGCTGGCCGGTGCTGTCGAGGTTCTGCCGGATCACGACCTCATCGCGCTTCACGTCTCGCCGCTCAAGCGCATACAGCTCGCCGGGGCGCAATCCCACATATGCAGCGAACAGGATCATCGCCCGAAACGTCGGGCCGAACGAGCCAAGACAGTCGAGCGCGCAGTCAGCAAGCCGCGACAGCTCGTCCTCTTTCAACGCGATCAGATCCTTGCGTCCCCGGGGCTGCTCCAGACGCAAGTTGCCGAACGGGTTCGGACCAGGATGCAGACCGTCGTTGATCGCGTCAGTGAACATCGTTCGCGCGACCAGCACGTTCGCCCGAGGTTGGCCGAGCGCCCAGCGGCGAGCGGTCGGCTTGTCTAGATCGCGCAGCCGGACCTTCGCAAAGTCCTCCTGAAACTGCCGCAACGCGTAGCGATACGTCCGGCGCGTTGCTCTCGCGTTGCGCGGATAGTCAGCCAGCCAGCGCCTCGCGAAATCACCACACGTCTCGGAACCCTGGACGGACGACGAACGCATCGCCTCGACCTCGGCCTCCTTCGCTTCCCGCCGCGTCGCGTAGGTGCCTATCCACCGCTTCCGGCTTAGCGTCCTGTCGTACACCGACACGCCATAGCGACCTTTGCGCGAGACGATCATCGGTTTCGCCCATCGATCCAGGCTTCGACCTCAGACAGCTTGAAGCCGCGCCGTCCGCCGATCATCTTCGAGGGCAGCCCTTCGCGCACACGCAACTCGACCCAGCGCGTCCGAGCGCCCGAGGTAATCGGCGATCTGTCGCTTGCTCAGCCACGGCTCGATAACGGGAGCAGGAAATTTGAGTACCACGGCTCCAGCAGACGACTTTACGACGACACCTCGTCGTCATCTTGAGCGCTTGACAAAGCATCGAAGTCCCACTGTTCAAGCGTCTGATAACCCTCAGGTGTCATCAAGAGCACAGGTGTTTCTTCCGCTGCAGCTGGCGAACCCTCACCATCCTCGATTGGCACTGATTCAAGGCCATATTCGATGAGCCCTTGATCCTCGATGTCGCAGAGCACTTCGTCAAATTCAAGCCTATTAGCGAAGTGCTCCCTCAACGCGTCAACCGTCACCGGCTGGCGAGTGGCAATTGCCTGCAACAAAGCGAATCGCAAGTCTCCTAGTGAAACGCCGTAGCGTCCACGAAGTTCGTAAAGGGTCGGACGACTCACACCAGTAACGCGCCCAATGTCAGTGATCGAAATGCCACTTTCAAGCACCAACGGCATCATGCGGGCGATCTTGTCGAGTTGCATATCCGCCTCGTGCAATGCGACCGCCCGGGTGCTTCCAGCAGTCTCCAGCTCGCTCAGATGCAACGCTCGAACAAGCGCCTTGCCCTTCTCCTGCCTCAACATATGTGCGCGATTCATTGCCATCTTTCGTAGATCATAGCAGAAGACGTGTCGCTACGTCAAGCTCCATATAGCTACGCAAGACGTTAAGTTCCTAACGCCGCTAGATAACGGCGTGTCCTACGGAATCAAGTCCGCGCCACTCGGGCGTTCGTGCTGGCCGCGCGCGAGCGCGCGGCGGAGGCGGGCGCGGCGGCCTGCCGGCCGGCGCGTCCGCCCGCCTCCGTGCGTTCGTGCTCAGACAGCCTGGCGCCGCTCGCCGTGGCTGGCTAGTCCTGGAAGATGCTGTCGAGACGTATCGCGGCCCGTGTGGCGAACACGAACTCACCGCACCGATGGACGAGGCCAGCGGCCTTCAACTCGCCGAGCGCGTCCACCGTGTCCAACTGGCGGCCCGTCTCGGCGACAAGCTCATCGACCGACCAAACGCACTGCCGGTCGCTCAACAGCAACGTGAGGATCGCGTGCTCGGTCTTGCGGTCCTGCTCACCAACCGTCTCGTTAGTCTGATCCTGCATGGGAAGTACCTCCTGTGCCGGCCCCGGGCGGTGACAGCCGTGCCGGGGCACTTTGTTATGGACTACGCCGAACACCAGGCCCGGCGCGCTTGCCTCACGCGCCCGGTGGAGCGCGATCCTCGTCGCCCGGCGCAACCAGTTCCGCGCCAGGGAACACCTGCAAGACCTTCGCGACCGCGCTCAACTCGCTGAGCGGCAGGCTCACGCCCCACACGAAATGAACAGCGCGCTTGAGCCGCAGCTTGCGCATCGTGCAGCCCGTCCGAGTCGTCAGCCTGACCGAGACATGCACAATCGAGCGCGGCATCGCCGGCGACCTGGCCGACTCCCACAACGTCTCCTTGCCACGCCGCCCACGAACGAAATACGACGACAGGTACGCGGCTGCGTTCTCGGCCGGCTGCGGCTTTGCCTTGCGCTCGACAAACCCGAACCCGTACTGCGGAGCAAGCTCAGCCAGCCGCCCCAGGTAAGCGCGAGCACCCGCCATCTGCCGCGGCGCGCCGTAGGCCAGCACCGGATGAACGTGCAGCACCCCGCGCGCCTGCATCTCCCACACCCGCGCGACCAGCCACACAGACCCCGAGCCAAACTGCCGCACCGTGTCCTGGTAGGCGCGCCGATGCAACCGCCGCCACCGATCCGACGCCGACTCGTTCCACGCCCGAGCGGCGACACGCTCCACGCGACAGCCGAGCTTGCCCGAGTGCTCGTGCTCGCCCAGCGCGGCGCACACCGCCTCGTCCCACGGCAGGTCGCGCGCACCCGGAGCCGTCACGGCGCTGAGCACGATGTCGCCGCGCACCGTCTCCAGGTTGCGGAACAGCTTCTGGCGTTGATCGCCCGCCCAGATCGGCCCGTACTCGGGACAGCGCCGAGACCGGCAGACCTTCCCGCGCCCGTACAGCCGACGCCCACAACTGCGACAACGACCGACAACGCTCGGATCGACCAGCGGCCTTCTGCGCCGACCGCAGGCGTGGGCACACTCACCCACGAGCACCCTCCACGAGCGCCGAAGGTCGCTTGCTACCCAACCGAGCGTCCCTTGCGACCGCCTTGCGACCGTCCCACCGCCGACGCCCTGCAAATCGGCGGTTTTTCGTTCGCCCCGCTTCGCCCCTCTGCGCGGACGTTTCTCCAGCAGCGGTCCCGCTTTCGCGGGCCGCCGCAACAAACCGGACCAGTGGAGACGGCGGGAATCGAACCCGCGTCCGCAGTCGCGTATGGATGGCTTCTACGAGCGTAGCCGGCGCTCTGATCTCATCCCTGACTAGCCTCGCCGGCCGGGTTGTCGGGGACCAGCCTCCTAAGAGTTCCCCGGCTCGGCGAAGGCGATCCTCACCGGGTGAGCCTGCTTTCTGATCCCGACCTTCCCCACCACAGGCGAGTGGGGGCCGAGACCTCACGCTTAGTTTCTAGCTAAGCAGCGAGGGCGTACTCGTGAGAGTCCGCACTTATGGTTTTCCCGGGTGTTTTACGAGGCCGCCCGGGACCTCGACTCGCGACCATCCAGACGAACCGACCGCGTCGAAGCCTGTCGTCCCCGTGGATGTTCTGTCTTCATTCTAGCGCTGGGCGCTTAACTAAATCGACGCGGTCCCAAGCCGCTTGAGGAACCTGCCTCCGGTCGGCCCGAAGGCCTCCCGATGACCGGTGGCGCGGCCTTACACCTCGGTGGCCTCGCTCTTCGCGGCTCGGTTCCGCGTCTAGGTCCAACTTACGCCTCCCCTGCACCCCCGTCAAGACCTCTTTTGTACTCCTTCCCGCATGTTCCGGGAAAAGTCGATAACGCCATG
>Ga0105240_10006833_pt1 | contig 16686 bp, 11 predicted proteins | sample KBSC54metaG_FD_80426 | JGI IMG/M metagenome (GOLD analysis project Ga0105240, IMG submission 80426) | Corn rhizosphere microbial communities from Kellogg Biological Station, Michigan, USA - KBS C5-4 metaG | ecosystem: Host-associated > Plants > Roots > Rhizosphere > Soil | place: Michigan, USA...
AGCGCATGACCGGCATCGTCTCGCGCGGCGGCTCGATCATGGCGAAGTGGTGCCTCGCGCACCACGAGGAATCGTTCCTCTACACGCGCTTCGAGGAGATCTGCGAGATCATGGCCGCGTACGACGTGTCGTTCTCGCTCGGCGACGGCCTGCGCCCCGGATCGATCTACGACGCGAACGACGCGGCGCAGATCGCGGAGCTGAAGACGCTCGGCGAGCTCACGCAGGTCGCCTGGAAGCACGATTGCCAGGTGATGATCGAGGGCCCGGGCCACGTGCCGATGCAGCTCATCAAGGAGAACATGGACCTCGAGCTCGAGCACTGCCACGAGGCGCCGTTCTACACGCTGGGGCCGCTCACCACCGACATCGCGCCCGGCTACGACCACATCACGAGCGGCATCGGCGCGGCGCAGATCGGCTGGTACGGGACCGCGATGCTCTGCTACGTGACGCCGAAGGAGCACCTGGGCCTCCCGGACAAGGACGACGTGAAGGAAGGCATCGTCACGTACAAGATCGCCGCCCACGCCGCGGACCTCGCCAAGGGCCATCCCGGGGCCCAGATCCGCGACAACGCGCTCTCCAAGGCGCGCTTCGAGTTCCGCTGGGACGACCAGTTCAACCTGGGCCTCGACCCGGACAAGGCGAGGCAGTTCCACGACGAGACGCTCCCGCAGGAAGGCGCGAAGCTCGCGCACTTCTGCTCCATGTGCGGCCCGCACTTCTGCTCGATGAAGATCACGCAGGACGTTCGCGAGTTCGCCGCGAAGCACGGCGTCTCGGACGCTGAGGCCCTGAAGAAGGGGATGGAGGTGAAGGCGGTCGAGTTCGTCCGCCAGGGCGCGGAGATCTACAGCAGGCAGTAGGCCGTCACGCGCGCCCGTAGTCCTCGGCGATCCGTACGCCGGCGAGGAACCCCAACGCTTTGCGCCGGTCCACGTGACCTCCCGCGACCGAATGCCGAGCTTGCTAGACTAGGCGCCCGATGATCCTGCCGCCACTCGCCGACGCCGTCATCCTGGGAGTGGTGGAAGGGCTCACCGAGTTCCTCCCCGTCTCCTCGACCGGCCACCTGATCGTGGCATCGGACCTGCTCGGCCAGGCGGGCGAGAAGGGCAAGGTCTTCGACATCGTGATCCAGCTGGGCGCGATCCTCGCCGTGTGCTGGGAGTTCCGCGTGCGGATCGGCGCCGCGTTCCGCGGCCTCGCGCGCGATCCCGTGCAGCAGCGCTTCGCCGCGAACCTCTTCGTGGCGTTCCTGCCCGCGGCGATCGTGGGCCTCGCCCTGCAGAAGCAGATCAAGGCGCACCTCTTCAATCCCACGAGCGTGGCTATCGCGCTCGTCGTGGGCGGCCTGGTGATCTTCGCCGTGGAGCGGTGGTACGCGCGCCTCGGCGCCCCGCGCGTCACGAGCATGTACGACATGACGTGGCGCGATGCGCTGAAGGTGGGCATCGCGCAGTGCTTCTCGCTCATCCCGGGGACTTCGCGCTCCGGCGCCACGATCATGGGCGGCATGCTCTTCGGGCTCTCGCGCAGCGTCGCGACCGAATTCTCCTTCTTCCTCGCGATCCCGGTGATGGTCGCCGCGACCGGCTACGAGATGGCCAAGAACCGCGCGCTCCTCACGGCCGACGACCTCGCGATGATCGCGGTGGGGTTCGCGGTGAGCTTCGTCGCGGCGCTCGCGGCCGTGAGAGGCCTCATCCGCTACGTCGCCCACCACGACTTCAACGCGTTCGCGTGGTACCGGATCGTGCTGGGGATCGCGGTGCTCGCGTACTTCCGCGCCTGACGGACCCTACGCGAACGCCGATTCCCGCGTGTAGCGCTTGATGAGTGCCAGGAGCTCGTCTTCCTGGTAGGGCTTGCCCATGTACTCGTTCACGCCGATCTCGAGCGCGTGGTTGCGGTGCTTGTCCGCGGTGCGCGACGTGATCATGATGATCGGGATCCCGCGCGTGGCGTCGTCCGCGCGCACGTTGCGCGCGAACTCGAACCCGTCCATGCGCGGCATCTCCACGTCGAGGAGGATGCAGTCCGGTTTCATGTCCTGGAGCTGCTGGAGGGCGTCCACGCCGTCCTTCGCGGTGGCGAACTCGTAGCCCTCGCGGGCGAGCATGCGGCTCGTGATCTTCCTCACCGTGAGCGAGTCGTCCACCACCATGACGAGCGGCGCGCCGGATTTCTGCTCGACGGTGAAGGCGGGCTCCTCGCGCTTCAGCGCCTCGCGCGGGACGTCCAGGCCGAGCGCCGCCTGGCGGTGCACGAGCTGCACGGGGTTCAGGATCAGCACGACCTGGCCGTTGCCGAGCACCGTGGCCCCCGCGATCCCGGAGAGGCGCGAGAGCTGGGGTCCGATGGTCTTCACGACCACCTCGCGGTTGCCGATGATCTCGTCCACGCGGATCGCGGCCCGCTGCAGGCCGCTCTTGAGGAGGAGCACCGGGATCTGGCGCGCGGGCGTGGGCGTGTCGATCTCGCCCAGGAGCGGCAGGAGCGAGCGCAGCGCATAGCGGTTGTCCTTCCACGCGACCTCGCCCCTGGCGGCGATCTCCGCGTAGGGCTCGGCACGGAACTCCTGCACCTGCTCGATCATGACGGACGGAACCGCGTACACGTGCGGCCCCGCGCGCAGCATCACGGCCTGGGTCACGGCGAGCGTCAAGGGGAGCGTGATGGTGAAGGTCGCGCCGCGACCCGCGGTGGAGGCGATCTCCACCCGGCCGCCGAGCGAGGTGATCTCGTTCTTCACGACGTCCATGCCGACGCCGCGGCCCGCGATCTGGTTCACCTCCGTCGCGGTGGAGAACCCCGGCATGAAGATGAACTGCGCGAGCTGCGCGTCCGGGAGCTCGACGTCCGGCGCGAGGAGTCCCGCCTGGATCGCCTTCTCGCGGATGCGCGGGAAGTTGAGGCCCGCGCCGTCGTCGACGATCGTGAGCACGACCTCGTTGCCGCGCTGCGCGGCGTCGATCGAGATCTCGCCGATCTCGGCCTTGCCGGAGCGCACGCGATCCTCCGGCTTCTCGATGCCGTGCGCGATCGCGTTCCGCAGGAGGTGCTCGAAGGGCGCCGTGATCTTCTCCAGCACCGAGCGGTCGAGCTCCGTGCGCGTGCCCTTCAACTCGAGGTTCGCCTTCTTGTCGAGCTCCTTCGCGGTCTGGCGGACGACCCGGTAGAAGCGGTCGGCGAGGTTCCCGAGCGGCACCAGCCGCACGCCCATCAACCCCTGCTGCAGCTCGCGGTTCAGGCGCGCCTGGGCGTGGATCGCGAGCTCGGTCTCGTCCAGGTTCTTCTGGAGCCCCTGGTGGAGCGTGATCACGTCGCCCAGCGACTCCGCGAGGAAGCGCGTGAGCTCCTGCATGCGGGAGAAGCGGTCGAACTCGAGCGGGTCGAATCCCTCTCCGTGCTCCTCCTTCGCCTTGATCGTGCTCTGCATCTGGCCTTCGGCCGCGATCTCGATCTCGCGAAGCTGCGCGCGCATCCGGGAGATGTTCTCGGAGAGGTCCGAGAGCGCGCGCTTGAAAGTCGCCATCTCGCCCTCGATCCGCGAGCGCGCGATCGAGAGCTCGCCCGCGTCGTTCACGAACCGGTCGATCATGTCCGCGTTCACGCGCAGGAGCGCCGAGCGGCTCTCGCGCAGCTCCGGCGGGAGCGCGTCGCGCTCGGAGCGCTCCTGCGCCGCGGCCGCGATCACCGCCATCGCGGTGGGCTTGTCCTTCTGGTGCTCGAATACCGCCGCGACCGGGACCTCGATCGGCTCGGCCTCGAGGATGTCCTCGCCGCGCTGCAACCGCTCGAGGGAGAGGGAGAAGCGGTCGACCCGCTCCTCGATCTCGTCGAACTGCCTCGGATCCGGGACCTCGATCTCGTCCAGCGCGTTGATCTTCGCCTCGAGCACGTGGGCGAGCTCGCCCAGGCGCATGAGGCCCGTCATCCGCGCGCTGCCCTTGAGCGTGTGGAGGTGGCGCTGCAGCTCCGCCGCCGGCGCGTGGTCCGCGGGGGCGCCCTTCCATCGGCGCACGGCCTCGCTCACCGCGGGAACGATCTCCTTCGCCTCCTCGATGAAGATCGGGAGGAGGTCGCGGTCGAGGTCGTCCCGGATCTTGCGCTGGTCCTTGCCCGCCTCGAACGGCTTCGCGGGCTCGCCCTCGGCGGCCGGCGCGGCCGGGGGGGTCGCGGCGGGAACGAAGGCGGGGGCCGGGGCAACCGGCGCAGGCGCCGGCACTTCGGCGACCGGCGCGGGAGCCGCGACTTCGGCGACCGGCGGCTCGGCCGCGGGCGCGATCGCCTCGATCGCTTCGGGCGCCTCGCGCACGATGCCCGGCATGCGGATGTGGGTGCCCTCGCCGGTCTTGCGCGCCTCTCGCAGCCCCTCCCGCAGGCCGGCGAGCCGGGCGATCACGTCTTCGCGCGGATACGGCAGCGCCGTCCCGCGCAGCGACTCGACCATGGCCGTGAGCGCATCGACCGCGGCGCGCGTGACGCCGAGGCGACCGGCGTCGAATTCCGGCGGAAGGTCGATGGCGTCCTGCAGCCATTTCTCGAGGCCGTACGCGAGCGCGGCCACGTCGTCGAAGCCGGTCGTGCGCGAGCTGCTCGCGAGCGTGTGGGCGGCGCGCATGAATTCCGAGCTGATCGGGTGCGCCGGGTCCGCCTCGAGCTCGGCCATCTGCGCCTGCATCGTCGCGACGTGCTGCTCGGACTCGCCGACGTAGATGCCGTAGAGCGCGCGCGGCACGACGACCGTGCCGACGACGATGTCCTCGTCGATCGGCTCCGGTGCCGCGGCGAGGGGCTCGAGCGCGGCCGCCTTCGCGTCCGCGTCGCCGAAGAGCTCCGCCAGGTCCGGCACGGAGGTCGACGGCGCTTCGGCGACAGGCGCTTCGGCCGCGGGCTCGGCCTTGACGTCGAGGCCGAGCGAGTCGAAATCGAGCGTGAACGCCGGGGCGGGAGCCGCCGGCGCTTCCGGCGCGGGAGGCTCCGCCGCGACGGGCGCTTCGGGGGCGGGGAAAGCCGGCGCCGGGATCTCGGCCGCGGCCACCGGTTCCGGGGCCGGGGCGGGCGCGGGCGGCGCCTCGGCGGGCGCGGGCGCCATCGCGGGGGCCTCGTGGTCGCTCTTGAGCGCCTCGGCCTGCCGCAGCAGGTCCTGCCCGTCGATCGCGGCGGTGCCGTTCTCCTTCAGCTCTCCCACCCAGCGCTCGAAGCCGCCGCGGGCGAAGTCGATGAAGGCGAGGAGCGGCGCGGTGGCCGGCTTCTCCTCCTTCAGCCACTTGTTCATCACCTGCTCGCACTGCCACGCCATCTCGCCCAGCTCGGTGAGCCCCACCATGCGGCCGCTGCCCTTGAGCGTGTGGAAGCCGCGGCGGATCGTCGTGAGCGCCTCGCGGTCGTGCGGCGCCTCGCGGCACGCGTCGACATGGCTCGCGATGGTGCCGATCACCTCGCTCGCTTCCTCGAGGAAGATCTCGAGGAGCTCCTTGTCGACCTGCGCTCCGGGCGCGTCGACCAGCTGCACCACCTGCGCGGTGGGCGTCTCCGGCGCCTTCTGGGGCGCCAGGTCTTGGATCGCGCGGAAGACGCCGGTGTCCGGGGAGACGGCGTCCTTGATGACCTGCAGGGCCTCCTCGCTCTTGCGCGCGACGGCCGAATCCGAAACCACCGAGGCGTCGCGCTGCAGGTCTCCCACCGCCTTCTCGAGGCGCTCGCGCGTGTCCGCGGCGGGCTTCTCCTTCCAGTCCTCGTAGAGCGCCTGGACCTTCTGCTTCTGCACGTCGATGTCGAGGGGGGAGACGGTGCCCGTCCGGCGCACGTCGACGTGCGCCTGGGGCTCGGCGAGGCCGAAGCGCAGGAGCGCGGGCATCAGCACGGCGCGCGGCACGGCCGCCCCTTCCTGGAGCGCGGTGATGAAGAGCCCCAGCGCGGAGAGGCCGTCCGCGACCATCTCGGCCGCCTCGCCCCTGCCGTCCGCGGAGCCCTCCGCGAATTGCTGCACGCGCGCCATCACGGCGGCGTTCAACGCCGCGGCGTCCGAGAGCTCGAGGATCATGAGCGCGCCCTGCACCTGCGCGAACTGCGCGGTGAGGTTCTTCAGGTCCGCGCGCTTCGAGTTGTCGCGGAAATAGCCGTCGAGCACCTGCTCGATGTTCTGCAGGTTCACCTGCACTTCCTGCCCCACCTGGAAGATGAGGAGCTTTTCCTGCGCGCGGCGCGTCATCTCGTCGAGGAGGCCGCCCTCGATCGCGTCGACCGGGGCCAATGCCTCGCCCGCGAGGGCGCTCTTCAGGCGCTCCGCGACGGTCCCCGCCTGGCGCCCGAAATCCGCGCCCAGCCGCGAGTAGTTCTCGAGCGCGGACTCGAGGAAGAGCATCGCGGTCGCGACCTCGAGGGCCTGCGACTCGGACGGCGGTATCGCCTTCGCCTTGAGCAGGGGCGCGACTTCCGTCAGCCGGACCAGCACGAGCTGGATGTCCCGGTTCGGGAGCTTGCCCGCGCGCTCGGCGAGCACCATCGCCTGCTTCCCGAAAGGCTCGAGCGCGGCGCGGTTGCCGGAGGTGTACTTGAGCCACGCGTCCTTCTGCTGGGTCGTGAGCTCGCGAAGCTCGCGCACGAGCGGCGCCAGCGAATCCTCGTCCGCCGCGCGCGTCCCGCGGTCCGGCACCTCGAGGAGGTGCTCGAGGCGGTAGATCTCCTTCAGCTGCGTGATCCGCTCGGACACCGAGCGCGCGCGCCCGACCACGAGGAGGAGGTCGCGGAAGAGGCGCTCGGCCACCTTCCCCGAGCCCTCGATCAGCTGCTTCACCTGCTGGTCGACCTTCGCGAAGAGCGGCTTCGTCGCGGGGCCCACCTCGGCGCCGCCGAAGACCAGCGCGTCGAAGAACGCCCCGGCCGCCGTCCAGAAGGGGCGATTGGGGGTCGCGGCCTGCAGCGACTCGATGGAGAGCACGGCCCCGTGCATCTGGCGCAGGGCCTGCGCGATGTCCGGGCCCTTGAGCATGCGCAGGAGCCCCTGCTGGTACTGCGAGCGCTGGAGCGCCAGCGCCTTGGAGAGCACCGCGTCGTCGAGCGGCGCGGAGGCCGCGAGCGGCGGGAGCGGCGCCGAGAGGTTCGGGTAGAAGAGGTCGCCCTCGTTCGCGTCGTTCTGGCCGCGCGCGCGGTTCAGCTCCAGGTACGGCGCGAGGAGCCGCATCGGGCGGTCCGGCTGGCCCGCGAGGAGGAGGTCGAGGTAGGAGGAAAGCGCAGCGATCCCGCGCTTGGCCGCGTCCACCGCGGCACCGAGGCGCGATGCGTCCTCGGTCTCGAGGAAGCCCACCAGCTTCTCCAGCTCCTCGTTGAAGCGCGTGGCGGCACCCAGGCCCACCATCGCGAGCGCCCCGGTCGCCTGGTGCAGGTGCGTGAGGATGTACTTGACCGGGCCGCGCTCGGCCGGTGCGGCGGCGAGCTTGTCGAGGGTTTCCCGCGCCTGGTTGAGCGAATGGTCGATCTCGGTCTTCACCCACGTGAGCGGGCCCAGGTCGAAATCGGCGATGGGGTTGGCGGCCATGGTCTGTCGGGGGCGGGCTTGGGCGTTCTAGAGCTTGAAGCCGGAGACGGAGCTCTTGAGCTCCTGCGCCACGGCGGCCAGGTCGCGGATGGAGCCGGCGGCCTGCTGCGTGCCGCGCGTCGTCTGCCGCGTGATCTCCAGGATGTCCTGCATGTTCTGGGCCACCTTGTTCGTGGCGCTCGCCTGCGTGTGCGTGGCCTGCGAGATCGTGTTGATGAGCTGCGCCAGGTTCTTCGTCACGTGGTCGATCTCGGAGAGCGCCTGGCCCGCGGCGTCCGAGAGCTTCGCGCCCTCGACCACGCCCATGGTCGACTTCTCCATGGCCGCGACCGCGTCCTGGGTGTCGGCCTGAATCGTCTTCACGATCGCGCCGATCTGCTTGGTCGCCTCGCCGGAGCGCTCCGCCAGCCGCTGGACCTCCTCCGCGACCACCGAGAAGCCGCGTCCCGCTTCGCCCGCGGACGCCGCCTGGATCGCCGCGTTCAGGGCAAGCACGTTCGTCTGCTCCGTGATGTCCGAGATCAACTCCACGATCTCGCCGATCTCCTGCGAGCTCTCGCCCAGCCGCTTGATCCGCTTGGACGTCTCCTGGATCTGCTCCCGGATGTCGTTCATGCCCGAGATCGAGCTCTGCACCGCGATGCGGCCCTTGTCCGCCGCGGCGAGCGAGCGCTGCGCCACGCGCGCGCCTTCGTCGGCGGTGGTGGACACCTCCGAGATCGAGCGCGACACCTGCAGCACCTGGGCGGTCGTCTCCTCGATCTCCTTCGACTGCCGCTCGGCGGCGCCCAGGAGCTCGGCCGAGATCGACTGCGCGTGCGCCGTCTTCTGCGTCACCTGCGTCGCGGCGTTGGACACGCCCGCGACGAGGGTCCGCAGCTCGTCGATCGTGTAGTTCATCGAGTCCGCGATGGCGCCCGTGATGTCCTCGGTCACCTGCGCGCGGATCGTGAGGTCGCCGTCCGCGAGGTCGCCCATCTCGTTCAGGAGCCGCAGGATCGCCTCCTGGTTCCGCTTGTTCTCCGCCTCGGCCTCCGCCGCGCGGCGCCGCGTGTCCGCGAGGAACACCGCCGCCATGAGGAGGAGCACCACGACGAGGAGCGAGGCGAGCACCGCCACGCCCACCAGGGCCGCCACCGGGCGCTCGGAGGCGAGCGCGGTCTGAAGCTGCGCGACGGAGCCCTGCAGCTGCTCGGTCGCGGTCACCAGCTGCGCGGAAGCCTGCCGGGCCGACACGAGCTTCTGCAGCTCGCGCAGGATCGGGCTCACGTTCTTCTCGAACTGGGCGAACTGCTTCTTGAGGTCGGACAGCATCGCGCGGGCGTCCGGATCGCGCAGGGCCGCGATGCCGGCCGCGTCGTTGCCCGACTCGAGGGACTTGATGAGGTCGCGCAGGTCGTTCGTGTCCTTGCCGATGAGGAACGGCACCTCCGGATCGATCGTCTCCGACCCCAGGATCTCCGCCGACCCGCGCCCGAGGCGCTCGGCGAGGAACGTGAGGCGGTTCGCCTTCACGACCTGCGCGGGCGGCGAGCCGGATTGCGTCATGAGCCCCGTCAGCTCCTGGGACATGGTCGCCATCTCCTCGGCGCCCACCCGGATCTGCGCGATGTTCTTCGAAAGCGAGATGAGGTCGTCCTGGGCGCCCAGGATCGCCGTCGAGGCGTTGGCGCTCTCCGGCCAGCGCTTGGCGAGCTCGTCCAGGCGGGCGCGCAGCAGGTCGTCCGCGCCGGCGGGCGGCAGGTTCACGTCGAACGCCTGGCCGCCGTTCCGGAGCACGCCGAGGTAGGCCGCGAACTGGTCGCGGCTCGCTTTGAGCTGCGGGAAGGCGATCGCCTGGCCGCGCGCCGCGATGCCGGCGGCCTTGGCGAGGCGCTGCGTGTGGAACTGCATCTCGGAGGCGATCGTGAGGTAGGTCGCGTGGCGCGTGCGCAGGGTCGTGTCCTGGTACACCACGAAGGCCGTGCCGGCGAGGAGGAGGAGCGCCGCGACGCCGAGGATCTGGAGCTGCGTCGTGACCGGCTTCGCGCCGATGAACGGCATGCGGAAGCCGGCGAGGCCCCCGCCGGAGCGCGGCTTTGCCGGCTGGCGCGGGGCGGCCGGAGCGGCGGCCCTCGCCGCCGACCCCGGACGGGTCGCGGGACCGCCCGCGGCCGGGACCCTGGTGGCGGTCGAGGTGGTCGTCCCCATCGGGCGCGCGGGCGCCGGCTTCGGCTTCGGGGAGCCCAGGCGCCTGAACCAGTCGCCGAACGAGGATTTGGGCTTGATCGTTTGTGCTTTCGCCATTTTCTGTCTCCTACGCGCCAACTTCCAGGAACCGCGATTCGCGCGCGAGCGCGGGAAGATCGAGCTCCAGCCAGCGGGTACCGCCCGCGTCGGTGTACACCGCGCCCACCCACGGGGCGCGTCCATCGGGCGCTCCGCCGGCGTGAACTGCTCCGGGTTGCGCAGACCCAGCATGCGCGAGACGAGGAGCCCCGCGCCGCCCACGATCCGGTCCGAGACGAGGATCACCCGCCGCTCCATGCCGGGGTTGATCGCGTCGCGCCCCTGGAAGCCGGAGAAATCCACGACGCTGTAGAGGTTGCCCCGCACGTTGGCCACGCCCCGGAACCACGAGTGGGTGAGCGGCACCGTGACCGTCGGCGGGACCGGGATCACCTCGCTCACCTGGTGGAGGGCCACGAACCAGTTGTCGCCGCCCACCTGGAAGCCCAGCTTGGAGGAGAGCGCGGTACGGGTCGCGGCCGTGCGCAGCCGCTCGGCGACCGAGAGCTGGAATTCGCGCAATCCGGTGCGTCGTGCCATCGCCGTCCTAGCTGAGGGCCTTGATCTTCTCGAGGAGGTCGGACTCCGAGAGAGGCTTGGTGATGTAGTCCTTGGCGCCCTGGCGAAGGCCCCAGATCTTGTCCGTCTCCTGGTCCTTCGTCGTGCAGATGATCACCGGGATGTGCTTGGTCTTCTCCTCGCGCGTGATGGCGCGCGTCGCCTGGAAGCCGTTCAAGCCCGGCATCACCACGTCCATGAGGATGAGGTCGGGCTGCTCGCTCTTCGCGCGCTCGATCGCGGTCTCGCCGCTGTCGACCACGAGGACGGTGTAGCCCTGCTTCTTCAGCAGCCCCTCCATGAACGCACGCTCGGTGGGCGAATCGTCCACCACCATGATTTTTCTGATTGCCATCGGGAGCTCCGGTTGTATGGGGAAGGGTGGCCGGCTCACGCGGGACTGCGCTGGGGCAGGTGCTGCTCCACCGCCTTCAGCAGGCTTTCCTTCGTGAAAGGCTTGGTGAGGTACTCGTCCGAGCCGACCATGCGCCCGCGCGCGCGGTCGAAGAGGCTGTCCTTGGAGGAAAGCATGATGACGGGTGTCGCGCGGTGCTTGCCGCTCTTCTTGATGAGGGCGCACGTCTGGTAGCCGTCCAGGCGCGGCATCATGATGTCCACGAAGATGAGGTCGGGCTGGTGGTCGGCGATCTTCGCGAGCGCGTCGAAGCCGTTCTCCGCCAGGATCACCTGGCAGCCGGCCTGCATGAGGAAGATCTCCGCGCTCCGCCGGATGGTGTTGCTGTCGTCGATCACCATCACGCGCACGCCCGTGAGGTTCTTGGAATCCGCCACGCTTTCCTCATTCCGGCACGGCTTCGGCCGCGCCCTTCGTCCAATGACGGCAGGGACGCGGTCACGCGCCCGGCAAGCCTCCCCGGCACGCCGCGCAGCCGCGATCAATCGACGATCAGGTTATCCTTTTTGTCCAGCCTAAACAACCGCTAAACCGTGTCTCTTGAAGCCGTTTCGGAAGATTCCGGGACGGCTCCCCGCACGTTCCCCTTCCTAGACCTCGACCATCTCGAAGTCGTCCTTCCGAGCGCCGCACTCCGGGCAGCACCAGCCGGCCGGAATGTCCTCCCACCGCGTACCCGGGGCAATCCCGTCTTCCGGCCATCCCTCGGCTTCGTCGTACGTGAAGCCGCAGGCAAGGCAGCGCCAGGTCTTGAACGGCGCGGAGGCCGCGGTGGCGGAAGGCATGGGCGAACGCGGGATCTTTTTTGAGTAGAATTCGAGGGACGCGCGCGCTCCCTGCAGAATCGTATCGACCCCCGGTTGGCGCGCGCAACGCAGGCCGGGTTTCAAGTGTAACCCCACCCCAGCGCCCGCCGTCCCGCTCGGGTACAACGGCCGCCCCAAATGACCGATTCGCCTGCCTCGCTCCCCGCAGTCCTCACGTTCGCCGCATCCGACCCCACCGGCGGGGCGGGCCTCCAGGCCGACATCCTCGCCCTGGCGAGCATGGGCTGCCACCCCCTTTCCGTGGTGACCGCGATCACGGTCCAGGACACGGCCGGGGTCGAATCCTTCCTCGCGATCGACCCGGACTGGGTGGCGGACCAGGCGCGCTGCGTGCTGGAGGACATGCCGGTCGCGGCCTTCAAGATGGGCATGCTGGGCTCGACCGAGATCGTGACCGTGGTGGCCGAGGTGGTCTCGGACTATCCGGACGTGCCGCTCGTGCTGGACCCGGTCCTCGCCTCGGGGCGCGGCGACGAGTTCGCGGGCGAGGACATGATCCGCGCGATCCGGGAGCTCCTCGTCCCGCAGAGCACCGTCGTCACCCCCAACATCATGGAGCTGCGCCGCCTCGCGGGCGAGGACGACGACGACGCGGACCTGGCCGAATGCGCCCAGGCGCTCCTCGACACGGGATGCGAGTACGTGCTCCTCACCGGCACGCACGACTCGACGGTCGAGGTCGTGAACACGCTCTACCACCGCGGGGGCGTGCTGCGCGCCGATTCCTGGCAGCGCCTGCCCGGGAGCTACCACGGCTCGGGCTGCACGCTCGCCTCGGCCCTCGCGGCGAACCTCGCGCGCGGCATGGAGATCGGCGACGCGGTGTACGAAGCGCAGGACTACACATGGCACGCCTTGTCGAACGGATTCCGGCCCGGCATGGGGCAGCACCTGCCGGACCGCCTCTTCTGGGCCCGGGAGGACGAAGACGATGGCAAGTAACCGCGAGCGCCTGCGCGGCCTCTACGCGGTCACGCCGGAGACGGCGGACACCGCGAGCCTCGTCGCGCGCTCGCGCATGGCCCTCGAGGGCGGGGCGCGCCTGCTCCAGTACCGCGCCAAGTCCATGGACGCCGCGACCGCCCTCGACCAGGCGCGCAGGCTCGCCGCCGAGTGCCGGAAGGCGGGCGCCCTCTTCATCGTGAACGATTCGGTGGACCTCGCCCTCGCCGCCGGGGCGGACGGCGTGCACCTGGGCCGCGGCGACGTCGCGATCGCCGCCGCGCGCGCGCGGCTTCCCGCGGGCATCGTCGGCGTCTCCTGCTATGCGGATCCGGAAAGCGCGCGGGCGGCGGCCGCGGCGGGCGCGGACTACGTCGCCATCGGCAGCGTCCATCCGTCGCGGACCAAGCCCGCGGCCGTCCGGGCACCGCGGGAGGCGATCGCGGCCGCCGGGCGCGCCTCCGGATTGCCCGTCGCGGCCATCGGCGGCATCACGCCGGCCAACGCCGCCGCGCTCGTCCAGGCCGGCGCCGACATGCTCGCCGTCATCTCGGCGCTCTTCGACGCCGCCGACGTCGGCGTGGCGGCCCGCGCCTTCACCCGGACGTTCGATCGCCGCGAAGCCCCCTCGAAGGAGGAAATGCCCGATGTACGAGCGCAGCCGCGCCCTCTTTGAGCGCTCCTCGAAGCTGATCCCGGGCGGCGTGAACTCGCCCGTGCGCGCGTTCCGCGCGGTGGGCGGCGTGCCCGTCTTCATCCGCGAGGGCCGCGGCGCGCGCGTGACCGACGAGGACGGGCGCGAGTACGTCGACTACGTGGGCTCGTGGGGGCCGCTCATCCTGGGCCACGCCGATCCGGAGGTCCTCGCCGCGGTCGGGAAGGCCGCCGCGCGCGGACTTTCCTTCGGCGCGCCCACGGCGCTCGAGCTGGAGATGGCCGAGCTCCTCACGTCAAGCCTTCCGTCGATCGAGGAAGTGCGGCTCGTGAGCTCCGGCACGGAAGCGGTGATGAGCGCGCTGCGGCTCGCGCGCGGCTTCACCGGGCGCTCGATCATCGTGAAGTTCGAGGGCTGCTACCACGGGCACAGCGACTTCCTCCTCGTGAAGGCGGGGTCCGGCGCGCTCACCTTCGGCAACCCGACCTCGGCCGGCGTGCCGCCGGAGCTCACCTCGCACACGCTCGTCCTCGACTACAACGACCCGCAGCAGGTGGAGGACGCCTTCGGCCGGTTCGGCGACGGGATCGCGGCGGTGATCCTCGAGCCCGTGGCGGGCAACATGAACTTCGTGCGGCCCTCGATGGAGTTCCTGCGCGGGCTGCGCGAGGCGTGCACGCGCCACGGCACCGTGCTCATCTTCGACGAGGTGATGACGGGCTTTCGCGTGGGGCCGCAGGGCGCGCAGGGCCTCTTCGGGATCCGCCCGGACCTCACCACGCTCGGCAAGGTGATCGGCGGCGGGATGCCGGTGGGCGCCTTCGGGGGACGGCGGGACATCATGGAGCGCCTGGCGCCCGTGGGTCCCGTGTACCAGGCCGGGACGCTCTCCGGGAATCCCGTGGCGGTGAGCGCGGGGCTCGCGACGCTGCGCCGGGTCCTCGAGCCCGGGTTCTTCGATCGGCTGGGCGCCACGACGAGCGCGCTGGTGGAGGGCCTGCGGCGCGAGGCGGCGAGGGCGGGCGTCGCCTTCAGCGCGGCCAGCCTGGGCGGGATGTTCGGGATCTTCTTCCGCGACCGGCCGCCCGCCTCGTTCCGCGAGGTGATGGAAAGCGACCGCGAAGCGTTCGGCCGCTTCTTCCACGCGATGCTCGCGCGCGGCGTGTACCTCGCGCCCTCCGCCTACGAGGCGGGCTTCGTCTCGGCCGCGCACGGGGCGCCGGAGCTCGAGGCGACGTTCGCCGCCGCGCGGGACGCGTTCGCCGCTGCCCATGGCGCCTAGCATCGCGATCCTCCCCTCCGCCGAGCGCCTCGCGGCGCTGGGCCTCGCGATCGCCGGGCTCACGATCCTGGGCCTCGCGTTCCTCGTGCTTTCGGACCTCACGCGCGAGGCCGACCTCCATCGCGAGGTGATCACGGTTCAGCAGGAGCAGGACACGCTGGAGGCGCTTCGCGTGCGGCTGAACGAGCTGGTCTCCGCGGCACGGCTCGCCGCCGCGACCGGGGAGGGCGCCTCGTTTCGCGCGATCGACCAGCAGGCCGCGGACATCGACGCGCGGCTCGATACGCTGCGTTCCTCGGACGAGGCCTCGCTCCCGAGCGTCGAGGCGCTCGTGGGCGAGGCGCGTCTCCTCCTCGTGCACGCGCGCTCCGTCGCGCAGGCCCGCGCCAAGGGCGCGGAGGAGGCCGCGCTCGCCGTCCGCGAGACCGAGCGCGTGGCCGCGGACGCGGGCGCTTCGCTGGAACGCTCGCTCGAGGCGTTGACGCGGCGCGTGAACGACAGGAGCCTCGCCCGGATCCGGGTGGGCGAGAGCCTGCGCCGCTATGTCGCGTGGTTCGTGGCGGGCTCCGTCGCGGTGCTTGCGGGACTCTTCGTCGCGTTCCGCCGCGTGCAGGGACGGGAGCGCGAGGCGCTGCGCCGCGTGGAATGGCTCGCCCATTTCGACTCGATCACGGGACTGCCGAACCGGGCGCTCCTCTCGGACCGCCTCGCGCAGGAGACGGCGCGCGCCCGGCGCGCGGACAAGACCTTCGCGGTCGTGCTCTTCGACCTGGACGGCTTCAAGGAAGTGAACGACACCTGGGGCCACGCCGCGGGCGACCACGTCCTCGCGATGGTCGCCGAACGCGCCCGCAAATGCGTCCGTGCGTCCGACACCCTCGGGCGCCTCGGCGGCGACGAGTTCCTCGCGGTGCTTCCGGAAGCCGGGGAGGAGGGGGCGCTCGCGGTGGCGGAGAAGCTTCGCACGGCGCTGGGCGAGCCGTATGCGCTGGATTCCGGTCCCGCGCACGTGGGTGCCAGCCTGGGCGTGGCGCTCTTTCCCGCGCATGCCGACGAGCCGGACATCCTGCTCAGCGCGGCCGACGCGGCGCTCTACACCGCCAAGCGCGAGGGAAAGGGCCGCGTCTGCCTCGCGGTGCCGGGGGCGGTGCCCCGCGGGCGCGAGCGCCCGCCCCTCGCCCGCGCCGCCTCCTGAGGCGAAAAGCCCTAGCGCAGTCCCGAGATGTACTCGGCGACCGCCTTCATGTCGTTCTCGGAGAGTTTCGAGGCGATCTGGCTCATCACCGGGTGGGGACGCGCCCCGGAGGCGAAAGCCTTGAGCCACCCGAGGCTCAAGTCCGGGTACTGGCCGGCCAGGCGGGGATATTGCGCGGGGATGCCGTGGCCGGCCGCGCCGTGGCACCCCGCGCACGCCGGGACGTTGGTCGCCTCCACGCCGGCGCGCCAGATCCGCTGCCCGCGCTCGGCGAGCGCCTTGTCGTGCGCGTAGTGCCCGGCGGGCTTCTGCGATTCGAACCACGCGCCCACGTCGCGCATGTCCTCCGGCGAGAGGGGCGAGGCCATGCCCTGCATGATGGGGCTCGGGCGCGTGCCGGCCTTGAAGGCCGCGAGCTGCGCGGCGATGTAGTCGGCGCCCTGCCCCGCCAGCACCGGGTTCGTGGGGACGACGCTGTTGCCGTCCGCGCCGTGGCAGGCCACGCACACGGTCGATGCGATCTGCTTGCCGCGCGCCACGTCCGGTTTCGCGGGCGCCGGGTTTTCCGCGGCCGTGGAGAGGCCTGCGTAAACTAGCACCATGACTCCGGCAAGACCCATCAAAGCGCGCATCGGTGAACCTCGTGTGGAAGGAGCGGGAGGAAGGAAGAAGGCGGGGAAACCCCGGAATTTTACCGTAGCGGACGCTCGCCACGCCACCGGGCCGCTCCCGTTCGCGGCCGCCGCCTACGCGATGTCCGTCCACGACCCCGCGGAGCTTCCGCCGCCCGGCGCGCCGGAGATCGCGTTCGCGGGCCGTTCCAACGCGGGGAAATCCAGCGCCATCAACGCGCTCGCCGGCCGGCGGCGCCTGGCCTTCGTGAGCAAGACGCCCGGTCGCACGCAGCTCATCAACTTCTTCGCGCTCGAGGGCCGCGCCTTCCTGGTGGACCTGCCGGGATACGGGTACGCCGGGGTGCCGCTCGAGGTCCGGCG
>Ga0105240_10006838_pt1 | contig 16678 bp, 15 predicted proteins | sample KBSC54metaG_FD_80426 | JGI IMG/M metagenome (GOLD analysis project Ga0105240, IMG submission 80426) | Corn rhizosphere microbial communities from Kellogg Biological Station, Michigan, USA - KBS C5-4 metaG | ecosystem: Host-associated > Plants > Roots > Rhizosphere > Soil | place: Michigan, USA...
CATCACGTACCACGTGGGCTTCCCCGCGGCGTCGTAGGCATAGATCACGCAGAAGAGCGTGTCCCGGTGCTGCACCACGCTGACACCCCAGCCGTTCTCCACCGGACCGCCCCACCACATGTCCTGCCACGGCGTGGCCGAAAGCCTGACCGGCACGGCCTGCACCGTGTCGCGAAAATGCAGCTCCACCGCATAGTCGCCGGGCGCACCGGCGGGCGTGGCGTCGAAGGCGACGCTGCCCTGCTCACCCGTGTTCGCGCTGGAGCTCGCGAGCGTGGCATTGCCGCTGCCCGGCACGATCGCCGCGCTCACGTCCGCGTTGTAGATGGGATAGGCGCCCACCGCCGGCGTGACCGCCACGTGCACCGGCTGGCCCGGCTTCGGATCGGGCGGATCCACCGTGACCGCGAAGTACACGTTGCGCGGCAGGTACGTCATCACCGTGAAGACGGCCGTGGCACCCGCGGAGGCCACCACATGGCAGACGATGCCCTGGGGCATCGCGGTGAAGAGCGCGGAGGCCACGCCGTTCGCGTCGGTCTGCGTGGCGTAGGCCATTTGCCCGTTGGGAAACGTGCCGCACGCGTCGTTGGTGAAGGTCGCGCTCTCGTGGGCGGCCGGCGCCCCGGTGGCGGTGAGGAAACGCACCGAGAAGAGCTGCGACTCGTTGCCGGCCACGCTCTGCGGCGACGCGGTGAGGGGCTGCGCCGTCGTGGCGGCGCGGGCCGGTGCCGCGAGGGCCGCGGCCACGAGCGTGGCGGCGGCGAAGCGTCGTAAGTCCATGCCTCCATTGTGAGGCATCCCACGGCCGCGGCGGATACGTCACAATAAGCCTTTTGCACTGCAGCATGCCCTCCCCGTAGACGCGATGCCCAACGACACCAAGACGCCGCCCGTCGAGACGGCGCACGTCACGAACTTCATCCGCCAGCACATCGAGCGCGACCTCGGGGCGGGGAAGTACGCGCCGCGCCTGTGGGCCGGGCGGCCCGGCCCGCTCGAGGTGCAGCAAACCGGCACGCTGGACCCCGCGCGCATCCGCACGCGCTTCCCGCCCGAGCCCAACGGCTACCTCCACATCGGGCACGCGAAGTCGATCTGCCTGAACTTCGGCCTCGCGGAGCAGTACGCGGGCGTGTGCCACATGCGCTTCGACGACACCAACCCGGAGAAGGAAGAGACCGAGTTCGTCGAGGGCATCCTGGACGCGGTGCACTGGCTGGGGTTCCACTGGGGCCGCAACGACGAGAACCTGTACTTCGCGTCGGACTACTTCGACTGGATGTACGCGTTCACCGTGGCCCTCATCGAGCACGGCGACGCGTACGTCGACTCGCAGACCGCCGACGAGATCCGCGCCACGCGCGGCAGCCTCACCGAGGCCGGCGTCGATTCGCCGTACCGCGATCGCCCGGTGGAGGAGAGCCTCGCGCTCTTCGAGGCGATGCGCGACGGCAAGCACCCCGACGGCTCGCACGTGGTGCGGGCGAAAATCGACATGAAGTCGCCCAACATCAACCTGCGCGACCCGGCGATCTACCGCATCCGCCACGCCACCCACCACCGCACGGGCGACAGGTGGTCGATCTACCCGATGTACACGTTCGCGCACCCGATCGAGGATGCGCTCGAGAACATCACCCATTCGCTCTGCACCCTGGAATTCGAGGACCAGCGCCCGTTCTACGACTGGCTGCTCGACAAGCTCGCCTCCTTCGGGCTGCTGCAGCGGCCGCTGCCGCAGCAGATCGAGTTCTCGCGCCTGAACCTCACTTACACCGTGATGAGCAAGCGCTTCCTCAAGCAGCTGGTGGAGGAGAAGCACGTCGACGGCTGGGACGACCCGCGCATGCCGACGCTGGTAGGCGTGCGCCGGCGCGGCTACGTGCCCGAAGGCATCCGCCTCTTCGTCGATCGCGCCGGCGTGTCCAAGGCGGACTCGGTGATCGATTACGCGCTGCTCGAGGACGCGCAGCGCGAGGTGCTGAACGAGAAGGCGCCGCGCCGCATCGCGGTGCTCGATCCGTTGAAGCTCGTGATCGACAACTGGCCGCGCGGCCACGTCGAGGAATGCCTCGCGACCAACCATCCGCAGAAGCCGGAGTGGGGCAAGCGGACGCTGCCGATGACGGGCGAGCTCTGGATCGAGCGCGAGGATTTCATGGAGACCCCGGGGAAGGGCTACTTCCGCCTTTATCCGGGCAACCAGGTGCGCCTCAAGTACGGGTTCGTGGTGCGCTGCACCGGCTACTCGAAGGACGCGTCGGGCCGCGTGGACGAGGTGCACTGCGACTACCTGCCCGAGACCAAGTCCGGCACGCCGGGCGCGGACGCGGTGAAGGTGAAGGGCAACATCCACTGGGTCTCCGCCGCGCACGCGTGCGAGACCGAGGTGCGCCTCTACGACCGGCTCTTCCGCGTGCCCCATCCCGGCAAGGCCACGGGCAATTATCTCGACGACGTGAATCCCGATTCGATGCGTTCCATCACGGCCTGCCTCGAGCCGTCGCTCGCGCAGGCGCAGCGCGAGGACCGCTTCCAGTTCGAGCGCCACGGATACTTCTGTCCCGACCGCCGGGCGTCGCGGCCCGGCAAGCCCGTTTTCAACCGCACGGTGACGCTGCGCGACTCGTGGGCTGGCGCGAAGGGCTGAGGTGTGATGCAGTTCACAAACCGGCCCGCGGCCTTGCGTCGAGCCGTCGAAGCCTTGTTACGCCCGTAGCGTACTCGACGGATGGCGTTGCGCCGCGCTGCATGCGTTCCTACAATGTGCATGCGCACGCCGCAACGGGACCGAATCCATGTCGTCGAACATCGCCGCCGTAGTCGCGGCGCGCAGCCACTCGGTGCTGCTGGTCGCCTCCGACCCGCACGCGAGCGCGTTGCTGGTCGAGCGCATGGCGGCCCGCGGCCACCGTGCCGCGCTGGTCCCGCCCTCCATCGAGGCGATGCGCAACCGCCTGCGCTTCGAGCGGTTCGACGTCGTCATCTTCGACTTCCACCACGACCGCCCCGACGAGCTCGAGGCGTGCCGCCTCGCGCGCAGCGATTCCGGCGGAGCCCCGATCGTCGTGCTCGCGGCACCCGGCGCGGCGACCGAGCTGGTGGAATCGTTCCGTGCGCGCACGCGTGCCGTGGACGAGATCGTGAACAAGCCCGTCGCGGGCGATGCGCTCTTCCGCCTCGTGGCACGGCTCCTGTCGCGCCGCGAGCTCGACGACACCGCCGCGCGCTACGCGATGCTCGTGCCCGAAGGCGGCCGCTCCTGGATCGACTCGGGCGGCACGCGCCCGCAGCTCTCCGAGCAGGCCATCCTCTTCACCGACCTCAGGCGCTCGACCGAGCTCGCCGCCTCCGTGCCGCTGCCCGAGTGGTTCGAGGCGATCAACCGCAGCCTCTCGGACCAGGGCGCCATCGTGCGCGAGTCCGGCGGCTCCATCGTGAAGTACACCGGCGACGGGCTGCTCGCGGCTTTTCGCGGCCGCGGCCGCTCGCATCTCGCGCTGCGCTGCGGGCTCGCGCTGCAGAAGCTCGACCGCACCTCGTCGTACCGCGGCACGCTTCGCATCGGCGTGGGCATCGCCGAGGGTCTCGTGATGAGCGGGCTCATCGGCGAGCTCGGACGCCAGCAGTTCGACATCATCGGCGCCACGGTGCACCTCGCCGCGCGCCTGTGCAGCATCGCGAACGAGGGCGAGATCGTCGCGACGCCGAAGCTGGTGCGCGCCGCCGCGGTCACGCGGGCGCAGGCACGGCCCACGCGCGCCGTGAACCTGCGCGGCTTCCCCGCGCCCATCGAATGCGTGTCCTTCTGACGGGAGCGGCGACCATGGAGCTCGAGCTGCGCTACAGCGCCGAAGACATCAGCCGCATCATCGAGCAGGCGCTGGTGTACCAGTGCGCGTGCCCGGCCCAGGTCGCGACGACGCTGCTCGAGCTGCGCGACCTCTACGACTACCAGATGAAGTGCCGCGCGGACGACGACGGCAACTCGCGCGTGCACGACGCGATCGCCGCTGCGGCGGTCGAGGCCCACGCCCGCATGGAGAGCTGCTTGGACGAGGTTCTCGACATCGAGGGCTGGGACCGCAAGACGCTCGCGATGCCGGCGGGCCTGCGGAAGAAGCCGACGAAATCGCTCTAGGAGTGCCGCGCGCGGTACTGGCCCGGCGTCATGCCGACCACCGCGTGGAACATCCCGCTGAAATGCGAGTGCGTGCGGTAGCCCGAGGCCTTCGCCACCTCCGGCAGCGCCATGCGCGTCCCGGCGAGCAGTGCCTTGGCGCGCGCCATGCGCTTCAGCATGATCCACTCGTGCGGCGAGCGCCCGGTCGAGATGCGGAACATGCGCGAGAAATGGAACGGGCTCAGGTGCACCGCCTCGGCGAGGTCCGAGACCGGCAGCGCCTCGGTCAGGCGCTCGTCGATCAGGGCGAGCACGCGCTCCAGGCGCGGGCGCGCGAGCCCGGCGCAGCTCGACGGCGCCTCGCTCGTGCCGTAGGCGGAGGCCAGGTGGAGCGCCAGCTCGGAGGCGAGCGGATCCGCCTCGTCGCCGTCGCGCGCTCGACCGTGGCGCAGGTCGAGCGCGATGGCGTCGAGCGCCTCGCGCAGCTTGCCATCGCTCGCGGTGCGCGGCGCCGCCACGCGGGCGGGACGGCCATGCACGCGAATCGCGCGCTCCTCGCACGCGAGCGAGTCGAGGGAGACGAGGATCGCCTCGGCGCCCGGATCCACGCGCAAGTACGTGCGCTGTCCGGGCGGGACCACGCAGACCTCGGGCGCGCGCACCATTTGCAGCTCCCCGCCCGGCGCGAACGAGATGCGCGCGAAAGTCGCCGGCGCGAGGACACGCACCTCGTCGAGGTGCAGCTCGGGGTGCGCCTCGCGCGCGCCGTCGAGAAGGCGGGCGGTGAGCGCCCCGAGGCGCAGACGCGAGGTCGCGGGGTTCGGCTCGCTCGCGGCCGATTCGTTTTCGGTCACGGGCTCGATCTTCAGTTCATAGGCCACGAGCCATCTTGGGGCAAGCGGCAAGGCGGGGCCAGCATGGTCCGGTAGCGAACAATCACCGCGCCATCGTGTCCCGGTACGTGTCCAGGTCGATGCGGTAGCAGGGGCATGCCGCGCCCTGCAGGCCGCGGCGATCGCGGATCACGATGTGGCCGCGGGCATATTCGATCAGGCCGCGCTCGCTCAGCGCGCGCGCCGCCTGGGTGACGCCGACACGGCGCACGCCCAGGATCATGCCGAGGAAGGCGTGGGTCACCTCGAAGTTGAGCGAGCGCGCGCGGTCGGCGCTCATGAGCAGCCAGCGCGCGAGGCGCTGCTCCACCACGTGGAAGCGGTTGCAGACCGCGTTCTGCGTGAGCTGCGACATCACGACATGCGCGTAGCGGCCCGTCACACGGCGCAGCGCGGCGCTCTGCTCGAGATGCCTGAGGAAGTGGCGCGCGGGAACGCGCAGCGCCTCGCCCGCGCCCTGCACCACGGCATCGAGGCGCGAGGATCCGACGCCGAGCGCAAGTGGCAGGCCGAGGAACCCCTCGAAGCCGACCAGCCCCACCTCGAGGTGGCCGCGATCGGCGGGCACCACCTGGGACAGGAAAGCGGTGAGCGGGAACCAGGCGTGCGTGACACGGCTGCCGCGCTCGGCCACCACGTCGCGCAGCTCCAGGCGAACGGGCTCCGCGGGGTCCAGCAGCCGCTCGCGTTCCGCGCGCGGGAGCGCGGCGAGCAGCTTGTTGCCGAGCGCGTTGCGGTGGTGCAGGAACAAGGCCGTACCAGGGTCCGGGAACGGCCGGAAAATACCCCGCGGCCGCCGCGAACGCTCGCTTTGTACGGTACCGATCCTTACTTCACGACGTCGTTGTAGGCCTCGAGCTGCAACCGGTAGCACTCGCAGCTCGCCTTCTCCAGGCCCGGGCGGTCGAGGACGTCGAGCACGCCGCGGTGGTAGCGGATGAGGCCCCGCGCCTGCAGCGCCGAGGCGGCGCTCGTCACGCCGGGACGGCGCACGCCCAGCATCTGCGCGAGCACGTCGTGCGTCATGCGGAAGCGGCGCGAACGCACGCGGTCCGATGCCATGAGGAGCCAGCGCGCGAGGCGCTGCTCCACGAGGTGGAAGCGGTTGCACGCGGCGGCGAGCGCCACCTGCTTCATCTGCGCATAGGTATAGGCGTTGATGAGCTTGCGAAACGCGGGATTGCCGTCGATCTCCGCCTTGAAGTGCCGCGCCGACAGGTGGAGGATCTCGCCCGGCGCCTGGATGGTCGCGATCACGAGCGACTTCGAGACGCCCAGCACCAGCCCCACGCCGACCATGCCCTCGTGGCCGACCAGGGCCACCTCGATCCAGCCCGCTTCGCTCGGCTGGATCTGGGAGATCACGCCGGTGGTGGGGAACCAGGCGTGGCGGATCGGCTTGCCGTCCTCGGCCAGCACCTCCTCGACCTCGTGCACGCGCCGCTCGCAACGCTCGAGGATGCGCTTGCGGTCGGCCGGCGGCAGCAGCGCGATCAACCGGTTCTGCGCGGGTGCGGCTGCGGGCTGGTTGAGCAGCATGGGGGGACCGGCTTCCGGAAGAGGCGGCATCATGACGGACCCCCGCGAGGCACCCGGGGTTCCTCAAGCCCCGCTTGCGCAAGTCCTGGCAACCCACGGGCCGTATTGGCACCATGGCATCACGCAATGGAGGCGGACATCGCGAACACCAGATCGATTGCAGCGGTGCTGGTGGTGCTCGCGGCCGGCGCGATGGCGCTGCACGGTCCCATCCCGCAGCTCGCGCACTATCATGCGTTCGCCGACCAGCGCCGGTGGCTCGGCATCCCGCACGCTGCCGACGTCCTCTCGAACCTGCCCTTCGCGATCGTGGCGGCATGGGCCGCGTGGCGTCTCGCCCGCGGCGCGGGCGCCCTGGGCCCGGCGCTGGACGGTTATGCGGTCTTCGTCGCCGCCCTCGCCCTCACGGCAGCCGGCTCGAGCTACTACCACTGGGCGCCGGACGATGCGCGCCTCGTCTGGGACCGGCTACCCATTGCCCTCGCCTGCGCGGGGCTGCTGGGCGCGTTCCTTGCGCGCACCTACCCCACGGCGCACTCCCGCGCGTGGCTCGTGGCCCTCGGCGGCTTCGCGGTGGCGAGCGTCGCCTGGTGGGCGCGCACCGGGGACCTGCGGCCCTACCTCCTGCTCCAGGGCGCGCCCCTCGTCGTGATCCCGCTGTGGCAGGCGGCCATCGGCGCGCCCGCCCGCGAGCGCATCGCGTTCGGCGTCGCGATCGCGCTGTACGCGCTCGCCAAGGTGGCCGAGCTCGACGACGCGGCCATCTTCGCGGCGACCGGTTTCGTGAGCGGCCATACGCTGAAGCACCTGCTGGCGGCGGCCGCCGCGGCGGTCATCGTCGCGGCCTCGACTCAGATCTCCACGCGCGCGCCGAGCTCCACCACGCGGTTGGTCGGGATCGCGAAGTAATCGGTGACGCTGCCGGCGTTGCGCGCCATCGCGGCGAAGAGGCGCTCGCGCCAGAGCGCCATGCCCGGGCCGTCCTCCACGGGCACGATCTTGTCGCGCGAGAGGAAGTAGGACACGTCCATCTCGTCGGTGGCGCAGCCGTGCGCTGCGCAGGCGGCAAGGGCCCGCGGGATGTCGGGACGGTCCATGAAGCCGTAGCGCACGACCGCGCGCCAGCAGCGCTCCGCGATCGGCTCGCACGTGACGCGTCCCGCATCGGGCAACCACGGCACGTCGTGGAACTCGACGTGCAGGAACACGTTGGTCTGGTGCATGACCTTGTAGTGCTTGAGGCTGTGCAGCAGCGCTCGCGGCGTCGCGTCCCGCGACGAGGCGAGGAACACGGCCGTTCCCTGCACGCGCGCGAGGTGCGTCGACATGAGCGACTCGAGGAAGCTCGCGAGCGGCAAGGCATCCTCCTGCAGCCGGCTCGCGAGCTCGCGCCGCCCGCGCCGCCAGGTGACCATGAGGGTGAAGACGGCCGCGCCCATCACGAGGGGGAACCAGCCGCCCTCGAGGATCTTGTGCATGGCGGCGGCGAAGAAGGTCACGTCGACCACCAGGAAGAACGCGGTCGCCGCGAGGCTGATCCAGAGCGCGTAGCGCCACTGGTAGCGAATCACGAAGAAGGTGAGCAGCGACGTCACGAGCATCGTGCCCATGACCGAGACGCCGTACGCCGAAGCGAGCCGCGCGGACGAGCCGAAGCCGACCACGGCGGCCGCCACGATGACGAGCAGGATCCAGTTCACGAGCGGCACGTAGATCTGTCCGATGGCGCGCGCGGACGTATGGCGGATCGTCATGCGCGGGAGGTAGCCGAGCTGCACCGCCTGCTGCGTCATCGAGTACGCGCCGGAGATCGTGGCTTGCGAGGCGATGATCGTGGCCGCCGTGGCGAGCACGACCATCGGGTAGAGCGCCCAGCCCGGGAAGGACAGGTAGAACGGGTTGGAAAGCGCCTGCGGGTCGACCAGCAGCAGCGCGCCCTGCCCGAAGTAATTGAGCACGAGGCAAGGCGCGACCAGCGCGAACCACGCGATGCGGATCGCGCGCTTGCCGAAGTGGCCCATGTCCGCATAGAGCGCCTCGGCCCCGGTGAAGGCGAGCAGCACGGAGCCCAGCACGATGAAGGAGGCGAAGCCGTGCGCGGTCACGAAGTGCAGGGCATATGCCGGGTCCAGCGCATCGACCACCTCGGGCGCCTTGGCGATGTTCCACACTCCCGCGGCGCCGATGGCGACGAACCACAGCATCGTGACCGGCCCGAAGAGCAGGCCCACGACCCCGGTGCCGTGACGCTGGATCAGGAAGAGGCCGACCAGGATCCCGAGCGAGATCGGCATGACGTAGGGCTTCAACGCCGCGGTGCCGACCTCGAGGCCCTCGACCGCGGAGAGCACCGACATCGCCGGCGTGAGCACCGCGTCGCCGTAGAAGAGCGCCGCGCCGAAGACGCCGACCAGCATCAGGACCGCGGTGAGGCGCGGCTTGTCGCGGACCGCCGACGTCGCCAGCGCCAGCAGGGCCATGATGCCGCCTTCGCCCCGGTTCGACGCGCGCAGGATGAGCACCACGTACTTGAGTGACACGACGATCATCAACGACCAGAAGATGGCCGAGATGCCGCCCAGGATGTTCTCGCGCACAAGCGCAATGCCGTGCGCGGGGTTGAACGTCTCCTTCGCGGCATAGAGCGGGCTGGTGCCGATGTCGCCGTAGACCACGCCGAGCGCGAGGAGGGTGAGCGTCGCGGTCGAATAGGAACCCGGTTGGCGATGGGCGGGAGCCTGCTGCGGAGCGCGTTCGGCGAATGCATCCATGGACCTCTCCGGGAAGGTTCGAATCGTCGAGCCCAGTATGGCGAGGCGCGGATCAATGCCGCGTAAAAATTCGCGCCGCGCCCGTCATCGCGACATCAATTCGCCTACACTTGGGCGCCATGCGCCCGCCTTCGGCCCGCACGGCCTGCCTCGCGCCGGTGCTCGCCTGCGCCGCGGCGACGGGGATCGCGGCGCTCCTCGCGCCGTATTTCGCGCCGGCCAACATCGTCATGCTGTTCCTCCTGTCCGTGGTGCTGGTGGGAGTGCGGGCGGGTCGCGGCCCGGCCGTCGTCTCCGCCGGTCTCAACGTGATCGCCTTCGACTTCTTCTTCGTGGCGCCGCGCTATTCCTTCGCGGTGGGCGACGCGCAGTACCTTCTCACCTTCGCGGTCATGCTCGTCGTCGGTGTCGTGACGGCAGAGCTCACGGCGGGCGTGCGCCGCCACGCACTTCTCGCGGAAGAGCGCGCCGGCCTTGCCCGCGTCCTCTACGAATTCGCGCGCGAGCTGTCAGGCACGCTCACCCGCGGCCAGGTCGCGGAGATCGCCGAGCGGTCGCTCGCGGCCACGTTTGCGGCACGCGTGCGCATCCTGCAAGCTGCCGACGAGATCGTCCTCGGGCCGGCGCTGGAGCCCTTCAGCCCCGTGGACAAGGTGGCCGCACAGCAGGCGTTCGACGCGGCTTCGGCAACGGACGGCTCGATTCCGACGCGGTCGAGCGGTGAATGGCTGTTCGTTGCGCTGAGGTCCGGTGCGACGGCCCGTGGCGTGCTGGGATTGCACTGCGCACGACCGGAGCATCTGATGCCGGCGGACTCGTTGCGTCAGCTGAAGACCTTCGCCACGCTCATCGCCATTGCGCTCGAGCGCGTGCACTACGTCGACGTCGCGCGCGACGCGCTGATCAAGATCGAGAGCGAGCGCCTGCGCAACTCGCTCCTCGCGGCCCTGTCGCACGACCTGCGCACGCCCCTCGCGGCGCTGCTCGGCCTCTCGGAAGCGATGACGCTCACGCAGCCTCCCATGTCGCCCGAGCAGGTGGACCTCGCGCGAACGATCGGCGCGGAGACCCGGCGCCTCATCGCGCTCGTGAACAACCTGCTCGACATGGCGCGCATCCAGAGCGGCGAGGTGAAGCTGGACCTCCAATGGCATTCGCTGGAGGAGGTGGTGGGCAGCGCGCTTGCGGCGAGCCGCGCGGCGCTGGGCGCTCGGCGCGTCGCGGTCGACATCCCGCGCGACCTGCCGCTCGTGCAGATGGACGCGGTGCTCATGGAGCGCGTGCTGGCCAACCTGCTCGAGAACACGGGCAAGTACACGCCGCCCGAAGCCCGCGTGGCGATCGCCGCGCGGACGCTCGAGCGCGAAGTCGAGATCGCGGTCGAGGACGACGGGAACGGAATTCCGCCGGGACAGGAGGAGGCCGTCTTCGAGAAGTTCGTCCGGGGCACGTGGGAGAGTGCGACGCCCGGCGTCGGCCTGGGGCTCGCGATCTGCCGCGCGATCGTCGAGGCCCACCACGGCACCATCCGTGCCGAAGCCGGACGCGCGCGGGGCGCGCGGTTCGTCATTCAACTTCCGCGCGGCGAGCCCCCCGAGGTGAACGCGGCATGACCGCACCCGTGGCGCTCCTCATCGAAGACGAACCGCAGATTCGCCGCTTCGTGCGCACGGCGCTCGAGGCCGAAGGCTGGAACGTGCACGAGACCGGCACTTACAAGCAGGGGCTCATCGACGCGGGCACGCGCAAGCCCGACCTCGTCGTCGTCGATCTCGGCCTGCCCGATGGCGATGGGGTCGCGCTCATCCGCGAGCTGCGCGGATGGTCCGCGGTCCCGGTGATCGTGCTGTCCGCGCGGGCCGGCGAGAGCGACAAGATCGCGGCGCTCGATGCCGGGGCCGACGATTACCTCACGAAGCCGTTCGGCGTGGGCGAGCTGCTCGCGCGCGTGCGTGCGACGGTGCGCCGGCGGCGCCAGCCGCCCGGCGAGCTCGCGCGCACGTTTCGATTCGGGTCCGTGGAAGTGGACCTCGAGGCGCGCACCGTGAAGCGCGGCGCGGAAGACGTGCACCTCACGCCCGTCGAGTTCCGGCTGCTCTCGCTGCTGATCGCGAACGCGGGCAGGGTGCTCACCCACCGCCACATCCTGCGCGAAGTGTGGGGACCCGCGGGCGTGGATCAACCGCACTACGCGCGCGTGTACATGGCGCACCTGAGACAGAAGCTCGAGGACGATCCGGCGCAGCCGCGGCACCTGCTCACGGAGACGGCCGTGGGCTATCGGCTGGTCTCATAGCGATCTCGAGGTCGAAAATGGCGATCACCGGTTCACCGACCGCATCCCCTGCTCCGGATATCGCATGCCTGCCGCCGCCCCGTGCGGGAACACGCGCTCGATGCGATCCAGGTCGGCGCGCGTGAGCTGCACGTTCACCGCTTCCGCGTTCTCCTCGAGATAGTTGCGATGCTTCGTGCCCGGAATCGGCACGACGCCGTCGCCCTGTGCGAGCACCCACGCGAGCGCGAGCTGCGACGGCGTGCACCCCTTCTCCGAGGCGATCTTCCTCACCTCGTCGACCAGCTTCAGGTTCTTCGCGAAATTCCCGCCGGCGAAGCGCGGGTTGTTGCGGCGCCAGTCGTCGCGATCGAAGTCCTCGGGTGAGAGGTAGCGCCCGGTGAGGAAGCCGCGCCCGAGCGGTGAATACGCGACGAAGCCGATGCCGAGGCTGCGCACGGTCTCGAGGATGTCGTCCTCGACATCGCGGCTCCAGAGCGAATATTCGGTCTGCAGCGCGGTGATCGGATGCACCTTGTGCGCCCGGCGCACCGTCTGCGGCGCGGCCTCGGAGAGCCCGAGGTAGCGCACCTTGCCCTGCCTCACCAGGTCCGCCATCGCGCCCACCGTGTCCTCGATGGGCGTATCGGGATCGACGCGATGCTGGTAGTACAGGTCGATCACGTCCACGCCCAGGCGCCGGAGGCTCGCCTCGCACGCGCTCCTCACGTACTCGGGCTTCCCGCTCACGCCGCGATACGATCCGTCCTCGCCGCGCACGTTGCCGAACTTGGTCGCGAGCACCACGCGGTCGCGCCGGCCGCGGATGGCGCGGCCCACGAGCTCCTCGTTGCGGCCCACGCCGTACATGTCCGCGGTGTCGAGGAAGTCGATGCCGAGCTCGAGCGCGCGGTGGATCGTCGCGATCGATTCCGCGTCGTCGCGGCCGCCATAGAAATCCGACATGCCCATGCAGCCGAGGCCGACCTGCGAGACCTCGAGACGGCCGCCCAGCGTGCGCTTCTTCATGATGCCCTCCTGGAATCGCGTTGGGACCGCAAGCAACGCCGCGAGTTGCGCCCCTCGCCGCCGCGGCGCATCATCGCGCCCGGATCCCGGAGCACCGCCCGCTTTCACCCACGAGGAGGCAACGGATGAGCCCGCGTTTCTGGATTTCGGTGGTGGTCGTGTTCGTGGCCGCCCTGGCGCTCGACTTCGTCGTGCACGGCGTTCTGCTGGCGCCCGATTATGCCGCGCTCACGCCGCATCTCTTCCGCCCGCCCGCGGACGGCCAGCGCTACTTTCCCTTCATGCTGCTCGCGCACGCGTTCATGGCGATCGGCATCACGTGGCTCTATCGCGGCGGCCGCGGCGACCGCCCCTGGGCGGGCCAGGGCATCCGCTTCGGCATCGCGCTCGCCTTCTATGCCGTCGTGCCGACGTACCTCATCTACTACGCGGTGCAGCCCATGCCGCGGGCCCTCGTCGCCAAGCAGATCGTGTTCGACACGATCGCCGTCATCGTGATCGCGCTCGTCGCCGCGGCGGTGAATCGCGACCCGGTCCGGGCCGCGCCCGAGCCGGAAGACGAAGCGCCTTCGCCGATTCCCCGCTGAGTTGAAGCCGCGCCGGGGGCGCGGCGCGTCACTTCGCCGCGAGGCCCGGGGCGATCGCCGCGATGCCCGCGGAGGCGCACCGCGCGTCGCCCTCGCCCCCGCCGGCGCTCGAAGGCGTGCCCGACACGCCGATCGCCGCGATCGTGGCATTCCCCGCCTTGATCGGCACACCGCCCGCGGCCGTCGTGATGCCCGGCAGGAGCTGCGGCCCGATCGCGATGCCCTTCGCTTCCTGCGCGCGCTTGCCGTAATCCGCCGAAGGCATGCGGTAGCTCAACGCCGTGTACGCCTTGCGGTAGCTGTGCTCGGCGGTGTGGGGCGCGGCGCCGTCGTCGCGCAGCGAGACCTTGGTGCGCCCGGCCGCGTCGACGACCGTGACGCTCACGTGCTGGCCTTCCCTGCGGCACGCGGCGAGCGCCGCTTGCGCGGCCTGCAGCGCGCCGTCGGTGGAGAGCGCGGGCTCGTCGACGACCGGGCCCGCGGCCGCGCAGGGCAGCGCGGCCGCGAGGGTCATGCAACCGATCGCCGCACGCATCGCGCGAGGCTTCAGGAGCCGCTCGCGCCGCCCGGGCCCTTCAGCTGCGCACGGATCTCGCCGGCCTTGTGCGCGTCGCTGTGGACGTTCACGTAGGTCTTGCCCGCCTTGTAGTCGGCGCAGCCCTGCGCGTCGAGCTTCGCACCCTCCGGCGCCACGAAGGTGTCCTCGCCTTCCTTCACGAAGGGCACGATGACCTTGCCGTTCGCGCCCGCGGCACCCTGGTGGATGTGCGCGGCAGTGGCCTTCATGCCGGAGACCTTGATGCTCGCCTTCACGCTGCAGTCGTCGCCGACGGTGACGGTGCCCGTTCCCGTGGCCGACGTCATCACCGGCGGGACCTCGTTGCCGCCCGTGAGCTTCACCGACTCGCCGCCGTCGCCCCCGCCCATCATCGAGTGCATCGACGAGCAGCCTGCCAGCAGGGCCACCATGAGGCCTATTCCCGTTTGCGTCGCGATTCGCATTGCATTTCTCCTTGTGTGATGTGGATGGTGTGCGCCGCCGGGGCCCGGCCGGTCGCACGGAGAACAACGGGATCGAGCGCAGTATTCCACGCCGCGCCCGCGGCTGCCAGAGCCCCTACCGGCGCACGTTCGGCGCGGCGAGGCCTTCGATCATCACGTTCAACACCGCGGGGCGGGCGGATTGCAAGGCACGCCGCGCCGCGGGCAGGAGGGAAGCGGCGTCGGTCACGAGCTCGCCGTGGCCGCCGAACGCCTGCGCGACCTGGTCGTAGCGAGCGGGCAGGAGCTCGCAGCCCACGAGGCGATCCGGCCCGTAATCGCGCAGCTGGATCTGGTACTCGGCATTCCAGCGCGCATCGTTGCCCACGAGCGCCACGAACGGCGCGTCGTAGCGCACGGCGGTATCGATCTCCGCGCAGTGGAATCCGAACGTGCCATCGCCCATGGCCGCGATGACGGGCGCGCCGGGGTGCGCGAGCCGGGCGGCCACGGCGAAGGGCAGGCCCGCGCCGATGGAGCCGGCGACCCCATTGATCACGCGGCTCGGCGCGTCGAGGCAGGCCTGGGCCCATTGGCCGAATTCGCCGCCGTCGCAGACGAGGACGCTTTCGGGGTTCGCATCCAGGAGCTGCTGCAACGGACGCAGCGCCTCGACCGGGTGCAGCCGTCCCGGGGCGGAGGCGTGCGCGCCATCCCAGGCCGCGGGACGAAAGCGGATCGCATCGCGCACTTCGCCCCGCCACGCAGAGCCCGGAGCGCGTGCCCGCGCGGTGAGCGCGTCGAGCGCGACTCGCGTCTCGGCGACCGCGCTCGCCGCGATGCGGCCGCCGACGGCGCGGCTGGTGCGCTCGATCTCCGCGGCCTCGGGATCGACCTGGAGGAACTCGCACGCGGCATCGAATGCGGGCGGCGCGCCGAACTTGAGCGTGAAGTCGAGGCGCTTGCCGAGGAGGAGAACCACGTCCGCCTGGGCGAGCGCCTGCGCGAAGGCGCCGAGCGCCGGATCGGCGATGCCGCGCGGGCTCTCCATGCCCACGACGGGCACGCCGCTCGCCTGCTCGAGGGCGTGCATGCGCGCGCGGCCCTCGCGCGTCATGCACGACGGGCCGCAGAGGATGAGGGGGCGCTTCGCGCGCTGCAGGCGCTCGAGGAAGGGCGCGGCGTCGAATGAAGAGGCGGCCCGCGCCTTGTTAAATTGGGCTCCGGCCTGCGCCGGGGTGACAGGGACCGCGCCCTCGAGCACGTCCTGCGGCAGGCTCACGTGCACCGGCCCGGCACGGCCGCCGCGCGCGATGCCGATGGCCTGCATGACGTCATGCGTCACGCCGTCGGCGCGCTGCGCGGTCCAAGACGCTTTCGTGAGCGGCACGGCGACCTCGGCCTGGCGCATCTCCTGGAAGGCGCCGCGCCCGAGCTGCGCGAGCGGCGCGTGCCCCGAGAGCAGCACGACGGGGGACTCGGCCATGGCCGCGGTGTAGAGCGCGCCCACGGCATTCGCGTGCCCCGGCCCGCCCGTCACCATCGCGATGCCGGCCTCGCCGGTGAGGCGCGCCCAGGCATCCGCCATGTGCACCGCGGCCGCTTCATGGCGCACGTGCACGAGCTCGAGGCCCGCGTCGAGCGCCGCGTCGAACACCGGCATGATGTGATTGCCCGACAGCGTGAAGACGCGCCGCACGCCGGCCGCGCGCAGCGCTCGCGCGAGCGCATCGGCACCACGGTGCTTCGCGGGGCTCATCGCGTCAGGACAGCGCCATCTCGCGGATCAGCGTCTCACCCGGCTTCACGCGGGTGAAGCGCACCGGCTCGCGCGCGAGCTCGAGCGCGGCGCCGCGCGCGCGCACGACGGTGTAGTCGGACTGCGCGAGCGGGCCGGCCTCGGGGAAATCCTCGCGGAAGTGCGCGCCGCGCGAATCCTCGCGCGACAGCGCCGCCGTCGCGATCACGCGGCTCACCGCGATGAGGCTCCTCAGGTTCATCCAGTCGTGCCACGTGAGGTTGAAGACCCGGTCGCCATCGGGAACGCCGGTGCGTGCCAGCGTCTCGTCGAGGGCGGCCAGGCGCGCGAGTGCCCGCTTCAAGCCCTCGGCCGTGCGCAGGATGCCGACGTCTTCCCACATGCACGCGTAGAGCTCCTCGCGGATCGCGCCGAGGTCGCCGGGCTTCTGGCCGAACGGCTTCTCGTGCTCGCCGATGGCGGCATCGATCATGCGCCGGTCGGGATCGCGGAGCTGCCCTTCCCGCGCGACCCACGCGGCCATCGCTTCGCCCGCGATGCCGCCGAAGACCGTGGAGTTGGCGACGCCGTTGCCGCCGAGGCGGTTGGCGCCGTGCACGCCTCCCGTGTCCTCGCCCGCCGCGAAGAGGCCGGGCAGCTGCGTGGCACCGTCGACGCGGAACATCACGCCACCCATCATGTAGTGCGCGGTGGGCACCACCTCGACCAGCCCGCCGGC
>Ga0105240_10006839_pt1 | contig 16677 bp, 20 predicted proteins | sample KBSC54metaG_FD_80426 | JGI IMG/M metagenome (GOLD analysis project Ga0105240, IMG submission 80426) | Corn rhizosphere microbial communities from Kellogg Biological Station, Michigan, USA - KBS C5-4 metaG | ecosystem: Host-associated > Plants > Roots > Rhizosphere > Soil | place: Michigan, USA...
ACGATCACGATCCCGACCGACAGCGCGGGCTGGGTGAAGCGGGGGACGCGCGGCATTGCGGTCGACCCGCGCGACCACGACTCCATGGTGGCGCGCTTTCAGGTGGTGCGCGTGGACAGCGGCGAGGCGACGGCGCTGATCACGGGACAGACGACGCGGGTGACGACCGACCACGTGGCGCTCATCGAACGGCCGGCCGTGCCGTGGTACAAGCAAGGGCTATTCTGGATCGGGGCGGCGGTCGGCGGGCTGATCGGCGTGGTCGCCACCCGATGAGGAGCGGGCGCGATGCCTGGTGATCCGCATCCGACCGCCCACGCGCTGCGCGTGTTCGGCGGCGCGTTAGGCATGGTGCTTCTGGTGGCCGGAATCTCCATCCTGGTCGCGCAGATTGGCGGCGGCGGCGCGCCGTGTCCGCGGTGCCGCATCACCGCGGTCATTGCCGCGGCCGCCGTAATCGTGGGCGCCCTGCTGGTGCGCTCGGCCTGGCGCACCATGCGGACCCGGACCGGGCGCGATGCGCCGTGACGGACCGGACGCGGTGCGGCTGGGCCACCAGTCCGTTAGGCATCGCGTATCATGACGCCGAGTGGGGCGTGCCGGTGCACGACGACCGCAGGCTGTTGGAATTCCTGGTGCTCGAGGGGGCGCAGGCCGGATTGAGTTGGGAGACGATCCTGCGCAAGCGCGAGCGGTATCGCGAGGCGTTCGATGGGTTCGAGCCCGAGCGCGTGGCGCGGTTCACGCCGGCGAGGCAGCGGCGGCTGCTCGCGGATCCGGGCCTGGTTCGCAATCGGCTCAAGATCGAGAGCGCGGTGCGGAACGCGCGGGCGCTGCTGGCGGTGCAGGACGAGGCGGGCAGCTTCGATGCGTACGTCTGGGGATTCGTGGGTGGCGCGCCGATTCTTGGACAATGGCGGCGTCAGGCCGACGTCCCGCCGCGGACCGCCGTCTCGGACGCGCTCGGTCTCGATCTGAAGCGGCGCGGGTTCAATTTCGTCGGCACCACGATCTGCTACGCCTTCATGCAAGCCGTGGGGCTCGCGAATGACCATCTGATGAGTTGTTTTCGGCGACGCGAGGTCGGCGCAGGGTAGGGCGGCGGCCATCATGGAGTTTTTGCCTACAAAGTAGGCAAAAACTCCGTGATGCTTCGGCGGCGGCATCGTCGATTGAAACGCTGGGCGAGGCGGCCCGCACGGCCGCGGTGTGTATCTCGCAGCTCGAGTCCTCCTTTTCCGAGGGCACAGTCGTGAAAACGCTCTGGTGTTGGCGGTGTCGGCGCGACGTCCCGATGCTGGACGATGACGAGTGGGCGGTGCTGGTCGAGGCGCATCGATCGGGCGGCGAGGATACGGCGCGCATGGCGGTGATCGAGCGTGAGCGGATCGAGCGCGGCTTGCCGGAGCCCTTGCCGCTGCGGGCGGATGCGACACCGGCCCAACGGAAGTTGCGCCACTTGTCCGTGGGGTACGAGATGTTCACCGGCGTGGCCGAGCCCGACCCGAACCTCGTGTGGCATCACGTGGTGTCGCAGTACGGGCCGCCCTGCGTGCGGTGCGCGAAGCCGTTGAGGAACGCGGGGGCGGAGCGGTGTCGGGAATGCGGGGCGGTGCAGTCCGGGAGTGAGAGTTAGGCATCGGCCGCCCTGGCGCGCGCCGGAGTCGCGCACATGTCGCGCACGAGGGCGCTATGTTTCGGTGGCGCTCCTTCACGCGACGGAATGCCCGGACTTCACGCTGACTGACCCAACGGGGCGATGCTCGGCCTGCGAATCTTTCACAAATCGGTGTGGACGGTGGACTGCGATGCGTGCGGCGTCCGGTTCGAGCCGGGCACGGGTGGTGTGTGCACGCGGTGTCAGCGGATTCTTTGTCCGCAGCACCTGCACGGATCGTGGTTTCGGCGCATGGCCGTCGATCTCGGGGCCAAAGCGGTGTGCATGCACTGCCGTCGAACACCGACCGGCTGATCCGATCGTCGCCGAGCCCGAAGAGAGACCGAACTACTATTATATAGCTGAGTTCGCCGTTCCGTCAAAGGGTGATCGAACTGCACTTTGGTCGTGGGAATCGTGCCGACGCATCGTCCCCTGGTCGCAAGTCGCTCCCACGATCCACTTTCAAGATCAGCTATGCGTTAGGCGAAGTTCTCACCTTGCAGATGTGCAGCGGCACGCCCGGCGCCGTCACGTTCGATCGGAATTGGATTTTCCGGTGAGACCTCCGGCGCAACGCGTCCTGAGGCCGCTGTTCGATCGATGCGCTTGAGCTGATAGCCGTTCACGATCCGCCACGTTACGGCCGCATAACCAGAGATTTGCGACGGATTTTGCTCACTGACGACGGCGGTCCGGAGTACATCACTTCCATCGGCGCCTGCGCTCAGTCCCGTTCAGTGAGAACGCGAATACCGTGGAGTTAGCACTCGACCTCGTGCACGACGCTGCCCGGGCGCGGTTGTGGCGCGCCAAATCGGCCGTTCGCCTGTGCTGCGTGATCGCGTTGAGCGTGCGTGTCATGAATTCCGAGCGCAGATTCGGTGAGAGGCTCCAAGGTGCCGACCGACTTACTGCTCGCGCCAGAGTACAGCAGACCCTTCTCGACCCCATGTGGAGCCGCGAAGCGCTCGTAGACCGACGCGCAGACGAGTTGCGTAGCTTGGGTTTCCGCGTTGGGTTATTCGTGCGTCTTGCTATCAACGGCTGTGACCGCGATTTCCGAACCATGGCAGCTGTCCAACGCCTTCTGAGTCGGGAGTTGAAGCAGCTGGCCAAGGGTTGCTCCTAACATGGATAGAGCAAGCATAGCTGAGTTCGATCGCCTGCATGCGGTCGCCGGGCTCTCTTGTCCATGACACCGTTCGACGCGGATTTCTTTCGCTCGCATGTGCGGTTAATTGGGATGGTGAACGGTTAGTCTAACGGAGGACTGCGAGTCGGCCGGTATTGTGAGTCTCTACGTAGCGTTTTGACAGGCTCCGGCGTGCGCGTCGTGCGGGGGCGCGTAACCCTCCCCGGTGTTGATAGGCGGTTTACGGCGCCGGCACCACGGTTTGTTCCGGATGTTTGTCCGAACAGATAGCGCCCACAATAAACGTTCACGGCATCACGAACGCATTGTTCGTTGAACGACCGGCCCGGCCAGCAAGGCCAACCTGGCGTGTGGTTGCCAGTGCCTAACGAAATGCCCAACCAGCCTGGGCGCGATCAGGCGCTCCTTTCCGGCAGATGCGCTGCGGCCCAGCCGGACTAACTTGTGCCGCCGAGTTCATCGGTTGCTCGGCGAGTATCCACCCAGCCTTGCGTTAGCTGGTTGCGGCAACTACGAGCCGTCAGCGCTGCCCGAGCTGCCATCGCGTTCATGCTCCACGACCGAGCGGTATCGCGAGCGGCAAGCCCAACTCGAAATCGCGAGCGTTGCCCAAATTATGATTGCCTTACGGATCATGAGCCGTTAGCTTGGCGCCTCCCTTTGTCAAGAACGCGCATCGCTGCGGCTATTGCAGCGATCTTGCGCTCGCGCTGGAGCGATGCTGCCCATGTCTCACCCGCAGGCCGATGACACGGTCGCGCTCGCCGACTGCGTCTCGCGCGAATATCTCATCTATCATGGCGTCTGCCCCCGCATGTTTGCGGCCGACGGGTCGTTAGTCGTTGCCGTAGCGCCCGACGCGGTGCTGCCGGACGCGTTGGACGACCTGGCGCTCACGTACCGACGACGTGTCGTAGCCGAGGAGACGCCGCGACACGAAGTCGAACGCCTGATCGCGCGACTCACGAGTGCCGGCCAGTCGATGCTCACCGTGTCCCGAGTGGACGACGATGATGCCCTCGTCGCCGACGTGCGCGATGTGGCGAACTCCGCGCCAGTTGCGGCGTACGTCAATTTTCTCGTGGGCGAAGCCGTGCGAGCACGGGCGAGCGACATTCATCTCGAAGCAACGCGCACTCGTTTGCTCGTTCGGTTCCGCCTCGACGGGATTCTTGTCCCCGCTCCCGATGCGCCGATTGGCTTCGAAGCGGCGGTACTGTCCCGCCTAAAATTGATGGCCGAGTTGGACATCGCGGAGCGACGACGACCACAAGACGGCCGCATTCGCGTCCGCCTCGCCGATCGGGAGCTCGACGTTCGCGTGTCGACCGTACCCACGCTGCATGGAGAGAGCGTTGTGCTGCGCGTGCTCGATCGTGGCGGCCGACCCGTTGCACTGGAGGCGTTGGGCATGCCGGCACCGATCCTTGAACGGATCTCGACCCTCGCGCAAAGGCCGCACGGGATGGTGCTCGTCACCGGCCCAACGGGCTCGGGCAAGACGACCACGCTGTATTCGGCGCTCAGACTTCGCGATGCGGCTGCCGAAAAGATCATCACGATCGAGGACCCGATCGAATACCAATTACCTGGCATTACCCAGGTGCCGGTGCACACCCAGGCTGGTGTTACCTTCGCAACGGTTCTTCGCTCGATCCTGCGCCAGGACCCGGACGTCATGATGGTGGGCGAGATGCGCGACGGTGAAACGGCCGCGCTCGCCACCCAAGCTGCCATGACCGGCCACCTCGTCTTCTCCACGCTACACACGAACGACGCGTTAGGCGCTATACCGAGACTCATCGATCTCGGCGTCCCGGCGTACCTCGTTGCCGCAACGCTCGAAGCCGTGATGGCGCAGCGGCTGGTACGGCGCATCTGTCCGTCCTGCGCGAGACCAGTCGATGCGGCTGTGGTGCGTGCCAACCGGTCGCTGCCGCCATCGCTGAGTGGCGCAACGCTCATGCACGGCGTGGGATGCAGCCAATGCCGTGGCACCGGCTATTCCGGCCGCATCGGGGTCTTCGAGCTCGTTGCACTCGACGACGGGATGCGCGACGCGGTCGCCCGCGGTGCGACTCGCGGCCAGCTATCGACCATCGGCGGCGCCGGCAGTTGGCGCTCACTCGTTGACGACGCCTGGACGAAGGTCGGCCTCGGGCTTACGACAGTCGAGGAGGTGCTACGTGTGGGTTCGGTCTAACAGAAAGCGGCGAAGAGCCGCCTTTACGCTGCTGGAACTGCTCGTCGTCCTTGCGATCATTGCCACGCTCGTCGCGGTGGTCGCACCGTCGATATTCCGGAATGTCGGTGACGCGAAGACAGACGCAGCCAAGAGTCAAATCGAGATCTTCGTGCTCGCGCTCGACGCCTATCGTCTGGACAACGACACATACCCAATGAGCGGCCAGGGCTTGGCCGCGCTACGCACGAAACCGACCACCGGCGCGATACCACGAAATTGGCGGGGCCCGTACCTGAGGAAAGATGTCCCTTCGGATCCGTGGGGCCGCCCCTATCTCTACGAGGCGCCCGGCGTCGCGAACCCCACTTCGTTCGATCTCTACACGTTGGGCAGAGATGGCAAGGTGGGCGGCAGCGACGAAGACGCAGACATAACCTCCTGGGGTGGAGCGGTGCACCAATGAGGACCGCCTCGCGTTTCGCGTACCGGGCGGCGCGTGCCGACGGGGCCATCGAAAACGGCGTGCTGATGGCAGATACGCGCGACGACGCGGCGCGTGTGCTCAGCGCGCAAGGGCTGTGGACCGTTAGCCTTCGGCCGGCCCGGTCGTTTACATCGGCGAGGACACGGCTGCCGCCGAGGGAAATGGCGCTGGGACTGCGCGTGCTGTCCATGCTGCTCGAGAGCGGCCTTCCAGTGAGCAAGGCCCTGGCGGCAATGCCAGAGCTCGCTCCATCCGCCTGGAATCAAGCGCTTCCCACGATGGAGCGCTCGGTACGGGAAGGGGCTCCGTTAGGCGTCGCACTCGAGGGCAGTGGCCTGGCGATTCCGTCGGTCGTGCTCGGCATTGTCCAGGCGGGAGAAATGGGTAGCGGCCTCGCGCCCGCGGTTCGTCGTGCCGCCGAGATGATGGAGGAGATCGCAAGCACTCGATCTGCCATTAGAGCGGCGCTCGTGTACCCGGCGATTCTCGCGGTAGCCGGTACGGTATCAGTTGCCATCCTGGTGGGCGTCGTCCTCCCGCGATTCGGCGCCATTCTAACGGACCTCGGACAGGCGTTGCCACCCACGACGCGGTTCGTTCTCGAAGCCTCATCGTTCGCGAGAGCCGCGGCTCTCCCCGCCATCATAGCGACACTCATTATGGTAGGTGTGTGGCGGGCATGGGTTGCCACCGCGTCGGGCGCGATCAGATGGCACGCTCTGTTGTTGCGCGCACCAGTGTTGGGCAGCATCAGGCGTTCAGCTTCGAGCGGGCAAGCGTGCATTGCCCTCTCCGCCCTGCTCGAAAGCGGCGTCCCGCTTTCGACCGCGCTCCTTCACGCGGCGCGTGCCAGCGGTGACGCGGCCATCACAGCACGAGTCAAGGCAGCGCGTGACTCCGTCATCGGCGGGCACCGGTTGTCCGCGGCATTTGCCGATCATGACGCGCTGACGCCGGTGGCATGCCGGTTGACCCGCGCCGGAGAAGAGACCGGGGCGTTAGCCGCGATGCTCTCTCATGCCGGCCGCCTCGAGGCAGAGCGAGCGATGGGTAAAGTGCGCGCCGCGGTTCAGCTGCTGGAGCCGGCCCTCATCGTCGTATTTGGCGCTGTTGTCGCACTCGTTGCCGCCGCTCTGCTTCAGGCCGTTTACAGTGTTCGACCGACGTGATGGCGGTCGCGAGGATGCGCGGCGTAACTCTGCTAGAGCTCTTGGTCGTGCTCCTACTGCTCGCGCTCGTCGCGGGAGTCGTCGGGCTCACCCTGCGAACGGCACGGCCAATCGAGAAGGCGGACCGGGTCCGAATCGCCATGGAAGCTGCCCGTGATTCCGCCATCGATCTTGGCCATGCCGTGACGGTCACGGTACGTGGCGCGGCGTCGCCGCTTCCCGTTACTGCATTCCCCGATGGCCGTGTACTCGCGGATCACTCGTTAGGCGTGGACGAATTGACCGGAGCGCCGATTGCGAAGCATTGAGACGAACGCGCAGCGCGCAAGCCGCACCGGCATGGTGCTGCTCGAAGTCATCGTGGGCCTCACGATCCTTGCGGTGGGCGCGACGACGATGGTGGCGCTCGCCGATGCGTCTCTTCGCTCGGTCAGTCGAGCCGTGGCTGCCGATGATGCGATTGTGAACGCCGACGACTTTCTGCAAGCGGTGGCGCTGTGGCCCCGAGCAGACCTGGACCGGCATCTTGGAAATCGCGCCGAAGGGAGATGGCAAATGCGGATCGATCGTCCCAAGCCAGCGTTGTACACGGTCACGCTCTACGACTCCGCGGGACGCGCCGTTCTACACACTTCGCTATTTCGCGTCCAGGATGCCGCCCATGCCGCGCCCTAACGGCTTCACACTCATGGAAGTTACCGTTGCGCTCGTGATCGGGAGCATTGTGCTACTCGGCGCGCAAGCCATGCTATCGACCTTGTCAGATCGTGAGCAGGCGCTGCAATCAGCCGCGACCGTCGCGGACCGCGTAGCGAACGGAAAGCAAGAGCTGCGTACGCTCGTCGGCAACATCGAGGTGGGTACGCCCGGCACCGCATCGTTTGCGGGAGACGGCCAGCAGGCCCGATTCTCGAGTTGGTGCGACGTTCCATCCGGCTGGCAAGAGCGATGCGACGTCGCACTGTCCTTTGACACCGCGCCAGGTTATGCGACGCTCGTCGCGCACGTTGGAGCGCACTCGCTCGTGCTTCTGACCGGCTTCGAGCATGGCTCGTTCCGATATCTGCAGAGCGCCGCGAGTGGAGGACAGTGGCTCGAGCAATGGGGCGGGGGCGTCACCGCTCCGTTAGGAATAGGAGCTGTGCTGCGATATCCCCGTCGCGCCGACACACTCATCCTCCGCATCGGACCACGCGGATGACGCCCGCCGTTCGTCATCGCGGCTTTGTATTGCTCGCTGTCCTCTGGGTAATGGTCGGCGTAAGCGCGATCGGTCTGGGTCTCGCACTCGTTGCGAGGCGCGCGTCAACAGCGGCACACAATCGCCGTGCACAGTTAGTCGCCGAATGGGCAGCAGAGGACTGTTTGAATCAGTCCCAGGAACTCATCGGTGCCGCGCTCGGGGCATCGGCCCCTCGGTCGGACAACAGCACCGTGTGGGGCATGCTCGATCGGTTTTCGTCCTATGGAACGACCGCCGGACCGTTCGTTGCTGATACCAATTGTACGGCTGACCTTCGTGCTGCCGGCACCACCATCGATGTAAACACGGCTGACCACGTAACGTTGACGCGAGTGTTCGTAGGCGCCGGCGCAGCAGCATCAACAGCCGATTCGCTCGCTGACGCGATACTTGACTGGCGGGACCACGATCAACTCGCCAGGCCGAACGGTGCCGAGGCCAACTGGTATGTCGGGTACGGCAGGATACCGCCTCGCGACGCGCCATTCGCCGACCCACGCGAGCTCCGGCGCGTTCGTGGTCTCGAGCACGTTGACGGACTCGGGACGCTCTTCGGCGTCGACTCTGACCGCGTCGTACTGGATCGCGCCCCGCTGGCTGTCATTGCTGGGCTGCCCGGCTTTGGCGATGAAGCACTTGGCCGCATCGCCGAAATTCGTACACGCGGTGGGCAGATCGGCGGTTTGATGCCATTCAGTGCTTCACTTTCGCCCAACGCGCGCAACGCAGTGATTGCAGCGTATCCGGAGCTGTCACGTCGCACGACGCTCGAACCGGATGCCTGGATTCTGACCGCCCGCGGATGGTCGGGCGTTCCGCGCGCGACCGAAGTCGTGCAATTACGACTGGTTCGCGCCGGTCCAAGGGCCGCTGTCGTCCGGCGTCGCGCATGGGTCGAATAAGCGTGCGCCGTCGCCGCCTCGGGTTAGGCATCGGACGCGATCGCGTGAGCGCGGTCCTGCTCGAGGGCAACTCGGTGCGATGGGCGGCCTCGAGGCAGCGGGAGCCCGACGCACCGCTTGGGCACACGCTGCGCGCCATCCTGGCGTCGTGTCCGCGGCACGGGATGGTGCCGGTAAGAGTAACGGCAGCGTTGGGGCCATCGGTGTCGCAACTCAAGTGCCTAACGGCATTGCCGCCAATCGCCGACTCGCGAGCGCTCGCTGCGTTGGTCAGCGAGAATGCCGACCGATTCTTTCTGCGCAACGGCGTACCGCTCACCATATCCGGACCATTGGTCGAAGCCCCCACCCGCGTCTGGATTGCTGCATTCGATGCGCCGGTCATCGCGGAGGTGTCGGCCACCTGTCACGATCTGGGACTGGTGCTTCGATTGGTCGTGCCCACCGCCATGGCTCTTCGACGCACCATCCGCGACAGGTCGATTGTGTGGACTGATGGTGATGTGCAATTAGACATCACCTACGGCGCGGTCGTTCCGGTGGCAATGCGGCGAACGCAGGCAACGGGAACCGCGGCACCACTCCCGCCGCTGATCGCCGCGCTGTTGCCGCTCGAACGGTCGTGTCCCGACGCACTCGATGCCGCCGGCGCCGCACTCAGCCAAGCGACAGACGCCGTTGTCGCGCGCGCGGCGTCGCAGGCCCGTTCGGCTGGGTTGACACGCAGCGCACTGAGAAGGGCTGGAGCCGCATGCGTGTGTACGCTTTTCACGGCGCTCGCCTCGCCGGGCGTGGCGACATGGATTGCCACACGGCGCGACCACAGTCGCGCTGCTGCCATCGCAATACAGGCGCAGGTTGCTGAACGCAGCGCGCGCGAGCTTGCCACGACAACCGGCGCGTTGCGCGCCCTTTCCGATTTTTCAGCATCGCGACAGTCGATGACGCTTCTCCTCGCCGAGGTCACACGCGGGTTGCCCGATAGCGCGACGCTGGTTGCCTTTCAGGTCGACAGTTCGGGGTTAGGCAGCGTGGTCGCTCTGGCGCCGCACGCCGCGGCTGTCGTCGATGCCGTGGAGCGAATGCCGGGGCTCGCGTTGCCACAGATCATTGGACCGGTCACACGTGAACGCGCGGCAGAACGCGACGTGGAGCGAGTGACAGTGCAGTTTCGGCTTCTTCCGCCGCGCATCCCATGAGGTTACCTGGCCTGACCCTCACGGCGCGAGATCGCCGCACGCTAACGCTGGGCGTGACAGTGATCGGTGCACTCTTGCTCGGCGGGCGTGGGCTCCCCGCGTGGCGCCATTGGCAGCGGAGTTCGCTCGCGCTCGCCGACGGAGCCGCGCTCGCATTGGCAGCTCAACGAGCGGCGCTCGTGAATCAACGTACCGCCCGCGATTCGCTTGCGGCGCGTCGTAAACGCTTAGAGACGCTCCGATCCACATGGCTGGATGGCGACACGCCCGCTGCCGCAGGAGCTGCGCTCGCCGGCACGATTTCCAGCGTTGGCGAGCGCGCGGGCGTCACCGTGAATACGCTCGACATCCGCGTCGACTCGAGTTTCTTGCAGCCGTTCGTTCCGGTACGCGTGCACGCGATCGTAGTGGGCGATATCACCGGAGTTGCAAACGTCCTTGCCGGCCTCGAAGGTGGACGGCTCGCGCTGTCCATTCGCGATTTATCCATCGATGCCACCGATGCCGCCGCGCTGCCTAACCAGCCCGAGGTGCTGCGCGCTGAGCTGACGGTCGAAGCGCCTTGGGCAAAACGGTGATGGAGGCGTCGCCGTGAAATCGCGCGCAACGGAATTTGGACTGTGGGCGGTCGCCCTTTTGTCGTTAGGCGTGACTGGCGCAATCTGGTGGCGGACGTTTCGCAGCCGGACGGCCGCCGGCGCCGCCGTCTGGCCCGCACCATCGCCAGCGCCTCGTCCCTCCGCCGATTCCCTGGCCATTCTCACCTCGAGGATCGTCGATGGCGATGTCTTTCGTCTGGATCGCAAACCGGCGGCGGCCCCGTACCGCGTTGCCCGCGACAGTGCAGTTGCGAGCGCACCGGCGCCGGCGCCGCCGCCGAAGCCTGTACTCTCGCTCGTCGGCATCGTCGGTGGCCCACCCTGGGCTGCGTTAGTCGACGGCATTCCGGCGCACGATGGGACGATGCTCGTCCACGCGAGCGATACAGTTGGCGCGCTTCGTGTCACGAGGGTGACCTCCCGCAGCGTCACGATCACGGGGCTCGACACCGTGTGGCATCTCACCACCAAAGAGAATTGAATCATGCGTCGCGTCCCATGTGCCCTACTCACACTTCTGTTGCCCATGGCGGTCGCTGCGCAGAGGCCGGCACGTGCCGCGACGCCTGGAAAGGCATCCGCCGATTCATCTCCCCAGCCGCCCGTGAACGCAAGCGGGGACAGCGTCCGAATCCACTTGGTGGATGCCGATCTGCACGCGGCCGTACAGGCGTTGGCCCCTTATCTCGATCGGCCGGTCGTATTCGGCACGCTGGTGGCAGGGTCGCGCGTATCGCTCGAGATGCCACATCCTGTACCGCGCAGCGATGCGCGCCAGTTGCTCGAGAGCCTCCTCGCGAGCCAGAATCTTTCTCTCGTCAGTGACTCGGGGCTCTATCGCATCACCACGCGCGATGCGCACGCAATGCCGCCGGTAGCCGCGCCGCCACGCGGAGCGCATGGAGCGGGTGACGGATCACAAGCGATCCAGTTGTTCGTCATCCGCTTGCATCACGCTCGGGCGGCGGACGTTGCTGCCACGGTGAATGCCCTGTATGGAAAGGCCAATTCGTTAGGCGAACCCGGCGCCAGTGCGAATGGCCAACCACCGACGCTCAGCCAGCAACTCGAGGCCACTCGCGTTCCGCCGGCTGGCGCATCGACCGCGGAGAATTCCTCGCCGACGGCGGTGAGTCAGTCGGCGACGTTCAACGGCGACGTCACCATCGTGCCCGATCCAAGAAGCAACAGCCTCCTTATTCGGGCGTCGGAGCATGACTTTGCTCTGATCCAGGCGGCGGTCGATCAGCTCGATACCCGACCGCTGCAGGTGCTCATAGAAGTCGTCATCGCCGAGGTGCAACGAAACTGGAGTTTGACCTTCGGAGTAAATGGCAACGCTCCACCGGCGACGGTCAACCACGGGAAGACCACCGTAGCGGGGACCGTCAATGGCAACCCCGGTGTCACCGATTTCGTGCTGCAGGTGATGAATCTTGGTCGCCTGAACATCAACGCGACGCTGAGCGCAGCGGAAGAGCAGGGGGAGGTACGGATTCTCAGCCGACCGGTAGTGATCGCCTCGAACAATGAGGTCGCGACGATCAACGTGGGAAGCCAGCGGCCGTTCGTGCAGGTGTCCCGGGCGCTGCCCAACGATGAGGCCACACAAGACCAGGTGGTGCAATACAAGGATGTCGGGACCAAACTGACCGTCTCACCGACGATCAGCCCCGACGGATACGTCGTGCTGCAAGTGAGCCAGGAGGTCGACAATGCGACCACCGAAATCGCGTTCGACGCGCCCGTTATTTCAACGCGGTCGGTCCAGACGGAACTGCTCCTCAAGGATGGCCAAACCGTCGCGTTAGGCGGCCTCTCCGACCGCCAGCATGACGCAAGTCAGGGGGGTGTGCCGCTCTTGTCAAAAATTCCTCTGATCGGCGGCCTGTTTGGGCACTCGAGCCGCGATATGACGGAAGACGAGCTGTATCTGTTCTTGACGCCTCACGTGATTCGCACCGATGCGGATGCGGATAGCCTGACGTCTCCGATGCTGCAGAAAGCGCAGGCGGTGAAACCATGACCAGTGCGGTCACGAGGCCGAGCGATACGCCGTTTGGATCGATGCTCATCGGGCAGTCACACGCCATGCAGCGGCTTCGGGCGCGCATCGCACAGGTCGCTCGCCTCGGCGTCCCGGTACTCGTCACGGGTCCGACTGGGGCGGGCAAAGAGCTCGTGGCGCGCGCTCTGCACGCGGCGAGCGGTCGGCGCGGCAATTTCGTCGACGTTAACGCGTGCGCCATAGCTGACTCGATGTTCGAAGATGCGCTCTTCGGACACGTGCGTGGTGCGTTCACCGACGCAGTGCGCGACAAACGTGGACATCTCGCGGAGGCGGACGATGGGACACTTTTCTTGGATGAAATAGGCGACCTCTCCCTGGTGAACCAGGTCAAGCTGCTCCGGGCAATCGACCTGGGACGGTTTCGGCCGGTGGGCGCTTCTCGCGATGCGCAGAGTCAGTTTCGCACGTTGGCGGCAACGAATGCGGACTTGGAAGCTCTCGTACGCGCAGGTCGATTCCGCGAAGACTTCTACTATCGGCTGCGGGCGGCGGTGATCCGTGTGCCCCCGCTGGCGGAGCGGCGCGAGGATATCCCAGAGCTCGTGTACCATTTCGCTCGATTGTCGAGTCAATCGTGGGAGCTGCAGGTAAGTTCGCACGCAATGGCCGTGTTGCAGGCGCATCACTGGCCGGGCAACGTTCGTGAACTGCGCCACGTGGTGGAGTGTGCCATTGGGCTGGCAGACGAGCCCGGTCGGTTGTCGGCCTACGATGTTGGCGCTGCTCTTGACGACCAGTGTCTGTTGCGAAGCCGCACCGACACGACGGATGGATACCCTGCATTTCGATCCTTCGCCGGCGATGCCGCGGCGCTCCGGCGGCATCTCATCTCTGTGATACGCGACGAGCACGGCAGTATAACGGCGGCGGCGAAGCAATTCCGCGTGTCACCGGGGACCGTGTACCGATGGTTGCGGGCACTCGGCATTCCAACGCCACGGTACACGCGTTCCAAGGCCGCCGCGAATGCGCCGCGCGAGTCACGGCGCGGACGAGCGGATGGCAATGACTCTGAAAACGCGCGCGAAGCCAACCCATAAGCCGACGAGTGAACCGCCCCGGGATTGTCGGAGAGCTCGTTACGTGAGTGCAACCTCCGAGACCGGGGTCTCAGCGGTGCGGTGAAAGTGCTCCCCGTACTCAGTTGGAGGAAGATAGCCTAACGGTTCCTGTAAGCGATGATGGTTGAACCACCAGACCCACTCGAGACGCACCAGCCGACGATCCGCCGGGCAAAGACGTCGATGACGAACGCGACATAGACGAAGCCGCGCCACGTGGCGACGTAGGTGAGATCCGACACCCAGAGCTGATCGGCCGCGTCGCGGTGAAGTTGCGCGCCACCAAGTCCAGCGGACGCGGGGCTGCGTCCTCCGGGATCGTCGTGCGCGTGCGCCGGCCGCGCGACGACCCCCGTTGGGCCCATCGCGCGCATGAGCCGCTCCACCGTGCATCGGGCGACGCGCACGCCCTCTCGGACCAGCTGGCGCCAGCCCTTGCGCGCGCCGTACACGCGGTGGTTGGCGTCGTACACGCGCTCGATCGCCGCGCGCAACGCGTCATCCCGCTGCGCTCGCGCCGAGCGCCGAGCGGGATTGGCCTGCAGCGCCCGGTCCCGATAGCATGTCGAGGGAGCGATCGGCAGCACCGCGCAGATCGGCTCGACTCCATCTTCGGCGCGGTGCGCGTCGATGAACGCCACCATCATCGCACTCGGCGGTCGAGCTCCGCCTGCGCGAAAAACGCCGATGCCTTGCGCAGAATTTCATTCTGCCCGGCGCAGCTCCCGATTTTCGCGCTCGAGCTCCGCCAGCCGCTGTCGACCGTCCGTCGTTAGGCCCGGTCGTTTGCCTGTGTCGACCTCGGTCCGCCGCACCCACGTGCGAAGCGCTTCCGCCGAGCATCCCATCTTCTCCGCAATGGACTGGATCGCGGCCCATCGCGAGCTGTACTCACCCGCATGCTCCTCGACCAGCCGAACCGCCCGCTCCCGAAACTCCGGGGAAAACCGCTGCTGTGATCGCGTCATAACTCCAACCTCTCAAGAGTTGGAGCCTCCGACAATCCCGGGGCGGTTCATTGTGATGCGATGTTCCAGCTTCCGGTGCTGACTGTGCGTTTCAGGCGGACTGCGGTGTTTCGCGTTCGCCCTCACCACCGATCATGCGCAGGGACCTTCCCTTCGAAGGGGCGCGCCACCGTCTCCGCCTGCATGCGTCGCAGATTCTCCAGCGCGCGACGATTGTCTGGCAGCCGCGAGACAAAGGCAATCTCGGCGCCAATACAGATTCGTTCCATGCGCGCTCGCTGTTCAGAAGTTGAATTTGGTACACAACGCATCCGTGCGTGCGCAGCTTCATGTACGATCGAGAGTGCAGTAGAGAGATGATTTCCCTCGCGCAGGCGCTTCAAGTTCAGAATGCAAATGCCAATATCGCGGAGATAGTGCGCGCTGCCTATGCCCGGGACGACGACGATACCATTACTCAGGTCGCGGCGGATGCGCTGCAATCGAACCGGGTCAAAATGATTGATTATCCAGACGGCCTCCTTTACGCAGGTCTCGGACCTTTCGAACTCGTGGCGGTTTCCCGCTGGCAGAAAGAAAACCAACCCCGAGATGTCAAGTCGCGCACATCCCATTCGATAGATCGCGAACACAGTGCGCTTTAGCAACGTACGAATTCCGTACCGTATTCGCTCGGCAATTTGCGAAAACTGTGCACTCATGAAATTCCCATCGATCTTTTCGATTGCAAACCAGTGGCCTGACCGGCGCTGCCTTCTAACTCATATCTCGCCTGCGCGAAAGCAATCTCGGGGGATCGCTCAAGTGCAAGTCCGACTGTGATTCTGGCAGACCACTGATTGTGGTGGTGTAATCATGATGACCGGCACAGTTCGAAAAATACGCAGCAACGCGCCGAAGAATCCCTCAGCTGTGTCAACTGCGCCGCTCTCACCGGAGTCCTTGCCGACAGTCCTTGCTCCCTCGCGCGTTGCACGTTTAAGAATCTTGACCGGCTTTTCCGACAGGCCGTTCGTCATGTCTCTGACCGCTTCCTGCGACTTCTTGAGCTTCTCAATCGCCTCGCTGACGCCATCGAGTGCCTCGCTCGTTTCGGCGTTGTACACTGGTTCGCTCTCAGCGGTTGGTTCTGTGGTGTATTTGTGAATTATCGGAATAACCGTTTGAGTGCAGATAGCAGTGAAGCTGCAGCCCGCAATGACACTTCTGAGCCAGGTGGGAACGCCATCGGTGCCGAACGGGTCAACATAGTTGACCGGATCTCCGTTGCCTAAGGCATACGCATTCATCCCGCCCGCGAGTCCTAACGGATCTTCCTGCGTGAACCGCCCGGTCGTCGGATCGTAGTAGCGATTGCGGCGATATTGATATCCTGAGCCATCTTGGCTCCCAGGTGCGAGCGAACCCCACCAGGCACCTGGCGACCCAAGCGGGTAGCTGCCGTACGACGCAGCCTGGCTCCCGGGGAAGGTGATAATCGGTCCGCCCCCGGGCGCCGGAATTTCGCCGAAGTCGTATTGCCCGCGCCAATTGGCGAACGGCACGACCGCAGTCGTTCCTTGAAAAATCTCGAGCGGTCGATCGACGCCGAGACCCTCGACATAACCGATGTCGCCGTATTGCACGCCGGTGAAGGTCTCGTCTTCCTGTGCGGAGCCGGTGGTGTCACCGGGCACGCGCGTCTCGAAGAGGATCCGATCGCCATCCCATACCGTGCGCGTCAGCAGATTCCTGCACCCGGAATTTGGATCGTGCTGCTGGCACGAGACGCCGGTGTCGAGCACCATCCGCTGGACGACGCGGCGCCCTAACGCATCGTACCGGTAGTATTCGTTGCGGTGGTACGCCTTGTATGTTGGCGGCAACTGATCGTCGTCGACAGTATCCAACGTGTACCGCGTACGAATCAACTGCTCCTGCAGGTTGTAGTCGTTGACGAGGTCGCGCTCTTCCCGCCCGAAAATCTCCGTGAACCCGGTGCCG
>Ga0105240_10006841_pt1 | contig 16673 bp, 14 predicted proteins | sample KBSC54metaG_FD_80426 | JGI IMG/M metagenome (GOLD analysis project Ga0105240, IMG submission 80426) | Corn rhizosphere microbial communities from Kellogg Biological Station, Michigan, USA - KBS C5-4 metaG | ecosystem: Host-associated > Plants > Roots > Rhizosphere > Soil | place: Michigan, USA...
CATGCCAGCCTGGCCACGACCCAGGTCTATACCCACCTTGACTTCCAGCACCTGGCCCGCATCTACGAAGCCAGTCACCCGCGCGCGCGCAAAAGGAAAAAGGCCTGACGCGCGCCGCCAGTGCACGTTTCACTGCCAGCGAGCTGCAAGCCTCATGAGCGACGGTCCTCAGTTCAATCCGCACGGCACGACCATCCTGGCGGTGCGCCGCAACGGCGCCATTGCCATGGGCGGGGACGGCCAGGTCACCCTCGGCAATACGGTCATGAAGGGCAACGCGCGCAAGGTGCGCCGGCTCTACAACGATAAAGTGCTGGCCGGGTTTGCCGGCGGGACCGCCGACGCCTTCACCCTCTTCGAGCGTTTCGAGGGCAAGCTCGAGAAGTACGGCAACCTCACGCGCGCGGCGATCGAGCTCGCCAAGGACTGGCGCTCGGATCGGTATCTGCGCCGGCTGGAGGCGCTGCTGCTGGTGGCGGACCCCGGCAAGATCCTGGTGATCTCCGGCAATGGCGACGTCATCGAGCCGGACATCGATGCGGCGGCGATCGGCTCCGGCGGGCAATTCGCGCTGGCCGCCGCCCGCGCGCTGCTGGAGGGATCGCAGCTGGAGGCGCGCAATATCGTCGAGCGCTCGCTCAACATCGCCGCGGACATCTGCATCTACACCAATCGCAACCTCGTCATCGACGAGCTGACCGGGGGAGCCTGAGTCATGTCATCGCTCACACCGCGGCAGATCGTCCAGGAGCTCGACAAGCACATCATCGGCCAGGACGCCGCCAAGCGCGCCGTCGCCATCGCGCTGCGCAACCGCTGGCGCCGCATGCAGGTGCAGGAGCCCCTGCGGCAGGAAATCACGCCGAAGAACATCCTGATGATCGGCCCGACGGGTGTCGGCAAGACCGAGATCGCCCGGCGCCTGGCGAAACTTGCCAACGCCCCGTTCGTGAAGGTGGAGGCCACCAAGTTCACCGAAGTCGGGTATGTCGGACGCGATGTCGACTCCATCGTCAAGGAGCTGGCCGACGTCGCCGTCAAGATGATGCGGGAGCAGGAGGTGGAAAAGGTCAAGGTGCGCGCGCAGGACTCGGCCGAGGAGCGCGTGCTCGATGCTCTCTTGCCCAAACCTCGCGTGATGGGTTTCTCGACGGATGAGCCGCAGCAGCCACGCGACGCCGAAACACGGCAGAAATTCCGGAAGATGCTCCGCGAAGGGCAGCTTGATGAGCGTGACGTGGAGATCGAGTTGCGTGCGCTACCCATGGGGGTGGAAATCATGGCGCCTCCAGGCATGGAGGAGATGCAGCAGCAGCTGCAGTCCATGTTCCAGAATCTGGGCGGCAACCGGACTCGCACCCGCAAGGTGAAGGTACGCGAAGCGCTGAAGCTCATGATCGACGAAGAGGCCGCCAAGCTCATCAACGAGGACGAGCTGAAGCTCAAAGCGGTCGCCAATGCCGAGCAGAACGGGATCGTGTTCATCGACGAGATCGACAAGGTGACGCGGCGCCAGGAGACTCTCGGCGCCGACGTGTCGCGAGAGGGAGTGCAGCGCGATTTGCTGCCGCTGGTGGAAGGCTCGACCGTGACGACGAAGTACGGGCCGGTGAAGACCGATCACGTGCTGTTCATCGCCTCGGGCGCGTTCAGCCTGTCGAAGCCTTCGGACCTCATACCGGAGCTGCAGGGCCGGCTGCCCATCCGGGTCGAGCTGGATTCGCTGAAGGTCGGAGATTTCGTGCGCATCCTCACCGAGCCCGACGCCTCTCTCACCAGCCAGTACAGGGCGCTGATGGCCACCGAGGGCGTGCAGGTGGACTTCGCCGCCAGCGGAGTGCAGAAGATCGCGGAGATCGCCTTCCAGGTGAACGAGCGCACCGAGAACATTGGTGCCCGGCGCCTGCATACCGTCATGGAGCGGCTGTTGGAGAATGTCTCCTACGAAGCGACCGAGCAGACCCACTCGACCGTGACGATCGATGCGCGCTACGTGGACGAGCACCTGGGGAATCTCGTCAAGGACGAGGATCTGAGTCGCTACATCCTCTGAATTCAGCGGCGGCGGCGTCGGCCCTTCGCCTCAGCCTCGCTCTTTACCGCCGATCCGACTGCGATACCCGCCGCGGTACCGGTAGCCGCAGCCGCGCGTGCCTTGCGCGCCGGACAGAAGGACCCGAGCTGATACGCGTAGCTGCGCGTGAATTCCGCGCCGAGCAGGAAGATCTGCGCGGAGTAGTAGACCCACACGAGCAGCAGAACCACTGATCCGGCCGCGCCGTAAGTGCCGGCGATGCTGCTGTTGCCCAGATAAGCTCCAATGGCGTATTTGCCCGCGGTGAACAGCACAGCCGTGACCACGGCGCCGATGAAGACGTCGCGCCAGGCGATGCGAACGCTCGGCAGCACCTTGTAGATCGTGGCGAAGAGCACCACGACCAGCCCGAACGAGAAGCCGACGTTCAGCCATCCCACGACCAGGCTCACCACTTCCTGTCCGCCCCACACGCGCTCCAGAGCGGTCATCGCCGCGCTGATCACCAAGGACACCAGCAGCAGGAAGCCGAGCGCGAGGATGAGGCCGGCCGACAGCACCCGCGTGCGGATGAAATACCAGAAGCCCTGGCGTTTCTCCGAAGGCACGTCCCAGATCTGATCCAAGCCGGCTTTCAGCTCCGCGAGCGCGGTGTTGGCGCCGATGAACAGGGTGACCACACTGACGAGGGTGGCAATGATGCCCGCGCCGGGCCGATTGACGTTCTGCAGAATCGCCTGAATGGCGTTGGCACCGGTCGTGCCGATCAGGCCGCGGATCTGCGCGACGATCTCGCCGCGCGCCGCCTGGTCGCCGAAGAAAAATCCCGCAATGGCGATCGACAGCAGCAGCACCGGCGCCAGCGAGAACACCGTATAGAAAGCGAGCGCCGCGCCGGTACGCGCCACGTTGTGGCGCAGCCACCCGTCGATGGAGTCCCGGCCGAGATCCCACACATATTTGCGGAACACGCCGCTGATGGCCGCCGTGGCTGTCATGCGCAGCGCCAACCGCGCGCCGCATCGGGCACGACTATCGCCTTGACAGGAAAGTGATCGGAAGCCGCGCGTGCGCGGATGCTGCGGTGGACTTCGACAGCCAGCAGCGTACCGGCTGGTCTGCACCACAGGCGATCCAGCGCCAGCACGGGCGCCCACACCGGGAAGGAGCACCCCGAGGGCGCTTTTCCCATGGCGTGGTGCAACCAGCGTAGCGGCCTTCCGAAAGGCCACCATTCGTTGATGTCTCCCAGCATCACGACCGGACAGTCCTGTGGAATGCCGCGTATCAGGAGCAACAATTTCTGCACCTGCGCACGCCGTTCCGCCGCGCTCAAACCCAAGTGCGTCACGATCACCCGCACACTCTGTCCGCCTGCGCTCAGCTCGACATCCAGCGCGCCGCGAGGCTCGCGCCCTCTGACAGTCAGATCGTGGCGACGCACTTGCCCGAAGTCGCGCGTGGTGAGGAGTGCGTTGCTCAGGGGGCGCGCGTCGGAGGGTGGAGTCGGGCCTGCGATGGATCTCATGCCGGTGGCCGCCGCCAGCGCATCGATCTGACGATCCAGAGTGTCGACCTCCTGCAGGCCGACCGTATCGCAGCTCAGCTCGTCGATGACACGCGCAACACGCTCGATGTCGTGGCGCATGTCACTCCCAACGCATCTGTGGATGTTGTAGGACCCGACCTTCAGCAAATCGCGTCCCGCAGGGAGATCACTTTGCTGCGGCTGTGACGCGGCCATGGACGACGCTCCGCTCTCCGTCGATCCCTCCAGGATTGGCGACGCTGCGCTTGGACGACGCTTCGCTTGGACGACGCTTCGGTGGGCGACGCTTCGCTTCCCGCCGATCGCTCCGCGATTCCCGCCGATCGCTCCGCGATTCCGTCGATCGCTCCGCGATTCCGCCGATTGCGCCGCGGTTGAGCTCTCCAGTGGAGCGCCCGAGCCGCTCGCGCGCGGTGAGCAGCCAGCGACGGACCAGCCAGACTGTAGTCACCAGCGCAGCCAGCGCCGCTGCGCACAGCGCGATATTGATCGAGCGCGGGTCCCCAAGCCCGCGGATAAGCTCGTCCCCGAACAGCGTCGCGACCAGCGTACCCGGCAACAGCCCCAGCGCGGTACCGCGGAGAAAGGGGCCGGCGCGCACCCCCATGGCACCGGCAACGACGTTGACGACTGCAAACGGTGCCAACGGCACCAGCCTCACGGCGGCGATGGCCAGCGTCCCCCGGTGATACAAAAAGCGGCTGACGCGCCCCAAACGCCGCCCCGCCAGGCGCCTGACGAGCGACCTGTCCAGCCGGCGCCCGACCGCGTACGTCACCGCGGCGGCCAACATCACGCCCGCGAATGCGCAGATGAATCCCCACTCGGCCCCGACAGCCATTACGGCAAACAACGTGATCAGTGGCCTCGGAAACAACACGATGGCGGCCGGTGTGTAGGCCAACACGATGAGCAGCGGGACCCAGGGCGCGTGGGCGACGGACCGTGCCAGCTGAACGGTTCGCAAAGCGTCGGTCAGGACTGCCGCCGGACCGAAGTGCCAGAACAACGCGAGGCACGCCGCCAACGTGGCAACGCCAACCGCGACCCCGATCAGCGAAGCCCCGGAGGGAGAGCCCAGCGCGGCCATCGGCTCCGCGGCCGCAGGCTCGAGCTGCCAGGGGTGCTCCGGATCAGCGACGGAAGCAACGGCCATGAGCGCGGCGGATGGTTCCGTCACGCTCTCGAACGGCTGCAGCGTGCGCGCGCCTGGCCGGCGCAGCGCGTCCACGGCCGCGCCCATTGACCCGTGCTTCCTGATGGCCCGACGTACTCGCTCCCGAGGCACATCGAGGTGCTCGCCCAGCAGGCGATCGCGGCATGAGGCAATCGCCCGCGCAGTTGGGCTCTCCTCCTGGGCCTGGATCAGCAGATTGCACTCCGTATCCAGACTCATCGAGCGGTTGGCGAAGTTGGCCGACCCCACCAGCAGCCACTGCTCGTCCACGATCATCAGCTTGGAGTGCAGGTCGCAGCACTGCTCGGCCGGCAAGCCCGGCAAGCACGGGTAGTAAGCGCGAAAGCGCCCGTAACGATCGGCGGCTTGCAATTTGCGCAGCAGCGCGCTGCGCATCGTCCCCATCGCGGGCGCCTCCACCAGCCCGGATTCGAAGTGCCGCAAAACCACGACGACCTCCGGCCCGTCCGGCTCGCGCAGCCGCTCTGCCACCGCATCGCCCAGCTCGCGCGCGGTGAAATACTGATTCTCAATGTAGATCGAGCGCCTCGCAGCGGCGATCAGGTCCAGATAGAGCCGCCGAATCTCCTCGACCGCGGGCTCCCCCTCGATCGGAGGCACGGTGCGGGCGATGCCGACTTCGACATCGGTGAACGACGGAGGTAACCCAACCGGCCAGGGGTCAGCCCGCGGTGGGGGCGCCGGGAGGGCCTGGCCGGTTGCGGCTGCCCAGCGCTCGCTCACCAGATCGTGCAGTGCACGTGCGGCGCCTGCGTCCACGCTCAGCATGACATCGTGGTAGGGCGGATAGCAGCGCAACTCGCCACCCTCGAGGCGGCGCACATCGTGCGCCCGATGCTCGGTCGTGTCCCAACGGGTGCAGGTCAGATCGATGCCGCCGCAGAAGGCCACGGCCCCGTCGATGACGACGATTTTCTGATGCAGAGCCGCACCCACCGGGCAGCGATCGTCGTAGCGAAAGTGTACGCGCCGGTGCGGGTGCCAGCCGAGCTTGTAAACCGGGGCCGACTCGCGGCCTCGCGCAAACACCAACGGGTAGTCCCAGGTCAGGATGTACACCTCGAGCGTGCTGCGGCGCTCGACCAGGAAGTTGAGAAAGTCCCCGAGAACATCGGGCATCGCGCAGCAATCGTCGGAAACCGAACCGTCGCCCACTGCGCCGAGGTGCAGGCGCGTGGCGCTGTGGAAATCCCACCCGACGATGACTATCGAGCTTCGTGCGAGCAGCGCGGCCCGCGCGAAAGCGCTGAAATACGCCTCAGCATCGATGAGCAACGCAGCGCGGCCCGCACGGGCGATCCGCTGGCAGTTGCTCCCGGGACGTAACACAGGCACCGCAGCCATGCTGACGTTTGAGCAAGGTTCATACCTATCTGTACTGCGCAGGTGGAGTGTCTACGAAAACGCAGTGCCGTTGTTCGCGAGCACGAGCAGTGCGTTCACTTCGGTGGGGAGCCCGCCTTCGCGAGCGCGACCGCAGCCGAAACGTGTGCGAGATGGGTCAATCCCTGTGCGAAGTTGCCGAGCATGCCCTCAGCCGAATACTCCTCCGCGAACAGGCCAAGGTCATTTGCGCACCGGCAAGCTCGCTCGAAGGCTTTCCGTGCCAGCGCGACGCGCCCCTGTCTGGCGAGCACCTCGGCGAGCCAGAAGGTGCACGCCAGAAACGTACCCTCCACGCCTCGCAGGCCATCGTGACTGGAATAGCGGGCGATCAACCCGTTGTCACGTGAGAGATCGCGCCGGATCGCATCCGTCGTGCGCACCATCATCGGATCGTCGTAAGCCACGAAGTCGACGGCAGGCAACAACAGCAGCGACGCATCCACGTCCTGCGATCCGAAGGAGCGCACGAAAATGCCGCGGCGGCGGTCCACTCCATGCGCTTCGATGTGCCGCCGCAACTCGTCGCGGGCCTCGAGCCACCGATCAACGGGCGCCCGCAGCGAGTGCTTCTGCGCAAGGGCGATGCCACTGTCGAGCGCCGCCCAGCACATCACCTTGGAGTGCACGAAGTGCAGCGCTTTCGAGCGCACCTCCCAGATCCCCCGATCGGGCTCGCGCCATTTGCGGATGGTGGTCTCGATGATCGACACCAGGAACTGCCAATAGTGCGGCGACGGGCAGTGACCGCGTTCGCTCCAGCGCCACGACAGCTCCACGATCATGCCGTACATATCGGCCTGGAACTGCCGTTCGGCGGCATTCCCGATGCGCACCGGCCGCGAGCCACGCCAGCCCTCCAGACCGTCCAGCGGCACTTCGGTGAGCCGGCGCTTGCCGTCGACTGCGTACAGCACCTGCAGCTCGCTGGCGTTGCCCGCGGCGGTTCGCTGGATGAACCGCCGTATACCCACCGCCTCCGCCTCGAGCCCGAGATCGCTCAGCGCATGCACGGTGAATATCGAATCGCGAATCCAACAGAAACGATAGTCCCAGTTGCGCTCACCGCCGATGTGCTCCGGAAGCGATGTGGTCGGCGAAGCGACGATCGCCCCCGTCGGCGCGTAGGTGAGGGCTTTCAGCACGATCGCCGAGCGCTTGATGCCGGGGCCCGGGCCGTCACGATGAGGAATCTTGGCCGCCCATTGACGCCACCAGCGGCGCGTCTCTTGGAACTGCGCGCGCAAGCGCTTGGCGGCGTCGTGCCGCACGCGCACCGTTTCGTTCTTCTCCGGCCGATAGAACTGCAGAGCCAGATAGCGGCGCTGCCCTGCCCCCACCCGCAGCTCGCCGCAGAGGTCATGACCGTCTTCGATCCGCAGCGGCAGGTCGCCGTAGATCAACAATCCCGTGTTGCTTCCGCAGGCGAAGCTCGCATTTCGGCCGACCGGATGGATCCAGGGTTTGACTTCTCCGAAATCCAGGCGTGGGGCGATCCTGACATCGAAGCTCATGTGGCCGCGCACGCCGCGCACGATGCGCACGAGCTTGCGGCGCGGCCGGCTGCGTCCGCCGATCCGCATGGCGAAGAAGTCGATGAGCTCCGCTTCGTTGTTCCCCGATTTGAACGTGGTCACCAGGATCAGGCTGTCGGGCAGATACCGGCGCGTGCAGGTGTGACGGCCGTTCGGCGTGATCGCGAAATAGCCGCCGTTGTTCCAATCCAGCAGCCGCCCGAAGCAGCTGTCGGAGTCAAATCGCGGCAGGCAGCACCAGTCGATCACGCCCTCGCGCGAAACGAGCGCTGCGGTGTGGCAGTCGCCGATGAGCGCGTAGTGCGCGAGAGGCGGATAGGGTGCGCGCGAACGGCCTGGGGCGATCCCCCGGGCAGCGTCGCGAGACGCTGCCCGAGAGCGAGAGGCCGACCTGGGCGTCAAGCCCTGCCGGCGGGAGGCTGCGGAGCCTGCCGGGTCTTGCCCGCGCCCTTGGCCTCACCGCCGTTGGCACGATCAGTGACGCCATTCAGCCCCAGATCCAGGGCGCGGGCCGAGGCGAAGCGCGTGGCGACGTCGTCCCAGTTCCAGAGGTTCCAGATGGCATCGAAGAACTTCGTCTTCTCGTTCAAGTACTGCAGATACCAGGCGTGCTCCCAGGCATCGACGACCAGCAGCGGCACGACTCCTTGCACGGTATGCGAATGATGATCGTGAATCTGCACGGTGAGCAGCCGGGCGGAGGTGGCGTCCCAGACGAGCGCACCCCAGCCGGACCCCATGCAGGTCGCGGCGGCCTTGGTCAGCTGCTGCTTGAAGGGATTGAATCCGCCGAAATCGCGCTGGATCGCCGAGGCGAGCTCACCCGTGGGCTCACCCCCGCCACCCGGCTTCATGTTCTGCCAGAAAATGCTGTGCAGCACGTGTCCGGAGAGATTGAACGCCAGCGCGTGCTCGAGGGCCGCGATCGCGGCGAAATCGCCCTTGGTGCGGGCCTCTTCGAGCTTCGCCAGGGCCTGATTGGCCCCGTCCACGTAGCCCTTGTGATGCTTATCGTGGTGCAGCTGCATGATGCGCGCGGAGATATGCGGCTCCAGCGCGCCGTAATCGTAGGGAAGATCCGGAAGCACATATTGGGTCATCTCGAGAACTCCTGCTCATCGACTCGATGGTGGACGACCTCCGATATTCGCGGCTCTCGCCTTCGCTGGCAACGTGCGAATACCGGAGGGTCCACAGACCGCGCGCCCGGGCGCGCGGCCGCCGCATATTTATTTGGACGAATTGTTGTCCGACGGAGGAGGCGGCGTCGTGGTCGAGTTCGGCTCAGCCGGAGGCGGCGTCGTCGAGGAGGAGCTCGAGTCCGGAGGCGTCGTCGTGCCCGAGGGCGGCGGCGTCGAATTGTCCGCCGGCGGCGGCGCGGTGGTCGAGGATTGGTCGCTCGGCGGGTTGCTGGACGGCGCCGTCGATTGCTGCTTCGAGCAAGCCGACAGGGCCACCAGTGCACCCAGGCACAGGATCAGCAAACTGCGTTTCATAGAGATCACCTCACTGTGTAGGTCCTGAACAAGCGCCCGGCGGCCTCCAGCCCGTTACGAAGTCCCGGGTGCACGAGAGCGCCCCGTCATCGTCAGTCGCCGGGCCGAGCACAACGCTCGGGACGCAATTCGCGTTCCGTCGACGGTCCGGATGCCCCCCAGGAGAGGGCGAAAAGGCCCTCTTTGGGCCTCTTCCACGCTGCCTCGCGTACGCTGAAGCTCGGTCGGCCGCGAGCGGTGGCGGGGCCGCGGCACCTGCTATCCTCACGCACCGGTCCTCTGGAGCACCTCCGTGCGTTACGCGGCAATTACGGGTTGGGGAAAGTGTCTGCCGCCGGCAGTCCTGTCCAATGCCGATCTCGCCAGCTTCCTGGACACATCGGATGAGTGGGTCGTCAGCCGTACGGGCATCCGCGAACGGCGCATCTCCCACGTCCTGATGGAAGAGCTTGCCTACGTTGCTGCCAGCCGCGCGCTCGCCGCGGCGGCGCTGGATGGGCGCGACATCCAGCTCATCGTGTTCGGCACCTGCAGCCACGACGACCAGGTTCCCAACATGGCCTCCGGTGTTCAGGCTCGTATCGCGGCGACAGGCGCGGCGGCCATGGACGTCAACACCGCCTGCACGAGCTTCTCCTACGCCTTGTCCACGGCCACGGCACTGATTCGCACGGGAGTGGTGCGCAACGCCCTGGTGATCGGCGCGGAGCTGATCTCCCCGTTCATGGACTGGACCGATCGCAACGTCGCCGTCCTGTTCGGCGACGGCGCTGCTGCAGTGGTACTGCAGCAGAGCGAGCGCGAGGAAGGTGTCCTGGCGGAGCAATTGGGATGCTACGGTGAAGCCCGTGAGACTCTGCGCGTGCGCGGCATGGGTGGGCGCTATGCCAACCATGGAATGCTTTACGGAGACACGCGCTGGCAGTTCGAAGGGCAGGAAATCTTCAGGCGCGCGGTCCAGGGTATGGTCGCCGCCTCCGAGCAGGCCCTCGCCAAGATCGGTCTGAAGGCTCAGCAGGTGGATCTGCTGGTCCCGCACCAGGCCAATCTGCGCATCATCGATGCCGTCGCGAAGCGCGCGGGTGTGCCGATGGAGCGCGTGTTCGTCAATGTCCAGCGCTACGGCAACATGTCCTCGGCCACCGTGCCCGTCGCTTTATGCGAGGCACTGGAAGAAGGACGCGTGCGCCCGGGCGCACTGCTGCTGATTCCCGGCTTCGGTGGCGGCCTGACGTTCACGGCACATGTCGTGCGCTGGGGCGAGCGGGTCACGCCGCTGCAACAGTCACGCGCCGAGTTACCGCCATGCGAGAAATCCGCGCTCGAGATCGTGCGGGGTCTCGTTGAGGCGAAGCGGCCAGCTACTTCTTAGCGGCTCGCTTCTTCTTCTTGGCAGGATCCTTCGGCCGCGTCTTGCCGAAAGAGCCCTGGTAGATCTTGCCGCGTCGAGATCTCGGATCGCCCTTACCCATGAATCACCACTCCAAGCGAGGGGCGCGCAGTCTAGCATGCGCACGTTGCTGCGGCCCGCCCGCATCGAGGCCGGCCGGCGAGCCGGGCGGGGCGGCGCTCAGCGGACCTCGGAGCCGAGCGCGTAGCGGAAGGAAGCCTCGATTTTGCGCTCTCGGGAGACTTCCGCGGAGGGCAGGATTGCCTCCCGCAGCGCGGATTCCGTGCTCACGTCCAGCCACTCGAGCGCGAATCGCCAGTGGGTGTTCGGTTCGAACAGGTAGGCGATCGTCCAGGCATGACCGTACTGCGCGTAGTTGTCTCCGGTCGCCGTGACGAAGTTGGTCAGCACCTCGAACCGGTCGTAGCGGGCACTGAAGGTGTGCCGCCCGATCTGCTTGGAGATCAGCAGGAATTTCGCATCGAACGGATAGCCGAAGCGCAGGTGGTGCGGAGAGATCGTCGTCTCTCCCTGGAGCCACTGGGCGATGCCCGTCCAGCCGTTGGCGCTCTCCAGCCGCGCTCCGGCGCTGTTGAACGTAGTCAGCCATGCAAAGGTATGCGTGGCCCTGTCCTGCTGCGTGGGATCGCTACGATTGTCATAGCGCAGCGCACGCACTACCAGGCGGTCGAGGAACCGGGCTTCGATGCCCGCATACACTCCTTTGCGGCCGTCGATCTCGTGGAACACCTCGTGCGGGTCGTCCAGGCCTGGTGTTGGATTGACACGCCCGAAGAGCGTGGTTTGACGATCATCCAGCATGAAGCCCTGGGAGGCGAGCGCCACTCCGGCAGGCTCGTTCCAGCCGTACACCGCCCCGGTCAACCCCACATCGAACAGATGGCCCGTACGGGTACCGAGCCAGTCGATCTGGCCCTCCAGGCCGATGGTGCGCAGCTCCTCGCCGATCCACGTGTTGAGCGCCGAGGGTGTCAGGGTGTACGGGGACTCCCAGCCCGGTCCGCGGTTCTCCAGAGAAATCGGCGCATAGAAGGCGCCGGCTTTGACGCGCGCGCGCAGCCCATCGAAGGGATAGGGCCGGAACAGCAGATACGCCTCGGTGAGATCGATCGGGTTCTTGTCGTGATCGCCCCAATCGGAGGCGTCCAGGTGCACCGACCATAGCTCGCCGATGTTCTGGTCCAACGCCAGGCGCAGCCGCCCCAACTGCAGCCCCGACTGATTCTGGCCGTAGCGCAGGGATCCCGTGCCTCCATCGAGGTAGGAGCGTTGCCCGTCGGAGCTCAGCAGCCGCATGTCCAGATCCACTTCCCAGTCCGTCGCGTGCGCAATCGAAGCGAGGCACACGCCGGCGGCGAGCAGGGCTGCCAGGGATTTCATCAGTAGCCGTCCCAGGAGTGCGGGTGCGGACTCAGCGGCGCGGGCCGCAACGGCTTGGTCAGGCGCAGCTCATGGGTGACCCGGTCACCCGCGGAGACCGTCAGCTCGCGCTCCAGATCATTCGCGTCGTCGTTCATGCGCGGATGCCAGACGGACACACGGTACTTGCCTCGCGCAATGTCTGCGGTCCACGAACCGGTGGCATCCGTGCGCCCGAAATACTGCGCATCCGTCACGACCAGGTAACCCACCATCTCGTCGTGGATGTTGCAACCGAGGGTGACGATGCCGGCCTGATCGAAACGCACCGGCGGATTGGGGTTGCCGCGATACAGCGGCAGCGTGAAACGCTTCGCCGCAGAGAACGAGTAGATCTGATGGCTCACCGTATCGCTGTTGGGAAAATCGACGCTCGAGCCCACCGGAATGATCAACAGGTCCGGATCGAACGCGCGATTGATCTGATCCATGACCGCCTTGATCGGGGCGCTCGGACGGGCATCCGCAGCCAGGGAGCGCACGGTGATCACCGCCCCCGGCACTGGACGGCCATCCGCACCGTGTACGGTAATCGTGACCGACGCGCTGGGAACGGCCGCCGGGGCGCCCACACTGGCCGTCAGCAGGGCCGCCACCAGGAGGGTCGTCGCGAGGCGATATCCGCGCCGCAGCCAGGGGATACCGGCCGGGAACGCGGCCCGTGGGTCGATTTCCCGGATAAATCCTGTGTTTCGGCGTGCGGAAGGTCTCATTCTTGCGGTCGGATTCTCGCGGCCACAGCCGCGCGGCGCCTACGATGTCGGCTCGCGCATTCGAGTCTGTTTCATGGGTAGTTTCCGCAAACGGCTTCTCGTACTGATCATCGGACTGGTGGTCGTCACTCAGACTGTGACGCTCGCCGCAGTGCTTGCCAGTACGGCCCATAACGTCGAAGCGCGCGCCGCCGAGCGGCTGCGTTCCGGCGGAACCTTCGTGGAGCAGCTGATCCGCTTCCGCGCCGGCCAGTTGGCGAGCGGCGTGGCGGTGCTGGCAGGGGATTTCGGCTTCCGCGAGGCCGTCGCGACCCGCAGCAGCGACCCCTCCACGATTCTGGACGCCGCCAACAACAACGCCCAGCGCATCGGCGCGGATATCTTCCTCGTCCTGGATACACACGGCCGCACGGTCGTATCGAGCGCTCATCTGGGACCGGACTCAGCCGCACCGCTGGCGAGCCTGTTCGATGAATCGCGCGCGGCCCGCGACCTGCCGCACTTCGCCGTACTGGGCAACCGGACGTACCAGTTCTTCCTCGCTCCGGTGCGTGCCCCCGACACGATCGCCTGGGTCGCGATGGGCTTCGCCGTCGATGACTCGTTCGCGGAGAAACTGCGCACCCTGGTCGGCGCACATGTCACCTTGATCGCCTACGGCGTGGACGGGTCGGAGCACGTTTCCTCGACACTGCCGACCACGCAGCGCCTGCAGGTGGCCGGAAGCGACACTCCCCGGCCCGTCGCCGACCGGGTACCGAGTATGGTGGCGGTCGGGGGCTCGCAGTTCCTGAGCGTCTCGCAGCGCCTGGAGTCCAGCGGCGCCACCGTGGATGTGATTCTGCAGGAGCCGATGCAAGAGGTCTTTGCCCCCTACCGCGACGTGCGCGACGCCCTGCTGGTCATCGACGGTATCGCGCTGGCGCTCGCCGCAGTGATCGGTACCTTGCTCGGACGCAGCGCGACGCGCCCCATCGGCCAGCTCGTCGAGGCCGCGCACCGCATTCAGGAAGGCCGCTACGAAGTCTCGGTGGAGACCTCCGGAGGCGACGAGTTCCGCAGTCTCGCCGCGGCGTTCAACTCCATGCAGCGCACGATTGCCGAGCGCGAGGCCGACATCACCCATCGTGTCTACCATGATCCGGTAACCGGTTTGCCGAACCGCGCTTTCGCTGAGCAGCACCTGGAGGAGCTGATCCGCACTGCCAGACCGGGTGTGGGCAGCGCGCTGATTCTGATCGACGCGCGTAACGTGCGCGAAATCAACGGCTCGCTGGGACATCACGTCGGTGATGATGTGATGCGGGAAGCTGCGCGACGCATGCGGCAGAACGCCGGTGCCACGGATGCGGTGGTGCGCGTAGCCGAGAGTCAATTCCTCGTGATCGCCCAGAATTGCTCGGTCGAGCGCGCAGTGCTGTACGCCGATCAGCTCGCCGGAGTCGTCCGGTCCGGCTTCCATCTCGCCGGCACCTCGCTCGATCTGAACGTCGCGGCCTCGGTGTGCATACACCCGGATCACGGCAACACGGCCGACGAGCTGCTGCGCAGAGTTCAGATCGCACTGGAGGACGCCGACGACGCGCGCGGCCGTATCGCAACCTACCGTCCGGGCAGCGACGAAGTGCACCGGCGCCGCCTCGCCCTCATCACCGATCTGCGCACGGCCATCGCGGAAGACAGCCTGACACTCGTGTATCAGCCGAAAGTGGCCATGGCGACGAAGTCCGTGAAGAGTCTCGAAGCGCTGGTACGCTGGACCCATCCGCAGCTCGGGAGCGTGTCACCCGCGGAGTTCGTGCCGCTCGCGGAGCGAACGGGCAACTCGCGCGATCTCACCAGCTGGGTGCTCAAAGCCGCCATCCGGCAGATGCGCGAATGGCAGGCCGGCGGGCTCGAGGTCGACGTCGCCGTCAACCTGTCTGCACCGGATATTCTCGATCCCAGCCTGGGCGATGAGATCCTGGAGCTGCTGCGCAAACATCGGGTCGCCGCCAGCTCTCTGGTGCTGGAGATCACCGAGAGCGCGGTGATGCGCGACCCGCAGCTGGCCGCCCGGCACATGCAACTGCTGCGCATCGCGGGCGTGCGTTTCTCGATCGACGATTTCGGTACCGGGCATTCTTCGCTCGCGCAGTTGAGCCGTCTGCCGGTCGATGAGCTGAAGATCGATCGCTCGTTCATCACGCATGCGCGCCTCGGCAGCGATGAGGCGACCATCATCACTTCGACCATCGGCCTGGGGCACAGCATGGGCCTGAGCGTCGTCGCCGAGGGAATCGAGGAGACCGAGGCCTGGAGCCTGCTGCGGCAGCTCGGCTGCGACTTCGCGCAGGGTTATCTGATCAGCAAGCCCCTCCCGGCGAACGATGTCGAGTCGTTCGTGCGCACCGCCAATCAGGTACTGCCGGCATCGGACTCGACAGTGCTGCAGATTCAGGCGCTGGCAGCGCTGACGGGACGGAAGTGAGCTGAGGCGAATGCCCGGTGGCGGCCCCGACCGGCGCCGGCACCTCCGCGCCAGACCGCCCACCGGCCTCGGACCTACTTCGCTGCGTTCACAGCGGCGCCCGCCGCCATGCTCCGCGTCGGCAGGGAGAGGTTGCGATAGTCGGCAGGGATCGTGAACAGGCTCGCGTCCGGCTCAGCCTGCACGATCTGCTCCAGATGATAGGAGGTCTGGCCGCCGCTGCTCGCGGTGCCCGTCCTGCTCAGGATCATCCCGAGCGCGCGGCTGTACCACTGCTCCACTGTGATGGTCACGGCTTTCTGGTTTCCGAACCTGCTGCTACCCGCAGGGATGGTATAGACCTGCCGCGTGCCGAGGGCACTGAGTCCGTCGATGGACTTCTCTCCCAAGGGCACCGCAGCGGACCAGCCGCGATCGTTGGGCCCGATCCGGACGCCGCCAAACTGGGCAAACAGGCGTGGCGCCGTGCTCGCAGGCTCGCTCGTCGTGAGGTGCATCGCCGTGTTGATCAGAGCGGTCTTGTGTGCGGGGTTCAAGATGATGTACGCGTTGCTGACCGGGTCCCGGATCTCGATGAACGACGCCGCACTCTGCTCGCCGTTCGCATTCGAGCCCGGGAGCGAAACCTGGCGCTCTATCCGCGTCCTGCCCTGGCTGTCGCGATAAAAGCGCACGGAGCTCGTGTGCGAGAATCGGTTCCCGTCCGCGGTCTGCCGGGTGGTCTCGGTGATTCCAACAGCGCTGAACGGTGCGGCGACGATTGCCGGCACACTCAGCGGACCTACGAATGTTTCCTGTGCGCCGGCAGTCACCGGAAGCGCGCCGAGCACGAGAGCGGCGGCGAACGAAACGCGAGCTGTCCGTAGCATGTGGGTCACCCTCCGCAATGGGATGTAGCGTGGCTGGGAGACTTCGGATCGGACGCCAACATTGAATCGAACCTACGGCCTGGAAGCCGGCCCGCAGATGACTCAACGGTAGCGGGCGAGGATCTTCTCGAGGCTCTTTGACCCGGGCGACAGCTTCTCGAATGGCAGGGTGTTGAGCGCTTCGTCCGGAGTGCCGTTGATGTCGTGGAACTCCTTCTCGGACGGCTCCACGAACAGCAAGCCGGTGAGATACTCGCCTTCCTTCATCTTCTCCTGGATGGCGGTGGCCGCGGCGGTGCGACTCGTCGGGTCGTAGCTCGCATCGCACTTGCGAAGCACGATGCGACTGCCGTCGTGCATGACGACGGGCAGGGCCTCGCCTTCCGCGTAGCTCGCGGTGATCTCCCGCTCCAGCGGCACGAAATCAGTGAGCACGGCGGGCTCGTAGTGTTCGCGCGTGTAAGCGTAGCTCTTGGTCGACCCCTCGTGGTCGTTGAAGGTGACGCACGGGGAGAGAACGTCGATGAGGGCGAAGCCCTTGTGCTTCAGTCCCGCCTCGATCAACGGGACGAGCTGCTGCTTGTCGCCGGAGAAG
>Ga0105240_10006842_pt1 | contig 16669 bp, 15 predicted proteins | sample KBSC54metaG_FD_80426 | JGI IMG/M metagenome (GOLD analysis project Ga0105240, IMG submission 80426) | Corn rhizosphere microbial communities from Kellogg Biological Station, Michigan, USA - KBS C5-4 metaG | ecosystem: Host-associated > Plants > Roots > Rhizosphere > Soil | place: Michigan, USA...
ATCGTGGCCGGACAATTGCTATGGGGATTACTGGCTCTCTGCCACGGGTGTGCAGGCGCTTATCTCCAGGGTAAGATGGCGGGCATGCGCGTTGCTCGGTCCATCCCTGCGCAGAGGCCATTGTCCGAAAACATCCAGGGTTTAGTTGAGGAAAGCGAGAAAACAATTCTTGAGGTCCAGCTGCAGACCGGGTTCGACCGCTATTGGAGGGCCTATTTCTGGCTGCAGGGGCTGTAATTGTCACCTACAACTCGGCGGAGGTGATCTTGAGCTGCCTCGATGCGCTGGCTGAAATGGCTCCCGGTGTGATCGTGACAGTGGTCGACAATTCGTCCACCGATCAGACGGTGGACCTGGTTCGGCGGCGGTCCGTCGTGAATCCCCAAGTTAAGCTGGTTGCGAACCGTGAAAATCGTGGCTTCGCGGGAGCCGCCAACCAGGGTTTCCATGAGACGGCCGGCCATCCGATTCTTCTGCTGAATCCGGACGTCCAACTGCGGACACTTCTAACCCCTTTGATCGAGGCCTGCGAGGCACACGGACTGGCGGCGGGTCAGCTGACCACCTCGGACGGGCTGGCTCAAGCGGGGTTTACCATCCGCCGTTTTCCCACTGCGGCTACCCTGGCCTTTGAACTTATGGGAATTAACCGTTTATGGCCAGGAAATCCGGTAAACCGACGTTATCGATACATGGATCGAGAGCTGAATTTCGAAGGCCCGGTGGAGCAGCCCGCCGGAGCATTCCTCATGGCCCGCCGCGATGTGTGGGAACGCTTGGGCGGCATGGACGAAGATTTTCATCCGGTGTGGTTCGAAGATGTGGATTTTTGCCAGCGAGCGGCCGGGGCGGGATATGGGATCCAATACGTACCACAAGTTCGTGGACAACACCTGGGCGGCCATTCCGTCAGGAAACTTCCTCCGGGTCGCATGGAAGTGTACTGGTATGATAGCCTTCTAACATACGGGGCGAAGCATTTCCGCCCTTGGCCGTACCGGGGCATTTGCCTGGTGGCGGTGCTTAGTACGGTTCCGCGAATGATTACGGGGATGTTTCGCGAGCAAAGCCTGAACCCTGTCGTTAGTTGTGTCCAAATAACGCGGTTAGCGGTAAAACGGCTTTTGTCCGGTGTACGGCCGGCACAGCGGCCGGGGCGCGCCGAAAAAATATAAAACAAAAACAGACACGATGGCCTCAAACGATTTGGTTTCCGTAACGATAGTCACTTACAACAGCGGCAGATTTATTAAGCGTTGCCTCGAATCGGTTCTGGAACAGAAGTATCTGAACATGGAGGTCGTAGTGGTCGATAACGCCTCGACCGACGGCACTGTGGACATTCTGGAACAATTCGCCGACCGCTGCCGCATTTACTATAACGACGAAAACGTGGGGTTCGCGGCAGCCCAGAATCAGGCCATTGGCCTCTCGCACGGCGAATGGGTACTGACGCTCAATCCCGACGTTCTGCTGCTGCCCAACTTTATCCAAGCCCTGGTGGACGCGGGGCAAGTAGACCCCAAGGTCGGTTCAGTATGCGGCAAGCTGCTAAGCATCCGCGCTACCTTCGACCTGCCCGATAAACAGTTGGTGGATTCCACCGGTATCTACTTCACTCCCATGCTGCGGCATCTGGACCGCGGCAGCCAGGAAGTCGATAACGGCCACTACCTGAACTTTGAGTACGTATTCGGCGCCACTGCCGCGGCGGCGCTCTATCGGCGCTCGATGATTGAGGATATCGCGATACTGGGCGAGTTCTTCGATCCCGATTTCTTCGTGTACCGCGAAGATGCAGACGTCGCTTGGCGCGCCCAACTGATGGGATGGCGGTGTATCTACACACCGCTGGCACGCGGATATCACGTGCGCAATGTTCTCCCGGGCAATCGGCGGGCCCTGCCCTCCGTCATCAACATGCACTCGGTGAAGAACCGGTTTCTGATGCGGCTGAAGAACATGACCTCGGATCTTTACCGGCGCAACTGGCCCTCTATCATGGCGCGCGATTTCGTGGTGGTGGGCGCTTGCATTCTTCACGAGCACGGTTCGCTCAAGGCGTTTTGGTATCTGGCGCGCAACTGGAAGAGGGTAATGGAAAAGCGCCGCGAGATCATGAAACGTCGTAGAGCCAAGGACGATTACATTTCCAGTTGGTTTTCCTACCAGCCGGTGAGCCGTCCCGCACCTCGTCCGTCCGCTCGGGCTCTGGCCCGGGGACGCGCGACTCGCGGCTGAACAGACCTCGGCTGCGCAGGAAACTTGAGGTGCGATTCGCGATCCTCGGCACCCGCGGCATCCCGGCACGCTATGGCGGATTCGAGACGTTCGCCGAGGAGCTTTCGACGCGCCTCGTCACCCGCGGCCACAGCATCACCGTCTATTGCCGTGAAAAATATCCTGAACCCGCTTACCGCGGCGTAAGGCTGAAATACCTCCCCACCATCCGGCACAAGTATTTCGATACGCTCGCGCACACCTGCCTTTCTACATTCCATCTCGCGGGCGTCCGCGGGTACGACGCGGTTCTATACTGCAACGCTGCCAACGCGGTGTTCACCTGGATCCCGCGCCTGCTGGGCATGCCGGTCGCACTGAATGTCGACGGCTTGGAGCGCAATCGCAAGAAATGGAATTGGTTGGCGAAAACTTGGTACCGCATTTCGGAACGCCTGGCTACCTGGATGCCGAACGCGGTAGTCACCGATGCGTTGAGCATCGCGGCCTATTATCGCGACCAGTATGGCCGGGCGTCAGAAATGATTCCTTACGGCGCGGATGTGGGTCAAGTCGAGACCTCCGCGGTGCTCAACCGGTTGGGTCTGGAGCACCAACGCTATTTTCTCTACGTGAGCCGCATGGAGCCGGAGAATAATGCGCTTCTCGTCCGCGAAGCCTTCGAGCAGTTACGCACGCCCATGAAGCTCGCGCTGATTGGCGATGCGCCATACGCCGCCGAGTACATCGGGCGCGTACGCGCCACCAACGATCCGCGCGTCATCATCCCCGGGGCGATTTACGGCGAGGGCTACCGCGAGCTGGGTTCGCATTGCTTCGCATATATCCACGCCACGGAGGTCGGCGGCACCCATCCGGCACTGATCGAAGCGATGGGGCGCGGCGCGTTGACTCTATATCTCGACACTGCGGAAAATGCCGAAGTGGCAGGCGACGCTGGGCTGCCTTTTCAGCGGGATACATTGATCCAGGTGCTCGAGCGCGCGTTGGCCATGACCGATGCCGAGCGCGAAACTTATCGCACCAGAGCTCAGGAGCGCGTCCGCGCGCGCTACAGTTGGGACGCGGTCACCGACGCGTATGAGAAACTTCTGACTAGGCTGGCGGCGCACAAGTCATGAGAAGTTGGGTCGAAGTTTCGCTGGGGCAGATTCGCGCGAACTACCGCGCGGTGCGTAAAGTGGTCGGCTCCGAGGTCGAGGTGATGGCCGTTGTTAAAGCTGACGCCTACCGCCACGGCGCCCCGGAAGTGGCGCGGGCGCTCGAAGCCGAAGGCGCCAACTGGCTGGCCGTTTCGAACGTCGACGAAGGCGTCTATCTGCGACGCCAGGGGGTCCGCGCCCGGATCTTGGTGATGGCGGATTTTCTCCCCGAGGAGCGGGCCGGCCTGGAAGAGTTCCAGTTGACGCCGGTGATCCATTCGCTGGAGGATTTATCCGCCGCGCGCGTTCCCTATCATTTAAAGATCGACAGCGGCATGGGCCGATTGGGCACACGCGCCGGCGCGGAGGAGATCGCGCGTGTGGTGCAAGCCGTGCCCGCGAACCTCGAAGGCCTGATGACGCACTTCGCATCCTCCGGCAACTACGACAGCCGCCAGACCGAAGACCAGCTTCTGCACTTCGAAGGTGTGTTGTCCGGATTGCGCGCGGCCGGCCTGACGCCCCGTTTTATCCACGCGTCCGGAACGATCCCCGTCGCCTACGGGCGCAAGGCCGCCTGGTGGAACCTGGTCCGGCCTGGACACGCCATTTACGGATACGTTTCGCCGGCGCGGGGCTCCGCGCCTAAGCGACAACTGGTAGTCAAGCCGGCGCTCTCCTGGAAAGCCACGGTGCTGGCCGTGAAGGATCTGGAAGCCGGGGCGCTGGTCGGTTACGGAGGCATCCACCGTGCGACCCGCCCTATGCGAATCGCGGTTCTCGCCGCAGGTTATGCCGATGGCATCCCGCACCGCCTGGGAAACCGCGGCCACGTCATCGCGAAGGGGAGGCTGGCGCCAATCATCGGTGCGGTATCGATGGATCTGACTACCATCGACATCACAGCGAGTCCGGAATTGCGGGTGGGGGATGCCGTGACCTTGCTTGGCTCTGAGGACGGGGTTTCGATTGACGCGCAGCAGGTGGCGCGAGTGGCGGGGACGATCTCTTATAGCGTGCTATGCGGGATTAGCGCGCGGGTCAAGCGAGTCTACGTCGATTGATCTCACCTGGCCCGCGGTGGAATGGAGTCTATTGCGGTCTCTTGAATCGGCCGACCAACACTCCCTTGCCGAGAATGTGGCCTTCCATAGCCTTTAGGACGTCCGGACGTGTGGCATCCGGTCCAAGCATTAGCTTAGTGTCCAGCGCAAAAAGCTCGAAGGTGTAGTGATGATATGGATTCTGCGCCGGGTTGCCAGGTCCCATGTAGCCAACGTTTCCGCCCCGGTTTTTGGCCTGGATCATTCCATCGGAGGATGACGCGGTGGCGGGTTGACCCCCGGCGAGCCCAGTTGCGGTCCCGGGGATATTAAACGCCATCCAGTGCAACACGTCCTCGGGATTCTTAGCGAGCGCGGCATCGGGATCGTGGAGGATCAGGACGAAGCTCTGCGTACCCATGGGGACGTTGGTCCATTCGAGTTTCGGCGAAGGTGCGCCCTGCACCGCCTGTGTAAACTTGTCGGGAATGACACCACCGTCCTGGAAGTCCGGCGACGTCAGAGCTAATCCGGGTGCAGCGGACCCTTTCCCGCCACCCTTACCTTGTGGAAGCGCCAAGCTTACAGTAAATACGAGCACCGCAAGCACGTAAAACGTCTTCTTGAACATGATGGTTTCTCCTCGTCTAGAACAGCATATCAAGAGACGGGCCGGGTATTAGATGTCGAGATTCCGCACGTCCAGCGCATTCTCTTCGATGAACTTCCGCCGGCTCTCGACATCCTCGCCCATCAGCGTAGTGAAGATTTCGTCGGTCAGCACCAAGTCTTCGAGCCGGACCTTCAGCAGCGTGCGGGTCTCGATATTCATGGTGGTTTCCCATAGCTGCTCGGCGTTCATCTCGCCCAGGCCCTTATAGCGCTGCACGCTGACTTCGCGGGTACCCTCGGACTTGACGTGCGAGAGAAGATCGCGCCACGTCGCCAGGTTCTCGCGCTGGCTATCTTTGACGACCACGAACGGCGGACGATTCAGCTTGGCCGCCTGCTTGGCGAGCGTCCGCAGCCGGCGATACTCGGGCTGGGTGGCCAGCTCGATGTCGATCGCGCGCTCCGCGTTGGTGGGATCCTTGAAGGTCACCATCCACGCAGAATGTTCCTCTTCGCGCTTCAGCTCGGATTGAATCTTCAGGGCCTTCAGCGCCTCGTGGACTGGCTTAAGATTGGCCTCTTCCTGGAAATCGGCCTTGGTGTCGATGGCCAGCTCGGGACGCGCCAGGACCTCGACCACGCGGGGCTCGCGCAAGCGACGCTCCATGCGCCGCCAGGTGAGCTGGAATTCGTCGAGCGTCATCAGGAAATTCCGCAATTCCGTGCTTTCGAGAATGACCTTGTCGCCGGTCTCTACTTTTAGATTTTCGGTGGCACGCCGCAGAATTTCGCGGGTGAATTCCTTGTCGTCCTTGATGTACTTCTCGCTCTTGCCCTTCTTGATGCGATAGAGCGGCGGCTGCGCCACGAAGATATGACCGCGCTTGATCAGTTCCTGCATGTGCCGGTAGAAAAATGTCAGCAGCAGCGTACGGATGTGCGACCCGTCCACGTCCGCGTCGGTCATGATGATGATCTTGCCGTAACGCAAACGGGCGACATCGAAATCGTCCTTGCCAATACCTGTGCCGAGGGCCGTGATCATCGCGCGGATTTCTTCGTGCCCCAGCATCTTGTCATAGCGGGCTTTTTCGACGTTCAGGATCTTGCCCCGAAGCGGAAGGATCGCCTGATAGCGCCGGTCGCGGCCGCCCTTGGCGGTGCCGCCCGCCGATTCGCCCTCGACCAGGAACAATTCGCAGCGCTCCGGATCGCGTTCCTGGCAATCCGCCAGTTTGCCCGGCAGGCCGCCGGAATCCATCGCGCCTTTGCGACGCGTAAGGTCGCGGGCTTTGCGAGCTGCTTCGCGCGCGCGCGCCGCGTCAATCGCCTTACCCACGATCTTCTTCATCACCGCGGGATTTTTATCGAAATATTCGCCCAGCTTTTCGTTGATGAGCTGGACCACGTAGCCTTGAATATCGGAGTTGAGCTTGCCCTTGGTCTGGCCTTCGAACTGCGGCTGCGGCAATTTCACGCTGACCACTGCCGTCAAACCCTCGCGCACATCGTCGCCTGTCAAGTTTTCCTTGACGTCTTTGAAGAGACCACCGCTCTGTCCAGCGGCGTTGATGGTGCGCGTGAGGGCGCTGCGGAATCCGCTTAAGTGCGAACCACCGTCCACCGTGTTGATGTTGTTGGCGAAGCTGAAGACCGACTCGCTATAGGTGTCGTTGTATTGCAGCGCCACTTCCATGGTCAGCTGGCCGCCATTGGGCAGATCGCGCACACCCTCGAAGTAGATGGGCTTGTCGTGCAGTACGGCCTTGCCCTTATTCAGATGTTTGATGAACTCGGCGATCCCGCCGACGAATTGGAACTCGGAGGAGCGCGGCGGATCTTCGCGTTCGTCCGTAAGAGTAATCTTCAGTCCCTTGTTTAGAAACGCCAACTCACGAAGCCGTTGCGCGAGCGTGTCGAAATTGAATTTCGATGCGTCCATGATGGACGTATCGGGCTTGAAGGTGATCTTGGTGCCGGTCTTCTTGCCTGCCTTGCCGGTTTGGGTTAGAGGCCCCTTGGGAACTCCTCGCGCGTACTCCTGCTCAAAAGTCCCGCCTTTCTGCCAGATCTCTAGCTGGAGTGCTTCCGACAGCGCATTTACGCAGCTCACGCCTACGCCGTGCAGACCGCCTGAAACTTTGTAGGAGTTCGAGTCGAACTTGCCGCCGGCGTGCAGCTTGGTCAATACAACTTCCGCGGCGGAGACGCCTTCTTCGTGCATGCCGGTCGGGATGCCGCGGCCGTTATCAATCACTGTGACCGAATCGTCTTCGTGGATGGTGACATTGATCTCGGAGCAATGGCCTGCCAGCGCTTCGTCGACCGAGTTGTCGACCACTTCATAGACCAGGTGATGCAGACCCGCGTCGCCGGTGGATCCAATGTACATCGCCGGGCGGAGACGCACCGCCTCCAGGCCTTCGAGAACTTTGATGCTACTGGAATCGTAGACTGCGCTGATATCTTTTGTCGCCATACTTCTTTCTTGAAACCGCTCGCTAAAAAAATCTCAGATCCGCATGGGCATGATTACGTAGCGATAGTTGTCGGCTTTTTCGCCGCCTGGCCGAAGCTCGCCAGCGCTATGTGCGTCCTTAAACAAGAACGTGACTTCCTCGGTCGCGACGGCGCGCAGGAAGTCCAGGAGATACTCCGCGTTGAATCCGATTTCGACGGCCGGTCCATCGTAGGCAGCCGCGATGCTGTCCTCACTCTCGCCGGTTTCCGATACTGACGAATGAACCTTCAGTTCCCCCGCGCCGGCTGCCACGCGAATTCCGCGCGACCGCTCGTCGGAGAATTGCGCGACACGCTCGATCGCGCCTCGAAACTCGTCGCGGTTCACGGAAACCGAGTGCGCGTGCTCCTTGGGGAGCACTCGCTCGAAATCCGGAAAATTTCCCGTGAGTTTGCGGCTGAGCAGCATTCTGCCCCCCAGCTCGAAAAATAGATGGTTCTCATCGCCCGCGAAACGCAGCACGGAATCCGGAGCCGCATCCGCCGCGAGCTTCTGAAGCTCCGCCATCGCTTTGCGAGGAAGCAGTGCTCGATACGCTCCCGTCACTCCGGGGAGATCGCTGGAACTCTCTACCATCGCCAGACGATGCCCATCCGTCGCGACCATAGCCATGCTGCCTTTTTTCAGCACCAGAAGTGCGCCATTCAGAGTGAACCGGGACTCTTCACTCGAAATCGCGAAAATTGTCTTTGCGATCATCCCGGCCAGCACACCAATGGGTATCTCCGCGAGTACCGCGGGCATCGAAGGCAGCTCCGGAAAACTTTCGCGAGACATGCCCGCGATGCGTGTCTTCGAACGGCCGCATACCAGACTCGCCCATTGGTTGTCGAGAATTTTAACCTGGACCTCGCCCTCGGGAAGCAATCGAACGTAGTCCAATAAACGCCGCGCCGGAATCGTGCCCGCGCCCTTTTTCTTGACCTTTGCGGCACACGAGGATCGAACCCCCAATTCCAGGTCGGTCGCCGTCAGCAATAAGCGATCCCCATCGGCTTCCAGCAAAATATTGGACAGAATCGGGATCGTGGTCTTCTTCTCAACCACGCCCTGAGAGAGATTCAGTTCTCGAACCAGATCAGCCCTACTGATGGTGAATTCCATAGCGAAGGTTGTTTTTCTGACTAGATCTCTATCAGGTAAGAGTAATCGTAGTCGTAGTACCTGTGGAAACCTTGATTTCTTTCTAAATTATAGCAAGACTGAGGAGTTAAAGCCATCGGAAGCTGTGCGGAAAGGAGTGCATCCGGAAGGGTAAAAGCGACTTGGAGTGAGGTATTCACAGACTGTCACAGGGCATACGGAAGCCACCTTGTGGATGACGCCCACAAGACTAATGGACTGAGTCGATTAGGCTGTGGATCAACCTGTTGAGATCTGTATCTGTCTGGCGCAGCCGGTCGATCTTCTGGACGGAGTGAAGCACGGTGGTGTGATGCTTGCCGCCGAAAACCCTCCCAATTTCAGGCAGCGAAGCCTGCGTCAGATCTTTCATCAGGTACATGGCGATCTGCCGCGGGTAGGCAATCTGGCGTGAATTCGATTTTTGCTTCAGCTGCTGAGGCTGCATGTTGAACTTCTCGGCCACCGCGCGAAGGATCGAATCCATGGTGATGCGCCGCTCCCCACCCGAGATCAGGTACTTCAAAACCTGCTGCGCCATCTGAAGGGTCACGGGCGAGTTGGTAATCGACGAGTACGCGATGAGCTTGATCAACGCGCCTTCCAACTCGCGCACGTTCGATTTTGTTTTGGTAGCGATGTAAATTCGGACTTCCTCGGGAAGCGCAACACCCTCGATCTCAGCCTTCTTATCGAGGATGGCCATCTTTGTTTCGAGATCCGGAGGCTGAACGTCCACCATCAGTCCCCACTCGAAACGCGAACGGAGGCGTTCCACCAAGCCCAACGTGCTCTTCGGCGCCGAATCGCTGGAGATTACAATCTGCTTCTGATGATCGTAGAGCTCGTTAAACGTGTGGAAGAATTCTTCCTGCATGCGCTCTTTGCCGGCCAGAATTTGCACGTCGTCTACTAAGAGCACATCCGCCGAGCGATAATGCCGTTGAAACGAAGGCATGCGGTTGGTCCGCAGGCACAGGATCATCTCGTTCATGAAGCGTTCACTGGACGTGTACACCACGCGGATAGCCGGGTACTTATCGAGCAGTTCCCGACCGATGGCGTGCATCAGGTGAGTTTTGCCCATTCCGGTACCACCGTAGATGAACAACGGGTTGTAGCTGCGCGAAGGGCTATCGGCAACGGCGCGGGCGGCTGCATGGGCGAACTGGTTGCAGCTGCCGACTACGAAGTTGTCGAAACGGAACCGTGTGTTCAATTGCCCCGCCGCCGAAGCAAACGCCGGCTCCATCGAGGACGTCAACGTCGTGTCCACCACTGCGGCCCGGGCTTCCGCGTGCGGCAGGTACACGATTCGATCTACCGGAAGATTCAATTCACGAATGGTAGACCGGATCTGCTCCGTATACTCCTGCTCGATAAAGTCCTTGGTGACTTGATCCGGTACCTGGACCCGCAGGGAGCCTTGATCCATGCTCTCAAGCGCGGTTCGCATCACCCAGTTTTGGAACTCCTGGGGAGCGATTCTCTCGGCCAGTTTTGCCTTGATCAAATCCCATGTATTCAGCTCCCGCGCTTCCGCTACAGCTCCAGCCGATTCCCAGTTTCCACCCACGTGTGATTCTCCTTACAGTGCAAGATCCCAAATGAACGCAAATTTCCCACATGATTACCACAGTCTGTGGAAATCGGCCTTGACAATTCTAATCCGGGGGAAATTCTCGACGCTCGTTGCGTGAGTCACGGCGCGTTAACCAGGGACAACCCGTGCTCACCGACGGATCTCAGCATAGCACAAAAAGTTTGGTGGACAAGAGAAAGTTTGCACAGTTTATCATCTGTGCTTTCAGTCGTTTATGGCGGTATCCCGGGGAGGGATGAAACACTAAAACATTTTGATGAAAGACGTTTTTCTTCCCGACTGATGGGCCTAAGCGGCGGAAGGGAACCTTCCCCCCCCGAGTAGTACTCCCCCCATCCGTAGGCCAACAGACTGAGCGCGTTGCATCCAGGCTAAGGGCCGATGTGATTTCCCAGTAAGATGTTAAGGCAACTGGAGGAAATCGCTCCAAGGGAAGAGTAGATGGGGGGGCGGTTTCAGGAGGCGGAAGAACACCGCCGAGCTGCCGCACTCTAAGGGGCAAATGCCTCCCGCCGTTTAACTTCCGTTCGCGGAGCTGAGTACGGAGCCGACCGTCGAGAATATCTGGCTTATGGTATTGGCAAGTGGCGGAAAGGCCGCACCAGCAGCCACGGCCACAAAGCCGGCCATGAGCGCATATTCGATGAGGTCCTGTCCCATGGAATCGCTCCAGATCTTGAGCAAGTAAACTAGGTTTCTTGGCATATGCACTGCGTTTTCCTCAGGTTTCGAGGATAGAACTTTGGATGGACTGTGACAATCCCCCATTAATACTAAGTAAGGTGACTTCGAAGATTAAATTCCCATCATGCTCGCATTGTCACTCCCCTGGGTTGAGCGTCATCCGCCTACTTCGCAGTAGTTTGGGTTAGGATCGCTTCGCCACGTCGTTCGATGTCCTCTGCGAACATCTCCAGGATTTTGCCTAACCACCGCACTTCCGCCATTGGTCTGCCTTCTTGGCCATTCCGCACCTTCAGCACTTCTATCACGGCATCCTTGGGGACTCGTACAATTTGTTTGCGCGATCCGAGTGTCTCAAGGGAAACAGTATCCCGGCTCAGGCGGTACAACGTACTGCTCAACATCCAAAACTCCGATTGAATCTTAATCGTACCGAGGGACTCTACGCCTGGACAACTAGAGTATCCCCTGGTCAATTATGTCTTTTGGGGCTAATAGATGTGCTCGGCGAGGTAGTGGCTCAATTTGCCAAATTTGGTCCATCCTGCCTTGGCAACGCGATTGCCGCATGCTAAGGGTGGATGCCGACGGCCGCACGATATCCGCGATCTTCCAGAAGGCCGAGCGGCGTATCAATTCGCTGTCTCGGACTGGTCCCGCGCTCGGGCATGACGGCAGCGGATGGGCACCGAGTAGGCCCGTCCATCACTTTCCAAAAACATTTGGCAAGGAGTTTTGTTCTCTGCTACTCTGTCATACAATAGGTAATTTTCCCGATCTAAAATCTGGTGTAATGACAGACCAAGCCTTGCATCATCCTCTTCCCCCAGCAGTTGCTGGCACGTCTACTTCCAGCTACTCCCCCCGATGAGGCTACCGCGCATGGCATCCGCCCAAATCTGTGCAACTGAGACCGAAGTGAAACCCCGCGTGCTTGCCCAGGACCGCCTGATTGTTGCGCTCGACTCGGAAAATATCGACGCGGCCCGTCAAATGGTGGCTGAGTTGGAAGGGGTTGTGGACTTCTTCAAGATTGGCCTCGTTCTTCAGATGGCCGAAGGCGCTGAAAAGTTCATTCATGAACTCCTCCGCAAGCAGAAGAGAGTTTTCCTTGACTACAAGTACTACGACATTCCGCAGACTGTCGGTAAGGCTGTCGAGCGCGCCGCTCAGCTTGGTGTAACTTTCTTGACCATCCATGGCTCAACCGATGTCATCAAGGAAGCGGTAAAGGCCAAGGGCAAAAATCTCCAACTCTTCACGGTAACGGTTCTGACAAGCATGGACGCCGAAGATATCGCCGAGATGGGCTATATCAATCACTCAGTCGCCGATCTCGTGATAATCCGTGCTAAGAAAGCGCTGAAGTGGGGATGCGACGGAGTTATCGCGAGCGCAATAGAAGCTGAGAGGATAAAAAGGGAAGTTGGCAGCCTCCTGGTTGTAGCGCCGGGCATCAGACAGTCCGATTCGCCCGCCGATGATCAGAAGCGTACAGCGACACCGGCTGAAGCGATTGCTTCTGGTGCGGATTATCTAGTGGTCGGTCGCCTCATTACCGAACCAAAGAAGTACGGGTCATACTCGACACCCAAAGAAGCCGCAACCGCAATCCTCCGGGAAATGCAGGATGCGTTCGATAAGCTATAAGCTGCCAGGTCGTAACAGCCCTACTTCGCGATTGGGTTAGCCATCCGCCCCTAGGTTGGCTCAGATCTCAGCGTGGCTTGCCGATTCTGCAAAACCGGTGCTGGCCTGAAAAGTAACCACGCCACAAGGCCATATGGAAAAAATACTACCACGGCGATCCACACAAAAAGCGACGACTTTCCTCTGCGCCGTGCATCGTTGATCGCCCAGCTACTGACAGCAACTAGGATGGCGGCGATTGCGAACAGGCAGAACATCCCTATCATGCCCTGCATGAATCCACTGATGGAGCCACCGTGCATATTGCGCCTTTCATGATACACAGCGGGTGTGGCTGGCTCAAGGGGTCATTAAAATCTTTCTAGATTCAAATTGAGCCACGGTAGTGGGTCCATTTGAATTTCCTCGATCTTGACTTGGCAAGCCGATTGCCCCACGCTGAAGGTGGATGCCTAACAGGTCAAGCAATCGCGGCCAGGGGCCGAAGGATATAAACCAGATCGCCTTCGATGTGGTTCAGAAGGCCACCGGCGCAAAGCCGAAGGTAGAACCGCCAGACCCGGCAAAGAATCCCGCAGCCGTGAGCCTGGGACGCCTGGGCGGGCTTAAGGGCGGCAAGGCAAGGGCCGCGAAGCTAACGGCAGAACGGCGCAAGCAGATCGCACGCGAGGCCGCCGAGAAACGCTGGGGCCAGAAGTCAACTTAACAACTCTGGCTGGGTTTTGGTCGCGGTTTTCTTGAGCAGCCGTTGGTGCTTTCGCACGAGCGGCTTTATTGACTGCTCGATTGGAAGGTTCTCGGGCTGGACGCCGTTATCGCGCTCCATCGTTTCGCGAACATACTGTCCTACACTCCGATGAGTCTGGATCGCATCGGCCTCGCTGTGCACGTTATTGCGGTTCAGCCGATCTGCAGCCAGTTGGATTCGGAAGTCGTTGGCTGATAGTTCCAGCGTGCCCGCGTGGTCCAGCAGGTCGTCATCTTGCGCAAGGCCCTTGTACGCTTTCACTTGGGTTAGTGGTCTTCCATAAAGCCCCTGGATTCCAGCATCCTGAAAAAAAGCATGATGCACGACGCCCGCGTGTTTCGCAACGCCAGCTAGGCGTTTGTTGCCTGCCATCACGCGAAGCCGAAGCCGCAGCCTTTCTTCTGCGCTGATGGTCTTCTTGTCGCTAATCTCCTGCCGACGCGCCTGGGCCGCGAAGTAGATCATGGCGTGTCCGACCTCTTCCTTGTTTGGATCGCTGTTCATCGCGATGATGTAACATGCACCCCGGCTTAGGAACCAGTCGGCCTTCTCGCGCATGGCACCACTACCGATAGGGACCATTTTCCCGGCTTCAAGAAAATGGTTGGGCACCGCCATGCCGCCACTCTTGGCCGCCTCCATCGCTCTCTGAATCGCTTTCTCGAAGTTCTCCCACTTGTCATAACCCAGCAGCGGTTGAAGTTCACGACCCATCCAGAACTCTTTGCCCTGAGGCGTGTACTTCTTGATTTTTTCCAGTCCCTTAACGTATGCGGTGTATTCCATTTTGGCCTCTAAGCGGCAGTATACACCCGAAAGCGCCTGCGCGAGTCCCTCTTTTCACTCTTGCATCATGAGTGACAACGGAGCACAATATAGTGACATATGGCACTTCGTGAGGAACTCATCAAGAGGATAGAAAAGAAACGCAAAGAAATCAACGAGTTGGATGCAAAGATGAAAGCGGCAACCATCTACATCCAGGCCTTGGAGGACACTTTGCGGATAGTTCCCACCGGAGAGGACTCAGAGGCCGACACCCCATCCGTCGGCCAGACCGAAAGCGTATTGCGCCCTGGTAGTAAGACAGACCGGGCACGGGAAATCCTTCGCGCCGCCGGTCAACCTTTACACATCTTGAAGATTCTAGATGGGATGGGAGAGAAAACCGACAATGAAAGTCGGGCAGCGCTAGCCGGATCTCTGGGGGCTTATGCGCGAGATGGCAAGATATTTACGCGTCCAGCGCCCAATACCTTCGGCCTTGTGGAGTTCCAGGAATCGAAAGCTCCTCCATCGGCAGCTGTGGAAATCCAACCTCCGGCGGGATTTGGGACTGATGAACCGCCCAATGGAATAGGCGACGACGATGTTCCCTTCTAACTTATTACCTCAAGCATACTAATCTTTTTGGTTGACTAAGCATAAGTGCTCAAGTATACTAGTCCATATGAACCAATTGGACACGGCCAAACGCGCTCAGGTGCTCTCGGCACTCTGCGAAGGTAATAGCATCCGTTCCATCTGCCGGATGTTCTCGGTCGGCAAAAACACCGTTGCTCGGTTGCTCATCGACGCCGGTGTCGCATGTGCGGTTTACCAGGACGAAAACCTCAAGAATCTGAAATGCGAGCGGATTCAATGCGACGAGATTTGGAGCTACATCGGGGCCAAAGACCGCAATGTCCCCGCCGACAAAAAGGGTGTATTCGGCTATGGTAGCGTCTGGACCTGGGTTGGGATGGATGCCGATTCAAAGCTGATTTGCTCCTGGCTGATCGGGGATCGCAGCGCCGACGCCGCTTGCGAGTTCATGAAGGACTTGGCGTCGCGCCTAGCTAACCGTGTCCAACTGACCACCGATGGCTACAACGTCTATCTGAACGCTGTGGAGCAGGCGTTTGGAAGCGATATCGACTATGCCATGTTGGTGAAAATTTACGGTGAGACTTCCGAGTCAGAAAAACGATACAGCCCCGCTGAATGTATTGGCGCGAAGCGCGAGAGCATCACCGGAGCGCCAGATAAAAAGCACATCAGTACCAGCTACGTCGAGCGCCAGAACCTCACGATGCGGATGCACATGCGGCGCTTCACTCGGCTGACGAATGCGTTCAGCAAGCGCGTGGAGCATCATGTTGCCGCCGTAGCCCTTCATTTCATGTACTACAACTTCATAAAAATCCACGGCACGCTGCGTATGACTCCAGCAATGGCCTCTGGCGTCACGGATCACCTTTGGGAGATGACCGATGTTGTCCGGCTGGTCGAAGAAAAGGAAGCCGCCGATGCCGAGGCGAAACGCGAAGCAAAGGCCGCACGGGACAGTTCTGACGGACCAGCGCTCGGCCACGGTGGGAACACCGCCACGAAGGGAAGCCGCCGATTCTGTTAACCCCAATAGAATCAGAAAAATCCTAAGCACGCGGAAAAGCTGTGGAAAAACCAAATTATTGTTATTGTGTGGTTCGGTTAAGATACCCTATACTGATGGTAACGACTCCCGGACCTTCGGGTCCGATGGGGTGGCCTATATGACCACCCCGCTAAACCCGCACCGCCCCCAAGCCATCGTCTATATCGATGGGTTCAATCTTTACTACGGAACGCTGGCGCAGAGTGCGTATCGATGGCTTGATCTCGACCTTCTTGCCAGGAGATTGCGGCCTTCAGATCAAATCCAAAAGGTACGGTACTTCACCGCTATGGTTAATGGCCCTACAAGGGTCAATCAGGAGGCATATCTCCGTGCGCTCTCTACCCGTAATTCCGTTGAAGTCATAAAAGGTAACTTTAAGCGGAAGACCGTGGAATGCGCAAACCCAGATTGTCCAGGACATCATCGAACTAGAAGATTCTTTCAAACCCAGGAAGAGAAAAGGACGGATGTTAATATCGCCCTTCACATGCTTGACGATGCCTACAGAGGGCTCTGCGACCGCATCGTTTTGATCAGCGGAGATTCGGACTTGGTTCCTGCGATTGAAATGGTAACCGCGCGTTTTCCTTCCATCAAAGTGCATGTCTACATCCCGGTCCCGCTTAATGCTCCTCAAGGCAAGAGGGAGCGCTCGTACAAAAAGGAACTCAGAACTGTGTCCACCTCCGTAAAGGAGTTCCCGTCACAGCTTCTTCCTCACTGTCTATTCCCAAATCCCGTCACGCTTGGAAATGGAATCAGCATCGCGATGCCAACTTCCTGGGCGTTCCCAAAGGGACGTAAACCGTTTTCCCATGCTCCGACCGCCGTCGGACAGTGCGGGTGGTGCGGGAAAATCTAAATTTTCAAATGGACCCACTACC
>Ga0105240_10006843_pt1 | contig 16668 bp, 18 predicted proteins | sample KBSC54metaG_FD_80426 | JGI IMG/M metagenome (GOLD analysis project Ga0105240, IMG submission 80426) | Corn rhizosphere microbial communities from Kellogg Biological Station, Michigan, USA - KBS C5-4 metaG | ecosystem: Host-associated > Plants > Roots > Rhizosphere > Soil | place: Michigan, USA...
CGAGGTGCACGTCGACGACGTGCGAACGAGCGGGAAATGACCGCGGAGGCCGATCTCGAGCGAGTGCGCGGCCTCGTCGGCGCGGCTCTTGCGTCGCTCGAGACGAGCCGCGGCCGCATCGACGACCTCAACGTCTATCCCGTTCCCGACGGCGACACCGGCACCAACCTCACGCTGACGGTGCGGGCCGTCGCCGACGCCGTCGCCGCTGCAGAGGCGGTCGACCGGCCGGCGCTCGCCCATACCGTCGCGCGCGCGGCGCTGATGGGCGCACGCGGCAACTCCGGCGTCATCCTCTCGCAGATCGTGCGCGGAGTCGCCGACGTCCTCGCCGAGGCGACGAACGGGGTCGACCCGCAGCTCACGGCACGTGCTCTGCGCGGCGCCTCCGACGCCGCGTACCGCGCCGTGCGACGGCCGGTCGAGGGGACGATGCTGACCGTGATCCGCGAGCTCGCCGAAGAGGCCGAACGGCGCGCGAGCGACCCCGAGCCGCTCGGCGATCTGCTCGTCGAGCTCGTGCGACACGGGGAGGAGGCCGTCGCCCGAACGCCCGAGCAGCTCGACATCCTGCGAGAGGCCGGCGTCGTCGACGCGGGCGGCGCGGGGCTCGTCGAGCTCCTGCGCGGAGTGGCCGGGGCGGTCACGGGCGAGGCGCTGCCCGCGGCCGCAGTCGAGACGTCCGCGCCCGCCGGCGCGGACGCGATGCACCTCGAGCCGTCGCGCTATCGCTACTGCACGGTTTTCGTGGTCGAGGGGGAAGCGCTCGATCGAGACGAGCTCGAGGAGCGGCTCGAGTCGCTCGGCGACTCGCTCGTCGTCGTGGGAGACGAGACCGCGATCAAGGTGCACGTCCACACCGACGACCCGGGTGCCGCGCTTTCCCTCGGCACCGCGGCCGGAACGGTCGAGGGTGTCGAGATCGCGAACATGCACGAGCAGCAGGAGCAGCGGGAACGGCGTCTTGCCCTCGTCCCATCCCCGCTCGCGCGGTGCGGAGTGGTTGCCGTCGTCGCGGGCGATGGGAACCGGCTCCTCTTCGAGACCCTCGCTGAGCCCGTGGGAACGATCCGGGTCGTGACGGGCGGACAGACAGCCAATCCGTCCACCGCGGAGCTGGTCGCGGCGCTGGAGGAGCTACGTGCGGACGAGGCGATCGTTCTGCCGAACAACGCGAACGTGCGGCTTGCCGCAGAGCACGCGGCCGAGCAGGCCGGACGACGCACCGAGATCGTGCCCACGGAATCGATCCCTGCCGGCCTCGCCGCACTCGTCGCCTACGACGGCACGCGTACGGCTGCGGAGAACGCTGCCGCCATGGCGGCCGCGGCGGCTGCCGTTAAGACCGGCGAGATCACCCGCGCCTCGCGCGACGTCAACCTGAACGGCTTCGCGATCCGGCGCGGCGAGTGGCTCGGGCTGGCCGACGGTGAGCCGGTGGCCGGCGGAGACGACTTCGCCGGCGTCGCGTCCGGTGTCGTCGCACGCCTTCTTGCAGAGCCTCGTGTGGTCCTCACTCTCCTCACCGGTGACGAGCCGCCGCCGCCGCTCGACGGGCTGCTCGAACACCTTGCGTCCGCGCATCCGGAGCTCGAGATCGAGGTGCACGAAGGCGGGCAGCCCCACTACCCGCTCTTGCTCGGCGCGGAATAGGCTGACCGCGTGCCGCCGGTCCGGATCCTGCTCGTGGAGGACAACGAGGTGTTTCGCGAGGCGCTCGAGCTCCTGCTCGGGATGCGTGACGAAGTCCAGGTCGTCGCGTCCGTGGGGGACGGCGGGGCTGCTGTCTCCGCGGCGATCGAGCATCGGCCGGACGTCGTGCTCATGGACTACCGCCTGCCGACCCTCGACGGCATCCAGGCGACAGCGCAGGTGGTCGAGGCGGTCCCAGGCATTGCGGTCGTCGCCTTGACCGCGTCCGCGGACGACGCCGAGCGGGAAGCGCTCGTCGAGGCGGGAGCGGTCGTGTGCCTGAACAAGGATCAGGAGCTCGACGAAATCGTCGGCGCGATCCTCCAGGCCGCCGCAACCGTCGGGTGAGATCTCCTCACGTTTCTGGGGCGGCGTTGGCAAGGGAGCCGAGTACGAGGTGCGAAGGGAAGTACATGAGGTACGACCAAGTGCCGAGCGCGAGAGATCCCGCCGCCAACGTCGTCAGCCTGCCGCGGAGCCCGGCTCTGCCGGGCGGGAGCGTGAGGCGCCCAGGGACGTGAGGCTCACCGCCGAGAACACGGCGATCGTCCTCGATTCGACCGCCGACCTGCCGGACGCCGCCGACCGCTTCCCCAACTGGCGCGTCGTTCCGCTCTACGTCCGGTTCGGCGACGAGAGCCTGCGCGACGGCGTCGACATCGACTCAGCGGACTTCTACGCGCGACTGCGCCGCGAGACGAGCGTCTTCCCGACGACATCGCAGCCGACGCCGGGCGACGTCCGCGCCTGCTACGAGGAGCTCGGCGCGTACGAGCGGATCCTGTCGCTGCACGTCTCGGCTCGCGTGTCCGGCACCTATGCGAGCGCCGAGGCCGCGGCGGCCGATCTCGCGGACGGCCGTGTCCGTGCAATCGACAGCGAGACCGCGTCGGCTTCGATCGCGATGCTCGCGCTGGCGATTCAGCGGCGGCTCGGGCGCGGCACGAGCGACGAGGAAGTCGATGCGCTCGTCGAGCGCTACAAGAGGGAGCGGGGTCTTCTGTTCACGGTCGACACGCTCGAGTTCCTCGCCCGCGGCGGCCGCATCGGCAAGGCGGCCGCCTTCGCGGGGACGCTTCTCCACGTCAAGCCGATCCTCTCGATCCGCGAGGGTGAGGTCGTGCCCGTGAAGCGGGTGCGCGGAGAGCGCAACGCGTTCGCCGAGCTCGCCGCAGCGCTCGAGGGCGAGACTCGAGACGAGCCGGGCTTCCGGCTCGGCGTTGCGCACGCCGCCGCGCCGGAGCGGGCGGCGGAGCTCGAAGCTCTCATCCACGAGAGGCGGCCACACGCCGAGCTCGAGCTCGTCCTCACCCTGGGCGCGGTGATCGGCGCGCACGCCGGCCCAGGCACGCTCGCGCTCTTCTGGTTCCGCGATGACGACGCCTGAAGCATCGCAGCGGCAACCGTTCGACGGCCCGCGACTCCTCGTCGCGACTGCTCTGACCGCGGGGCTCGGCGTCGCTGTTGCAGCCGTGTTCCTTCACTCCTACCCTCGCGCGAATGACGTCGGGCCGACCGCGGCGGCGCTGGGGGATGCCTTCGCCTGGATCTTCGGGGCCTCCCTCGGGCTGTTCATCGGGAGCATCGCGACAGTCTTGTTCGTCCGGGCCGGTTCCCGCTTCTTCGCAGGCTTTCTTGCCGGGGTGGTGGGATTCTGGATCGGTGTGATGCCGTATCTGGTGGCCACCGCGCCGTCAGATGTGAGCTCGTCCGCCGCGCTCGGCTTCTCGTTCGTCGCCTTTGCGCCTGCCCTCGTCTTCGTGACGGCCGGCTCGGCTGTGGGCGTCGCCCTGCGACGCGCACTCCGACGACGCTCGGCCTGACGTCCGGTCCACGCGAAATACTCCGATTCGCTCGGTGCCGCGGACGATGACACGCATCCGTCGACAGACGGTCTTTGCAGGCCTGGACCAACCCGGGGCCTGGCCGCCGACCCCGCGTGCGCATCGGCCGGACCGCCTCGAGCTCGGGCTCGACTGTCTGCCGGGTGTTGCCGCAGTGACTCAGCGGAAGCTCGGCAAGCTCGGGCTCGGGACCGTGCGCGACGTGCTCGAGCACGGGCCGCGCCGCTACGAGACGGCCGCGGACGAGGTGCCGATCGCAGCGCTCCGCCAGGCCGAGGAGGTCGTTGTGACAGGACGCGTCCTCAACGTCGAGAAACGCCCGATGCGCGGACGTCGGCGCACACGGATCGTCGCGCGAGTCGACGACGGCACCGCGACGGTCAGCGTCACCTGGTTCAACCAGCCGTGGCTCGCCGATCGCCTCAAGCCCGGCACGGAGGTCCGGCTGCGCGGCAAGCTCGGCCGCTGGGGCTTCGAGCCGCGCGCCTACGACATCGGCGACGAAGCGCGTGCGACGGCGGACTTCGCTCCCGTGTATCCGGCTGCCGAGGAGATCGCCGCCGCGACGGTGCGGCGCGTCGTCGATACCGCGCTTCCGCTCGCGGTGCACATCCCCGATCCGCTTCCCGCCGAGCTGCGCGAGCGGGAGGGCCTGGCGTTGAAGCGGGACGCGCTCGCCGCCGTACACCGGCCGCGCGACCTCGACGAGGCGGAGACGGGGCGGCAACGGCTCGCGTTCGAGGAGCTGCTCGTCCTCCAGATAGGGATCGCGCGCCGTGTCGCCGAGCGCGAGCGCACGCTCGCGCCGGCACTCGGCGAGCCGGGCGAGCTCATCCATCGCTACCGGGAGGCGCTGCCGTTCGCGCTCACGCCGTACCAGGAGCAGGCGATTCGGGAGATCGACGGCGACCTCGCCCGCACCGTCCCGATGCAGCGGCTGCTGCAGGGGGACGTCGGCTCGGGCAAGACGGTCGTCGCGCTATACGGGCTTTTGCGCGCGGTTGAGAGCGGCCGCCAGGGCGCTCTCATGGCGCCCACCGAAACCCTCGCTGAGCAGCACTTTTTGACCGTTGCGGACCTCTGCCTCGAGCTCGGAGTGAGCTGCGCGCTCCTCACGAGCTCGTCGGCCAAGCGCGAGCGCGAGGCAGCCCTCGGCGCCGACGTCGTGGTGGGCACGCATGCGCTCATCCAGGAAGGCTTCGAGCTGCGGGATCTCGCGGTCGCCGTCGTCGATGAGCAGCACCGCTTCGGCGTCGAGCAGCGCTCGGCGCTCGCGGCCGGCCGCTCGCCGCACGTGCTGCACATGACGGCGACGCCGATTCCGCGCACGCTCGCGCTCACCGTGTACGGCGACCTCGCCGTCTCTGAGATCGCCATGCCGCCTGCGTCGCGCAAGCCCGTGATCACGAGCTGGATCACCGAGGACCGGGCGTCCGAGGCGTACACGCGGCTGACGCGGCTGCTGCGAGAGGGGCGGCAGGCGTACGTCGTCTGCCCGCTCATCGAGGCGTCGGAGACCTCGCTCGCGCGCGCCGCCGAGGAGGAGGCCGAGCGATTGCGGCGCGCCGAGCTGCACGACTTCCGGGTCGGCTGCCTGCACGGCCGGCTCAAGGCCGCCGAGCGGCGCGACCTGATGGCCCGCTTCAAGGCGCGCGAGCTCGACGTGCTCGTGGCGACGACGGTGATCGAGGTCGGCGTCGACGTCCCAAACGCGACGGTGATGATCGTCCAGGAGGCCGACCGCTTCGGGCTCGCGCAGCTCCACCAGTTGCGCGGGCGGGTCGGGCGCGGCGCCGAGCAGTCGTACTGCGTGCTCGTGTCGCGCGCGAAAGAGGAGCTGACCGAGTCGGCGCACGCCCGTCTTCAGGCGCTTTGCGCGACGAGCGACGGCTTCGAGCTCGCGGAGGTCGACCTCGAGCTGCGCGGCGGCGGCGCGTTGCTCGGCACGCGCCAGTCGGGCCTTTCCGATCTTCGGTTCGCCCATCTCCGCAAGGACCGCGACTTGCTCCAGCGCGCGCGCGACGCGGCACCCGCCGTCGGGCCCGGTCCGCTGCAGGACACTGCCGCCGTGCTCTTCGCGGAGGTCGAGCCCGAGGCGCTCGCGTAGTGCGACGATCCTCGCGTGAGGGTCATCGCCGGCAGCCGAAAGGGACACAAGCTCGCCGCACCGCGCGGGCTCGAGACGCGGCCGACGTCCGACCGCGTCCGTGAGAACGTCTTCAACCTCATCGGCCCGGTCGACGGCGCGCGCGTGCTCGACCTCTTCGCCGGCTCGGGCGCGCTCGGGATCGAGTCGCTCTCCCGCGGTGCAGCGAGCGCCGTCTTCGTCGAGCGCGATCCCGAGGCCGTGCGCACGATCGAGCGGAACCTCGACCGGCTGCGGCTGACCGGTGCGCGCGTCGTCCCCGGAGACGTCCTTCGCACGATCGCGCAGGAGGTGACTGCGGGCGCGAAGTACGATCTCGTGCTGGTCGACCCTCCCTACGGCATGCTCAACGAGATCCAGCCCCGCCTCGCGCGCCACCTGCCGCCGCTGCTCGCAACGGACGGCCTCCTCGTCGTCGAGACGGATGCACGGACCGAGCCCGAGCTCCCGTTGCCCGTGCGCACGAGCCGCAGGTACGGCCAGACGCGCGTCACGCTGTTCGAGGCACAGCCGTGATCACGGCGATCGCACCGGGGAGCTACGACCCCGTCACGAACGGCCACGTCGACGTGATCACCCGCGCGGCCGGGATCTTCGACCGCGTCGTCGTGGGCGTCGTCGGGATGCCGCACCACAAGCAGCCGACCTTCGCCGTCGAGGAACGGGTCGAGTTCCTCCGCGGTGCCCTCTCCGGCCTCGGCAACGTCGAGATCGACGTGTTCCGGGAGCTCGTGGTCGAGTTCGCGCGCAAGTGGGACGCAAAGGCGATCGTCAAGGGGCTCCGCGTGATCTCGGACTTCGAATGGGAGTATCAGATGAACCAGCTCAACCGCACGCTGGCCCCTGACGTGGAGACCGTCTACGTGATGGCGAGCGCGCAGGTGAGCTTCGTCTCCTCGAGCGGCGTGAAGGAGATCGCGGCGTTCGGCGGGGACGTCTCGGAGCTCGTTCCGGCTCCCGTAGCGCGCCGGCTCGCGGAGCTCTTCCCCAACGGGCGTCCCGGAACGCCGGAAAGGCCGGGCGAATGACCGAGCTCGACGTAACGCTCCGCGATGGACGGACGCTGCACGTCTACGACGACGGCGATCCGGACGGGAACGCCGTCGTTCAGCACCACGGCACCCCGGGGAGCGGTCTCACCTATCCGCCCGACATCGAGCGAGCTCGCGAGCGTGGTTTGCGTCTCGTCTCCTACGACCGCGCCGGTTACGGCGGCTCGACGACGAAGCCCGGGCGCTCGGTCGTGGACGTCGTCGCCGACATCGAGGACGTGCTCGACTCACTCGAGATCGAACGCTACGTCTCGCTCGGCGGCTCCGGCGGGTGCCCGCACTCGTTCGCGTGCGGCGCCCGCTCGGAGCGCTGCCTGGCAGCGGCGGCCATCGCGTCACCGACGCCGTATCCGGCCGAGGGGATCGACTTCATGGCCGGCATGGGCCAACTGAACATCGAGGAGTTCGGCCTCGCCCTGGAGGGCCCCGAGAAGCTCGAGCCCTATCTCGAGCGCGAAGCCGCCGAGTTCCGCAAGGCGACACCCGAGCAGATCAAGGACGTGCTGGCGAGCGTGTTGCCGCCGGTCGACGCAGCTGTCCTCACCGGGGAGCGCGCCGAGCACGTGAAGCGGAACTTCGATCGGGCCATCGCGCCCGGAATCGTGGGTTGGCGCGACGACGACATCGCGTTCACCAAGCCGTGGGGCTTCGAGCTGAGCGAAATTCGCGTCCCCACGCTTCTCTGGCAGGGCGTGCAGGACAAGATGGTTCCCGTCGCCCACGCTCGCTGGCTCGCAGAGCGGATTCCGGGCGTCGAGGCCCATATCAGCGAGGAGGACGGCCACCTCTCGATCTCCGTCGGGCGCCTCGGCGAGATCTACGACTGGCTCGCAGCGAAGTTCTGAGTAGGTTCCCTCCGCTCCGGGGGCTACACTGCGCAACCAATGGACGTCCTTGTTCTAATCGACAAGCTCGACGATCTCGTGCACAACGCCAAGGCCGTGCCCCTCACCGACCAGGTGCGCATCGACCGCGAGGAGATCTACGACATCCTCGACCAGATGCGCGCGACGATTCCGGAGGAGATCAAGCAGGCTCGCTGGATCGTCAAGGAGCGGCAAGAGATGCTGGCCGAGGCGAAGCGGGAGGTCGATCGGTTGCTCGCCGAGGCGCGGGAACAAGCCGTGCGCGAGGCATCGCAGACCGAGATCGTCAAGATCGCGGAGCGGCAGGCCGACGAGATCGTGGACGACGCCCGGCGCGGCGCGCGCGAGATGAAGCTCGAGATGGAGGACTGGGCCGACAACCAGCTCGCCTCCCTCGAGGTCAATCTCGAGCGGTTCCTCACCGCTGTCCGGCGTGGTCGCGACCGGCTGCACGAGCGTTCGCAGGAGACGGTCGTTGCGGGTCTCGGCGCGAACGGCGACATCGCCGACGACGAGCGCTTCTAGGTCTCGGTCTCAGTCGCCGCGACCTCGCGCGCGAGCTCGACGAACGCTTGCGCTGCCTGCGAGCGGTAGCGATCGCGGTGCCACGCGAGCACGAGCGTGCGAGGGGCAATCCGCGAGCCGAACGGCAGCATCTTCACGTCGCGGTCGCGCGGATCGACGACGAGGCGGGGCTCGATCGAGACTCCGAGGTTCTCGGCCACGAGCGCCGCCAGCGTGCCGTTGTCGTCCGTCCTGAAGATGACGTTCAGCTCGGGAACGCGGCCCGCGAGGAAGCGGTCGGGCTCGTCGGTGCTCCGGCGGCCGATCAGCGGAAGCTTCGCGACATCGCGGAACGACGGGGCAGCCTCGAGATCGGCCAGCTCGGAGCGGGCGGAGACGAGCAAGACATAGGGATCCTGCAGCAGCTCGGCCCACTCGAACGGCCCCTCTCGTAACGGCAGCTCGGCAAATGTGAGGTCGAGCTCTCCGTGCTCGAGCAGGCGCAGCAGGTCGGCGGCTGCGCTTTCCTCGCGAACGCGGACAGCCACGCGCGGCCACTGTGCGCGGAAGCGCCGGACGAGTGTGGGGAGGAGGCGAGCTCCGACGCTCTGGTAGATCCCGACCCGAAGGGTTCCGACTTCACCTTCGGCGAGTGCGGCCATGTCCGCCCGGGCCGCGTCGAGCTGGGCGACGATCGCGTCGGCGTGTCGCAGCAAGAGGAGGCCGGCTTCCGTGGCCTCTACGCGTCGAGGGCCGCCGGGGCGGTGGAAGAGCCGTTGCCCGACGATGCGCTCGAGCTGCGCGATCTGCTGGCTGACGGCCGACTGCGTGTAGCCGAGCTCGCGTGCGGCGCGGCCGAACGAGCCGCTGCGTGAGACGGCTTCCAGAGCCGCGAAATGGCGCATTTCAACTCCAAGCCAATCATTAGCGCTCATGATCGACACGAACGATAACTCAACTTGCCCTGATCGATACCCCTCGGCACCATGGAGCCATGAGGACGAAGATCGCCATCGCGCTCGGGATCGTCTACGTCGTCTGGGGATCGACGTATTTCGCGATCGCTGTAGCCGACCGGACGCTACCGCCGCTGCTCATGCTGGCCGCGCGCTTCGCGCTCGCCGGGGGACTCCTCTACGGCTGGTCCGCGTGGCGCGGCGAGGTCGCTGCCACCCGGCCGGGACGGCGCGAGTGGACTTCCGCGGCGATCATCGGCGGGCTGCTTCTGTTCGTCGACACGGGCGGGGTTGCCTGGGCCGAGCAGCGCGTCGCCTCCGGGTTCACGGCTCTCCTGATCGCGACCGTACCGCTGTTCACGGCCGTCCTCGACCGCACCGTCTTCGGCGTTCGGCTGTCGCCGGGCGCGCTCGCCGGGATCGCGACCGGCCTGTTCGGGGTCGCTCTGCTCGTGGGGCAGAGCGCGCACATCGATCCGGTCGGCGCTGCAGTGATTCTCGGTGCCGGGCTTGCCTGGGCGGTCGGATCCGCGTACGCGCGCGTCGCGCCGCTGCCGAAGGCGCCGTTCCTCTCCGCCGCGATGCAGATGCTGTGCGGAGCGGTGCTGCTCGCCGTCGCGGGCGCCTCGATGGGCGAGGTCGGGCGTGTGCATCCCGCGGCGATCTCGACCGGCTCGCTGGCGGCGTTCGGCTTCCTCGTCGTCTTCGGCTCGCTCGTGGCCTTCACGGCGTACGGCTGGCTCCTGCAGAGCGGTGCGCCGAGCGTCGTCGTCTCGACGTACGCCTACGTCAACCCCGGGGTCGCCGTGCTGCTCGGCTGGCTGTTCGCCGGCGAGGCGGTCGGCGGCCGCGAGCTTGCGGCGGGCGCCGTCATCCTCGCTTCTGTCGGCATGCTCGTCCTCGCCCGGCATGCTCCGCGCGAGGGCGTCGAGCCGCCGCCGGGGACGATCCGGCGGTATCTCAGGGACATGAGGGCGTAGGCGGAGCTTCGCGCGATAGCGCGATTTGACGCTGGGCGCCCGCGCTCGCCATGATTGGCGCGGTGCGCGGGCGATTCCCGATCCCGCGGTCTAGGCGGGGACTGCTCGTCGCAGGCGCGGCACTCGCCGTCGTACTCGGCGGCGCGGCCGCCGGCATCGCGATTGCTCTGACCGGTGGGAGTGCCGGCGACAGTGGCTTGGCGAGGGCGAGCTTCGCGGGCTACGGATTCGACTTCCGCTATCCGTCGGGGTGGGAGCGTGAGGACTGGTGCTGGCTCGGAACTTCTGTGTTTCCTCTCCTGCTCTTGAGCACGGCCCAAAACCCTCCGCCGTGTCAGTCGAACATTCAGTTCGGGAGCGGGACGCCGCTTCCACCGCCGCAGCGGGTCGAGCGCAACGGTGTCTCAGTGTGGTGGTTCGCTTCCGACCACGTCCGGACGCCGCTCAGACCGAACGCAACTCTCGATGGACAGCCTGCGCGCATCACCGTTCGGCAAGAATCGACCCGCCGCACGCAGAAGTCGTATGTGAACTGCAGCACGGGAACGACGCAGCAATTCCTGACGGCTCTCATCCGCGGCCCGAGCTCGATTGTGAAACAGATCGAGGTAGGCGCGGTCATCTGCGGACCCGACTTCGCGTCGGGCCTCGCCGATGTGCGCAAGATGCTCGACAGCGTCCGCTTCACGGGCTGAAACCGGCGCTACGGTGGCGGGGTGACCACCTTCGACCTCCGCACCCTTCGCATTCGCAGCGGAGACCAGGCTCACGAGCGCGTCGAGATCGAGCTCGAGCCGCTCCTCCTCGGCGGCCAGGCCTATGAGCCGCGGCCGAGTCCCGCGCCCGCGGAGCTCGCGGTCACGCGCGCTTCGAGTGGCACCGTGCTCGAGCTCGCGTTCGACGTCTCACTCGAAGGGCCGTGCTTCCGCTGCCTCACCGACGCCGAGCTGCCCGTCTCGCTCCGCCTCCGCGAGTACGACGCGACGAAGCCCGAGAGCGACGAGGAGCGCACGGAATACCTCGCCGACGACCGGCTCGACCTCTCCGCCTGGGCGCACGACGCGATCGTGCTCGCGCTGCCGGACAAGATCCTCTGCCGGCCCGACTGCGCCGGCCTCTGCCCCGTCTGCGGCAAGGACCTCAACGCCGAGCCGCACGAGCACGCTGACGAAAGGCCCGATCCGCGCTGGGCGAAGCTCAGCGAGTTGCGGCAGGAATGAGAAACGGGGTCGTCGTCGTGATCGCGACGAAGCCGAGTCGCTCGAGGATCGGGCGGCTCGTGGGCAGCGCGTCGGAGTAGAGCCAGCGGTAGCCGCGCTCGCGCGCAAGCTCCGCGCGCTTGGCGACGGTCGCGCGGTAGAGCCCGCGCCCGCGGTACTCCGGTAGCGTGATGCCGCCGAACAGGCCGGCGAACTCGACGCCCTCCTCGAAGTCGACCCGCCCTCCCGAGACCGGCTGCCCGTCGACCACCGCGACGACCGCGACGGCCTTTTCCGGCAGGTCGAAACGGTCGCCGAATACCGACGCCGCGAGGTCGACGAACTCCTCGTTCACGATCCGAAGCTCGACGTCGTCGGGCGGGGGCGGGATCGACGCTGCGTCGGCCACGACAACCGTCTCCTCGTCGTCGGGCTCGAGCCCGGCCGCGACGAGGCGCTCGCGGAGCTCCGGTCCGTCGTGGGAGTAGTACTTCCACTCGACGTGCCCGGGCAGCTCGCGCATCCGCGCGACGAGCGGCTCGACCACGCCGTCGTCGGGCCGCCAGAGCACGGCGCTCCAGCCCTTGCCGACGAACATGGAGTCGGGCGCCGCTCCGCGCCGCATCTGCTCGTCGAAGTGCTCGAGGATCTCCGTCGTCTCCACAGGCGCAGGCTATAGTGGCGCGCGGCCATGGCTGTCCCGAAGCGGAAAACCTCGAAATCGCGCCGCGACAAGCGGCGCGCCACGCACGCGATCAGCGCGCCGAAGGTCAACGTCTGCCCGACGTGCGGCCAGCCGAAGCGCCCGCACCGCGTCTGCCCGACCTGCGGCACGTACAAAGGCCGCGAGGTCGAGCCGTTCCGCGTCCAGGCTCCGTAAGTACCTAAGCTCCGGCCATGATCCGGGTTGCCGTCGATGCGATGGGCAGCGACCGCGGCGCGCGCGCGGTGATCGAGGGTGCGCACCAAGCTGCGGCGGACGGTGTGCAGCCGGTCATCTTCGGCTCGGAGGAGCTCGACACCGGCGGGCTCGCGCTCGTCCCGACGACCCAGGTCGTCGGGATGGACGAGAAGCCTGCCGACGCACTCCGCACGAAGAAAGACAGCTCGCTCGTCCGGGCAGTCAAGGCGGTCGCCGACGGAGAGGCCGACGCCGTCGTGTCCCCCGGCAACACGGGGGCGATGCTCGCGGCCGGCCTCGTCCTGTTGCGGCGGGTGGCGGGCGTTCGCCGCCCGGCGATCGCCGTGCCCATCCCTTCCCGCCAGGGTCCCTCGATCCTGATCGACGCCGGCGCGAACGCCGACTGCCGCGCCGAGCACCTGCTCCAGTTCGCGACGATGGGAGCGGTTTTCGCCGAGGAGATTCTCGGCATCGCAAAGCCGCGCGTACGCCTCCTCTCCATCGGCGAGGAGCCGGAGAAGGGGAACCAGCTCACCCTCGAGGCGCGCGACCTGCTCGCGGCGTCAGATCTCGATTTCCGCGGCAATGCCGAAGGTCGCGACATCCTCGAAGGGGCCGCGGACGTCCTTGTCACCGACGGCTTCACGGGCAACGTGGCCCTGAAGTCGGTGGAGGGGTCGATCCGCACGCTGCTCCAGCTGCTCCGCGAGGAGATCACCGCGAGCACGTCGGGCACGCTCGGCGGGTTCCTCATCAAGCCCGCCGCGCGTCGACTGCGCAAGCGCCTCGACCCGGACACGTACGGAGGCGCCTATCTTCTCGGCCTGCGCGGGCTCGTCGTGATCGCGCACGGGAACTCGTCCGCGACGGCGATCGCGAACGCGATCCGTCTTGCCGCCCGCGGTGTCGACCACGACGTCGTCGGCCGCCTCGCCGGCCGTCTCGCTCAGCCGCAACCCGCGGAGCTTGTATGATCGGCGCGCTTTCCAGCCCCGACAACACAACGAGGTGACATGGCAGCGTCGCGCGAGGAAGTCTACGAGCGGGTCAAGGAGGTCCTCACCGAGCAGCTCGGCATCGAAGAGGCGGACATCACGGAGGAGGCTTCCTTCCAGGATGACCTCGACGCCGACTCCCTCGACCTCGTCGAGCTGATCATGGAGCTCGAGGACCAGTTCGGGATCAAGATCTCGGACGAGGACGCGCAGAAGATCCAGACCGTCGGCCAGGCCGTCGACTACGTCTCTTCGCACCAGTAGCCGCGGCTAGCGACCTCGCGCAGCTGATCGACGCGCTCCCGCCGGAGCTGGCGGAGCCCGTCTTCACGCACACGTCGTGGGCGAGCGAGCGGAGCGCCTCGTACGAGCGGCTCGAGTTCCTCGGCGACAGCGTCCTCGAGCTCGCGGTTGCGCATGCCCTCTACACGCGGCACCCCGACTTCACGGAGGGGCGGCTCGCGAAGGTGCGCTCGCACGTCGTCTCGCGCGCAACCTGTGCGCTGGTGGCACGCGAGCTCGACCTCGGGACGCGTCTCATCGAACGGGCTCAGGCCTCCTCGGAGGAGGAGTTCGAGCGGCTCGCGGGGAACCGCAACGTCCTCGCGGCGGTCATCGAGGCGGCGCTCGGCGCGCTCTTCCTCCAGCACGGCTTCGCGGCGATCGAGGACGCGGTCGTCGCCGCGTTCTCGGAGCAGATCGAGCATGCGCTGACGACGCGCGTCGACCAGAAGACCGACCTGCAGGAGCTGCTCGCTCGCAGCGGCCGCCACGTGACGTACGTCGAGGTCTCGGTCGAAGGGCCGCCGCACGAGCGGAGGTTCACCTGTGCCGCCGTCATCGACGGCGAGGAATTCGGTCGCGGCGAGGGCCAGACGAAAAAGGCTGCCGAGCAGGAAGCCGCTCGCGAAGCGCTCGCGAAGCTCGATACCCCGATCCCGGGCTGATTTCTGGCATCCTGGTCCGCCTCATGGGTGAGCGGCGGCCTAGCAACTCGGAGCTGCGCCTGCGGCGGCTCACGGCGGAGGAACCCGATTCTGCGCCTCGCGGGATCCTCGAGATCTTCGCCGAAGGCGAGCCCGCCGACGAGGACGCGGCCCTCGCGCGCGACGAAGACCACGACGAGTAGCGTCCGCGCTCCTCGTTAGGGTCACCGGCGCGTGCACCTCCGTGCGATCAAGCTGCGTGGCTTCAAGTCGTTTCCCGACCCGGTCGAGGTCCGGCTCGAGCCGGGCGTGGGGGTGATCGTCGGACCGAACGGCTCCGGCAAGTCGAACGTCTCCGACGCGATCCGCTGGGCGGCAGGCTCCCTCAGCCCGAGCGAGCTGCGCGCCGAGAAGCCGGACGACGTTCTCTTCGCCGGCGGCGGCTCGCGCGGCGTTGCCGACTTCTGCGAGGTCGAGCTTCTCTTCGACAACGCGGACGGCGCCCTGCCCGTCGACTACGCGGAGCTCTCGGTCGCGCGCAGGCTGCACCGCGGCGGCGAGGGGCAGTACCTCGTCAATCGGTCCGCCGTGCGCCGCCTCGACCTCGTGGAGCTGCTCGCCGACCTCGGGCTGGGACAGGGCATGCACTCGATCATCAGCCAGGGGAAGGTCGAGGCGATTCTCGCCTCGCGGCCGGCCGAACGGCGCGCACTGATCGAGGAAGCCGCAGGACTCGGCCGCTTCAAGGCGCGCCGCCACCGGGCCGAGCTCAAGCTCGCTCGCGTCGCGATCGAGGTCGAGCGTGCACGCGATGTCGAGGCGGAGGTTCGCAAGCGCCTCCGGCCGCTCGCGCTGCAGGCAACCGCGGCCGAGCGGGCGCAGAAGCTCGGGCTCGAGCTCGCGCGGCTCCGGGCTCGGATCGCGCAGATCGACCTCGCTGGGCTGGAGGAGCGGCTCGTGGCGCTCGGGACGCGGCGCGGTTCGGCAGCCGCCGGGCGGCGCGGGGTGGAGGAGAGGCTCGAAGCGCTGCTCGCCGAGCGCGGGCGTGCCGAAGAGGAGCTTGCCGACGCGGCGGGCGCGCGTGAGCAGGCGCTGCAGGCTCTCTACCGGCTTCGCAGCGCGGCCGAGCGGCTCGAGCTGCGGCGCGAGTCCGCGGAGGCGCGGGTTCTGCGGCTCCGCGACGAGCTCGCCCGTCCCCGGCGGGTTCTCGACGAGCGCGTTCGCGCGGAGCGGACAGCGGTCGCCGACGAGGCTCGCTTGCTCGAGGAACGCCTTCGGACGCTCGACCGGGCTCTCGCCGAGCGCGAGGGGCTGCCGCCGGCGGCACGCGCGCTCGCGGAGGACGGCGAGCGGATCGCTCTTTCGCTGCTCGAAGTCGAGCCTGGTCGCGAGCGCGCCGTCGCGGCTGCGCTCGGACGCTCGGCCTCTGCGGTCGTCCGCGACGAGACGGCCGGAGCGCTCGCGCTCCTGGAGCGAGCGCGGGACGCCGGCCTCGGCAGTCTCGTCGTCCTCGTCGGTCGCGACCCCGCACAGCTCGTTGCTCAGATGCCCGTCGTCGCGAAGGAAGAGCTGCTGTCGTCGCAGGTCCCCGCCGTGACGCCGGAAGGCTTCGGCTACGACCCGGAGCGCGGTGAGCTGTGGTTCGCGGGCGAGACCGCCGAGGCGCTCCTGCTCGAGCTCCAGGCGCGCCGGCGGTCGCTCGCGTCCGAGCTCGACGAGCTTCGCGCGCGGCTCGAGGTTCCGATCCCCGACACTGCGTATTCGCTCGAGCGCGATCCGCTCTCCGAACGCAGCCTCAAGCTCGCCGAGCGGCTCCTCGGCGCGCTCGAAGTCTCGGTCGCGCACCTCGAAGCTCCGCTGCGCGAGGACGTCGACGCCGGTGCTGCGCGCAACGGTGAGCTCGGCGCGGAGCTCCGCCGGCTAGGTGCGGCGGAGGTCGAACTGCGGCAGGAGCTCGCGGCAGCGTCCGAGGCCGTGTCGACGATCGAGGTGGAGGCAGCACGTCTCGAAGCGGAGGCCGACGAGGCACGTCGGCGCCTCGAGGCGGCGAACGCAGAGCTGGGAGCATCGGCGGCGGAGCCGCCGACGCCCGGCGGTAAGACCGCGGCGCCCTTGGCGCCGCCCGGCGAGCCTGCGGAAGGCGACGACGCAGAACAGCTCGCCGCGACGGTCGAGCGGCTCGAGCGGAGGCGCGAGGCGCTGGGCCAGGTCAACCCGCTCGCGCACGAGGAGTACGCAGCGGAGAAGGAGCGGCTCGAGGAGCTCGTCGCGCAGCGGGCCGACCTCGAGGCGAGCCTCGACGAGCTCGAGAAGCTGCGCACCGAGCTGACCGAGACCGTCGAGCGGCGCTTCGCCGAGACGTTCGACGCCGTTCGCGGCCACTTCGCAGACGTCACCGCGACCGTCTTCCCGGGAGGCGAGGGCCACCTGCGGCTGACCGAGGCCGAGGAGGAGGACGAAGAGCCCGGTGTCGAGGTCGAGCTGCGCCCCGCCGGCAAGCGCGTGCAGCGGCTCTCGCTCCTTTCCGGCGGCGAGAAAGCGCTGGGCGCCATCGCGTTTCTCTTTGCTCTCTTCCTCGCGCGGCCGTGCCCGTTCTATCTCCTCGAC
>Ga0105240_10006845_pt1 | contig 16667 bp, 17 predicted proteins | sample KBSC54metaG_FD_80426 | JGI IMG/M metagenome (GOLD analysis project Ga0105240, IMG submission 80426) | Corn rhizosphere microbial communities from Kellogg Biological Station, Michigan, USA - KBS C5-4 metaG | ecosystem: Host-associated > Plants > Roots > Rhizosphere > Soil | place: Michigan, USA...
CGAAATAATAATCGAGACATCAACGGATCGCGCGACAGACGCTGGGAAAGTTGCGGAGCGAAGATTTTCACGCCGCAAGCGGATCGCGTAAAAATTCGCGAGTCAGATGGAGCGCAGCGATAGTCTTGGCGTCGAAAATCTCACCGCGGCGGATCATCATCAGCGCTTCGTCCAACGGCACGTGCTCGACGTTGATCACTTCGTCGTGATCGAGTTCGCGATCGGCGGCGCTCAGATCGCGCGCGAGGTAGAGCGTGATGCGTTCGTCGCAGAAACTCGGAATCGTGACGATCTGGCCGAGCCGATCCCATCGGCGCGCGATGAGTCCCGCTTCCTCGCGCAGTTCGCGCTCGGCACAGGCGCGCGGCGTCTCGCCCGCGTTGATGCATCCGGCGGGGATTTCTTTGAGCCAGCCGCCGGTGGCGTGACGGTACTGGGTCAGGAGTGGGATCCTGCCGTCGGCGTCGATCGCGACGATCGCGCTTGCGCCGGGATGGCGGATGACGGCGAGATCGACGGTGACACCGTTGGGAAGTTCTGCGCTCTCGACGCCGATATCGACGACGCCGAGCTTGAGGACGGGGCGGCGATTGTGGGCCATACAGCCGGCAAGGTTATATCAGGCGAGCGCGGCTAGCACGCATTGCGTTGCCCGCAGGCCGAGAGCGACGTAAGCTACGGGCGGTCCGCGGACGAGATTAAGTCCGCCGCAAGATTTCAGGAGGATTGGAGTAAATGGCTCGTGGATCCCTGTTGACGCTGTCCGTGGCGATGGCCGCGATGTTCATGGTGTGCGGATGCGAGGGGCAACCGGCAAGGGCGCGGGGCGACAACACGGCGCTGATGCTGATTGGCTATCAGAGCGACTATCTGGCGGCGAACGGGCGGCTGCCGGTCGCGCAGGACCAGGTCGCGCCGATGATTCAGGCGACCGACACGATGGTCGAGGCGGCGCGCAAGAACGCGGTCGGCGTATTTTATGTTCGTGATGAATCGAGCCCGTTTGCGTTCCTCAGCAATCACTATCGCAATCAGGCGACGCCGCGGCTGTGGGCGGGATCGCAATTTGACGAGGCCGCCGACGTCTTTGCGGGCCCGGATTTCAACAAAGAGGGTCGCGACGCTTTCAGCAATTCGAAGCTCGCGCCGTGGCTCAACGAGCAAAACGTGGGACACTTGATCGTCGCCGGTGCCTATGTTGAACGATCGGTGATCGCGAGTGTGACGACGGCATTGCGACTGGGCTACAAGGTGACGGTGGTGAGCGACGCGGTCGCGGGGGCCTCGGACGAGTGGCGTGACCAGGCGCTGAAGTCGCTCAAGGATGCGGGCGCGGAAATCGAGACCAGCCAGCAGGTAGCGTCGGAGCTGAAGCCCAACGCGACGCTGGGCTTGATCGGTCCGCTGGCCGGGGCGTGGTGGCTGGTCCCGTCGCCGCCGAAGGAAGAGCCAAAGTAACGCACCTCGCTTAAGATCACGACTGAGGCCGAGCGGTGACGCCGGCAGCGATTGCGAAAATGAAACGCCGCGAGCGGGAAACCGTCGCGGCGTTTTTCGGTCGCGCCGGGGCACAGCGGGTTAGCGCTTGAGCTTCGCGAGTATCGCGGCAATGCGATCGAAGGCCGCGTTGAGGTTCTCGATCGAGGTCGCGTAGGAAAGCCGCACGTGATGCGGGGCGCCGAAATCATTGCCGCCGACCAGCGCGACGTGGGCCTCGCTCAGGACCAGATCGGCGAACGAGTTACCGTCGCTAATGGTCTTGCCGGCGAGGCTCATCCCGATCAGTTGGGAAATATTCGGGAAGGCGTAGAAGGCGCCGCTGGGCACGTTGGGCAGCTTGAAGCCGGGCAACTTGCGCACGCGCTCGACGACCAGTTCGCGGCGGCGGCGGAACTCCGCCATCATCGTTTTAATTTCGTCCTGCGGGCCGGTGAGTGCTTCGATGGCGGCGGCCTGTGTGATCGAATTGGGATTGCCGCTGTTTTGGCCCTGCAGGCGCGCGGCGGCGGCGATTACCTCTTTGGGGCCGGCGGCGAATCCGATGCGCCATCCGGTCATCGCGTAGGCTTTCGACAGCGAGTTGAGCGCGAAGCCCTTGGCCTTGAGCCGCGGCTCGATCTGGAAGATGTGGGGCACCGCGCCGTCGTAAACGATGTGCTCGTAAACGTCGTCGGAAAGCACCCACAGGTCGGCCTCGAGCAGGATTTTCGCGAGTTCGCCGAGTTGGCTGGGCGAGTACACGGCGCCGGTCGGATTCGAGGGCGAATTCAGGATGATGCCGCGCGTGCGCGGGGTGATCGCGCGACGCAGACGATCGGGATCGAGGATGAAGCCGGCGTCCTCGGGACACTCGACGAGCTTGGCCTCCGCACCGGCAAGGTTCACCATCGCGACAAAACTGACCCAGGCGGGCGTGGGGATGATAACTTCGTCGCCCTCGTCGAAGAGTGCGGCGATGATGTTGGCCTCGGCCTGTTTGCCCCCGGCCGACGCCATGATTTCGGTGATGTCGTAATCGAGGCGGTTTTCACGCTTGAGCTTGAGCTTGATCGCTTCTTTCAAGTCGCGGGTGCCGGTGACTGGCGTGTACTTGGTCTGGCCGGCCTCGAGTGCGCGGCGGGCGGCGTTCTTGATGCGTTCAGGGGTGTCGAAGTCGGGCTCGCCGGCGGCGAGCGAGATGACGTCAACGCCGGCGGCCTTGAGTTCGGTGGCGCGGGTTTCGGCGGCCATCGTGGCAGAGGGTTTGAGCGCGGCGATACGGCGATTGAGCTTGATCATTATGGTTCTACTTATGGCGCCGATGAGCAAAGAGCGCCTCGGTGGGCGATTTTAGCGGTCATCGACGGCTGACGAAACCTCGCACCGACGACCCATGAGATATTTCCGCGCCAGGGCGTCTTGCGAAATCGGCAAAAGTCTCAGTCGAGCTTGAGCTTTAAACGCAGGCGATTCATCACATTCTCGGGCACCAGCTCGGGCAGCCGCTTGCCGTAACCGGCGACCTCCTTGATGAGGCGCGAGGCGGTGAAAAAGAGCTTCGGGTTGGCGAACAGGAAGACCGTCTCGATGGTGCCGATCATCTGCTTATTCATCTGCGCCATCTGCAACTCGTAGTCGAAATCGGTAACGGCGCGCAGGCTGCGGATGATGACGCCGGCGCCGATGCGTTCGGCATAATCGACGGAGAGGCCGCTGAACTTATCGACGCGTGCGCGCGGCTCGAGGTCCTTGATGCAATCGCGGATCATCTCGACGCGTTCATCGGGCGAGAACAGCGCGGAGTCCTTGTGGGGATTGTACGCCACGGCCACGATGACCTCATCGAAGATCAGCACGCTGCGGCGGATGATATCGACGTGGCCGTTGTGGATCGGGTCGAAGCTGCCCGGATAGATGGCGATAGACTTGGTGTGTTCCTTGGGTTTGTTGTACATGCCGACCCGTTCCGCTCATTTCGGCGGCTGTTGAAAGCGCCGGTAAAGGGCGATGCGATGATCGCCGAGGGTTGCTTCATTTACACGATCGAGTCCCGCGGGTGCCAGCACCGCTGCACGCCCAGCCTGGCGCACCACTATCCAGCCGCGTGGGACTATCAACGTCTTTTCGACCAGCTCTGCAAGTACGGCGGCGCTGCGATCATCGGCGTAGGGCGCATCGACGAAGGCGAGGTCGAAGCGTTCACGTGCCGCACCCAGGTCGGCCAGCGCGCGCATCACGTCGTCGGTCAACATCCGCGCCGCATCGGCGAAGCCGAAGACGCTGAGATTTTTTGCGATCGCGGCAGCGGCGGCGCGCGACGAATCGACGAACGTTACATGGGCGGCGCCGCGCGAAAGCGCCTCGAGACCGAGCGAGCCGCTGCCCGCATAGAGGTCGAGCACGCGGGCGCCGGACAAGTCGAAACGGGCGTTGATGCGCGAGAAGATTGACGATCGTACGCGCGCGGTAGCCGGCCGCGTCTCGAGGCCGCGCGGCGCAGCGATGCGGCGCCCGTGGGCATGGCCGGCGATCACGCGCATCGCAAGCGCGGCCCCGGTTTCTGGTCAGCTCGATAGATGAAAACTTTCATCGATAACCTGCTCGTGACCGATTTTGGCGCGCACTTCATCCGCCCGCGAACTAACACCGCCACCGGTGACCAATCGCGCCGCCTTACGCTCAAGGCTCTAGCGAACTTTGGGCGGTCTCTACAACCGGTCGGGCAGGTGCCTGCCGCGGCTGCGGGACGATAGCCCAGTCTGACCGCCAGCGGCAAGTTTGTTGCGCGCATGCCTCGCGAAGGGTAAGACTCTGGCGCGCGCCGGAAATTTAAGCTACCTAAGATAGGATTTCTCAAACTGAAAAGATTTGCGCTGCAAAATTGTCGGCGCTTAGGGTTCGTTTATAGTGCCTGAAACTTCCGCCGCTCCGGCTTCGGCAAACTTTCCGGCGGCGTCATCAGATGACCGTGAACCTGCGGGCCATCCGACGCGCCGAAATGGTGCATTAGCGGTGGTGGCCGACCCTTCGCACGTGCGTTGTCGCGAGGGATTGAGCCGGGGCGACATTTGGGCGGCCGGCGATGCGCGCCGCCGCGACTCAGTTGAAGATTCATCCGCAAGAGCCTTGAAGCCGTGACGATTGAACTGGTGATTGGCGCCGTAAAGGCGGTCGTAATCGTGCTGTTGGTGCTGGGCCTGACCACGATGATGTTGTGGTTCGAGCGCAAGGGCGCCGCGCTGATTCAGGATCGTATCGGGGCGAATCGCGCGGATATTTTCGGCATCGGCAAGCGCTTTGGGATGCCCAACTTCGGCATCATCAATACGGTGCTGGCCGATCCGATCAAGATGTTCACGAAGGAAGACTTCGTGCCGGACGGCGCCGATCACTTCCTGCATTGGCTCGCGCCGTTCCTGGCGCTGTTTCCGGTGCTGGTGACGTTTGCAGTAGCGCCGATGGGAGATGTGCTGCAAATCGGATCGCACACGATCGATTTGCAGCCGGCCAACCTCAACGTTGCGGCGCTGTACCTGCTGGCAACCATCGGCATCGGCGTTTACGGGATCGCGCTCGGCGGATGGGCGTCGAACAACCGGTGGGCACTACTCGGCGGTATTCGCGCGAGCGCGCAGATGATCTCGTACGAAATTGCGATGAGCCTCGCGATTATCGCGGTGGTCGTCAGTTACGGCACGCTCGACTTGCAGCAGATGTGCCGGCTGCAGGGCGGCGTGTGGTTCGGTTTCCTGCCGCGCTGGGGAATTCTGCTCCAGCCGATCTCATTCATAATCCTGCTGATCGCCGGCATGGCCGAATCCAAACGCGTACCGTTCGACCTGCCCGAGGGCGAATCCGAGCTGGTGGCCGGTTACTTCACCGAATACTCCGGCGGCAAGCAGGCGGTCTTCATGATGACCGACTTCGCCGAAGTGCTGTTGGTCTCGGTGCTGATCGTGACGTTCTTTTTCGGCGGATGGCAGGTGCCGTGGCTCGCGCGCGATGGCTTTCACTTCCCGGGCGGCGGCCACCTGGGGCTGCCGAACCTGGTCGTGGCATTGCTCGAATTCGTCGCTTTCTGGGTCAAAGTAGTGATTTTCTGCTTCTTCCAGATATTGATTCGATGGACCCTGCCACGCTTTCGCTACGATCAGTTGATGCGACTCGGATGGAAGGGGCTGGTGCCGTTGGGCCTGCTCAATCTGGTCGTGACCGCTTTCGTAGTAGTTGTGGCGGGAGGGAAATGACGATGCCGATCGGGATCTTCATGTTCCTGGCCGCGCTCGCGATTATCGCGGGCTTCGGCGTGATCATGCAGCGCAATCCGGTGCATTGCGTACTCGCGCTAGCGCTGGTGCTGATGGATCTGGGCGTGCTCTTCATGGGGTTGGATGCGGTGACGCTCGGCTTTCTGCAAATCATTGTTTACGTCGGCGCGATCATGGTGCTGTTCCTGTTCGTGATCTGGCTATTGAACGTCCAGGCGGATCCGGGCTTGGGGCGTCATCTGGCGCTGAAACTGTTCGGATCGATTGGCGCGGCTGCGTTGGCGGCTGAATTTGCGGCGATCATCGTCCAGGCGCCGAAACTCAGTGACCTGCGCCCGTTGCCGCCGGATTTCGGCACGGTCGCAGCGCTCGCGCGGTCGCTGTTTTCGGATTACCTGGTCGCTTTCGAAGTGACATCGATACTGTTGCTGGCCGCGATCGTCGGTGCGATAGCGCTCGCGCGGAAGACTTCGCCCGCGCTGGCGCTCGTGACGCCGGCACCGGCGCGGGATGCGAGCGCGTTGGCGCCGACGGGCGACGCGGCCGCGCAGAGGAAGAGCGCCTGACCATGACGCCAATCAGCTATTACCTGGCGCTAAGCGCAATCCTGTTCGCGGTCGGAGTGGCCGGCGTACTGATTCGCCGCAACGTGATCGTGATGTTCCTGGCGATCGAGTTGATGCTCAACGCGGTCAACCTCGCGCTGGTGGCGCTGGGACGGCGAATCGGCTCGATGGACGGGCAGGTGATCGTATTTTTCGTGATGACGGTGGCTGCGGCCGAGGCGGCGGTCGGCCTCGCAATTATCATTTCGATTTTCCGTAACCGCGGCACCGTCAACGCCGATGAACTCAACCTGCTGCGCTGGTGAAAAACTGGTAATCGCTGGCTGATGATGACCCAAGACTTTCCGGCCCTCGGCCTAATCCTGCTGTTCCCAGCGCTCGGTGTGTTGTTCAACCTTTTTTGGGGACGGCGCGTGGGCCGTGCGGCGGTCAATTTCGTGGGCGTCGGCGTGATTTTTCTCGCTTTCGCCGTCTCGCTGTGGGCCTTCGTCAGGCTGATCGGAATGCCGCCGGGCGCGGCGCTGCAATACGGGTTGTGGCCATGGATCGCGGCGGGGTCCTTGCACGTCGAATTCGGGCTCAAAATCGACGCGCTATCGGCCGTGATGACGCTGGTGGTCACCGGCGTCGGGGCGCTGATTCATCTGTACTCGGCGGGCTACATGGCCGAGGACGAGGATTACGCACGCTATTTCACGTACCTCAACCTGTTCGCATTCTCGATGCTGGTGCTGGTGCTGGCGGACAACCTGCTCCAGATGTTCATCGGGTGGGAAGGCGTCGGCCTCTGCTCATACCTGCTAATTGCCTTCTGGTTCGACAACGCGCAATACGCGTACAACGGGCGCAAGGCCTTCATCGTCAATCGTCTCGGTGACCTGGGTTTCCTGCTCGGCATCTTCACGATCGTCGCGACGCTGGCGCGGCACGGTGTGTGGACGCTGAATTTCACCGCGATGAGTCATCACGCGGTGCTGCTGCGACCGGTTGCGCTGGCGGCGGCCCTGCTGTTGTTTTTCGGCGCGACGGGAAAATCCGCGCAGATTCCGCTCTACGTATGGTTGCCCGATGCGATGGTCGGTCCAACCCCGGTCAGCGCGCTGATCCACGCCGCGACCATGGTTACTGCCGGCGTGTATATGATCGCGCGGCTCAATTTCCTTTACCTGCTCGCGCCGTCCGCGATGGAGGTGGTGGCGACGATCGGGGCGTTGACTGCATTTTTCGCCGCCACGATCGCGATCGTGCAAGCCGATATCAAGCGCGTGCTCGCGTACTCGACCATTAGTCAGATCGGCTACATGATGGTCGGCGTCGGCGTCGGAGCGTTTTCCGCGGGCATTTTCCATCTGATGACGCACGCCTTCTTCAAGGGGCTGCTGTTCCTCTGCTCGGGCGCTGTGATCCACGCACTGCACGGCGAGCAGGACATGAACAAGATGGGCGCGCTCAAGGACAAACTGCCGATCACCTACGCGACCATGCTGATCGCAACGCTTGCCATCAGCGCGATACCGCCGTTCTCCGGCTATTTCTCCAAGGACCTGGTTCTCGAGGGTGCGTTTGCGAGCGGCCACACCTGGCTGTGGTTGATCGGAGTGGTGACGGCGGGCATCACGAGCTTTTACATGTTCCGGCTGATCTTCATGACCTTCCACGGAACGTCGCGGCTGGAGGCCGAGAAGGAACATCACGTGCACGAAGCGCCGCCGGCGATGACAATACCGCTGATCGTGCTCGCGGGGCTTTCGATTGTCGGCGGCTGGGTCGGACTGCCCGAATGGCTGTTGTGGGGCGACGCTTTCAAGCGTTTTCTCGCGCCGATCTTTGCACCGCACGGCGCTTTCGCGTTGCCCGAAGTGATGATCGACGTTCATCGCTTCTCAGTGAGCATGACGCTGAGCGTTATCGCGCTGGTGGCGGGACTGGTCGGGATCTTTCTGGCGTGGATGCTCTACATTCAGCACCCTGAATTGCCCGAGCGCATCGCCGACAGGTTCCACGCTCTGCGTGAGTTGCTGTGGCGCAAATACTACATCGATGAAATCTACGATCTGCTTATTTCGCGTCCGCTGTTCTGGACGTCAACCCACATACTCAGTAACGGCATCGACCACGACGTTATCGATGGCATAGTCGATGGCAGCGCCAGCGCGGTGGAGGACGGCGGAGAGGCGACGCGCAAAATCGAAACCGGCAACGTGCAACATTACGCCTTCGTGTACCTGATCGGCGCGGTTGCGGTCGCGGGATATTACGTTTACATGGTGATGCGCTGATGGGCGGCTTCTGGCTAACCGCGCTGACCTTCGTCCCGATCCTGGGAGCGTTCGGCGTTCTGTTGCAGAGCGACGAGGAATCGATCTGGCGGTCGGCTTTTATCTTTTCGCTGATTCCGCTGGCGATCAGCATTTACCTGTTCGTGGTCTTTGATCCGCATCAGGCGGGCTACCAATTCGTCGAACGCTACACGTGGATTCCGCAGTTCGGGATTTCCTATCACATGGGCATGGACGGCATCAGTCTGTTCCTGGTGATCCTGACCACGCTGCTGGTCTCACTGTCATTACTGTATTCCGGGGGCGGCGATATCGAGACGCGCCCGCGCGAATTCTGCTTCATGATGCTGGTGCTCGAGACCGGGCTGATCGGCGCACTGCTCGCGATCGATCTGTTTCTTTTCTATGTATTTTGGGAAGTGATGCTGGTGCCGATGTACCTGATGATCGGCATCTGGGGTCATGGGCGCAAGATTTACGCGACGTTCAAGTTCGTGCTCTTCACGATGCTGGGATCGCTGCTGATGCTGGTCGCGATTCTGTACCTAGTGGGTGCAGCGCGGGCCCAACTTGGACACCTCACTTTCGACTTGCCGGATCTGTATCGAGTGCCGCTCAGCCGGACCGAGGCGCGCTGGCTGTTTGCCGGCTTCGCGATCGCCTTCGCGATCAAAGTGCCGATGTGGCCGGTGCACACCTGGCTGCCCGACGCGCACACCGAGGCGCCGACGGCGGGCTCCGTGATGCTGGCGGCCGTGATGCTGAAGATGGGCGCCTACGGCTTTCTGCGTTTTGCGATTCCGCTGTTTCCCGAGGTCGCGATCGAGGCGACGCCGATCTTCATGACCTTGGCGGTAATCGGGATTATCTACGGCGCGTTGGTCGCGATGGTGCAGCCGGACTTGAAGCGCATCATCGCGTATACGTCGGTGAGCCATCTCGGCTTCGTGATGCTAGGTATTTTCGCGCTCAATCCACAGGGGCTTGATGGCGCGGTTTACCAGATGCTCAACCACGGCGTCTCGACCGGCGCGCTATTCCTGCTGGTCGGGATGATCTACGTGCGACGGCACACGCGAGAAATCTCGGAGTTCGGCGGCCTGGGGAAAAGCGTACCGATGTTAGCGGCGGTCTTCATGGTCGTGATGCTCGCGTCGATCGGATTGCCCGGCCTCAATGGCTTCGTGGGTGAGTTCTTGATCCTGCTCGGCACTTTCCTGAAGTCGCAGCGGGCGGCGGAAGTCGCGGTGGTTGGGGTGCTGCTCGGCGCGCTCTACATGCTGTGGGCCTATGAGCGTGTGATGTGGGGCCCGATCACGAAGACGGTCAACCAGACGATCAAGGATTTGAGCAAGCGCGAAATCGCCGTGATGGTCCCGCTGATCGCGCTGATGCTGCTGATGGGTCTTTATCCACGGCCATTGATCAACCGGATGGAGCCGTCGCTCAACTTGCTACTCGATCGCGTCGGGGCCGCGCAAGCGCGTCTCGACGCCGCCCATGGCCGGACTATCGCGGCGCTGGCCACACCGGCGCGGGACCTTGCCGACAAATGAATCAATTCACGCTTGCCGCCGTTAACTTCGCCTGGCTGCCGATTCTGCCGCTTATCGTGGTCGCGGTGGGTGCGATGATCATCATGCTCGTCGGGTCCGGCGTTGACGACGAGGACAGCGCGGGCCTCGGCCTGATCGCATTGATGACGGTGCTCGCGGCGTTCGTACTGACGCTTTTCACGCTCGGCCAGAATACTCTTTCGTTCGGCGGCGCGCTGGCCGTAGATGACTACTCGGGATTCTTCGAACTAGTCATTCTGCTGGCGACCGCAGTGACTATCGGGATGTCGCTCGACTATGTCGCCGACGAGCGCATAGCCGGCGCCGAATACTATGCGCTGGTACTGTTCGCCACGCTCGGCATGATGCTGATGGCAGCGGCCGGCGATCTCATCATCATATTTCTCGGCCTCGAAACCATGTCGATCGCGGTTTACGCACTGGTTGGATTCCTGCGCCGCGACCCGCGATCGAGCGAGGCCGCGCTCAAGTATTTTCTACTCGGCGCATTCTCGACCGGTTTTCTGCTCTATGGTATCGCGCTGGTTTACGGCGCCACCGGCACTATCCGGCTCGATCCGCTGCGGGCGGCGGTCGCGACCGACATGGCGTCTAATCCGCTGCTGCTGATGGGCCTGGGCATGATGCTCATCGGCTTCGGCTTCAAGGTTGCAGCGGTGCCATTTCATATGTGGACACCCGACGCTTACGAGGGTGCGCCGACACCGGTGACGGCATTCATGGCGGTCGGCGTAAAGGTCGCCGCTTTCGCGGGCTTCCTGCGCATTTTCCTGGTTCACCTGGGTCCGATCAGTGCGCAATGGTCGGACGTGTTGTGGGTACTTGCCGTACTGACTATGTCGGTCGGCAACCTGATCGCGCTGGTGCAGAGCAATATCAAGCGGATGCTTGCGTACTCGGCGATCGCGCACGCCGGCTATATCATTCTCGGGATGGCGGCGGCCTCGTCGCATCAGGCGGGCGGGGCGATTCTCTACTACCTGCTTGGTTACTCGTTCACCACGCTCGGCGCGTTCGCGGTGGTAATCGCGCTGGAACGCGCTGGCGAGACGCGCGATCGAATCAGCGATTTTCGTGGACTGGCGCGCACTCATCCGGGGCTCGCGGCCGCAATGGTGCTGTTCATGCTCTCGCTCGCGGGGGTGCCGCCGCTGGCCGGATTCGTCGGCAAATTCTATCTATTTTCGGCGGCGCTCAATGCGGGACTGGTGTGGCTCGTGGTTATCGCGGCGCTCAACAGCGCAATCTCGGCTTACTATTACACGCGCGTGATCGTAGAGATGTACGCGCGCGAAGGTAATGAGGTTGACGTCAAGCGAATCGGAGCGCGGCCTGCGTTGCTACTGAGTATTGTGGCGGGCGTCGCCGGGACAGTCCTGATTGGTATATTTCCGCAACCTTACATGGGCGCGTCGGCGAGCGCATTTGCCGCTGCGGCCGGACGGCCCGCGCTGAAAGCCACTGCGATGTTGCGCTAGCGCCGCTTGCCGGGGGATTTGCGGCGGGGTGTCGCCGATATTTTTTTCGCGGCCTTCGCCGGCTTGGCAGTCACTTTAGCTTTGGTCCTGGCAGGTCTGGATTTCGCCCCCGACCGAGATTTGGCGACGGCTTTCGATTTTTCCGCTACGCGGGACTTCGCCGCCGTCAATGAGGTTGCCTTCGGCGTGCGCGGTGAAATGTTCGGCGCGACGGGAATCGCGACGGCCTCAATCTCGCGTTGGACATTCTCGACTTTCTCCAGCTCCGGCGCCTGGTACGCGTCGGCCTCGATTTCGATCATCATGTCGGGATTAACGAGGCGACGAATCTCGACCACGGTGGAGGCGGGCGGGTGGTCGCCGAAGGCTTCGAGGTGAGCGCGCGCGACTTCGGCAAAACGCAGCATATCGGTGACGAAAACGCGCGTGCGGACGACGTTGACGAGCGACATTCCGGTGCGTTCAAGCGCCGTCGCGATATTCGCGAGGGCCTGGCGCGCCTGCACGTACATTTGATTGCGGCCGACGATGCGGCCGGCTTCGTCAAACGACGTGGTGCCCGACACCGCCAGCCATCCGCCGGCCTTGACCGCGCGCGAATAGCCGAAGATCGGCTCCCACGGGGCGCCACTGGAGATTCGCGCAATTCCCGCCATCGCGTCCGCTCCTTTGCGCGGCGCTACGCCGAGGCTGCGATCAGGTCTGGCGACTCCCCGAGGGCCACACGTCCTCGAGCTCGCGATCGACCGAGCGCATCGGGGCGCCTACCGGATGGGCGCGCGGCATCAGCCAGCGTAGCCATCCGCGCAGTTTTGTAACCGTGGGCGAAGGATGCGAACCGAGCCGATTCATGTCGAGTTCGTGCTCGATCACTTGCCCCCGCATGTGATTGGAAATCCGGTCGGAAGGAATAAATGCTCTTACCACCGCCACGTCCACATTCCTCCTCAGAGCACGTTTCTGGTTATTGGCAATAGTACACAGAGTAATTGCATCAAGCAAAAAATAATTTACTTTTGCCGGCTATTAGCGGTGATTAAAACGGTATGCGTGCCGAGCTTGTCAACGTCCGAGAGCTACAGTATTCTTAGCGCCGTCTTAAACGCTGAGCGCTTGGCCAGCGCCGTATGAGAACGAAGGAGGTAGTAATGCGAAAATTCCTGATTTTGGCCCTTTTCTCGATGCTCTTCGCAGCCACGGCTTGCACCAAGTCGGAGGAAACTCCGGCCCCTGAGGCTTCGGCGGAAGCGAGCCCGGCCGCTGCTGCCTCCCCGGATGCGGGTGCTGCTGCAAGCCCCGAGGTGAGCCCGGCTGCAGGCGATGCGGGTGGCTCGATGGCGTCGCCCGCGGCTTCGTGAGCCTGATTTTCACCATTCCGTCCTGTCCCTGCGCGCTGGTTAATTCGTCCAGCGCGCAGGGACAGTGTCCAGCAGGCGGGGCGGCGCAATACCGCTCACCCCGGCACTACAAGTCGCAAATAGCGCTTCGAGATCGATCTCCGATGCGGTCTAATTCGGCGCCGGTGCGAGGCGACCCGCGCGGCTCGATCGACACTACATCAGGGCCTCTTTGACCGTGAGCATGTCAACGTATTCGCGGATGCGCCGAATCTTGCCGCCCTCGATCTCGAAGATGAAGCAGTACTCGTTGCGATAGTCCCGGTCGTTGAAGGCCTTGCCGGTGTTCGTCAGCTCGACGATTACGGTATCGCCGGCGCTGTGAACCTTGCTGATTTGGCTATTGAGCCCCTGCGGAAAGGCTTTACGGATGCCGCCGATGAATTCCTTGACGGCCGCCTTTCCCTTCTTGACTCCCGAGACGCCCGCCAGGCTGCCCGCGATCATCCAGCTCACTTCGTCCGACATGTTGGCGGCCGCCGCGTCAACATTACCGGCGACCACGTCCTTCCAGGTTTTCGTTATCAGTTCCGCATTTTGTTCCGCACTCATTTCGCAAGTTCCTCCAGCAGTCGATTTATGGGCATGCTCCAATTCGTAGCGCGATCGAGCGTCGAATGCACGGCCTCGGGCAGGGCTCTCGGCGGGCTGATTAGCCACCGCATGCCCTGGTTTTACACATTGTATATTTTTATTCCATTCAGACGCGTTAAGGAGTATACTGCGGGCTTGCGGATCGGCGGAGACGGGCGCGATGACCGAAATAATCGACAACCTGTTCGTGGGCGACCTCGACGACGTTCGAGCGGGCTTTGACGGGCTGATTATCTGCGTGCTCGCGGAAAAGCCGTTGGAGGAGCCGCCTGAGGCGATCTGGATGCCCTTCGACATCGGCACCCTCGATATCATTGCCTCGATAATCGACCACGGGCTGGCCACTGAGCGCCGCGTGCTGGTGCATTGCGGCGCCGGCAGTGAGCGCGCGCCACTGACGGTCGCGTGGTTTCTCAGCCGGCGGCGCCAGATGTCGCTCGACGCGGCCTACGACTTGCTCAAGCGCAAGCGTCCGATCGTGCGCGACCGGCGCTCATGGCTGCGCAATTACATGATGCAATAGCCACTTCAGGTTCTGCGCGTACTTCGCGATCAAAACGACCTCGCCGCTGCCCTCGCCGTCAAATCGCCATCCAGCGTTACCCATTTTGCCGGTCTAAACTGTTGCCCATGTCGCCGCTCGCCCGACCTAGCGGCGGGCGGGGATCACCGGCAGCGTCAGATGCGATGCGAAGTTCCGCTCATGCATCACGGTCTGCAAGGCCGGCCGGGTTTCGGCGTCGGTAAACAAGTCGTGCCCGGTGTTGGGATTGCGGTCGAAGCGCGGGAAATTGCTCGAACTCACTTCCAGCCGGATCCGATGGCCCGCCTTGAACAGATTCGAGGTTGACCACATGTCGATGTTGAACTCATAGATCATGCCGGGCGTGATTAGCGACGGGCTCGTCTGCGACTCACGCACGCGCGCGCGGATGATGCCGTCGGTGAGATTGCGCGCGAAGCCGCATGACCCCACGTCCACCAACTTGGCGGTGAAGTCGGTGTCGGGTGCCGACGACGACGCGTAGAGCGTGAGTTTGATCGGGCCGGTTACTTCGAGGTCTTCGGCCAGCGATTCGGTGGAATAGACCAGGACGTCGCCGCGATGCTCGACCGCAGCTTGGTCGAAAGCGCCGCCCGGCTGCGAATTAGGGTAGCAGCAGAGGCCGCCGCCCATGGTCTGTACGGGGTTGAGCGGATTGTAAAGATAGGAGTCGGGCGGTTCGGCGCCGGGTGCTTCGGTCGAGAGCGCGCCGTCACCATATGCGCTGTTGGCGCGTCCGCGGCTATGCAGGAAATATCGGCGCCATTCGGTGCCCGGCAGCGGCCATTCCTTTTCCTCGCGCCATTGGTTGAGACCCATCACGAAGACTTTGACCTTGGCGCCTTCGGCGGCCGCGTTGGTCTTGCCTTTGAGCCAATGGTCGAAAAACTCGAGTTGCACGCCGTCGAGGTCGGCCGAGGCCGCACCCGCCCGAAAACCCATATCGACCTGACCGACCAGGCTGGGCAGCGGCAGCGCATGGTTCCACGGACCCATCATCAGTCGTTGACGGCGGGACGCGTCGGTCGCTCCGCGCGCCTTCATGCCGAGGTAGTTGCGAATCGTGCCGCCCTGAAAGATGTCGTGCCAGCCGCCGAAATTCAGCGCCGGAACGTCAATCTTCGCGTGATTCTCCTCGATACAGAGCTTGCGCCAGTAGTCATCGTAGTTCGGATGATCGAGCCAATCGCGAAAGTAGGGCGCGCCGGTGCGAAACAGCGGAAACTCCTTGAGCGGCAGGAAGTCCATCCGTTCGCGCATGCTGTCGATCGACGACATGACGAGGTTGAGTTCCTTTGCCGCCTCGGGATTGGACTCGCGCTCGCGCATCAGGCGCGACAGTCCGATCGTGATCATCGGCCAGCTCACGTTGAAGAAGAGCGAGAACGCGCCGCCCTGGTAGGTCCAGCCGTCGTGATAGTCGCTCGCGGTGATCGATGGCGCGATCGCCTTCAGGCTCGGCGGATTCTGCGTTGCCGCGAGCCATTGCGTGGCGCCCATGTAAGACGCCCCGAACATGCCGACCTTGCCGTCGGCCCACGGCTGGCGCGCGAGGTATTCGATCGTGTCGTAACCGTCGCGCGCTTCGTCGGTGAAACAGTTGAAGGTGCCCTCCGACGCGAAGCATCCGCGACAATCGACGAAGACTACGTTGTAGCCGCGCTGGGCCGCGCGGATCGCGTCGAGCGTAAGCGCCGAGATCAGCGGAAAGGATTTATCGTAGGGCGTGCGGTTGAGCAGGACCGGATATTTCTCGGCGCCGTCGGGGCGGTAGAGGTCGCCGCGCAGCACGACCCCGTCGCGCATCGGGATGTCGATATTTTTCTCGATTACGATCTTGGTACCCATGGTGAACTCCTTCGGACCGCGGCAGCGCGAGGCTAATCGCTGCTCCAGCGTCGCTTCTAACGCGCTATGGTCTGCGCTTTCAAGGATGGCGATTAGATTTCTGCGGCCGCGGACGCCGAGTGTCATGTGCCGCTGGCGCCCGACGTCTTTAGCCCACGGCGCTGGCGCTGCGGGCTCGTCGGTTCTATGATACGCGGATAATTATCGGGGAGCGGGCGCTAGCGTGCCCAAAGGGTACGGACGCAATCGCGATCACGACGGGAGAACTAACAATACAAGATGGCTTCAGAACGGCAACGTGAAATCAAACGCCGGCGCAAGCGGCGCGAAAAAGTCCTCAAGGCGCGCACTCGCGAGGCTCGCACGCACAAAAAGAAAAAGCGCTGAGCGGCGCTCTTCGAGTGGCTGTTATGATCGGCAAGCGACGGCATCGCCGACACGGAGAGCGCTCGACCTTGGCGTGAATCAGCAGTGATTCACGCACGCGTTCCGGGACACCGGCGGTCGCGATTAGATATAACAACCGGGTTTCCGATGATTGCTCGAGATTTTCAAAATCCAGGGCGCGACGGCGTTGAAATTCCGGCAGGGTGTTATATGATTAACCAGACTCATTAACTCATCTATTGTTGACCGC
>Ga0105240_10006847_pt1 | contig 16662 bp, 18 predicted proteins | sample KBSC54metaG_FD_80426 | JGI IMG/M metagenome (GOLD analysis project Ga0105240, IMG submission 80426) | Corn rhizosphere microbial communities from Kellogg Biological Station, Michigan, USA - KBS C5-4 metaG | ecosystem: Host-associated > Plants > Roots > Rhizosphere > Soil | place: Michigan, USA...
CAATTACTTTGTCGTGACCGGCGAGGCTGAGATCGAAGCCCGCTTCCTGGGTTTCAGCAGCGAAGACCCCGCCACCGGCAGCGCCGGCGGTTGCGCCGCCGCCTATCTGGTCCAGTACGGCATCCGCAAACCCGAGGAACACATCGCCATCCATCAGGGCCGTTTCGTCAACCGGCCCTCCATCGTTTATGTCCGCACCGGCGGAGCCACCGGCAAACCCACCAATGTGCGCGTCGGCGGCTATGTGGTGGAAGCGATGCGGGGCAAGTTTACGGTTTGAACGGACACGGCGGATAATTATGCGTTGATATCTGAAACTGGGTTGCGCCCTCGCGGCTGCCGCGGTCATTTCCCTCGTCTCGATTGGGGGAACATTGTTATGGAGCGCTGTGCATCAAACTTCACATGTGGCGCTGACCGCAGACTTGGGCGGCCATACGTGGGCCGAAGCCAGCGCGGAATTCGACCATCGTCTCAAGGCACGGTTTCCCGCCGGATCGTCAGAAGATGCCTTGATCGCCGAATTGCGGCGCGAAGGTTTCGTCAAGTACGACTGGCGTTATGACGTCGCGCAGGAACATCAAGCTTGGCGCACGGAAAATGATTTCGTCTGCAACAAGGACGCTATCGCCTTCTGGCGGGCCAATGCCGCCGGCGTCCTAACGGCGATCCGGGGCGTCTATCGCGAGGCAGGATGCCTGTAATGCATCCGCCGCGCTTGCTGACAGCGCTGTAAGCAGGTACTGAACCCGGCCTAAGCCTCAGGATCGACCATGGCCGCCGCAAAACCCAAACACGTCTTTTCGCGCTACCAGAAATTCCTGATCGCGATCCTGGCATTCCTGCAATTCACCATCATCCTGGATTTCATGATCGTGTCGCCGCTGGGCGCGATGGTGATGCCCAAGCTGCACATCACCCCGCAGCAATTCGCCTGGGTGGTGTCGTCCTATGCCTTCAGCGCCAGCGCGTCGGGCCTCCTGTCCGCCGGGTTCGCCGACCGCTTCGACCGCAAGCGCTTGCTCCTCTTCTTCTATACCGGCTTCACCATCGGCACGCTGCTCTGCGGCCTTGCCACCACCTATCCCATGCTGTTGATGGCGCGCATCGTCACCGGCCTCTTCGGCGGGGTGATCGGTTCGGTGGTGATGGCCATTGCCACCGACCTCTTCGCATTGGAAGTGCGCGGCCGGGTTATGGGCTTTATCCAGACCGCCTTCGCCGCCAGCCAGGTGCTGGGCCTGCCCACGGCGCTTTATTTCGCCAATCATTGGGACTGGCACGCGCCGTTCCTGGCCATCATCGCCGTGATCGTTCCGGTGGGCTTGCTGATCATGCTGGGCATGAAGCCGGTCACCGCCCATCTTCTGCTCAAACAGGAGCGGAGCCCCTTCTCGCATCTGGTTCACACCGTAACCCAGCCGCGTTATCGCCTCGCCTTCCTGCTGGTCATGCTGCTGCCCACCGGCGGCTATATGCTGATGCCGTTCGGCACTGCCTTCATGGTCAACAATGTCGGCGTCCCCTTCACCGCGCTGCCCACCATCTATCTGGTCACCGGCCTGTTCACGGTGTTCGTGGGTCCCGTGGTCGGGCGCGTCAGCGACAGTTTCGGCAAGTTCAACACCTTCTGCATCGGCAGCGCCGTCTCCTTCGTCATGGTGGCGATCTGGACCAATATCGGCCACAGCCCCCTGATCGAAGTGATCGTCATCAATGTGGTGATGTTCGTGGGCATCTTCTCCCGCATCATCCCGTCCCAAGCGCTGATCTCGGCGGTGCCCGATCCGGCCCAGCGCGGCGCCTTCAACGCCATCAACGCCTCGCTGCAGCAATTCGCGGGCGCGATTTCGGCGGCGATCGCCGGCTGGATGATCGTGGAGCAGCCGAGCGGCAGCCTCAGCCACTTCAATTGGCTGGGCTATATCGTGATGGCGATTTTGCTGGTGTCGGTGACGTTGATGTATTTCCTCCACAAATCCGTTCCCGAACGCAGCCGCCCCGCCGTCGCCGCCAACGCCAGCACCGAAACGGTGTGAGGCCATCACAACCGCAGCGCCAAAGCCGCGTGTAGGTCTGCCGGCTTAACCATGGGACCGCTTCCTGAGATCGCGGCGCATGAACCGGTAATCATATTCCTTGTTTGATCTCTCGGGGCGGCCGGGCGCGGTGATAGGCTGGCCGGGCTTTAACCACGTCTCATCACGCAAACGGAATGATCAGCCTGGCCGGACTATTTTGCAGCGGCAGCGCAAAACGCTTGCGCCGGATGGCCTGCCCATGAAAAAGCCGGTCTCGCTATATCTCGATCTGGTCCGGTTTTCAGCGGCGCTGGCTGTGTTCGTCTCCCATCTCGGGTCCTATCCGCTTTCCGCCGACGGCTTGGTGTGGTCGCCCTTGACCACCTACGGCACCATCGCGGTGACGATCTTCTTCGTTCTCTCCGGTTATGTGATCGCGCATGTCGTAGCGACGTCGGAAAAAGACGCCTCCCATTATTTTCGCGCCCGCGTAGCGCGATTATATTCCGTGCTCCTACTGGCGCTGGTCCTGACCATTTTGTTCGACAAGCTGGGCATGACCATCGATCCGTCGCTTTACACCTTCAAAAAAGTGCTGTGGAAGCCGGAAAGCTGGCAGGGCTATCTCTCGACCTTGTTCTTTGTCGATGAGTTTCAAGTCTTTCGCTTCCACGGCATTGCCGCGGGCACCAATGTGCCGCTGTGGTCGCTGAGTTTCGAGGCGACCTATTATGTCATCGCGGGCCTGATGCTGTTCAGCAGCCGGCGCATTTGGATTCCCGCATCCGCGCTCATCCTCATCCTGGCGGGCAAGACGATCACTGCGCTGCTTCCCGTCTGGGCGCTGGGCTATTTCATCTACAATCGCAATATCGGGGCGAAGCTCCCCAAGCCGCTTCTGGCCGGTGGCGCGCTCGTCACCATCATCCTGATCGCGCTGATGCCGCAATTTCTGGACCATTTGCCGAAAGCACTGTCCGATAATTTTGGCGTCTGGCTGCCTTGGGGTGAAGCGCCGTTCGACCGGGACCTGTTTGAGGATTATCTGGTCGCGGCCTTGTTCGCCATCAACATCATCTGCGTCCACAATCTGTCAGGCTCGGACACACATCTTCCGGCCGGGGTGCAGCGTTTCATCCGGCGCGCCAGCGCGGTGACCTTTCCCCTCTATTGCATCCACTACCCGGCCATGTGCTTCTTCACGGCCATAAGCCCGTGGCCCACCTCATCCATGGCCGATGTCGTGACGGTCTTCTTGCTGGTGATGGGCCTTGCGATCGCCGCCACGCCGCTTTGCGATCAGCTGAAGCGCGCGCTGCGGAATTTGAAGCTTCAGGTTTTGCCGGCGCAAAGCGCCAGCACCGCGGGACCATAGCCGCCCTCTCCCGCTCACCCCATTAATATGGCCTCGGCCAATCCGTGTGCGTTGGGCTAGGATCGGTGCCCCACCGGCACAGGGGATCTCGTGATTTCGGTCAGACACGCCGCGGCCGTTCTGCTTTCGCTGTTGTGTCCGCTTTCCGCTTTTGCGCAGCAAGGCCCAGTGACAGCGGCGCCCGGCGCGGTGAAATTTTCCGTCGGCCAGCTTCAACTCACCGCACTGAGGGACGGCGGCTTTATCGTTCCGCCCGGCGGCTTTGGCACGGAGGTGGGCGAGGCGGCGGTTGATAAAGTGCTGGCGGATGAGCATGCCCCCACCGGCAAGGTTCGGCTGGACGTGAATGCGCTCCTGCTCCGCATGCCGGGGCACGTGGTTTTGCTCGACACGGGCCTCGGTCCGCTGCTGGCCGGTTTCGGCTCTGCCGCAGAGCCTCAAGCTGGCGGGCGTCGAGTCTTCGGCCGTCACCGATGTCTTGATCACCCATGCGCATGGCGACCATCTGGGCGGATTGGCCACCACCGATCACCAGCTTGCCTTTCCCAACGCCGCGATCCGCATGTCGTCGCGCGAATGGGCGTTCCTCCAAAGCCAGAACCCGGCATGGGCGAAAGTGTTTGCGCCCAAGATCGCGGCCTTCGAACCGGGCGCGGAAATTCTGCCTGGCGTCACACCTATCGCGCTTTACGGCCACACGCCTGGCCATGTCGGTTATGAGATCGTGTCCGGCAATGCGCGTCTCGAGGACATAGGCGACACCGCGCACAGCGCCATCGTCTCGCTGGCAAAGCCTGGATGGCTGGGCGAAATGGATCAGGATCCGAAAGCGGGCCTTGCCACACGAACGGCAGAACTGGCGCGCCTGGCCAAGGCGCATGAACGCGTGTTCGCGCCGCATTTCCCGTTCCCGGGTGTGGGATGGATTGTGCCCAAAGGCGACGGCTATGCCTGGGCGCCGGATACCGAAGTCGGGCATTAGATGCTGACAATACTCGTGTTGGCCGCAGCCCTCACCGCGATCTTTGCTGCCGCAACTTACAGCTACTGGCGCCGGGGAAATCGGCTATCGGGTACGATCTCGGCCGTTCTCACGATCATTCTGGTATTGGCTACTTGGGACATCGCCATCCGCTTAAATACGGCGAGTCCACTCGATCTCATCCGCCAGCCCGTGCCACCCTATTTGCAGGCGTTATTGGGGAGCGGCTGAGCGCGCTTTATGTCTTGACAGTGTCACGGCGCCCTTCTCTGCTATCGGCCTCGATATCTTCTGCTGCGTAGCAACAAAAACCCAAACAATTTGCTGGTGGACCCCAAGGAGGACTCTATGTGCGATGAATTCATCCATCCCGGCCTGATCACGGATTCCCGCCTTTCCCGCCGCTCCTTTGGCGCCATGGCGCTGGGTGTTGGCGCGGTCGCCGCAAGCCCGGCGCTGGCGCAATCGAACGTCACGGAAACGGATGTGATGGTGAAGACGGCGGACGGCACCTGCGATGCCGTCGTGTTTCATCCCGCCGCCGCGGGCACGCATGCCGCCGTGCTGATCTGGCCCGACATTATGGGCCTGCGTCCCGCCTTCCGCGACATGGGCCGCCGGCTGGCGGCGGAAGGCTACACCGTGCTGGTGCCCAATCCCTTCTACCGCTCGGCCAAGGCGCCGGTGATCGGCGATGGCGCCAATTTCGGCGATCCCGATACGCGCGCCAAGCTCACCGGCTATCGCAATGCCATGACCAATGACGGCATCGACTCGGACGCCAAGGCCTATCTCGCCTTCCTCGACGGGCATGAGCGCACCAACAAATCGAAGAAAGCGGGCGTGCAGGGCTATTGCATGGGCGGCGCGCTCAGCTTCCGCACGGCGGCGGCAGTGCCAACCCGCATCGCGGCGGTGGGCAGCTTCCATGGCGGCAACGGCCTCGTCACCGACAAGCCGGACAGCCCGCATCTTCTGATCGCCAAAACCAACGCGTCGTACCTGGTGTGCCAGGCGCAGAATGACGACAAGACCAATCCCAAGATGAAGGACGACCTCAAGGCCGCCTTCATGAGCGCCAACAAGAAGGCAACGGTGGATGTCTATGCCGCCGATCACGGCTGGTGCGTGAAGGGCAGCGCCGTCTACAACGAAGCCGAAGCCGAACGCGCGTGGGGCAATCTCAACACTTTGTATAAGACGCAACTGGCCTAAAAAGTGAGAGAGATGTAAGCCAAGCGAGCGGCAATAATGGAAATCGGGAAAGTCTCGATCTCAATTCTGCCGCTCGCCTTGTCTCTATGGGCGGCGGGCGCAACGCTGGCAGATGATGCAGCGGACGGAGAAGCTGCTTATCGCAAAGGCGATTATCAGACAGCGGTGAAATTGCTGATGCCGCTGGCGCAGCAGGGAAACTACCTTGCCGAGCTTTGGGTCGGCGTCATGTATCTCTCTGGCCATGGCCTTCCCCAGGACAAAGTGCAAGCGGCAAAGTGGTTTAGGGCATCGGCCGAGCAAGGCAATCTTGGCGCGCAGACGGATATCGGGATCATGTACGCCACGGGCTCCGGTATACCGCGCGATCTACTGCAAGCCTACATGTGGTTCAGCTTGGCGGCAGCCCAAGACCCGACAAAGGGCGCTGCGGAATATCGCGATCATGTTGCGAGCGAGATGGCGCAAGACCAAATTCAACAAGCGCAAGCGATGGCAGAGAAGTGCCGGGCCGCCAACTACAAGGGTTGTGACTCGCCGTGAAAGGAGCCTAAGCCTATTGCGGAGGCTTGAGCGCCCGCCTAACGTCCCCGGGTTGCGTTCGGGTGGGGGCTCTCATGCGTATTTCACGCCGCGATATCGTGGCCGGCGCCATCGCCGCGCCGGCGCTTGCCAAGGCCACCCGCGCGCACGCCCAAAGCATGACGCCGAAAGGGCTCCTGCCCACGGGTCAGGAGACGCTGGGTCCCTTCTATCCCGTGCGCATTCCGCCCATGAGCGACCAGGACATCACGCATTATCCCGGCAAGAGCGGGCGTGCGCTGGGTCAGATTATCGAACTCACCGGCCGCGTGATGGACGTGAAGGGCCGCCCATTGCCCGAGGCGCATCTGACGATCTGGCAGGCCAATGCGGCCGGCCGCTATCGCAACGCGGTGGACGACAATCCCGCACCGCTCGATCCCAACTTTCTGGGCGTTACCTCTTTCACGGTGGATGCCCAGGGCCGCTATCGCCTGCGCACCGTCAAACCCGGCGCCTATCCCGAGCCGTCCGGTACCATCCGCACGCCGCACATCCATTTCGACGTCACCAACGCCGATTACCGGCTGGTGGCGCAGATGTATTTCCCCGGCGAGGCGCTGAACGAACACGACCTTCTGCTGTCTACCCTCGCCTCCCGCCACAGAAAACCCGAGGATGCGATCTGCAAGCAGACCCCGGCCAGCGAGCCCAATGTGCTGGGCTTCGAATGGAACATCGTGCTGCTGACCTGAAAACCCGTGCGCCGATTGCGTATCTACGAATAGTGTCGTAATAATATACGAACATCATCGTAGAGTCCTGTCGCGTATGACCTCGTTCCGTGTTGTGCAGTCACGAGAATCCGGCCGTAAAGGATGGGCCGTCGAGCGCTTCGAGCCCGATGGCGTGGCCATGGTCGTGACTCGCGTTTATGCAACCAAAGGGGACGCGGACCGCGAAGCGGACAAGCTGAATGATGCGGTGGCACGGCGAACGATGCGCTAGTGTCGTGCGGCGAAAGCCGCCAGCGAGGCCACCATGCCGCAAAACCATTATCCCGGTCGGGCCGCTCGAATCTGATGCGGCGCTGTCTTTCACGGCCCCGGCGACCGCCTTAGCAGAAAAGAAGACGCCTCCCCCGGGGGACCGGAAGAGGCGTGAGTTTGTTCGGCAGAGGGGAGTCTGCCTTTACGCAACACTATATCAGTAATGCACTCGGACGCCCACGCGGAATTGACGGCCGATGGCGTCATAAACTGAATCCCTGATGCCTTGGTCGTAGAAGTTCTGCACGTTGGACGTACCGGGCGTCAGCGGAGGCGGCGTGTTGAAGAAATTGTCGATCGCGCCATAGATCTGGATGTTGTCGTTCCATTTGTAGGACAGGCGCAGATCCGCGTAGGCGACGAAGGGCAAATGGTTGTTGTCCACGTCCAGCGGGCCCCAGGCATTGTTGAGCCGGGCCTCGCCGATGAAGCGGCCCTGCACCGTGCCCTGCCAGGGGCCTTCCAGATAGGTGGCCGAGGCCGTGCCGCGGAATTTGGGAATGCCTGCTCCGCTTACCGGTGTATCCGGACCCACGCTGCCGGCATAGTCGAATTCGGGCAACCCCGCCGAGGTCTGGGTTTGGGCGTCGATATAATTGCCCACGAAATGCAGATCCAAACCACCATCCAGGATCGCAAAGCGGTAATCGGCCTGGACGTCAAAGCCCGAGACAGCCTGGCTGTTGGCGTTGATCGGCACGGTGGCGATTTGCGACAGCGAAGGATTGCCGGCCGCGCCGATGGGACCAGCGAATGTGAGCTGACTGCAGAAGGCCTGCACCCCGGCCGCGCATTGCGCCAGGATCACATTGGTGCCGATGGTGGCGATCGCGCCCTTGATGTTGATCGCATAATAATCGACCGACAGGTTCAGCCCGTCCACCCAATGCGGCGTCAGCACCACGCCCGCCGAGACGGTGGTGGATTTCTCGGGCTTCAGATCGGGATTGCCGCCCTGAAGGCTGTACGCCAGGGTTGACGTGTTGTTGTTGTGAATATCGGGAAAATTGCCCTGGATCGAAAAACCGCTGGCGAACAATTCCTGCAAATCGGGGGCGCGGATATCGAACGACCAGGTCGAACGCAGCCGGATATCGTCATTGACCTGGCTGGTCAGACCCAACTTCCAGGTCTCCACCATGCCAGAGGTGGAATAGCTGGTGATGCGGCCTGCCGCGTTGAACTCCAGCGATTGCACGAATTCGTCTTTCAGGATCGGGGCGGTCACTTCGCCAAAGCCTTCCATCACATTGTACTGGCCGGTGAAGGCGGAGAAGTTGCCCACGCTCCAGGCCACCGCCAAGGCATTGGCGTCGGCGGTGACGCGGGCGGCCTCTTTGCGGTATTCGAAACCGGTAGCCACCGCGATGCGGCCGGCCGGCAGCGACCATTCCGCCGGAAGCTGGCCTTGCAGCGAGCCCGCGAACACATCTTCGTTCAACACCGACAGGGCCCAGTTGCCGCCATTCCTAGCAGGTCCGGTGATGTAGTTGATCGCGGCCGACGAGGCATTGCCGATACCGAACACATCGAGCGGCGCGCAGCCATTGGTGGGATTGGTAAGGCTGGAGCGGCAGACGATGGTGCCCGCCGCAACCCCCAGCGCGTTACCGGCCGGCGCCAGCACCGCATCGACCGCGTTGCTGTAGTTCGCCTTCAGCACATTGTTCGTCACAACCGTGTGCACCCGGGCTTCGCCATGTTGGGCATAGGCGTTCCACGACCAGTCATCGCCCAGTGAGCCATCCAGGCTGAACACACCGCGAAACAATTGGCGTCGGTTGCTGGAGACGGGAATGCCCAACGACTGCTGTTCGGTATCCAGGCTGTTGTTGACCAGATGAGCGCCGGTGGTGCCCATATTGTTCATATTGTTGGTGCCGAGATAGACGTAAGGCAGCGTCATCTGCGCCTTGATCGAGGCCGGCAGATAGGGGTTGTCGATCGAGATCGGCAGGTTGGCCAGCCGGTTATAGACGTAAGAATTATTCTCCGAATAAGACTTGCCGTAATTCAGTTCGATCGAGGCGGAGATATTGTCTGCGATCTTGTAGCGAAGATGATCGAAGGCGGTGAAGGTGTGCAGCGGCAACGCCAGATGGTCGAGATCCGACTGCGCCGTTTCCGCCGAACCGCCCCAGGAAAAAGGCCCCGAGACATTGCCGAAATTGAACGGCGTGGGCGTGGCCGACTGGCCCACGAACTGCGTACCGCGCAAGCCGCAAGCCTGCGACGGTGCCGCATTGGTGATGGACAACGGCAAAGCCGGATTGGCTGCGGCGCCGCAACCCGTGATCAGGCCGCCCTGGGTCACCTGCGACTGGCCGACATTGTTGACGGTGATGAGGCGCGGCTGGCCGTTGGCGCCGCCATTGTAAGCCGGATTGTTGACCAAGCGGGTATTCTTGAACCAGTCGCGCTGGTTGATGAAGAATGTGTCGGGGCTCGACAGATACGACACCGCCGCGATGTTGTGGCCGCGATTGCCGTCGAAATCGAAGCCATAGGCCAGCTCGCCCTTGAACTGGCGATGATCGTCGTGGGTGGAATCGCTGCCTTCGATGTTGGCGCTGAAGCCGTCGAAATTCTTATTCAAGACGACATTGACCACGCCGGCCACCGCGTCCGAACCCCAGGCAGCCGAGGCGCCGCCCGTCACCACGTCGATACGCTGCACCAAAACCGAGGGCATGGTGGAAAGATCGACACCACCGGAAACCGAGGACGCCACCACACGCTGGCCGTCGAACAGGACCAGGGTGCGCAGCACGCCCAATTGGCGCAGATTGACCACGTCGATGCCGGGCGTGGACGACACGATGAAGTTGGCGGACGAGGAATTGTTGGGGCCCGAGGAAGTGCCGAAGGCGGGCAATTGGCGAATGGCATCGGCGATGTCGGTCTGGGCATCGCGCTGAAGCATGGCCGCATCCACCACCGTCACCGGCGTGGGCGCCGTGTAGCCGGCCACGGAAATGCGCGAGCCCGAGACCACCACTGTTTCTACGGTGTTGACCGGGCCGGAATTATTGTCTTGTGCGAATGCGGTCGCAGAAGCGGCAATGGCAAGAATCGACGATGCCGCAAGCAGCCTGGTCTTCATGGATACGTTTCCCCGTCTTATGGACTGCTTTCACGCGCAGTCCTTCACCAGGGTTGACGTACGCCGTCACGCATTCCCCATCGGAAAGTTGCGCTTCCGATGTGCAGAATCGCAAAAATGTGACGCTGCTTATTTTCTGAACGGCATTTTGCTTATTTCATAAGCAAGCGCGCTTTACCTCGGGGAAGCAAGCCGAGGCGCCGCGCAATCATCCGTACACGGCCATTGAGACGCCCCCTCTGCCCTTCGCAGCTTTCTTTGGCGCTCCGGCTCGCGCTTACGCGCTGCAAGCGCGTTCATACGCTGACGCTATGAACCGGCCACCTCCCCCCGCCAGCGCGCTGCGCACGCGCGGGGGAGACGAGACACCCCCCTCTGCCCTTCGCAGCTTTCTTTCGCGCTCCGGCTCGCGCCTATGCGCTGCAAGCGCGTTCATACGCTGACGCTATGAACCGGCCCCCGCCAGCGCGCTGCGCACGCGCGGGGGAGAAAAGGGCACGGCCAAGACTCGTAATTGTCCGTATACGGTGCAATTGCCGGCGGGTCAGAGGGTGCGGTCGGCTGCCTTGATGGCCAGCCAATCGATCGCAGGCGGCGGCCACGCGCCCTTATCGCGCAGATGCTTTTCCAGACCGGGATCGGGATTCAGATCCTTCAAAATCTGGGACGTGCGCCATTCCATCTGCAGCGCGTTGAGGAGATGGAGCCAGGGCGGATTGTATTTGGAGGATCGGGGGATCATGCGGGCGGGAGGTTAGCCGCAGCGCAAGGCGGCTGGCAATTCCGCAACCTGACATAAATCGCGATCGAGCAAATTTTACGGAGTTATATCAAATACTTAGATGCCGTCACGGAAGCTGCCGGCGCTCAATAGTCTAAAATTTTACGCAGCTGGGCGTCCTTCTCCCGCGCCTGCCGGATCAGCGAGAACCGGCGGTGTTCCCAAGTCAAAATCAAGACGCCCACCACACCTGCAGCGGTGCCGATCCAGAACCGGAAATCCCCCAAAGCTGCCGAAAGCCAATGCATAAGCCCCTCCCATGCAGTTAAGAAAGATTAAGCAATTCTTACCGATGGGGAAATGAAACTTTGTCGGATTTTTCTGGGCAAGGCGTCATGATGGCTTCAAATATCAAGTAACCGTATGTTTTTGCTATATATTCATGGTTAATAGAATCTGTGGATGATTGGCCGGCCGTCACGGGAACGGCATGGCTTTGTGCCGTCCCACAGATGCCGAGACGCGCCGCCCGGAACGCTCTAGTCTTTTCACAGTCGCAAAACGGAGACGGGGATGCAGACCACACGCAGAGAGACCATTGGCATGATCGGCGGCGCGATTGCCGGCGCCACCGCCGCAATCAACGCCGCGAAAGCGGCACCCTCGTCCAATCCGTCTTCCTCCAAGATGAAATTCTGGGCCGCCGCCACCACGCCTTGCGACAAGAATCTGAAACTCGATCTGGGCGCGATGCGCGAACAGGTCGAATGGTACAAGAGCCACGGCGCCGACGGCCTCACCTTCTTCGGCTCGACCGGCCAGATGACCGCTTTCACCGTCGCCGAGCATAAAGCGGTGATGGAAACCGTGGCCAAGGCCAAGGGCAATCTCAGCGTGCTCGCCACCTGCTCGACCGCCAACGTTTCCGACACGGTCGAGCTGTGCAAACACGCCGCCGATCATGGCGCCGATGGCGTGATCGTGTCGCCGCAATTCTACGTCAAGGGCATCTCGAACGAAGGCATCGTGCGTTATTACACTGCGGTGTTCGACCAGCTGCCCAAGAGCGTGAACCTCTATCTCTATCATGTGCCGCGCTGGACCATGGTGCCGATCCCGGTGGAGGTGGTGAAGCAGCTTCGCCGCTACACCAATCTGGCGGGCCTCAAGGATTCCACCACCGACGCCAAGAACTATACCAACTTCGTCACCAGCTTCCCCGACCTCAGCATCATCACCGGCACCTATGAGAATCTGGAGATCGCGCTCACCCACGGCATGGGCGGTATTATTCAAGAGGCCGGCCCTTATTGCCGCGACCTGGCCGATCTCTTCGCGGTGGCGCATTCGGGCAAGGATATCCATCCCGCTTACGCCGCGCTGCAGGCCAAGATCGCCAAACTTTATGGCGCCCGCGATGGCATCGACCAGTACAGCATCATGCAGTACGCGATGACATACGAGATGGGGAAACCCGCAAGCTACCCGCGCCCGCCTTTTGTCGATCTGTCGCCTGCGCGCAAAGCGGAAATCGAAAAGACCCTCAAGGAGCAGCGCGTCCAACTCGGGAAGCTCTAGGGTAATGCCTCCCACCATTACCGCGTTCGCCGCTTCACCCGATCGCGGCCAGGGCATGGCGCGCGACATGCCGGTGCGCTGGGCGTTCGAAGAAGTAGGCCAGCCCTACGACGTGCGCCTGGTTTCGTTCAAAGAGATGAAGCAGCCGGCGCATCTGGCGCTTCATCCTTTCGGCCAGATCCCGACCTTTGAAGACGGCAGCCTCGCTCTGTTCGAGTCCGGCGCCATCGTATTCCACATCGCACAGCGCCATGCCGGCCTGTTGCCGGACGATGCGACGGCCCGGGCACGCGCCATCATGTGGATGTTCGCCGCGCTCAGCACCATGGAGCCGCCCATCACCGACCGCGAAGCCACCGGCTTTACCGAAGAGGGCAAGCCGGGCTTCGAAGACCGCATGGCGAGGCTGGCCGACCGCATCCGCACGCGGCTGCGTCAGCTGTCCGCCCAACTCGGCGAGCGCGAATGGTTGGATGGCGCCTTCAGCGCCGGCGACCTTTTGATGATCCAGGTGCTGCGCCGGCTGCATGGCGAAGGCTTGTTGGAGGAATTTCCCGACCTCGCCGCCTATGTCGGGCGCGGCGAAGCGCGCCCTGCCTACAAACGCGCCTTCGCGGCGCAATTGGCGGTTTTCAAAGCCGCATCGCGAGACTGACAGAGGGGAGCATCACGTCATGACATCCCGTTGGTGGGTAGCGGTGGCGTTCACGCTTTTGCCGATTCTGCCCGCGCACGCGGCCGAAGATCAAAAGCTGTTCGGCGCGGAAGCGACGATCCCCAGTACGCGTGTGCTGCGCTTCACCTCGGCGATCGATGGCGAACCTTTCACTCTTGAGGTCCGCAAGCCGTTCGGGCCGCCGCCCAAGGACGGTTACAGTGTTCTCTATGTGCTGGACGGCGAGCTGTATTTCTCCATCGCCCAGTTTCTTTCCTATGCGTTGCCCGGCACCTCGCCCGTCGTCGTCGGCATCGGGCACAACGCCTTGCGCAACAAGGACGTGATAATGCGTTATGCGAAGTCCCCCTTGAAGGACGCCTCGAAGTTGGGCGTGGATGAGGCCTTTGCCGCATTCTCGAATCTGAGAGTGAGGGACTTCACACTCCCCCCAGCCCCGGAACATCGCGCGCCGATATGGCTCGGCAGCGAGGGTGGCAATATCGATCAATTTCTCAAGGTCATCGAAACCGAAATCAAACCCAGGATCGCCGCACTGGTCCCGGTCAACGCGGCCGATCAGGCGCTCTATGGACATTCTCTCGGCGGCCTCGCCGTCATCCGGGCGCTTTTCACGGAGCCGAATGCCTTTCGCACGTTCATCGCGTCCAGCCCCAGTCTTTGGTGGGACGGCAATGCGGTCTTGAAAGGCGAGGCCGCTTTCGCGAACCAAGTCCGTTCCGGCCGCACCGCGCCTAAAATCTTGATAACGGCGGCGGCCGGCGAGCCGGACGAGCCACCGCCGGATCGCGACTATCTGAAGACGCTCACCCCGGACAAAGCCGCCGAGATCGCGCCCTATGCGAAGATGAGCCATAGCTGGGCAGGCATGAAGACCGGTTCACGCGCCCTCGCTGATCGGTTGGGGAAAATATCCGGCAAAACCGGTTACAAGGTAAGCTACGAATTGATACCAGATGTCGACCATGGCAGCGAACCGAGGGTGGCCCTTATCCACGCCATGGATTTCGCTTTCCCGCGCTGAACTTCAACGCCCGCGCGATCGACGCGCTGCTTTTCGACGGACGCGGAACTGCGGTCAGCCGCGCCCGCGCCCCAGCCGTTCCACCGCCAGCATCATCAGATTGACGGCAAGCAAAAAGCTCACCGCGATCGCCGGCCCGTACGTCCAGTGCCGGTCGAACGGCCACACCGGCAGAACCGCCAAAAGCGCCACCGCCAAAGTCAGGATCACGAAACGCTGCATTGTCCCCCCTTACCGGGCATACCAACGCCGGATTTGCGTGCCGGTTCCCTGCCAGCATCGGCATGACGTTCCAGCCGGTACCGCCGCGAACGCATCGCCCAAATACAGGCGAGCGTGGCCACGCATGCCGCGATCCAGACCGTGAAGATCAAAAAATCGTCCAGCGGCGCAAGCCATGCGGGCGCGTTTTCGCCGCCGAAAGCGAACTCGGCCGCGACAAAAGCGAAGAGGGCGAGCCAGAACGCCATCGAGGCGGCAGCCGCGACGCGTAGCGAAACCAAAGCGCGATTGTTGGCCCCCCAGGGCATGGCGCTCATCCGAGATACAACGCCATTATAACGCCGGATCAGGCTGCCGGATCGTGCCGGTTGGAAATAGCGCGAAAGTGTTGCGCCCATGCTGCCTTTGAGACTTGCTTTCAACCGGCTTGCTGGTCTTGCGCGGTTTCGCACAAAAGAGAAAGCCCCATCCCGAGGGCTGGGGCTTTTCGAAGGCGGTTCCGCTTCCGCCGCGTTCAACACGGGTTCGCGGCCCGTCGGCCTCAGCGCTGAAACGTTCCGACCTGGAAACGTTTCCCGGCTGGCCGATCATTCCGCCGCGGTGGCGCGTGGAGAAACCTCCGACACCAGTTCATCGAACAGGGCACGATAATGAAGCATCGCTTGCCGTAGATCTTCGGTGGTGGTGCGGCCCTCCCTGTGGCGAAGCGCGATGGTGTGCGCGGCATGGTAATGTTGCACTACGGCAGGATGCTCGACCGAAAGATCCGCGGCGCGCTGGTCGAAATCCTGAACCGGGTAGCCGCGCGTGGCCATCGCGTCGCCCAGCAAATCGTCCGCATGCGCCAGGGATTCCTTGGGATCGTCGACGAATTCCTCCTGCACTTTTTGCCAGCGCGAGACGAACTGCGTTTTCTGTTCAACGGACAGGGGGTGAATATGGAACTTGGTCACGCGCCGCTCGCGTTCGGCCAGTTCCCGTTCGGCCGCTATCGTACCCTTCTCATCGGCCAGCCGCGAATATTCCGGTCCGAAATGCTTGCGCAGATGGCGGCTGCGATTGTTGCGATAGATCCAGAAAGCCACGGCGCCGATCAGAATGCCGACAACCAAACATCCCAAAGCCAAAACCACAATGTTCGTACTGCTCATGGCGCTCTCCCGCATGATCCAGACAGATAGCGATGCTTGACCCTTCTGGTTCCTCGAAGCCGATCTGCGCGCCTAGCAACATATCGGCGTCAGACCGGAACGGCATGCAACCGCTTCCGTTCATTGCTGGAGACCAACAAGGAGCGCGAAATGCCCGATCTTTTTCCGGAAAACGAAATTCCATCCGAAAATCTGCCCGAAAATCCACCCGAAAATCCGCAAGCCCGGCGCGGCGATCGGATCGAGTCTGCGTCAAGCCAAAAACGCGACGCAGCGATCGCACTTCCGAACGAGAGTTCCCTGGAAGATCCCGGAAATCCCCTGTTCCCGTCGGAGCAATGCAAAACACTCGGCGATGAGTGGCAAAGCATCCAGGCCAGTTTTGTGGATGCCCCCCGCGTCTCCGTTCAAAAGGCGGACGCGCTGGTCAAAAAGACGGTCGGCATCCTGGAGACGTCTTTCGCGGAAATGCACAATTCCCTGGAACAGAATTGGGAGAAAGACAGGGACGTCTCGACCGAAGACCTGCGCCTGGCGCTGCGGAACTACAGATCCTTCTTTCAACGGCTATTGTCAGTCTGATCGCGCATCGCCAGATCCAGATCAGATCCAGAAGAGCCGGCGATGCTTCAGCCGTCTGCCCTCCTTCCGGGCAGCCTTGAGAAGATCACGGCTCTGGGCGCGCTCCTCGCCGGTAAGCTCGCCCATGGCAAAGGCCTTGCGGGCGGCGCGCCGCGTTCCCCGACGAGGGGCGGCGTAATCTTTCGCCAATTCGCCATGCACGCGGACATCGTTGAGCTTGCCCAGGGCAGATTGCAGATCCTTCAGCACGCTTGAGAATTTCCGGATCGCTTTCTTCTCGCCCCCGAACAGGCTTTCGAAATAACCCACCGCATAGCGCAGCTTCTTGATCGCAATGCGCAGCTTGTGCTGCTGGCGCGGGCGCAAATCCTCGAGCCTGTCGATCTGCTTCAGCACCTTTCGTGTGCGCCGGCCGAGTTCCCGCGCCGCCAGGTCCCGCAC
>Ga0105240_10006849_pt1 | contig 16662 bp, 16 predicted proteins | sample KBSC54metaG_FD_80426 | JGI IMG/M metagenome (GOLD analysis project Ga0105240, IMG submission 80426) | Corn rhizosphere microbial communities from Kellogg Biological Station, Michigan, USA - KBS C5-4 metaG | ecosystem: Host-associated > Plants > Roots > Rhizosphere > Soil | place: Michigan, USA...
ATGCTCCAGATGACGAGGGGGTGGGTTTTTGTAAAAAATTCCAGCGTTTTATTTGAGAATATCTGGGCCTGGCCTTTGTTATGAATTTTTTCAAATTTCATATAGCATGTTTTCTTTTTTCAAAATTAATAAAATTATAAAAATGTTATTTGTAATACATTAAAATGATAGTGTTTATGCAATTATTTTTCACAATTTTCACGTTAAAGATTTGAGTGTATAAATCATTTACCTTGCGGTCTTTAATAAATATTTACTGATGAAATTAGTTTCTTATTTAAAGGAAGATCATGCGCAATTAGCGTTTTTAGTTGACGGAATTTTATACGATGCTGACAGGTTGCATCCTGACCTGCCCGTTTCAATGACGATGTTTTTAAATTATTGGGATTACATTTTTCCGATTGCTCATTCTATTAACCGTTCTCTTGTTGAAGGAAACAAAAAATTCAGAGGTGTTGCCATTGAAGATATTGAAATTCTTGCACCGGTGCCAAACCCAACCAGTTGCCGCGATGCATATGCTTTCAGGCAACATGTTGCAGCAGCAAGGAAAAATAGGAGAATGGATATGATACCCGAATTTGATCAATTCCCGATATTTTATTTTACAAATCACAACAGCATACAAGGCCCGGGAGAAATTGTATGTATGCCTGATCATTTAAACAAACTTGATTTTGAATTGGAAGTTGCTATTGTAATTTGCAAACCCGGTAAAAACATTAAGGCCGAAGAAGCCGATGAATATATAGGAGGCTATATGATAATGAATGATGTAAGTGCAAGAGAATTGCAATTAGAAGAAATGAAATTAAATCTTGGCCCGGCAAAAGGAAAAGATTTTTCTACCGTAATAGGCCCAATGTTAGTTACGCCTGATGAGTTGGAAGAATATTTAATAGAGCCAAAAGAAAATCACACTGGTAATGCTTATAATCTCGCAATGAAATGTTGGGTAAATGAAGTACAGGTTAGTGAAGGGAACTTAAGCGATATGGAATGGACATTTGCCGAAATTATTGAACGTGCAAGCTATGGGGTACAATTGTATCCCGGTGATATAATTGGCAGCGGAACTGTTGGCACGGGTTGTTTTCTTGAATTAAATGGAACCGGGAAATTAAATGATCCTGAATACAAAGAGCAATGGTTGCAGGAGGGAGATAAAGTAGAGATGGAAATTGAAAACCTGGGAAGGTTAGTAAATACCATTGTAAAAGATGAAAGCGATTTTTCGATTCTTGCACTGAAAAAGAATCTTTAAATAACTATGTATAAAACAATTTTATTAAAAGATATTAAGACACCAGAAGTACAAAATTTTCTCAATCATGCTATTGCGCCCAGGCCCATTTGCTTCGCTTCTACTATTGATTCAAATGGGAATATAAACCTCAGCCCCTTTAGTTATTTTAATTTATTCAGCGTTAATCCGCCCGTAATTGTTTTCTCACCATCACGAAGAGTAAGAGACAATACAACCAAACACACACTCGAAAATTTACTGGAAGTTCCTGAGGTGGTTGTAAACATTGTAACATTTGATATGGTGCAGCAAGTTAGCCTGAGCAGTTGCGAATACCCGAAAGCAACAGATGAATTTGTGAAGGCAGGATTTACCAAAGAACCATCGCAATTAATAAAACCACCGCGGGTGAAGGAAAGCCCGGTTCAAATGGAATGCAAAGTGATCGAGATAAAACCGTTAGGTACAGAAGGTGGTGCAGGAAATTTAGTTATCGCTGAAGTACTCATGATTCACATCAATGAAAATATTCTTGATAATGATGGAAAAATTGATCAACCAAAACTACATCACCTTGCTCGCCTGGGGGGCAACTGGTATGCAAGAATAAACAGGGAAAATTTATTTGAAGTGACAAGGCCACATATATCATTAGGAGTTGGAATTGATAGTCTTCCGGAATCCATAAAGCACAGTACCATACTAACGGGAAATCATCTCGGGCAATTAGCCAACCTGAATGAACTGCCCGTTATTGATCCTTCCTTCGAAGATGAAAACCTGAAAAATATTTTTCAATATTATTCATTAGATCCCGTCGAGATGGAAAATGAATTGCATTTGTATGCAGCCAGTTTACTTAATGAAGGGAAGGTAAATGAAGCCTGGCAGGTACTATTGGCGTTAGCCTGAAAAAATAATATCTTTATACCCATGAGCGCAGTAAAACTTTTGCCATATTATACTTACGATGACTATTGCCATTGGGAAGGTAGATGGGAATTGATTGATGGAATTCCATTTGCAATGAGTCCGGCACCTACGCCAAGACATCAGTGGTTAGTTGCAAATATTATGTTTGAATTCAAAAGTGCCTTAAAAAAGTCAAACTGCAAGAATTGCAAAATGTATGATTTTATCGATTTAAAAATCGACGAGTCTACCATATTGCAACCTGATAGTTCGATCGTTTGTAAACCAATCACAAAAGAATTTCTTGATTTCCCTCCCACGCTTGTTGTGGAAATTTTATCGCCTTCTACTGCGTTAAAAGACCGGCATACGAAATTTTCTATTTATGAAAAATTTGGTATTAAATATTACATGATTGTTGATGAAGAAAAAAATGAAATTGAAATTTATTCGCTGGCCAATTCAAAATACTCGCTTCAACCAATTAATGCAGACTCGACTTTTATATTCGCATTGGATGATGATTGCCATATAGAATTATTGCTAAATAATATCTGGGAATAATTTCGTCCTGTTTCCCGAACATTTACAAAATATTAGTTGCTTTGCTGATCTCCATGCCAAAAGTTACCTTTGCAAAAAATTACACTTTGTTTGTCGGTTTTATGACAAACATTTTTATTTAAAATTATGAGTACGCAACATTTATCGGAGCAGGAAGTAATCAGGAGAGAAAAATTAAAAGAGCTCGCAAAACTTGGAATTGATGCTTACCCTGCCGAACTATATCCAGTGAATACAAATGCAGCGTTTATAAAATCAAATTATAAGGGGGAAGAGAATAAAGGTGACTTTGCGGATGTATGCATTGCTGGCAGAATAATGGGTATACGTGATATGGGCAAAGCATCGTTTGCAGTGCTGCAGGATTATAGCGGCAAAATTCAAATCTATGTTCGCAAAGATGATATCACTAACGGAGAAGATAAAACGCTTTATGATGTTGTTTGGAAGAAACTGCTCGACATTGGCGATATCATCGGTGTCAGGGGCTTTGTCTTCACTACTAAAACCGGCGAAACTTCTATTCACGTTACGTCACTAACACTGTTGTCTAAATCTCTGAGACCATTGCCCGTAGTTAAAGAAAAAGATGGGGAAACTTTTGATGAGGTTACTGACGCGGAATTCAGGTATCGTCAACGCTATGCAGATTTGATTGTGAATCCGCATGTGAAAGATACATTTGTGAAGCGGACCAAAATGATCAATGCCATCAGGCAATTTCTTAACGATCGTGGCGCTCTTGAAGTGGACACTCCCGTGCTTCAAAATATTCCGGGTGGCGCGGCGGCCAGGCCGTTCATTACGCATCACAATGCATTGGATGTACCTTTTTATTTACGAATTGCCAACGAGCTCTTTTTGAAAAGGCTGATCGTTGGTGGCTTTGAGTGGGTGTATGAATTCAGTCGTAATTTTCGAAACGAAGGGATGGATCGTACCCATAACCCCGAGTTTACCATACTTGAATTTTATACGGCCTTCAAAGATTATTTCTGGATGATGGAAACAACAGAGCAGTTGTTAGAGACTGCTGCGCGAGCCGTCAACGGCAGTGAGAAGGTCATGTCCGGCGAAATTGAAATTAATTTTAAAGCTCCATACAAAAGAATAACAATGTATGATGCTATTAAAGAATATACAGGAATAGACATGAGCGATAAAGATGAAAACGGTTTAAGACAGGTTTGCCAACAGTTAGGCATACACGCAGATAAAACAATGGGACGAGGGAAGCTGATTGACGAAATTTTTTCTGAAAAATGTGAGCCGTATTTTATCCAGCCTACCTTCATTATTGACTACCCGGTAGAGATGAGTCCGCTTACTAAAAAGCACAGGAGTAAACCCGGATTGGTAGAACGTTTTGAACTAATCATCAACGGAAAAGAAATAGCCAATGCCTATAGCGAGCTTAATGACCCGCTGGAGCAAAGGGTGCGTTTTGAAGAACAGGCAAAGCTTATGGAACGCGGAGACGAAGAGGCCATGTTTATCGACTATGATTTTTTAAGGGCACTCGAATACGGTATGCCACCTACCTCGGGTATCGGAATTGGGATCGACCGTTTATGTATGTTGTTAACCAACCAATCATCCATTCAAGATGTATTATTATTTCCTCAAATGAGGCCCGAGAAAGGGTTTGAAACAGGATATGACCGGGAAGTAGATAATTAAACGACGTTCTCTTTTTCTTCAAACTGCATTTTATGCAATTTGTAATAATGTCCTTTTAATCCTAAAAGTTCCAGGTGAGTTCCCATCTCTTTGATTTCTCCTTTATCAAGAACCATTATTTTACTTGCCTTACGAATAGTTGATAAACGATGGGCAATTACAATGGAAGTACGGCCATTAATTAAGGTGTCAATTGCATGTTGTATCAATAACTCGCTTTCGCTATCTATTGAAGAAGTGGCCTCATCCAAAATTAAAATGGACGGATCAAATAGTAATGCCCTGATAAAGGATAATAATTGTCTTTGTCCCAGCGAAAGCGTTGCGCCTCTTTCCATCACATTATAATCGTATCCGCCAGGCAGTTGCATAATAAATTCATGAACGCCTATCATTTTAGCGGCTTCTTCTACTTGTTGTTTTGTTATAGCATGGTTGCGAAGCGTTACATTATCATATACTGAACCGCCGAATAAAAAAACGTCTTGCAGCACAACGGCAACCCTGCTTCTTAAAAATTCAATATCATAGTTTTCGATATTTCGATCGTCAATTCTTATAGTTCCTTTGTTTATATGATACAGGCGGTTAATAAGGCTGATAATAGAGGTTTTACCGCTGCCGGTGTGTCCTACAATCGCAAGCGTTTCTCCCGGCTTAATCAGGAAGGAAATATTCTTTAGAACATATTCCTCATCAATATATGCAAACCAAACTTTTTCAAATTCTACTTTACCGCACAATTTCATTTGCTGAATGCCGTCATATGTTTCGGGCGTTACATCAGTATTGTCTAAAACTTTAAAAACCCGCTCGCTGGCAACCATGCCCATTTGGAGTACATTAAATTTATCGGCTATAACTCTTAGCGGACGGAAGAGAAGGTTGAGATACATAATGAAGGCAATTATTACCCCTGCATTAAAACCATTATTGGCACCCCACCAAACCAGCAATCCGGTTGAAAAAGCTAAAACAATTTCTACTACCGGGAAAAAAACGGAATAGGCAAGTATAGCCCTGATATTGGCATTGCGATGTTGTTTATTGATTTCTTTAAACTTTTTAAATTCTTTGTCTTCCACAGCAAAAGCCTGCACCACGCTCATCCCCGTAATATGTTCCTGTACAAATGCATTTAACGCAGCAACCGCATTTCTCACTTTAATAAATGACTTATTTACACTTTCCTTAAAAAAATAAGTCGCAACTATTAATATCGGAAATGGGGCCAGGCATATTAATGTTAAACGCCAGTCGACAAAAAACATAAACAGCAAAATCGAAATAATGGAAAGCAAATCTGAGATAATTGGAATAAGCCCGTCAGAAAAGATATCATTTATTGATTCAATGTCATTAATGGTTCTGGTAGTTAAAGTACCAATAGGAGTTTTGTCAAATTGGGAAAGATTAAAACTGAGCACCTTTTTATAAACTTTTACTCTCAGGTCTTTGACGACCGTTTGCCCAAGCCATGAAGTTAAAAAAGCAAAATAAAAACGCATGCTGGTCTCAATTAATAAAATCCCTATTTGGATAACCGTTATAAGAATGAGCCAATAAGTATTTCGGTCTTTGATAAAAACATTAACCGTATATTGAATAAGAAAAGGCCGAAGTGGTGACACCACAGCCAACAGTATCGAAAGCACAATCGATATATATAATTTCTTTTTATAAGGTTTGGTGAAAGCAAAAACTCTTCTGAGAACACTTAAATCCAGTAGCTTTTTGCGCTTTTTCTCTTCAGGCATTTAACAAATTTAGATGAAAATGGTTTTATCCCAACGCATCTCTCCTGGAGATTTAAATGAATATTTAAACAGGAACAAGTGATTAAGCCATGCAGCATAACTTAGAAAGAATGGCGCATATACTTTTTAGAAATATTAAGGCGTATTGAGCAACTCTCCAGGCAACGCGGGTGCCTATTGCACTACCTCACCACTACGGCTATACGCTTTAATAAACAAAGCGCCGAGGTTTTTTTGAGGCGGAATATAGTCTTCAAAGGTTTCCCGCAATTCTTTCGGGGCTTTATTGAAATAGTTAGTCAGCCCTGCCCACATTTGGCGCCAATCAATATTGTCACCATTACGAAGTGTATTGTCAAGCGCATCGATAATAGGCTTGTTAACGTCTTTGGCGCCTGTTTGTTTGGTGGAAATAATGTGTGCCTCCGGCGCATTTTTCAATATGGCTTTAAGATTTTGATACCCGCCACATGAACCGAGCATAATAATTTTTGCATTCTCCGAGAGTTGCTGAATGGTATAAGGAAGGTGATAACTGTGCCCCCTGTGAATAACAATAGACGGATTTAATCCAAGTCGATCCATGTATTCGATTAAATCTTTTTGTGCATCGGCATCTTTATCAGTTGCATTATCTAATGGCAAATTGGCAAATATCCAAATCGGCTTTCCTTTTATAGATTTTATTTCTATCCACTCTTTCCTATGGGTGATTTGCCAATCGTTAGATGGAAATGAAGTAAGGTAGCTGTTGAAAGATTCTTTACCATCTTTATCACCATAGAAAAATACCTGTTCAATTATTCGGCCTGAGTCATCCGCAAGATATTTATAGTTTACAGTAAAAACAGGCGGTATGCCGATTTCTTTTGAAAGGTCAATACCATTTTTTTCATCGGATGAAAGAAAAATAATTTTCAAAAGATTGTAAATCTTTTTACCATGTTCATTATCGTCTTTTATACATCTTTGTTCGTTGGCTTCTACATTTCGAAGCATTGATTGCTGTAGTATCGGGTTGGTAATACTGCCATAAGAGTCTGCTACATCCACTGCATCTTCCAATGTTCCTGTTCTTTCAAGGTTCGAGACAAAAGCCTGCATTAAAGTCTCCGATTCGCGTGCAGGCATGCTTTTTAAAAATTCATCTAGCTTGTTGTAACCAGCTGCAGTTTTAATAAATTTCTTAAAATGGTCAAAGTTTAACGTCATTAGCAAAGAATCGCCATGTGGCACAGGTCCCATTTTTTGCATCATCCTGTCGAAAGCATATTTATAGCTCGAAGTATAAATATCGTTTTCCCCCAATACCATCATATAATACAAATCCTCTGCGCTTAACGGTTCAATAGCATGGAAGCGAATATTAGGATTGGGGTTTTCATGAAGGTTATTGATCGGGTTTATAAAATGCTGAACAGCCTTTCTTTGCAACATGTCCAACAATCCATCCGAGCCGAGCATGGCAACGGGTGTATCTCCGGAGACCAACCTGGGATAGTAACTTTCTTCAGTTTTAACCATCAATTTATAATAGCCTACGCTATCATAATTCTTATCTGAAGTGCCTGCATATTTTGCAATATTTTCCATTGTTTGCCGACCATTAATAAGATCATCCAAAAAAGGGAAATAGAAAAGCGCCCGCTGCTGAAGTTTGCTTAGTGCTACGATTGTTTTTACCCTTACATCAGTATTTCTTCTTATTAATTTTCCTTGTGGACTGCCAACTGCTTGTGCATAAGAATACAATTGGCTGGGACTATAATTAAAAGCCTCTATCACCAGCGAATCTGCAAATGGCTCATGTACATATGGTCCGATATTAGCTAATATTTTATCAGGATTGTGTTGGCAAAATTTTAGAAACAAAATTTCCTGGCTTTCTTTATAGCCGGCATTTTCATTGAAAATATCTGCATTGATCAATCCTACTTCATAAGGAACCTTTTTTATTAGCGGTAACATGTTCTCGCCCTTAAGATTGGCAAACATGATTTCAGTAAAATTATCTACCAGCAAAGGTGCTAATGAAGGATCAAGTTTGTGAAACCGCCATGCGTTAGTAAATTCCCTTACCAAAGATTCTACGAAACGCAGGTATCGTATCTTATCGTTATTAGTAGCGAGTTCGGTATTTATCTCAATATCGTTCCTCAGTACATTTACTTTTCTAAAAATAGCATCGGTAACCTGCAGGTTTATTTCGGGGTTTGAGGAAACTTTTATTAATCCATCAAGATGGCCGTCTGCCATGTCGGCTCTTTTCTGCTCGGCTATAATTTTATCGTGAAATACCCGCCTGTTTAGGGGAATGGTTGTTGTATCACCATTTGCGAGGGTAAAAAGTGGAATAAAAAAAAATGAAACGAAAATGTAAAAAATAAACCTCATAATTTCTTGTGCTAAAGAAGCAAAAATACAACCAATGGTTACAAATTTATTGCATTGACTGATTTATAAGAGTTTAGATACACGCAAAAGGCTGCACAGCATTACGGATTAACCTTTTTTTAGGAAGTTGGCCGACATGCGAAACAACATTCAAGAAAAATTTCAATATTAAAAAATTGTAAACAAGTTCGTCCGGATAATATTTTGATATAGGTTTGCGCATCATGGCACAAGAAAATAAGCCGAGAACAATATTAATTGCGGATGACGAACCGGATATCCTGGAGATTGTAAGTTTCAATCTGCAGGCAGAAGGTTATGAAGTTATTACTGCAAAAAACGGTAATGAAGCTATTGAGATGGCTAAAATTCATAATCCCGATTTGATCATTCTCGACGTTATGATGCCCGGAAAAACAGGCTTTGAAGTCTGTAAAATTCTACGAACGCTCCCTGCTTTTGAGAATACCATAATTATGTTTTTAACTGCGTTGAATGATGACAATACTGAAATAAAAGGTCTTGAAACGGGAGGAGATGACTACATTACCAAGCCAATAAGTCCCAAAGTTTTGGTGACACGGGTAAACACGCTTTTTCGGCGAATTATTAAAGAAACCGGGAGTGTTTTACAAATAGGCGACTTAATAATTGATCGTGAAAAATATGTTGTTACATCGAATAACGAAGAAATTGTTTTGGCCAGAAAAGAATTTGAATTGCTTGCATTGCTCACGTCAAAACCATCAAAGGTATTCTTACGGAATGAAATTCTGCATAAAGTATGGGGTACTGATGTGATAGTTGGAGACAGAACGATAGATGTTCACATAAGAAAAATAAGGCAGAAACTGGGCGGAGATTGTATTACAACCGTTAAAGGTGTGGGTTACAAATTTCAGATGCAGTAATTTTCTTTTTTATACTAAAGCTTTCAACGCTCCGTTTTAATATACGCCTTTCAAGCCTTGTTCATTACATAATTTTCACATTTGGTTTATGGTTTAAAGGGTAAATTTGATCCAAATTTTAATTTATTTCTATGAAAAAAATTCTTACCTCAGCCTTGTTTTTCTTCGCGTCTATTATGTTGTTTGCACAAAAAGATTCCTCGTCCAATTTAAATGGGATGTTTAAAAAAGCGAGTTCCCTTTTTGGAAAAAAATCTGGTTCTAACAAGTCTTCTTCAAGTTTATCAAGTAGTGAAATCGTTTCCGGATTAAAGGAAGCATTGTCTCTCGGCGCTCAAAAAAGTGGCGATAAATTATCTGCTACGGATGGTTTCTTTAAAGATGCTGCTGTAAAAATATTATTGCCGCAGCAGGTACGTGATGTTGAAAATAAAATGCGCATGTTAGGTTTTGGTAAGTTGGTAGACAATGCTGAACTAAGTATGAACCGTGCGGCTGAAAGTGCTTCTAAATCCGCAGCGCCTATTTTTCTAAATGCTATTAAAAAGATGACCGTAACAGACGCATTGAATATTCTAAGAGGAAGTGATACTGCTGCTACCGGGTACCTGCGTAAGACAACTTCTCCTGAATTGATTTCTGCATTCAAGCCGGTGATTGATACTTCTCTCGACAAAACGGATGCAAAAAAATATTGGAAACAGGTTTTCACCACATATAACAAATTTTCCAGCAAGCCGGTAGACACCGATATTGTAGGTTATGTTACGGGCAAAGCGCTCGATGGACTTTTTTATTATGTTGCCCAGGAAGAAGTAAGTATAAGGAAAGATCCCGCAGCACGTGTAACAGATGTTTTGAAAAATGTTTTTGGTGGTAAATAAAAATTTACAGTTATACAAACAGGCATATTCTTGTTATAGGATAAGTTTTTGTAAACAACTATTTTTACAAAAAAGCAAATGCGCATTTTTTTAGTTGCAATTATTCTTAGTTTCAATTGCTTGTTTTGTTTCTCTCAAAATATTGCAGGTGACTGGAGAGCATACGTTGACGTTAACAGCAATAAAATTCCGCTAATATTTCATTTCTATAAAGATACCCTCGGCAACATTAATGGCAAATGGGACAGTCCCGCTCAAAACGCTTATAATCTTCCCTGCAGTGGCATTGCCATTAACGGTGATAGTATAAGAATTGGATTAAAAATTATTTCAGGATATTATAATGGAAAGTTTATGACTGCTGATTCCATCGCCGGAATTTGGCACCAGGGCAATGGGGCAGGTGCGTTATCCTTTTTAAGATTTGTTGATAGTGTTCGGACTGACAAAAGCATTTCTTATCCAAACGAAAAAGAAATTTCTATTGCATCTGCAGGCGGCGTTGAACTTTTTGGCACATTGCTTTCAAGAAATAACAAAGAAAAACTCGCAATAATAATTGCAGGTTCCGGGCCTACTGACAGGAATGGTAATAACCCTATGGGAGTTAAAGCAGCTTCTTATAAAATGCTGGCGCACGCTTTGGATTCTCAAAATATTGCAAGTTTCAGATTTGATAAACGAGGGGTTGGAAAAAGTATTCCCGGTGATTTTAGTGAAAGCAAAATAGTTTTTGATGATTATATAGCAGACGCTGAAAAAATATTTGATTACCTCCACGACACGCTTGGTTTTAAATACATCTATTTTATAGGTCATAGCGAAGGTTCGTTAATTGCAATGATAGCTTCACAAAAAAAGAGAGTAAAAGGTTTCATTTCCATCGCCGGGGCAGGAAGGCCCATTGATAAAGTATTAGAAGAGCAGGTAAAATCCCAGCCTATGCCAGATTCTTTAAAAACCGCTATTACACTTATTTTTAATGAATTAAAGAATGGAAGAGAAGTGAATAATGTTCCCGTTTCATTAAATTCTATTTTCAGAAAATCTATTCAGCCATACATGATATCGTGGCTGAAATATTCTCCTGCGCTCGAAATAAAAAAATTGAATTGCCCTGTTTTAATATTGCAGGGCACTTGTGATAAACAGATAAAAATTGCTGATGCTGAGGATTTGCATAATGCTGATAAAAAAAGCTCGCTGGATATTATTCCTCTAATGACGCATGTTTTAAAGGATACTGATGCAGGATGTAAAGATGAAAATAATAAAACTTACATGGATCCTTCATTGCCTGTAAATAAGAAACTGGTAAAAGACATTATGAGCTTTATAAAAGAATAATCTTTTCCTTCGTACATCAAACATCGTACATTACCCTTAACTTTTACTCGCAGTCTCCGCAAACCCCTGTTACAACCATTTCTGAATGCTCCGGCTTGAAACCTTTTGGCAGTTTGACTACCGGAACATCCACTCCATCAAGGCAAATGGTTTTATTACATTCATCACATATAAAATGAACATGGTTATCGTGGTGATGCCCTGGTGCACAATCATTTTTGCACAACGCATATTTTATAGAATTATCCGTGGTTGGAATAAGATGAATAATACCTTTTTCTACAAAAGTTTGTAAGGTGCGATAAACGGTAACCCGGTCAAAAGACTCGCCGGTATTTTTTTCAATATCAGCATGCGAAAGTGCACCATCCTTTTTAAGAAAAAGTTCGAGAATATTTAGGCGGCTATCGGTTATGCTTAAACGATTTTGTTTTAATATGTCTGTTGTTTTGCCTGGCATAAAAAATTAACCGGGATTATTGCTAAATGTTGAATGATTAAAAATATTTCCATTATAAGGCTCCTTCAACAGTTTTTGAATGTCATCCTGCAATCGTTGCAATTCATCATCTTTTAATCCATCGTAAATACCTCTTACCCTTCTCTCTTTGTCGACTAATGCAAAAAATTGCGTGTGAATAAACTGATCGTTTATATTTAACGAGTCGTTTTTAGCATTGTCGAGAAGGTAACTTTGCTGCGCCATTCTATATAAAGAATCTTTTGTGCCTGTAACAAAATACCATTTAGCCGCAAAATGCGGATTTTTACCAATCATTTTTTCTTCATACGCTTTCAATAAAGGAACCGAATCAGTTTCAGGCATAGAAGAATGAGAAATTACTGCAAAATCACTATCATTTCTGAAGGTTTCAAAAATGGTAGCAAGGTTGGCATTCATCTTGGGGCAGATACCTTTGCAGGTGGTAAAAAAATAATCAGCTACATACACTTTGCCATCCACGTTGTGTTCAGTAACTGCATTTCCATCCTGGCCGGTAAACGAAAAATCCTGCACATAATTCATTACCGGCAATTTTACTTTGTAGTAATCTGTTCCCGAAAAAAGAAATAAGAAAAAAGCAGTTATGAGTACAATGAAGAAGCCTGTATAAAAGAATATTTTCTTTTTCATAAGTTAAAAGGTAGCATTTTTTGCAGCATACTATGTTTAGTAAAATGTAAAATTATTATGGTGCAGAAAAAAGGAAATTTAATTTATGCATCGTCGTTGCAAATATACTATTTTTGCAGCCATGTTTCATTTTATAAAAAGAATTAACTGGGATTTGATGGGTATGATAACTTCTGTAGCCTGTGCCATTCATTGCGCCATTCTTCCTTTAATTCTAACATCACTTCCTTTGTTTGGCATAAATATTATACACAATCTTTTTTTTGAATGGACGATGATCAGCATCGCTTTTATTGTTGGATGCTACGCTTTGTCGCACGGGTACAAGAGCCATCACAGGAACATGAAACCATTGTTAATATTTACCGCGGGTTTTATCTTTTTAATTTTGAAACAAATTTTCTTCAAATACGAATTTGTTTTTTTAGCCCCTGCTGTTTGCTTCATATTATATGCTCATTTTTTAAATTTTCGTTTCATAGCTCAGTTCAAAACTGCTGACAGGCACATTCATTAACCGGATTATTATTTATCTTGTTAATAAAAGAATGAAAAAATTATTCATCGGTTTATTTATTATTTTTTCCTCAGTTATTTCCCATGCTCAAAATATGGATGAATTGGCTATTCGAAAGGTTTTAGATAAGCAGGTAACCGCCTGGAATGGCGCAGTATTGATGAATTCATGAAAACTTACTGGCAGAATGATTCGCTAATGTTTATTGGAAAATCTGGCGTTACTTATGGATGGCAATCAATATTTGAAAATTATAAAAAGCATTATCCGGACACTGCGGCAATGGGAAAGCTAACATTTAATCTATTAGAATTTAAACATCTTTCTCCCGTATTTTATTTTGTTGCAGGCAAATGGCATTTGCAACGATCTATAGGAAATATAGAAGGATATTTTACTTTATTATTTAAAAAAATTAATGGGAAATGGTTGATTGTTGTTGATCATAGCAGTTAACTTTTGTTTTATTGTAACATGGGGAAACAAAGATTTACTGAATAAGAAAATTTTTAAAATCTGTACTATCACCGGAAAAAACATTAAAATCAACAGGTGCCCTAATGCCGTTAACTCTTCCACTTTCGCTGTGTTGCCAAAACATCCATTTGTGATCAATCCTGGGTTTTACAGGTTGTAAATAATGGGCGATCCAAACAGGGTAGTTATCAAAATCATTTTGAAGATAACGGTTGTAAAAATCAATATTGGTATAGATTATGGGCTGAACACCATAATATTTTTGCACTACTGCAATCCAATCAGCTACTTCTTTTTTTATTTCATTTGCTGAAACGCCAAATGATTTTTCGATATCTATCACCGGTGGAAGATCCCCTTTTTTTAAATCCACTATTTCTATAAAATTAGCAGCCTGTCTTCTTCCATTTTTGCCTGCAATAAAAAAATGATATGCCCCTTTGCAAATGTTTTGTTCTTCAGCTTTAAGCCAATTGCGCCTGAATTGATTGTCAACGTTGCCCACGCCTTCTGTCGCTTTTATAAAAGCAAAACCGATTTTAATTCCGCCGGCATTCATTTCACTAACTTCTTTCCAGTTAATGACATTTTGATATTTACTCACGTCAATGCCATGAATTTTATATCCTCCGGGAATAGAAATCTGAAAGTCGGGGTAAAAGACATCTGATGACTGCATAAAATAATTAACAACATAATATGCCCCAACAACAGCAAATGCCAGCCAAAAAATTATTTTTAAAAAATATTTATAAGAAGATCGTTTCTTTTTTCTTGCCACAGGGTTATCTTAATAATTCAGTGCAATAATATGCTTCTGAAATTATTGTTTCAAAATCTTTTTTACATATCTGAAACCGTCGTCTGTTTGTAGTTTAATTATGTAAATTCCTTTAGAGAATGATTGCGTATTTATCGGTGTATAAAGTGATCCATTCAACAAAATATTTTCGTTGAATACAAGGCTTCCTTTCGCATCATAAATTTGCACATAAGCTTTTTGGGCGGCAAAATTATGGAGGTACAAATTAAAATTATTTAGAAAAGGATTGGGAAATACCTGTACAATATTTTTTCCTGTTATATCATCATTTATTTTTTCAGAAATATTGTTATTCGTTATCAGCCAATACTCAGGATCTATGATGACTGTATCAGCAATGAAGCCGATGTTACTAAAAAATACCTGTTTGTTAAAGGTGTTATTAACAACAATAGTTTTCTGTTGAGTAGCATTCTTGAATTCTAAGGCAACTGGCAGCGGAAAAAAAGTAACCGAAGGATGCGATGTTGTTTGACTCATATTTATTTTTACATAATCATTGCCAATCTGCGTCCATTGTACTTTGTAAGACGGATAACCCTGTCCATAAAACCAGTCATCAAAAAACTCTTTTAAATCAACTCCGCTTGCAGCTTCCATATTTCTTATAAAATCATCGGTTTTTGCAAAGCCAAATGCAATAGTGGAATCATTAAAATACCTGCGCATTCCTTTAATAAAAATGCTATCACCCAACTCCCAGCGCAACATATACAAAAGATGAGAGCCCTTGGTATAAGTGAGCCTTCCATCAAAAATGCGATTTACATTGGATGTATCATCAACCCAAACGGAACCCCCGGGAAGTGAAGTGATATTTTCAATTTCGCTTTTCCGCGTGTCTAATACGGCCTGCGGGAATCTTACTTCAAAATCCATAATAGCAAGGTGGGTTGCAAAACCTTCATTTAACCAAATATCCCTCCAACTGCCACAGGTTATCTTATCTCCAAACCATTGATGTGCCAGTTCGTGAGCCATCAGGTTCTCGTTGGGCGTTACAATAAATGTTGATGTTTGATGTTCCTGGCCGCCACCCCAACCAAACTGCACATGTCCGTATTTTTCTTTTATGAAAGGATAGTTGCCAAAAACATCACTATAGTATTTTAGCGTTCCTAATACAGTAGGCGTATTCGCCTGGAATAAAGAAAGGCTTTCAGGGTAACAAAAAGTTTGCATAGGTAGACTAATATCTCCTAATTGTACACTGTCTTTAAACTCTGCGTAATTAGTTACAGCCATGCAGATTAAGTAAGTAGCTATTGGATAGCGATGTTTCCAATGTGTAATTTTATTGGGGCCATTGATAGTTTCACTTTGTCTTAGCCCATTAGATGCGGCAGTGTATTGAGAAGGATTTGTAATAATTATATCAATTGAGTCAGCTTTATCGTCAAGTCCATTCCTGCAGGGCCACCAGTCTCTGCTGCCATAGGGTTCACTTAAGGTCCATAAAATCGGTGTTCCTGAATGTTGTGAGGTAACAAATGAGCCAAAGCCATCATTGGGTGGCATGCCTTGGTAATAAATACTGAGAGAGTCCATCTCACCAATAACTTTTGTTGATCCTAAATCTATGGTCAGGGTATTGTTCGAATGAATAAAAGATAGCTTGCCATTGATATCTTGAATGCTATCGACATTTAGGCTATCTGTTAAATCAAAGGAAATATTATCGGTGCCGGCGGTAATTTTAAAATAAGATGTAACCTTTCCTCTTATATATCGCACGGCAGGATCTACATTCCACTCACACCTATAATAGGTTACTTTAAAGTTTAAAGAGGCTTTGGAGGCATTTTCAGTATTTTCAATACTTGCGAAAGCTTCTTTCTCAATGGCGATAATTTTATTTTGTGATTTTGAATAATCTTGAGACGATTGACCGTAAGCAATTGATATAAAAGTAATTATAAATAAAAAAATTATTTTCATTTTGATTTCTTTAACGATTTTTTATCCTCAAACCTTGCATCTCTAACTTTTCGGTATTACTTTTGCATAACCTG
>Ga0105240_10006853_pt1 | contig 16657 bp, 14 predicted proteins | sample KBSC54metaG_FD_80426 | JGI IMG/M metagenome (GOLD analysis project Ga0105240, IMG submission 80426) | Corn rhizosphere microbial communities from Kellogg Biological Station, Michigan, USA - KBS C5-4 metaG | ecosystem: Host-associated > Plants > Roots > Rhizosphere > Soil | place: Michigan, USA...
GGATCTTCTGGCGCGGGCAGGCGCAAAATATGTCCGGCATAGAACTTGTAAGGACAGGTCGCCAGGTCCTCTAGTCCGGAAGGTGAGAAGCCTTTGGCCACCAGTCGGCTTAGGCGATCTGAATTTCGAATAAGACCGTCCAGAGCCAAAATACCTGGGCGGAAACTTTCCACGGCCCGATGGGCCTGCAGCAGCCGATTAAACCGCGCACTATCCCATCCTAGCGCTGCATATAACGGATCCGGAATGGCTCCGGCTCGATTAATCACGTAGGACAATTCTTTAGGCGTAAGGGACACTGCTGCCCGCTCTTTGAGTTTATCGGGTAAGGAACGCGGTAATCGCGCGGGTTTGGCCTTGTGAACGCGAAGAAGCTCTTGAATATAAATCGAAGGAATGACAGCCTTCCCTTCTTCATCGGAGCGTTGCCAGACGAGATATAGGTAAGACTCAGCCGTCTGACGCATGAGTTCGAAAAGAAAACGCTCTTCTTGATAGCCATCGAGTTTGCGTCCTAAGCGAGCGCCTAAAGCTTGTGCCAAGGTCGAACGCGCCGCGTCCGATAGAAAAGGATCTTCGCGAATCAGTCGAGGAAATGTTTTTTCGTTCAACCCTAAAAGAAAGACCGCTTTAAAGCGTAACCCGCGCGCTTGTTGCGCCTCCAAGACTTGCACGCCCGCCAAAGGCGTCTTCGGGCCCGGCATTTCCAATGCGTCTAATTTATCTTCCCAGGTTTCAATAAACCGTTGACGGGATACCGGCTTGCCAAGCACATCGAGAATTTTCAGCTGTTCCAAAGAATCCAAAACGGTATCGCGTAAAAAAATGCTGTCATCCCGGCAATCCGTTAGCCCGGATCCTTGTGGATTGTCAGACGTGGCCCCCGGCTTACAGCCTGCCGGGGTGACGTCATGTATAAATTGTTTTGCCCAAGAGGCATGATCGAGCCAAGTCGCACGGATATCCTCGATATGTTCTCTGAGTTGCGCACGCAGTGTTTTAATCCATGGATGCGACCCGGCCGGTTCATTCTTCGAGGTCACATAAGGGATTTGATGACTGGAAAAAATATCTCGCAAGGCTGAGAAATACGGCGTGAGCGTGCGACTAATGACCGCGATCTCTGACGGATGCAGGCCATCATCCATCAAACGCTGAATCTCTTTAGCCGCGAACCACACTTCATCGCGCGCGCCGGAGCAGTTGGTGTAGGTGGTAGAGGGGTGAGGGTGAAGAGTGGAGAGTACGAGGTTCCTCTCTACTTTCGCAACTAATCCCGAGTCATTCAACAGCTTCTCCGCAAAAACGTAAGCGGGATTATTCTTTTCATAGGGAAAATACATTTTGGCGTCAGGATGATTGGCTAGAGATAAAGTCAGATCTAATTGAACACCGGTCATGTCGTAAAAGCCGTAGACGAAGATGGCTTTTTGTTTTTTAAGAAATGAACTTTTGGGCGCATGTTCGGCGGCGCGACGGAGGAGATCAGATGGCGTTCGAAGGTTAAGTTTCTGCAGAATTCCGTACACATGCGCATACAGCTCTAACGTGGGAGCGGCGGAGGCGGCTTCCGGCCCTAAATGGCCCTCGAGCGCGGCTTTCAATGCATCGGTGACACGCACCCCCGCATCGCGTAAATCTTTTAGCGTTCCCGCTAAGGCCCCCGGAAGCCCGCGCGTTATAGTTTTCCCCGCCCCAAGAAAGTCTTCGCGCAACTGAAATGGAGTCTGGGTGGTTCCTTCCAAAAGTTCGCGAATAATTTCACGATAAAGCGCCGACTCTCCCACAATGCGATCCTCATGCAAAGGGCCATCCATTACGATCTGTTCCGCTAAACCAAAGAAGGTTAAAAAATGAATATCGAGAAGACCTGGTTGTTTCAGCACTAGTTGTCGCTGAAGATGGGTGCGAAGCCGGCCTGTAGGAATAACAACCAATACACTCGAAAATGAATCGGATTGGCATAAGGCCATCACATCCGCTATAAATCGATCTTCAAGTACTCTAAATGGGGCTGTGGTGAGACGAAACATAACCTATTTTAACTTTACGCAGCCAGGGGCAGAGACACTTAAGGCTGTAGGCGCTTAGTGTTAACTTTACTTTCCAAAGAGTGTCTCAATAGAAGAAAATAAAACAGCGTGATGCGCAAGGAAGCGCTTGGCCGTGTCGCGTCAGCCTTACGCCATCCTCTATTCATTGCAGGCTTCCACAAGAGTATTTGTTGTCATGCTCACGGGCTTAATGCTTCTGCCCGCATTGATTACCAATGCTGGACTTCGTGAATCGTTTGAACGCGGATTTGATTTAGCGCTCATTGGCTGTGCGGCATGGATTGTTCTTGTCCTTGTAGGAGGATTAGAAAATTCACTAGCGCTACGTATGCTGCCTACGTTGTAATTCGCTTATGGGATTTAAGACGCATGATTCTTCCCCTCTCTCAGGGCGAGCTGCGTCTCCGACGAGCGAGCTGGGCCCAGAAAGGATCCCATTCTTCCATATGCAGAAGTTTGGCGCTGGCGAGGTAGACCATGGCTCCGCCGGTGATGGCGATGGTCACTAGAAGAATAAGCGGCACGCGACCCATGGCGGACAAACAAAGATGGCAAAAAACGCCCATCGCCGCGCTGGCAATTAAGGCTTTGAAGGTAGTCATGAAGATTTTAAATCCGCCCAGTCCGCCCAGTTGACGACGTAGCAAGAGATAAAGCGCTGTGGCGTTTACCCAGGAGGCGGTGGCTGTGGATAGCGCTAAGCCGCCGACGCCCATGGGTTTCATTAATAGGAGGTTTAACACGATATTAATCGCGACGCAGCAGCCGGCCACGATAACGGGAATGCGCGTGTTCTGGAACGCGTAAAAAGCGCTCGCTAGAATTTTCACGGAGGCATAGGCAAAAAGACCGAGTGAAAAATAAAGCAGCGCTTGGTTTGTTAACGTTGTGGCTTGGCTTGAAAACTCTCCATGCTGAAAAAGAACTTGAACGATGGGGCGTCCTAAAAGAATCAGTCCGGTTGTCGCAGGCACAATCATGAACAATGTCAGACGTAAAGCAAAGTTGAGCGTCTCTTTGACCTCATGCGTTTGGCCACGGGCTACGCTGGCCGCCATTGCGGGAAGAGAAACTTGCGATAGAGCAATTCCAAATAAGGCCAATGGCAGCTGCATCACGCGGTTGGAATAATAGAGCGCTGTGACAGATCCTTCAATTAAAAACGAAGCGCAAATCGTATCGACAAAAGCATTTAACTGATCCACTGAAATGCCTAAGGTGGCCGGCAGCATCAGTTTTCCTACACGCCGCAATCCGGGATGATTAAGATCCCATTTAAATCCTAAAGAGAATTTTTTGGCGCGTAGGGCCGGCAGGTGCAGAAAGAACTGACTAAAACCACCAATGCTCACTGAAATCGCTAGCCCCATAATTTGTTTTTCCAAGGGAACCCAAGGTGCGAGCGTGAGTAAATAAACAATTTCGGCCAAACTTAAACAGGCAGGCGCAAGCGCCGGTAAAAAGAAAGAATGAAAACTATTTAAAACGCCTGTGAGTAACGCCGCCATGGAAATGAAAAGTAAAAAGGGAAACATCCACCGCGTGAGGGTCACCGTGAGAGCAAAACGTTCGGGTGTTTTTTCAAAGCCCATGGCGATTAGGCGCGTGATTTGCGGTGCAAAGATAATTCCCAAAATCGTTAAAACGGCCAGAATGATAAATAGTACGGTCCACATCACATTTAAAAAGTTTTGCGTATTTTCTTTGCCTTCGGTCTCTTGGTATTGGGTGAAGACGGGAATGAAGGACGCCGAAAGCGCTCCTTCTCCCAACAGGCGTCGAAAAAGATTCGAAATGCGAAAGGCTGCATAAAAAGCGTCGGCGGCTGCGCCCGCGCCAAAGAAATGCGCCACCATGCTGTCCCGGGCATAGCCCAGAATACGCGAAATCATGGTGGCGCCGGTGAAAACTCCGGCGGATTTGGCTAGTTGATGATGAGCGTCAGAGGAGGCCATACGATCTAGGCGAAGCGTCTAAGAGTGGTTTCAGGCATGAAAAATTGATAGTATTTCTTCAACAATAGCAGTTCGGCCGTCGGCTCGCAACATCCGCTTGCCGTTTTCCGACTCTAATTTTACCCAAACCCTGGAGATTATCATGGCAAAGTTGAAAACCGGTCGTCATACGTCGGCGCTTAAAGCGCATCGTCAATCCGATACGCATGCCGTAGCCAATCGCAATGTCCGCAGCAAAATTCGCACCTTGGCTCGCCAAGTCGAAGAAGCCGTGGCTAAGAAAGATGCCGCTACCGCTAAAAAACTTTTGAATGAAACGTTCTCGGCTTGGGATAAGGCTGCCAAAGTCGGTGTGATTCATGACCGCAACGCCTCGCGCAAAAAAAGCCGCTTAGCGGAAAAAGTCTCCGCCTTGAGCGCTGCAAAAGCTTAAACAAAGCCCCGTTAAAGCCATTTCTGACGTTTCACGTCCGGATTTAATCCGTTGCTCGGCCGTCACGCAACGTTGAAGACCGTCCGCCAGTTCTTCTTCGCTCCAACGTTTAAGTTCTTGGAAAAAAGTGCTTTCATGCCCGCGACGCAGATGAAAGCGCATCGCTAGTGACGTCGGCGTTTCGCGCGGATGACGTGCCGAGAGCCAATCCCGTACAGAACGGCTTAGGAGCGCCAATAAGCGAATCGGTTCTTCCCCTTCCGATAAGAGCTCGCGTAAAATTCCTAGTCCATGAACACCATCCTTGCGCCGAATCGCGTCAATCCATTCATACGGGGAACTGGCTTTTCCATAACCGAAACTGGCTTGCACATCGTCCAAATCGATATCTGGACGTTCTCCGATAAAGAGCGCGCACTTTTGTAATTCTTGATCTAGCTGTCGCAACCCTTCGCCGGCTTCATGCAAAAGCCAGGTGGCGCCTTCTACGGAAAGTGTTTTTTTATAGTGCTTCGCGCGTTGCATAAGCCACGTGCGGGCTTGTTCAGGAAAAAGTGGCCAGAAAATTACGGGCGGCGCATAAGCACTGATCGCTTCAACGAGCGGCGAGGAAGCGTCTTTTCCCTTCCATTCCCGGCCCCATAGGAAGACCAGGCGCGTTTGCGGCGAGAGATGCTGCAAGCCCTCGGCCAGTGTTTCTTGGTCTTTAGCGGAAAATTCAGCCACTTTATCGACTTGAATGACACGCGCCGGACTTAAAAAAGGGACGGTTTGAGCGGCATCGAGAATTTGTGCGGGGGTATGGGTATCGGCATCAAAACGATCGCGATTCAACCCGTCGCTGGTATCGTCTTTCAGCCATTGCGTCAGCAAACGTGACAGCGCTTCTTCGATTAAAAAATCTTCTTGTCCGGCAAAAAGATAAACGGAAGCCCATTTCCCTTGCTGCCATTGGCGCAAGAGATCATCCCACTTTAATGTTGGCGCGCGGGATTGCATTCTCTTGTTAGTACGGCGAAGACGGCGCTGTGCCTTGAGGTTGTTCCGCAGGAACGGGTGGTGGATTATTATCAGGCGCCGGCGGCAACGCGTTAATTTTATCCAACGAGGTGCCGGGCACAGCGCGGTCGGAGGTCCCGGTCACCGTGCCGAATCCTTCCAATGTCCGTGTGCGGATATCGCGGGCCAATTGGTCGAAAATGGTTTCCCGAGCGTCATCTTCCGTTAAAGAACCCGGCTGGCCGGAAGACGTCACGTAATAGCGCAGTTCGCCCGACATATTGGATTCTTTAAAAAGCGTTAGGTTGCGAACTTTGTCATAGAACGTCAAATCGCACAAAATCCAAAGTTTGTATTGGGTCGGTACGTGATTGGAATCAAAGCTTAACGGCTCCAAGATATATTTGGTGATGTCACCAATGACGACGCCATCCGCTTGTTCTTCGGTGGTAATGGAATAACGTCCGTCGCGATTAAATTCATTTTGTACAGCGAGCGTCAATTTATCTTCTAACCCATACTGCTGTGTGTGATTAGAGAACGCGCGGACGGCTATTTTCTGAATATGCTGCGGCAGCACTTGCGGCGCTGGGTTGTAATAATATTTGGAGCAGGCGGTGATTAATAGAACGAGAATTGCGGGGACCCACCGACTTAATTTATTTGTTTGGTTCGTCATTTTATTTCTCCGGTGTCTATTTCACAACGATATTGACTAATTTATCGGGAACGACAATCACTTTGGCCACTGTTTTTCCTGTGATTAATTCGCGTATCTTAGGGTCTGCTTGTGCCGTTTTTTCCAGCATCTCTTTGCTGCTGCCCGGAGGCAAGGAAACCTTGGAACGGAGTTTACCATTCACTTGCACCATAATGTCTAAAACATCGGCTACAAGCCATTGCGCATCCACTTGGGGCCAAGCCGATTCCGAACAGAGGCCTTTTTCACCTAGACTTTCCCATAATTCTTCGCTGATGTGCGGCGCGATGGGCGACAATAATTGCACGACATGGCGGACGGCTTGTCCCGAAGCTTCATCGCCCAGCGCGGGATAAGAATATAACTCGTTAACCAATTCCATAATGGCCGCGATGGCCGTATTAATCTGGATCTGATGGCCAAAATCGCGCGTTACTTTATCGATGGCCCAATGCGTTTTACGCTTTAACGCTTTTTCTTTCGCCCCTATGTCGTCACCCCGGCGAAGGCCGTACTCCTTCCCTTCGTTCTCATTGGACGGGTACGTACCCTGTTTGGGTACGGAGTCTAGTGCCATACCCGACTGGTAATTAGTAACCAATCGCCAGACACGATTTAGAAACCGCCATAATCCTTCAACGGCATTATCATTCCATTCCAACTGTTTTTCCGGCGGCGCTGCGAACAGGATAAAGGCGCGGGCCGTATCGGCTCCATATTTCTCAATAATGGCATTCGGATCAATCACATTTCCGCGTGACTTAGACATCGCCGATCCGCCCAAGGTCACCATCCCTTGCGCGAGTAAACGTTCGAAGGGCTCCGGGGCGCTGGCGGGAATCATTCCTAGGTCGCGCATGGCTTTGTGCCAGAACCGTGAATAAATCAAATGCATGCAGGCATGCTCGATGCCGCCAATGTATTGATTTACAGGCAGCCATCGGCTGGCGGCTTCGGTGGTAAAGGGGCGAGACGTATTATGTGCATCCGGATAACGTGAAAAATACCACGAGGAATCGACAAAGGTATCCATGGTATCGGTTTCGCGTTTAGCAGGCTGGTCGCATTGGGGACATTTCACATTCACGAACGCGGCTGATTGTTTGAGCGGCGATTCGCCAGAGCCCGTAAATTCCACATCGCGCGGTAATCTCACCGGCAATTCCTGCTCGGGTACGGGGACAATTCCACAGCTCCGACATTGAATCATGGGAATCGGTGTTCCCCAAAACCGTTGACGGGAAATGAGCCAGTCTCGAAGTTTGAACGTCACGGTGGCTTTGCCTTGATGGCGTTCTTCCAGCCAAAGCGCCATTTTGCGTTTGGCTTCGATGGATGGCATGCCGGTAAATTCGCCGGAGTTAATTAAGAATCCATGGGCTTCCATGGCTTTATGGAGACCCTCACCCGCCCTACGGGCACTCTCTTCCTCAACAGGGAGAGGGGTTATTACTTGAACGATAGGAATCTGATATTTTGTGGCAAAGTCGAAATCGCGTTGATCGTGCGCGGGAACGGCCATGATTGCGCCGGTTCCATAATCCATCAAGACATAATCGGCGGTCCAAATCGGAACGGCTTGGCCATTCATGGGATTGATGGCGTAAGCGCCAAGAAAAAATCCTTCTTTATTTTGATTTTCTTGTCGCTCGCGTTTATGGTCGCGCTGAATTCGCGCTAACTCTTGAATTTCCGCAGTCTTTCCGGCGGCTTGAGCCAACGTTTGGGCCAGGGGATGTTCCGGTGCTAAGGCTAAAAATGTCGCGCCAAATAACGTGTCCGGACGCGTCGTAAACACCGTCAGCGATTCTGATCGATCTTGCACTTTAAAAACCACTTCTGCTCCATCGCTGCGACCGATCCAATGCGCTTGCATGGTCAATACTTCGTCCGGCCATTTGCCGCGTAGCACCTCGTGATCTTTTAATAATTGATCGGCATAGGCGGTAATCTTAAAGAACCATTGTTCTAATTCTTTGGATTCGACGATAGAATCGCAGCGCCAGCAGCGTCCCGAAGCCGATACTTGTTCATTGGCTAAGACGGTTTTATCGACGGGACACCAATTGACCGCGGCTTTCTTTTTATAGACCAGCCCTTTTTTGAAAAATTCGATGAAGAACCATTGATTCCAGCGGTAGTATTCCGGCGTGCAAGTCGCAATTTCACGATCCCAGTCATAAGAAATACCCAGAGATCTTAATTGCTCGCGCATGTGCGCAATATTTTGTTTGGTCCAATCTTCGGGATGGACTTTATTTTTGATGGCTGCATTCTCAGCGGGCAGACCAAAAGCATCCCATCCGATCGGATGCAACACATTTTCCCCTTTCATGCGGTGATAGCGGGCGACCACATCTCCCAAAGAATAATTGCGTACATGTCCCATGTGGAGGTTGCCGGAAGGGTAAGGAAACATCTCCAGCGCGTAAAAGCGGGGGCGTGGATCATTTTCTTTAGCGGCAAAGCTTTTGCGCTCATTCCAAAGGGTTTGCCACTTCTTTTCAATGTCTTTAAAATTGTAGGTGTCTTTCATAAGAGGCCTATTGTACTTCGACGCATGGAGACTGAGCAACGTTAACGGCTACGTCGAATAAGATGTTCGCGCCCCTTGTAAATTTTCTTTAAACGGACCATGATTACATAGGAGGGTTCATTATTATGAAACGCTTGATTTCGGCAATTATGGCTTTGTTATTTATTGGTTCGGCGTCGTGGGCGGATTTTGTGCGGGGGTCGCAAACTATCGCGGCTTATGGCGGGTTTGGTGGATCATCTACGCAATACGATTTCAAGCCGGGAGACCAACGCACAGTGACAGGCGCTGGGGCGGCTTTTGGCGCCCAGTATCTTTATTATGTGAAGAGCTCACCCGCCGTGGCGATTGGCGCGGATCTTACGCAAGCGTTGAATGGAAACCGGCAAAGTGATGCTACTCTGACGGGTTATGACACAACGGCGCATTTGCGCTCGCTGGTTGGACTGGTCATGGCCCGTTTGGCATATCCACGCGGTGAAGTCCGCCCCTATATCTTCTTCGGTGCCGGCATGCATCACAGTCATCAAGAATTGTCTGCCAGACCTTTAAGCGGAAATTCTTGGCCAGGCGGCGGGGCCGAAAGCCGCACGCTTATTGATGAACGCCAAACATCGGCAGCTATTGGTTATGGGGTTGGGTTGGAACTATTTCCGACGGACGCTTTTTTTATTGGTACGGAAGTTCGCGCCGTTAAACTCCTCGGCATGAATACCGATGATAATACGGCCTTACGCGCCGCTGGTTTTGCCGCGGATGAAACCACAACTCTTACCCAAGGATATGTGCTGATGCATGTCGGCTGGAAATTTTAAAGTTTGGCAATGGCGCGCGACACTTGCTCAGGTGTTAACGCCTCCGCGCCATTAGGCGGCAGCGGCATGAGCTCAACGGGTTGTAGACGGCTTACGGCTTCATCGACGGAAAGTCCCTGGATCATGAGCTGATCAAAAGCCGTGACTGAGTTTCTTTGTCCCGCTTCCATAAGAGCCGTCCCATCTTTTTTCGCGGAATTTTCTGGTGGATTAAATCCCCAATAGTGATGATCAAGATTTTCTAAAAGACGGCCCGCCTGTACATAAGCGGTGCGCCAACGCAGAGATTCTAAACGTTGTGGCGTGGCAGATTTGAGAAACGGTTTTAAGAGTTCCCCACTCCAAGCCGGCGGATTTTCTACTTGAGAAAACGGCGTTAATGCCCAGCCCACAATGTCCACATCGGAATCGGCCAACGCCGAGCGTAAACGCTCGAACACGAGCGGACGTTTTTCGTCCACCGGCAAGCAGCCGATGGCTAACCCGCGAACTTTGGCGTCGCCGGATTGGGTGAGCGGAAGCAGATCGGGCAGCCATGACGCATCCACAGGATGAATCCAGCCACGAATTGTTCGCAGCGCCAGTTTCTGATCCTCTGTCGTTGATGCATGCAGAAAAGAACGTGCGGGTTTAATTAGATCCGCCGGTTTCAAATGCGATTCGATGCCGCTCTGGCGCGTCGCCATCCAGAGAAGAGCGCGTTGCGCGGGTATCGCGATGCGTGTATCTGCCTGTGTCAATAAACGAAGAATCGGCGCCGGATCTTCTAAACCTTGCGACAGAATCCATAAATCGAGCGGATGAAGAGTGGATGATTGCACCTCTGCAGTTAGCGATGTTAAAAGGCGATCCTTCCACATGCTAAACGTGTCGCTTAGAAAACGGACATGATCAGATGTCCGGTCCAGATGATCCCGTTCACGTAAATAGGTGGTCCATACTGTTGTATCTGCCCACGACCAGAGCGCGTCTGTGTTTTTTTCGTCCTGGTTTTGTGTCTTCCCTAACCAAAGCAAACTTTCTGCGATTCGCCAGGAGTCGGCGCCGGCGTGTCCTTTGAGCTCGCGCCACGCTTGTGAATCAGCGGCTAGAGCTGCCACAAAAAAAAGATGATGGGAGGCGGGAAGCGCTGGATCACTAAGCGTGTGAAATAAAGTTTGACGTTGAGCAGGACTAAGGTGCCACTGGTTGTTTGTTTCTTTGACCTGGGCATAAGTGAGTGGAATATAGTCTGGACGCATCGGCGTCTTTACGTGAATGCCATGGCGAATCAAAAGCGATTGTAAGGCATAGAGTCGCACATAGAAAGTCAACCCGGTGCGCGCATCCGTAAATGTGAGTCCTTCCCATAAAGCCGCATCGGAGAGCCTGCCTAAGGCAGGTGCTAACGAAAAGGTGAAGGAGTCTTTATTCTGAAGCGCTTGATGGACCGCTTCAGCGACCGTCGCGGATGCGGGTGTGGGAGGATTCACGGCTTGCCCCATCTGCCCGATGCAGCAGAGAATGATCCACGTTTGAACAAGTCGATTCCTCACGGTTTTAAGTGCTGACGGATCAAAGCGCTTTATTATAAGTCAGATAGAAAAAAGTTTCTTGATTGCCTTTGCGGCCCTTAACTTCGGAATCCACAATTCCTTTTACGGTGAACCCGGCCTGCTCCGCTTTTTCACGCACGCGGGACAAAATCAATTGACGCGTAGGTTCATCTTTGACAAATCCCCCCGGCGCCTCTTTAGGCGTGCCTTCGAATTGGGGTTTCACTAGAGTCAGGACATCTCCACCGGCAGAAATTAATTCACTAATTTTCGCGAAAACTTTATCCAACGCAATAAACGAGACATCCACGGTAATCAGGGCTATTTTTTCAGTAATCAAGCTGTTGTCTAACCAACGAATGTTCTGTTCTTCCAAAAGATGAACCCGCGGATCGCTACGAAATTTGTATTCCATTAAACCTTTACCTACATCGACACACCAGACGGATTTGGCCCCATGCTGTAAGAGGCAATCAGTGAAGCCCCCATGGGAAGAGCCGATGTCTAGACAAATGCGGTCTTGAACCGAGAGGTGAAAGTGTTGAAGGGCGCCATGGAGTTTGCCTCCGCCGCGGGACACATATTTAAGGTTGTTTTCCATATTAATACATGAGTCGTTCAAAAAGAACTTCTTCTAAATCGCGGCGACTATCAAACAGACCAAGAACAAAAATAGACCGTTCTACAATTCGATAGAGGAGACGATAGGGATGAATAACCAGCTCGCGGCGGTATCCATCGATGCCAATCGCGAATAGTTCAGGAATAATGCGTCCACGCAAAGGCATTGTGGCTAGGGTTTCGGAACGGTAGCGAATCTGCCGAAAAATGATTTGGGAATTCAGAGGATTTCGTTGTGCTAAAGATAAAATAATGTGTTTAGGATCAAATACCCTCATAACGACTTTCAGGCATGCGAGATACGCTTCTCTAGGCGACTAAAAATTGTTGTTTGTTTTATTCCGCGTCCCCGACGTATTTGTGATTCGCCACGCGACAACATCTTCAGTAAAAGCAAAGCTTTGCGCGTTGCTTCATAAGTTTCGACATCTTGAACCACAGCCCGCGCTTCCTCGTTTTGCGTATTCACGATAGGTCGATGATTTTTATTGAGACGATTAATATGACGGCCTTAATGTCTAATCACTTTAGAACGAACGTTATCGCACCGATTGCAGTGATTTCTTGGATTTAAACCATGCCAAGGTGGATTGCGCGATTTTGTCGGGCGATAGACCGACCATCTCGCGCAATACATTTTGTGGACCATGTTCAATGAATTGGTCGGGAATGCCGATCCGGTGGATGCGGACATCTAATCCTTCGAAGGCTTCCATGACGGCACTGCCAAAGCCACCCTGTAATACGTGTTCTTCCACGGTGACAAAGTTTGGCGTTTGTTTTTGGAGTTGAGCGAGGAGTTCTGTATCGATCGGTTTCACAAAGCGCATATTCACAACCCCGCAGGAAATCCCTTCTTTTTCCAGAATACTGGCCGCTTGCATAGAAGGATGAACCATGCTGCCAATGGCCAGCAAATAGAGATCGGATCCGGATTTTAAAACTTCTCCTTTTCCAATCGGCAAGGTCTGGAAGTCGTCATCCAGCTGCACATTTTCACCGGAGCCGCGCGGATAGCGGATCACGCAAGGTTGTCCCGAATATAAAGACGTTTTGAGCATATGCTGCAATTCATTTTCGTCTTTGGGAGCCATGACGACCATGTTCGGAATCATTCGTGTGTAGGCAAAATCAAACACGCCATGGTGCGTAGGACCGTCTTCGCCGACTAAGCCGGCGCGATCCATGCAAAACACCACCGGCAATTTTTGCAGGCACACGTCATGCTCCATTTGATCGAATCCGCGTTGTAAGAACGTGGAATAAATGGCGCACACCGGTTTCATGCCTTCGCAAGCCATGCCCGCTGCGAACGTGACAGCATGTTCTTCTGCTAAACCCACGTCAAAAAAACGCGTCGGTAATTCCCGCCGAATGATATCGGTGCCCGTTCCTTCGGGCATGGCGGCCGAAATTGTCATGATCGTCGGGTCGGCTTTCGCCAATTTGTAAAGCGCGTTGCCAAATACTTTTTGATAAGCCGGAGGCGGCGCGACGGAAGGTTTTACCATCGTGCCCGTTTTAACGTCGAACTTCCCGGGACCATGCCAGGTAATGGGATCTTTTTCCGCCAAATCGTAGCCTTTCCCCTTCTTTGTGATGATATGCAGAAGGACGGGGCCTTTAAGATTTTTGATATTTTCAAGAATTTCAATTAAGCGTTCCACATCATGGCCATCAACGGGACCAAAATAAGAAAAGCCTAATTCTTCAAAGAGCATACCGGGGAAGAGTAGTACGCGCATACGTTTGGCCACGCGGAGAATGCCGGCGCCATAGAATTGAATGCGTTTTAAAAATTTCTCCACTTCATTTTCGAGTTTCTTGGCCACGCCGCCGGTCAGCATTTTGGTCAAGAAAGCGCCGATCGCGCCGACGCGGTTAGAAATGAACATCTGATTGTCGTTCAGAATAACCAGGAGATCACTGCCTAAATGGCCTGCATTTTGCAGACCTTCAAAGGATTCTCCGCCGGTAATGCAACCGTCGGAAACAATGGCGCAAACCCGGTAGTCTTCTTTTTTCTGATCGCGCGCTGCCGCCATTCCTAAAGCCGCCGAAATGGCCGTAGACGCATGTCCTGCGCCAAAGGCATCATAAGGAGACTCATCTCTTTTCAGAAAGCCGGAGAGACCGTGTAATTGGCGAATGGTGTCGAAGCGATCTTGACGGCCTGTTAAGAGCTTGTGTCCATAGGTTTGATGTCCGGTATCCCAAACAATTTTGTCCTTGGGCGTATTAAAGACGTAGTGCAAAGCAATCGTGAGTTCGGTGGCGCCTAAGGAAGAGCTAAGATGACCGCCCTTTTTAGAAACCGTTTCCAAAATTCGGTCACGCATCTCGCGCGCTACAGTGGGAAGTTGATTGCGCTGCAAACGACGTAAATCTGACGGGTCTTTAATTTGCTCAAGCATGGGTGATAGTTTCCCTTTTAAATTAGTGATCCCGCTCAACAATATAGTTGGCGAGTTGTTTCAGAACCTGAGCTTTTTTGCCGAAAGGTTTTAAGGCTTCTTTAGCCTCTTCGACAAGGGCGAGAGCGCGTTTTCGTGATTCATCCAATCCATAAAGAGCGACATACGTCAGCTTTTTATTGCGCGCATCTGAGCCACTTTTACCCAGCTTCTTTTTATCGGCTACCACATCGAGCACATCGTCGGCAATCTGAAATGCCAAACCGATCTTTTCCCCATAATCGCCTAACCGCTCGATTTGTTGGGACGTCGCATTCGCCAATGTCGCGCCTGCTTGAAGGCTGACACGGATTAGCGCTGCTGTTTTGTGCTTGTGAATGGCGCGTAACTTCTGTTCGACTTGGTGATGCGCATCCTTTGGCGCGCCTTTTTTAGGACGCCATTGGCCGCCTTCCATCTTGATATCCATCACCTGGCCGCCGATCATTCCGAAGGTTCCCGCCCCATGAGCAATTAATGTAATGACCTGGGGAATCACCTGCGGACGAACTCCGCGAATTTTAGCATTTCGGCCGATCAGCTCAAACGCCTTCGTAAGGAGGGCATCCCCAGCCAAAACGGCGATGGCTTCCCCGTAAACCTTGTGATTGGTTGGTCGGCCGCGGCGTAAATCATCATCATCCATGGCGGGAAGATCATCATGCACGAGCGAATAAGTATGAATCAGCTCCATGGCCGCTGCCGTGGGCAATACGCGTTCGGGTGCGGCGCCACAAATCTCGGCTCCGGCCATGACTAAAACGGGGCGTAAACGTTTTCCCCCGGCAAAGACGGAATAGCGCATGGCTTCATGAATAATTTCGGGATTGGAATTGGTGGTATCCATCAGCTGGTTTAAAGCTTGATCGGCCAACTTTGTCCGGGAATGAAAATAGGTGTGCAGGGGTTCGGGCATCATAAAGGTTTTAATTCTCCTGTTTCTTTCACTAAGACTTCGATTTTTTTCTGCGTGTCTTCCAATCGGGTGCGACATTCGCGCGTGATCTGAACGCCTTCTTCAAAAAGTTTAAGCGAATCCTCTAGCGCCACGTCTTGCCCTTCGAGGGCCTCGACGATCGCTTCGAGACGCTTTAGTTGATCTTCAAGCTTCGCTTCTTTGGACTTGGGCATACACCTTTCCACTTTCTAATGCGATTTCAAGCGCGTCATTGGGCATCACTTGCGCCGCTTTTTTGACCACGGTTCGGCTGGGCTCACCACCCTGAGCTGGTCGAAGAAGATAGACGATAGCATAGCCGCGCGAAAGCGTAGCCAAAGGCGAGAGTAAATGCAACTTTTCCGTGATGCGGCGGAACTCTTGTTGACGGGTCGCGAGTAAATTTCGGATCGCTTGGACGAGCCGCGACAAATCCAAACGTTGTTCAATTTCTTGCAGCCGGTATTGCATGAAGCGATGGAGCCGTGCGCCAGCCCCTTCTAAACGATCCATCAAATCCGCTTTGGCTTGCGTGACGAGTTCGGCGGCAGCCGAAGGCGTAGGCGCGCGCAGATCGGCGACCAGATCGGCAATCGTCACATCCGTTTCGTGACCGATACAGGAGATGACAGGAATAACCGAAGCCGCGATGGCACGCGCGACGATTTCTTCATTGAAGGCCCATAAATCTTCGATCGATCCCCCACCGCGCCCGACGAGCAAGGCATCCAATGTGGGGTAATCCCGGTTTAAAAGAGTGATCGCCGACGCAATCTCCTGCGCCGCACCATCGCCCTGGACTTTGACGGGACAAACCAGGATGCGTAAATTGGCAAAGCGTCGCTCCAGAATCGTCAGCATATCCTGCAAGGCGGCGCCATCGATGGAGGTGACGATGCCAATCCAATGCGGAATGGGTGGAATGGGTTTTTTGCGGCTGGGATCAAAGAGACCTTCTTTTTGCAATTTGGCTTTTAATTGTTCGAATGCTAATTGCAGATCCCCTTTGCCCTGCGGCTGCAAGTGTGAGGCCACCATTTGAAAACGGCCTTGAGGAGGGTAAAGGGTTAAGCGTCCGCGCGCGATCACTTTAAGCCCATCTTCAGGACGGAAGCGCAGGCGGCGGAAATCATCGCGAAAAAGAACCAGTGAAACTTGCGCATTGGCGTCTTTGAGGGTGGCGTAGCAGTGACCCGAAGAATGGCAATTCACATTGGCCAATTCCCCTTCCACCCAAATGTCTTGGTAGGCGGTTTCTAAAACCGTTTTAACATCGTGAACGACTTGAGTGACGGTAAAAACAGAATTCATCCGTTGTCCGGGAATGTCGCGGGAAGCGTAATGAGCTCGCGGATGCGTTCGATGGAACGGGCTTTGCCGGTGGTTTCATCGATATCAATAACGCAACCGCATATCATGGCATCGCCGGTGGCGACATTGATGGGTACATGTAAGCCGGTGATAAAGCGTTCGATAGCGGGTTTGACTTCACCGCCTATGATGCCGTTTAAAGGGCCGCAGGCACCGGCATCGGTGATAAACGCGGTTCCTGCGGGCAGGAGGCGTTCATCGGCGGTTTGCACATGGGTATGTGATCCCACGACGACGCTGGCGCGCCC
>Ga0105240_10006854_pt1 | contig 16655 bp, 13 predicted proteins | sample KBSC54metaG_FD_80426 | JGI IMG/M metagenome (GOLD analysis project Ga0105240, IMG submission 80426) | Corn rhizosphere microbial communities from Kellogg Biological Station, Michigan, USA - KBS C5-4 metaG | ecosystem: Host-associated > Plants > Roots > Rhizosphere > Soil | place: Michigan, USA...
CGGCAAGAAACTGGTCGAGAAGGCGGTCTCGGCCGGGATCATCGACAAGGCTGAGGCCGCGAACCTGACCGAGCGCGAGCAGCTCGCGCTGATCTTCGAGGCTGGCCTTTCCACCGCGAGCCAGGTGACCGCCATCTCGGGCCGCGGTGTCGGCATGGACGTGGTGCGCACGAATATCGAGCGCATCGGCGGCACCATCGAACTCAGTTCGGTTGCCGGACGCGGTACCACGTTCCTCATCAAGATCCCCCTGACGCTCGCAATCGTCTCGGCCTTAATCGTGGAAGCGGCAGGTCAGCGTTTCGCTATCCCGCAGCTCAACGTCACCGAATTGGTCGGCGTCTCCGACCGGTCGGATGCCCGCATCGAAACCATCAACACGTCACCGGTCTTGAGATTGCGCGACCGGCTTCTACCCCTGGTGTCCTTGCGCCGCGTTCTGGGCCTTCCCACCGACGGCGCCAAGGACCGCTTCGTGATTGTTGCTCAGGTCGGCGCCAACATTTTCGGCATCATCGTGGACCGGGTATTCGACACCGAAGAAATCGTGGTCAAGCCAGTGGCGCCGGTGTTGCGCGGCACGCCCTTCTATGTCGGCAACACCATCCTGGGCGACGGCAGCGTGATCATGATCCTGGATCCCAACGGCCTTTCCGTCGCTGCGGGCCAGATCGATGGCGCCGACCAGGCCGCCGCCGAAGAGAAGGCAATGCAGGACCGCGGCCATGATCAGGCCTCGTTCCTTCTGTTCCAGGCGGGCGGCAATGAGCTCAAGGCCATCCCGCTGGAGCTGGTGTCACGCATCGAAAGCCTGCCGGCTGAAACCATCGAACATGTTGGTGGCCGCCATGTCGTACAGTATCGCCAGCATTTGATGCCGCTGGTGCCCTTCGACCCCAATCATCAGTGGAAGACGGGCGGCCAACAGGCCACGTTGGTGTTCGCCGACAATGGCCGCTGCATGGGCCTGGCGGTGGACGAAGTCGTGGATATCGTGCGCGACCGGATGGCGATCGAATTGTCGTCCGTGCGCCCCGGCCTTCTCGGCAGCGCCGTCATCGCCGGCAAGGCGGTGGACGTGGTCGATATCGGCCATTTCCTCACCCAGGCTTTCACCGATTGGTTCGAGATCTCGGCCATGCACGCCACCACCAAGCGCGCCCTTCTGATCGATGACAGCCCTTTCTTCCGCAATCTGGTGGCACCGCTTCTGACCTCCGCCAACTGGAAGGTCACCACCGCCTCCGATGGTGTCGAGGCTCTCAAGTTGCGCGACCAAGGCCAGCAATTCGACGTCATCATCAGCGACATCGAGATGCCCAACCTAGACGGCCTGTCATTGGCCACTGCCATCCGCGGCGACCAGCGCTGGAGCGCGGTGCCCTTGATCGCGCTCTCCTCCCATGCCGAGGAAGGCGACATCAATGCGGGCAAAAGCGCCGGCTTCGATGAATATCTCGCCAAGTCCGATCAGACACGGTTGCCGGAAAATCTCTCGCGCGCCTTACGCCACGCCGCCACCAATCGCGGCCTGGCCAACGACAATCAACGGAGAGCTTCATGAGCGCATCTTCGCTCTGTCTGGTGGTCGACGATTCCCGTGTCATCCGCCATCTCGCGTCCGACCTGCTGAAAAGCTTCGGCTTCAGCGTCGCCGAGGCTGAAAATGGCAAGGTCGCGGTGGAATTCTGCCGCAACAAGGTCCCCAGCTTTGTGCTTCTGGATTGGAACATGCCGGAAATGGATGGCATTTCTTGCCTCAAAGCCTTGCGCGCGATGTCGCTTGAGCCGCGCCCATCCGTGGTGATGTGCACCACCGAAAATACCCTGGACAAGATCCGCGAAGCCTTGGAGGCGGGCGCCGACGAATTCATCATGAAGCCCTATGACCGCGAAGTTTTGCTGGACAAGCTGGTTCAGATCGGACTGGCCGAGCGAGCATGACCATGCAGGCCAGCGCGCTCCCTGCCGCCACGCCTTTGCGCGTGATGGTGGTCGACGACTCGGCGATCGTGCGCGGGCTGATCACACGCATCCTGACGTCGGATCCGCGTATCGAAGTTGCGGCATCCTGCAGCAACGGCCAGATGGCGGTGGCGCAGGCCGCGCGCAAGGCCATGGATGTCATCATTCTGGATATCGAGATGCCGGTGATGGACGGACTGGCGGCCTTGCCCAGGCTGCAGGAAGTTAATCCGCATGCCCGAATCATCATGGCATCCACGCTCACTCAGCGAAACGCCGCCATCAACTTAAAAGCGCTGACCTTGGGCGCCACCGACTATATCGCCAAGCCCACCACCGACAGGCTCAATGCCAGCGAAGAATTCCGCCGCGACCTGATTCAAAAAGTAAACGCGCTGGGGCAGAGAAAAATTCTTGTATCCGGCGCCGCGCGTCCGCAAGCCGCCCCCGCGCTATCACGGCCGGAAAAAACAACATACCGTCCTCGCATCATCGCCATCGGCAGTTCCACGGGGGGGCCGCAAGCATTGCTGAGCTTGTTGGGCGCGCTTCCGGTTTCGGTGGAATGCCCCGTCGTCATCGCCCAGCATATGCCCGCCACCTTCACCACCGTCCTGGCGCAGCATATCGCGCGCGCCGCCAACCGGCCTTGCGTCGAAGCTTCTGACGGCATGGAGATCAAGCCAGGCACGATCTGCCTGGCGCCGGGCGATTATCATCTACAGGTGGCGCGGCAAGGCACGCATCTCATGGCGCATCTGTCCCAGACGCCACCCGAGAATTTTTGCCGCCCCTCAGTCGATCCTCTGTTCCGCAGCGTGGCGCAGATCTTCGGTGCCGAGAGTTGTGGCGTGATCCTGACCGGCATGGGCAGCGACGGCTGCAGCGGTGCCCGCGTCATGGCGGCAGCCGGTGCCCCGATCATCGCCCAGGACGAAGCCACCAGCGTGGTGTGGGGCATGCCCGGCGCCGTGGCCAATGCCGGCATCTGCTCCGCCATCCTCCCGCTTCCCCGGATTGCGCCGCATCTGGCGAGCCTCTGTGCCCGAGAAGCGACATGAACAGCGCAGATTTCGCCTTCGTCGCCACTTTCCTAAAAGAACGTTCCGGGCTGATCATCACGCCCGACAAGCTGTATCTGCTGGAGACGCGCCTTGGTGCGATCTTGCGCGAACACCAACTCGCGGATCTCCCCGCCTTGGTGGAGGCGCTGCGCCAGGCCGGTCCCAGCAAGCTCAAGGACAAGGTGGTGGACGCCATGACCACCAACGAGACCTCCTTCTTTCGCGACAGCCACCCCTTCGACACGCTGCGCAAATCGTTGATTCCCGCCCTGATCGAGCGGCGCACCGCTGCCAGGACATTGCGCATCTGGAGCGCGGCTTGCTCCACCGGTCAGGAACCCTATTCCCTCGCCATGACCTTGAAGGACCATTTTCCCATTCTGGGCGCATGGAGAGTCGAGATCGTTGCCACCGATATTTCTCCCAGTGTGCTGGAGAAAGCGCGCGACGGCGTTTATTCGACCTTCGAAGTACAGCGCGGCATGCCGATCCAGATGCTGATCCGGCATTTCGACCAGATCGACCAGCATTGGCGAATCAAGCCGGAACTTCGGCAGAATATCAGCTTCCGCTCCGCCAATCTGTTGGATGATTTTTCCGCGTTGGGCATGTTCGACATCATTCTATGCCGCAACGTGCTGATCTATTTCGACCAACCGACAAAGACCCGAATTCTCAACGCCATGGCCAAGCGCCTGGCGCCGGAAGGCGCCTTGCTCCTGGGCGGCGCAGAATCCGTGTTTGGTCTTTGCGATGCCTTTCAGAACTTGCCGGGACTGAAAGGCGTTTATGGCCACGCCACCGGCCAACCCGCCAAACCCGCTGCGCCACCAAGGCCGGCGGCCGTCGCCTGACAGGAGAATCCTATGGCTCTTAAAGATATGCGCGTCTTCATCGTGGACGATTACAACACGATGCTGCGCATCCTGCGCAACCTGCTCAGGCAGCTCGACATCAACAATGTCGATGAGGCCACCAATGGCGACACCGCGTACCAGATGCTGCAGCGGACGCCGCCGGATCTGATCATTTCCGACTGGAACATGCAGCCGGTCACCGGGCTGGACCTGCTGAAAAAAGTGCGCTCCGACGCGAAGCTGAAGCACATTCCCTTCATCATGGTGACGGCGGAAAGCAAGACCGAAAATGTGGTCGCCGCCAAGCAAGCCGGCGTCTCCAACTATATCGTCAAGCCCTTCAACGCCGAAACGCTGCGCGCCAAGATCGCCAGCGTCTGCCCGGCCATGGTGTGAGGCGGACATGACCATTCCAATTGTGCCGACTTCACAGCTTGTCAGCGCCCACGGCTATCTCGACCGCGTGATCGAGGAATTGCGTGTTCTGGAATCGCCCCAGAAAAATACCCTGGTCAATGTGCTGCAATATCTGTCCGATCATATTCGCATCACGCGCGACGAAATCGGCGCGCTACGCACTGGTGGCGCCAATCCTCAGATGTTTTCCACCACGGCGGACGAACTGGAAGAGATCGTCACCGAAACCGCGCGCGCCGCGAACCGCATCATGGATGCGGCCGAGGCTATCGAGCAGGCAGCCGCGGAAGCACCGGCGCCACTGGCAACCAAATTGACGGATGCCGTCACGAATATTTACGAGGCCAGCGCCTTTCAGGACATCACCGGCCAGCGGATCACCAAGATCGTGCGCGCTCTGCAGTCGTTGGAAAGCAAGCTCAATTCTCTGGTCTGCGCTTTCGGGCCGCTGGCCGAAGGCGAGAGCGCGCAAGGCCGCGACGGCGACGAAGCGTTGCTGAACGGCCCACAGTTGGAAAAGAACGCCAGCAGTCAGACCGATATCGATGCCCTGTTCGATTCTTTGTGAGTGACAATTCACCTGTACAGCTCAAGTTGATGCAATGAATGTCCAAACGCCAAAAGTAAACGCCCTCGAGGACGGTGAAATCCCGGACGAAGATCGCGATTCGCTGCATACTTTGCCGATCGCCATCCTGCCGATTCAGACTCCTGTTTTTCGCCGCTCGCGCATCGTGAAGAATTCGCGGCTCGATTCCGTGATCGAATTCTTCAGCGGCGTGGGATGCGGGCGGGGCCAGTTGGACGTTTCGGGCGTGGCAAAATTCTTGGGCCTCCCCCAGGTGCCGCCCCACCCTGATGTCGTGCTGCTGAAAACCGTTGGCGATCTGCCCAGCTTCGATGTCTACAGCCTCAGGATCCTTCTGCGGGCGAAGAACATCTCCATTCCCGACAGTTCGGCATTGACCTTGTCTGCCGCCAAGGTCGAGTCTCTCAGTGCCTACATGGCCAAATTCACGCGCCCGCTGGTCGCCGAAATCTTCGGGCGCGACACTGACGGCCAAAGCTTCCAAGGCATTCTCAGCCTCTTCCGCGGCGAAAGCGCCCAATCCGTGCGCGAAAGGTTGAGCATGATGGCAGGCCGGTTGGGCATTCCGATCGACGCCATTCCCAAATTCCTGGAAGATTATGCCGACATCTTCATGTCTCTATCCTATTACCGCCAATGCCTGGATCAGCTTCTGCCCCATGTCGATCAATTCATGGGGGATATCGGTACACTGCGCGCCACCCACCAATTGGCCCAGGACAAGTCGCTCATGAATGCGCTCGACATGATCGAGTCCACGATCAACGGCCGCCTCGCCAATGTCACGGGAAAGATCGAAAGTTTCCAGCGCAGCACCGACGATATGTGGCGAGACTTGAACGGCGACAAATTCAAAAAGATCGAAGCTTTGGTGTCGCGCTACCATACCTCGATCGGCAGCGCCCTCTGCGCTCTCAACGTCAAGATGACGGCCTGGACTACGGAATTTCCCACCAGCGGCGGAGGTACGGGCCGAAGAGCCGCTTTCATCATGTCGGATATCCGGCAGGGGATCGAATATCTGCAGGGACAAGAAGACGACGCCCCCATGCTGGCTGCCCTGAACAATTAAAAGGAGCGTGGCGGCTAAGCGTTTCTCCAGCCGCCCGGTTGTGAATCTTGATCAAGAAATTGGCGCCTTTGAGCGCCCCGGCAAACCGATTGCACGGGGAAGATAGTATGCTAGCGTGTATGCAACTGGGGGGCGTACCGCGTGAGTCGGGGAATGCGAAACGGACGCTCTTTACCCCGCCTTCTCGACGCCGCCAGCCTGACCGTCATCGTGTTGGGCACCATCGCACTCCTGACCATCGACATCCGATCTCCCCGCGGCGTGATAGACGGCATCGCTTATCCGGCAATCATAGCGCTTACCGCGCGCTTCGGCCGGCGGGCGACCTTGATCGCGGCCACCGTGATAAGTGTGCTGATCATCGCAGGCGCTTTTCTGTCGCCACCGCTCGGCATCAGCATCCTGGCGGAATTCGCCAACCGCTTCTTCGCGCTACTATCGGTTTGGATCGTGGCAGTCGTGCTTAATCAGCGTTTCCGGCTGGAACAGGACATCGCCGCGCACCAGACCGTGCTTGCGGAGCATCAGCAAGCGTTGCTGGAAACGGTGCATCGCGTTCTTTTGGTGGAATTGCCGCTGCGTGACCGCATCCGCAGGCTGACGGAAATCGCCGCCAAATCGCTTGATGTCGGCAGGGTCGGCGTCTTCCGCTGGCGCGAGGACGCCACGGTGCTGGAATGCCTGGACATGTATCGCCATCCCGAGGATCTGCACGAGATCACGCCGGACATGCGGGAAAACCGGCATCCGGATTATCTGGAGGCTATGCGACGTGAGCTTGTCGTGGCGGCAGACGATGTCAGGACCGCGCCTTTTCTGGACATACGGCAGGATCTGATTGCCAAGAACAATGTCGGCGCCGTGGTGGGCGCGGGAATTTTTTTGGACGGCAAGCTGGCGGGACAGATCACCTTTTCGCACCTGGACAGTCCCCGGCAATGGAGCATGCAGGAGATCGCCTATTGCCGCTCGCTGGCGAACATCATGTCCACCTTGTTTTCGACTGACCGCAACAGCGAAACTCTGGCGGCGCTCGATCTGGTCGGCGAAGGCATCTATGCCACGGCCGAGACGGGCGCGATCCTCTACGCCAACCGCGCCGCGCGCGAGATCGCGGCCCAAGCCTCGCAGATTGACGTCGCCTCCCTTCCCGCCTCCGCCTTTCCCCGCCCCATCCGGCCGTTGGACGGAGCAACGGACGAACAGGAGATCGTGTTCGGGAATGCGGAGCTGGAAATCAAGCGAACACGCCTGCCGCGCGGCGGCATGATCACCCGCATCAACAATGTAACGACGCGCAATGCTGCCGCCTGGGAAAGTGCAAGGCTGCAGAAGCGGCTGCAGCAAGCCGCAAAGATGGAAGCCATCGGACAATTGGCGGGCGGCATCGCGCATGATTTCAGCAATATCTTAAGTTCCATCATGGGATTCGCCCGCTTCCTGGAAGAGGACCTGCCGGGCGGTTCGGAAGAACAAAGCTTTGCCAAACGCATTCTCGCCTCCTGCGAGCGTGGCAAGCGGTTGGTCGATCAGATTCTGGATTTCGCGCTCACCCGAACCGCCCGGCAGGACAGCGTGGATCTGGGCCTGGTGATCCATCAATGCGCCGAACAACTCGCGCCGACCTTGCCGGAAGGCGTCGCTCTGGAGGTCGCGGCCGACGAAGGCATGGTGTTTGTCGCCGGCAGCGCGGTGCAATTGTCACAGATCGTCACGAACCTTTGCACCAATGCTGCCGACGCCATCGGCGCGCGGGACGGGAAGATCCGCTTGGAACTTTCCCGCGCCCGCCAAAGCGAACTGGATGGGCTTGCGGCCGGTCCCGGCGAGACCTGGATCGGTGAAGTTGATGATTGCAAGCTTTATGCCCGTGTTCTTGTCTCCGACAGCGGCGAAGGTATCGCCGCCCAGAATATTCCTCGTATTTTCGAACCCTTCTTCACCACCAAGGGGCGGCAGCGCGGCACCGGTCTGGGGCTGGCGGTGGTGCACGGCGCGGTGGCGGCACATCAAGGCATTTGCCATGTGCGCTCCGAACCCGGCGTGGGAACCAGCATGTCCATTTATTTGCCGCTGGCCGAGCCGAAACCGGACAATTTGGCCAAACCGACCCACGCCGCCCTTTCCGGGGATGAACGCGTTCTCCTGGTGGACGACGAAATCGACATTGTCGACGCGATGAGCCGGGGATTGAGCCGCCTGGGTTATCGCGCGGTCGGCATGGACGACCCTGACAAGGTGATCCGCGCCATGGAGCAGGAAGGAACCGACTGGGACGTGGTGATCACCGATCAGATGATGCCGGCGCTCCGGGGGTTGGAATTGATCCAGAAGATCAAGGCATTACAGCCGAGCCTGCTTGCTATATTATGCACGGGCTATGGCGAGACAGCAGATGAAGAGAGTGCGCGCCGGGCTGGCGCCGACGCCTATATTCGCAAACCTGTCGATGCCGAAGCTTTGGCGCGTTGCATTCGCCGCCTGCAGACGGAACGCCGGCTCACCTGAAGATGGCTGGCTGGCGGCCCGAAATAGGATAAAATGCCGGTGGGCGATAATCCGGCCTATGAGGCCAGGGGCATGCAGATACTGATCGCCGACGACCATCCGCTGTATCGCGAAGCGGTCGCCAGGCAAATCACTCGGCTCTTTGCCGATGCCGTCACCGAGGAGGCCTCGTCCCTAGACGAAGCTCTTGTCTTGGCGCGCGTCACGCGTCCCAACCTTTTTATTTTCGACTACTACATGCCCGGCATGTCGGCGAAGGCGATCGGTGAAGTGGCCGCCGAATTTTCCGACGTGCCGATCCTGATCTTGTCCGGGTGGGCAAGCCCCGCCAGCATCCAGGTGATCATCCAGTCCGGTGCGCGCGGTTTCCTGCCCAAGACCGCGACAAGCGAACAATTCACGCACACGATTCAAATGATGCTGGCAGGCGGAACCAGCGTACCGGCTGACATGATTTTCGCTGGTGCGGGAGCGAGCGAAGCGCCGTGGCTGGCCGCGCTCACCCCCCGCGAGACCGATGTGTTGCGGGCCACGGCGCGCGGGCTTTCGAACAAGGAAATCGCCCGCGAACTCGATCTGGCGGAAGTTACGATCAAGCTGCATCTGAGCACGATCTTCCGGAAAATCGGCGTGCGCAGCCGTACGGAAGCCGCGATGCTGGCGTCCAAAGCCGGGCTCGCCTGAACGCAACCTCTGCGCGCATTCACCACAGACTTCCGTATGGGGCGATTTATTCGTCCGTACAGGAGACGCGTGAAACAGAAATAAATACCTGCCGCGGGAAACTCCACAACCAGGAAACTTCCGCGCGCATATGACCGAAACTTCCGACAAGATGACCGCTCTGGTTCAACTCGCCGGAACCGTGGCGCATGAACTGAACAACATCTTCACCGCCGTCACCGGCAATCTCTCTTTGCTCGAGCCGGAAGCGCCCGGCGCATCGCCCCGGTCGTCGACGGTCCGCGATATTGTGCGCGCCGCGGAGCGCGGCATCGACCTAACCGCGAAGCTGCAAGCCTTCGCCGGACGTCAGCGCCTCCACCGCCAGAATGTCGAACTCAACACCCTGGTGCTTCGCACCATGCGCACGCTACGTCCGTCTTTGCCCACCACCAATGTGAAGATCACCTTGGCCGACGCGGAGTTCGTCGTCTATGCCGATGAGCAGAAGCTGTCCGATGCGATCGCCGAACTGGTCAAGAATGCCCACGCCGCCATGCCGCCGGTCGGCGGCTGCCTGACGGTGGAGACCGCGCGGCATGAGATCGAGGGCCGGCACCCGCAGGCGCTGCTGCGCATCCGCGACAATGGCAAGGGCATGTCTCCGGACGTGATGGCGCGCGCGATGGAGCCTCTCTTCACCACTCAGCCTCATGGCATCAAGGCGGGCTGGGGGCTCAGCAATTGTGCTGGATTCATCCGCCAGTCCGGAGGACGGATCTCGCTTCACAGCGAAGTTGGTCACGGCACCCTGGTCGAGATCACGCTTCCGCTGGAAAACACCCGTTAGTTCGGCACGATGGCTTGATTGCCGGTCCGGCTCCGGCACAATGCCTTCATGCGAACCACACTTTTCATGCTAGCCTTTGTGCTAGTGGCATCGACCGTCCAGGCCGCGCCCGACGACATCTTGATCGGTATCGAATCGCCGTCGGCGCTGTCGCCGTCCGGAGCGGCGGAAAATCTCGGCATGCGGCTGGTCATCCGCGCCGTCAACGATGAAGGCGGGATTCACGGCCACAAGCTTATTGAGCGCAGTTATGGCCGCACCCAAACGGGCGCAGCCGGCGACACGGAAGTCCTGGCCAATGTCGCGCGCCTGACGGAACAAGATCGGGTGCTGCTGTTGTGGAATCACGGCGGCACGGCTTCGCTCCAGATCGCGCCTTACGCCATGGCGCATCGCGTGCCTTACATGTTTCCCCATACCGGGTTGGTCGATATGGACGAAGCGCGTTATGTCTTTACGTCTTTTCCGCATTATGGCGGCGAAACCGCAATGATGTACCGCTATCTCGCCCGCGAGCGCGGTCTGAAACGCATCGCCATTCTTTATGATCCCAATGCCTATGGCCAATATTTCCGCGACCGGCTGCGCGCGCTGGCGACGGAAGACGGCTACGCCATGGTGGGCGAGGAGCCGGTAAAGCAGACCTTGCCCACGGACCTCACGGCAGAGATGGAGCGGCTGCGCGCCATCAAACCCGATGCCATCGTGATGGCGCTTTATCCGCCTCAGGCCAAGCGCGTGATGGAAGCCAAGGCGCGCCTTGCCTGGCAGGATGTGCGCATGGTCTCCGCCGGGCCGTTGACGGACGAGGAGTATCTCAACGTGCCCGGTGGTGCGGCCGAAGGCACGCTGGGTCTGTGCTACTATCCCGATCCCAACCGGTCCGATGCGCTCGGCGTCGCCGCTTACCGCAAATTGATGGCCCGCTATTTTCCGGATGAGAAGCTCAACCGCTATTCGCTTTATGGCTATGCCTTTGGCCAGATGGTGGTCGAAGGGCTGAAGCGTGCCGGCGCCAATCCCACCCCCGAATCCTTTATCGACGCCATGGAGACCATCAAGGATTGGGATTCCGGCGGCATTCTTCCCGCCGTAAGTTTTTCCAAAACCAATCACCATGCGCAGCGGGCCGGTTTCGTTTGCGAACTTCGGGAGGGCCATTTCGTCCCTCTGGGCGATTGGATCACGCCCTAGCGGACGCTTTCGCTGGCTTTCAAAAAATGCCACATCTTCTCAGGCAGGAACGACCATTCGGGACACGGGCCATGGCGAAAATACAAACTTTTCTTGTCGGCGCGATAGTCGTACCGGTCCTGATGCTGGCCGGCTGTAAAAAGCCCGCCAGCGAACAGCAAGCGCCTTCCGTGAAGAGCGTCTATAACCCGCGCGAGACGTTTGCGCCGCTCACGCTGCCGACGCCGGTCAATGCCTACCGCTCGGGCGACGGCACACCGGGACCAGCTTATTGGCAGAACCGCGCCGATTATAAGATCGCGGCCACGCTTGATCCGGTGAGCGCCAGCCTCAATGGCGACGAGACCATCACTTACACCAACAACAGCCCCTCGACCCTGGATGCGCTTTGGCTGCAACTGGACGAGAACAGCTATAAGAAAGATGCGCGCTCCCGTTTTGCCGCCGGCGAAGGCCGGCGGCGTCGGTCGGTCGCGCAAATCACTGACGGCTTTGTGCTGGATGCGGTCGAGATCGGCGAAGGCAGCCAAGCCCAGAAAGCCGACACCGTGGTGTCCGACACCCGCTTGCAGGTGCGCTTGGCTGAGCCGCTCAAGCCGCATGGCCAGCTGAAACTGCATATCCGCTACCATTACACCGTGCCGGCGGGGAGCAGCGGCCGCACCGGGCATGCGCCGACCAAGAATGGCGAGATCTTCGATCTTGCCCAATGGTATCCGCGCATGGCGGTGTTCGACGATCTGCGCGGCTGGGATACCCTGCCCTATCTCGCCGCAGAATTTTATCTCGAATTCGGCGATGTGGATTACGCCGTCACCGTGCCCTGGGACATGCTGGTGGCGGGCTCGGGCGAATTGGTCAATCCGGACGAGGTTCTGACTGCAGCGGAAAAAAGTCGCATGGCCGCGGCGCGGGCCAGCGACAAGACGGTAATGATCCGCACCGCGGAGGAAATCAACGATCCCATGAGCCGACCCAAGCAGAGCGGCACGCTGACCTGGCGCTTCCATATGTCGAACACGCGCGACACGGCCTTCAGTGCCAGCAAAGCCTTCATCTGGGATGCGGCACGCATGAATCTGCCCGGCGGCAAGACAGGCCTGGCGCAATCGGTCTATCCCGTCGAGGGTGCCGTCCCCGGCGGCTGGGGACGTTCGACCGAATATCTCAAACACGCGGTGGAGAATTTCTCCCGCAGATGGTCCGTCTACCCCTGGCCGGTGGCCTCCAGCCTGGGTGGGCCGATCGACGGCATGGAATATCCTTCCGTCGCCTTCGATAGTTACAACGACAAGGGGCCGGCGCTGTTCTGGATCACGGCGCATGAGATCGGCCACACTTGGTTCCCCATGGTGGTGGGCTCCAATGAGCGGCGCGATCAATGGATGGATGAAGGCTTCAATACTTTCATCGACATCTTCGAGTCCGACGATTTCAAGGAATTCGGGCCCAAGCGCGATGGCGAATATGCGCCAAAGAAGGGCAATCCCGTTGAAGAGATATTGCCGCTCTTGGCGGATCCCGATGCGCCGTCCATGCTGATGACCCGAGCCGACCAGGTGGCCGAGAAATACCGCCACCCCTCGAGCTATTTCAAATCGGCTCTAGGATTGGTGCTCTTGCGCGAGCAGATTCTGGGACCGGAGCGATTCGACTGGGCCTTCCGCAAATATATCGCCGACTGGTCGTTCAAGCATCCCACGCCTTCCGACTTCTTCCGCGCCATGGACTCGAGCGGCGGCGAGGACCTGTCCTGGTTCTGGCGAGGCTGGTACTTGAACAACTGGAGCCTCGACATGGCGGTCGAGAAAGCCGAACCCGCCGAAGGCGGCTGGAGCAAGGGCGCCGTCGTGACGCTGGCCAATCTCGACCGCATGGTGATGCCGGCGGCGCTTGATGTGACGTTCCAGAGCGGCGCCCATCAGCGGCTGCAGCTGCCGGCAGAAACCTGGATTCAGAAGACCGAAGCACAGGTCCGGTTGAACAGCAGCGAACCGGTGATTTCGGTGACGCTGGATCCGGATCATGTGATCCCGGACAAAGACCGGGGCAACAATGTGCTGAAAGTCGCGGACTGACGAAGCGGCGCGTCGCTAGACCGCCGCCAGCGGTCTGACGTCGCCGCGCGTCTGCCCCAGCGCGAAATAAAGCTCCCGGAATTTCGGAAACAGATCTTCGTAAGCGCGCACGCCTGCCGGGCTGGGTTCGATCACGCGGTATCCGGGTGACAATGCGGCTTGCGCCTCTTCCACGCTTTTGAAGGCGCCCGCTGCGAGAAACGCGAAGATCGCGGAGCCCAGACTGGTCGTATCCCTGGCCGGGACCAGAACCGGTTTGTTCAGCACATCGGCATAGACGCGATTGAGGGTGTCGTTGCGCTGGGGAATGCCGCCGCCATGGATCACGCGTTCGATCGGCGCGCCGTGATCCTGCAACCGGTCCAGGATGATTTTGGTGTGGAAGGCGGTGCTCTCGATGGCGGCGAACAATTCGTCGGCGGCGGTGTGATTGAGCCGCCAGCCCATGGTGACGCCGCGCAAGCGCGGATCAACCAGCACGGAGCGATCGCCATCGTCCCAGGCAAACCGCAGCAGGCCGGTTTGACCGGCGCTGTAATCCCGCACCGCGCTCATCAAATCCGCGAGAGGGCTGTTGGCGCGTGCGGCGGTGGCGTCGAACAGGCTGCCCACCGCCGAAAGACCTGCTTCGATGCCGAAAAAACCGGGATGAATGGAGCCCTGCACGATGCCCGAAACACCGGGAATGAGCCGCGCTTCCTTCGAAAGCGCCATGATGCAGGTCGATGTGCCGATCACATTGACGACATCACCCAGCTGACAGCCCGCGCCGATCGCATCCCAATGTGCATCCAGTGCGCCGACCGGAATGGGAATGCCGGCTTTAAGTCCCAAACGGCGCGCCCATTCCGGCGAGAGTCCGCCGGCAATGAGATCGGAGGTGCCATAACGGCCATCGAGCCGGGACCGCACGCCGGCCAGAAGGGGATCGACCGATGACAGAAATGCATCGCTCGGCAGCCCGCCCAGAGCATCGTTCCACATCCATTTGTGGCCCATGGCGCAGACGGAGCGCGGCATGTCAACCGGATCGGTGATGCCGCACAGGGTGGCGACCATAAAATCGCAATGCTCGGCGGCGGTGCGCATGCGGCTGCGCTGGTCAGGATTGGCGCGCAGCCAGTGCAACAGCTTGGCGAAGCCCCATTCGGAGGAATAAACACCGCCCGACCAGTCCAACGCCGCCAGCTTGCGCTCGCGCGCCTTGGCCGTGATCTCTCCCGCTTCGCGCCAGGCGCGGTGATCGCACCAAAGATAATAGTCGCCAAGAGGTTGAAGCTTGTCGTCCAGCGGCACCATCGTCGAGCCGGTGGTATCGACGGCCAGAGCCGCGACTTCCGTGCCATGCACCCCGGCATCGGCCCGCGCTGCGGCGAACGCGATTTCCAGCGCCCGGCAATGATCCTCATGCCTCTGGGCGGCGTAATCGGCATCCTCGCGCTGTCGCGCCACGGGATAGGATGCGGTGCCGAATCCCAGACGCCCCCGTTCACTGTTCAAAATCGAAACCCGCACACTGGCGGTGCCGAAATCGACGCCGGCGACGATGGTCATGGTGCCGCCTGCTCAGGCATGATCGTCCCAGCGCAGTTCGGCGAGATAGAGCCCGCCCTGCTCCCAGCCGCAGGTGGTGACGAACCAGCGATTGTCCTGGGTGTGAACCACTTCTGCGCCATGAGCGGGAAAATTCAGCACAATGCTGGACGGCTCGAAATGGAAGGGATTGTCGCTCACATAAGCGGCGCTGTTGTTGTAGGGCTCGTTGGTGCAGACGAAGAGATAATATTTGCCATTGCGCGGCACCACGAAAGGCGACTCTGTGGGGCCGCCGAAGGTGCCCTTCTCCGGCGAACGGAATACCACCTGCGGCGGCGACCAGCGAACAAGATCCTTGCTCGCCACCGCCTTGACCACGTGATTGCCGCCCTTGGGCGTTTCGGTGGCGCAGTAATAGAGAATCCATTGCTCGCCATCCTGCAGCGCCATAGGGTCTCGCGCGTCATAGCCGTCCACGATCACCGGATTGGCGGAATGGCGCGTCCAGTTGGTGAGATCGGGCGACATCGCCATGTGAATATGGAACTGGGTGTGGTCCTTGCCGCCGGCGCAATAGAACATCCAATATTTGCCGTCCTGCGCCACCACATGCGGCGCCCACACCACCGTTTCCTGGAAAGCCGGATCGATGTGCATCACCGGCGCCTGCTTCTTCCAGGGACCTTTTACGTCTGGCGCAGTGGCATGAAGAAAGAAGGATTCATGATCGGGATCGGCTGGCTCCTTATGGGTGATGCCGAAGAGATGCCAGACGCCGTCATTGGCCCGGATCAGGCAATGGTCGTTGAGATACCAGGGCTCCTTCTCGCCATCAGACGGATCGAAGACATGCTCGAAACCGATGCGGAAGGGCAGCCGCGTCTGCTTCAAGAGATCGGTGGTGAGGCCCGGCGTGTTGGTGGGTTTGCCTCCCGCCTTCGCGGATGCCTGGGCCGCGGCAGGTGCCGCGATGGCCGCGCCACCCAGAAACCCGGCAGCCGCGTTCATGAATGCTCTGCGGTTGAAAATGTTCATCGCTCCCTCCGCTTCAGACCGTGACGTCGCCGCAGAAATTCACCGTGATACCCATGGCGCTGAACATCGCCGCCTTGACCGACAGCGCTTTTCCCGCCTGCGTACCGTCTGGCGCATAGGCCACTTGGATGTGATTGGAGCAATGCTGCGCCATGAACTGGTCGCGGCTGATGCCGGGAAAAACCGTGTGCATCATGGGCCATTGCGGCGTGGTGTCGGCCCAGCGCCGCTCGCTTTCCTCACGCGGCAAGGCCACGGATTTGGCGAGGCCCATGTCGGCCTTGAGCTTGCCGGCTTCGACATAGATACGGCTCCACACCACGTCACCGGGCTTGCTGATGCCTTTGATGGTGCTGCCGCCCAGCCGGAAATACATGGGCGGTTGGCGCTCGCCCACCGCTTCCTTGTAGCCGGTGGCGAAATGTGCCGGCGGCACCGAGCCGGAAATCTCCAGCACCCAGACGAAGCGGCCATCATAGTCTTCGCCATAACGGACATCGTGCAGCGTGGTTTCCGGCGGCAAGCTCAGCGCATTCCACACAAGATTGGTCACCAGGCAGTCCAGCGCCACGCCTTCATCCACTTCGTTGAAATGCGGCAGCGGCGCGCCCGGATAAAGCAGCTTACCGCTGCGGTCCTTCACCGGTGGGCGATCGGTGTTGTTGAGAATCCCTTCCGCCAGATCGGACGCGGCCGTGAGATCCTTCAAGCCTTGCTGATATTGAATGCCCACTACATCGCAGCCGAACGCATCGGAAATGCGCAAGGTGGCGATATACATCTTGCATTGTTCCAGTACCTGCGCCTCGGTGAGATCGGTCTCTGGC
>Ga0105240_10006856_pt1 | contig 16651 bp, 13 predicted proteins | sample KBSC54metaG_FD_80426 | JGI IMG/M metagenome (GOLD analysis project Ga0105240, IMG submission 80426) | Corn rhizosphere microbial communities from Kellogg Biological Station, Michigan, USA - KBS C5-4 metaG | ecosystem: Host-associated > Plants > Roots > Rhizosphere > Soil | place: Michigan, USA...
CGCAGCATATTGATAATGCCGGAGAAATCTGTGTTTCCATGACCTTTTGCGGCAAACAAAGTGTAAAGTTGAGCGGCTTCGGCACCCATAGGCGTCGCCGCATCGGCCGATTGGGCGGCCGCTTGCGCGAGTTTCAGGTCCTTTAACATGAGCTGGGTTGCGAAGCCGCCGGTGTAATCCCGGTTGGACGGCGAGGTGGGAACCGGCCCCGGAACGGGGCAATAGGTGGTCAGCGACCAGCACTGTCCCGACGCCGCCGACATGATGTCGAACAGCTTCTGCGGATCGAGGCCAAGCTTCTCGCCCAGCACGAATGCTTCGCAGGTTCCGATCATCGAGATCGCCAGCAGCATGTTGTTGCAGATCTTCGCCGCCTGCCCCGCGCCCGCACCGCCTGCATGGACGATGCGCTTGCCCATCTTTTCCAAAACGGGTTGCGCGCGCTCGAAAGCAGCCGCGCTGCCGCCGCACATAAAGGCAAGTGTTCCGGCTTCCGCGCCGCCGACACCGCCGGAGACCGGCGCATCGAGGAAATCGAAACCGGCCTCCCCGGCCGCCGTATGAACGGCACGCGCGGAGTCGATGTCGATGGTCGAACAGTCGATCAGCAGTGCGCCCTTCTTCGCATGTGCCAGCACGCCGTCTTCCAGATATACCGAGCGAACATGCTTGCCCGCGGGCAGCATGGTGATCACCACATCCGCGCCGGAAAGCGCTTCGTTCGCAGTTTTGGCGGCAGTGGCGCCTGCATCGGTTACCGGCTTCAATGCGGCCGCGCTGAGGTCGAATGCCCGCACGCTGTGCTGCGCTTTCAACAGATTGCCCGCCATGGGTCCGCCCATATTGCCGACGCCGATGAATGCGATGGTGGTCATATAGGCAACTCCTTGTTGTTCAGGGGAGCAAAGTAGGCCTGCACGTCTGCTTCGCCGACCTTGCTCAGTTCCGCGGGTTTCCATTTCGGTGCGCCATCCTTGTCGATGATGGTGGCGCGCACGCCTTCGTAGAAATCGTGACCGGCGATGATGCGATTGACCATGCGGAATTCCATCCGCATGCAATCGTCGAATTCGAGCTTTGCGCCTTCGCGGATTTGCCGGAAAGTGATCTTCAGACTGGTCGGCGATTTGGCGCGGATGGTGGCGGCGGTGTCTTTTGCCCAGTCGGTGTGTTCGGCATCGAGCGCCGCAAGGATTTCCTCAATCGAATTTCCGCCAAATACGCGGTCGATCGCCGCGCGGTGTTCGCTCAGAAAATCGCCTGGCACCTTATCGCTCAACGATTTCAGCGCGTCGTCCGGCGCCGCTCCATCCACAAGCTGTCCGATGAGGGTTTCCCATTTTGCGGTCGGCACGAAATGTGTCGCCACACCGGCATAGAGCGTGTCGGCCGTCCGCAACCGTGCGCCGGTCAGAGCGAGATACATTCCGATCTGGCCGGGACACCGCGGCAGGAAATAGCTTCCGCCGACATCGGGGAACAATCCGATACCCGTTTCCGGCATCGCGAACATCGCCGCCTCGCCCGCCACGCGATGGCTGCCATGTACCGATACGCCCACGCCACCGCCCATCACGATGCCGTGGATTAGCGCGATATAAGGCTTCGGAAAGTGTTTGATCGTGGCGTCGAGGATGTATTCATCGCGATAGAAGTCGAGCGCATAAGGCGTTCCCGCCTTTCCCGATTCATAGAGCGCGCGAATATCTCCGCCCGCGCAGAAGGCGCGCTCGCCGGCGCCGCGAATGACCACTGATCTGACCGTTGCATCGCCCGCCCAGGCGTCGAGTTGGGGCTTCATCTCCACACACATCGCACGCGTCAACGCATTGAGCGCCTTGGGTCGATTGAGCGTGATGAGACCGATTGTGCCGCGCCGTTCGAAGAGGACTTCGTTCCCATTACTCATCATTTATTGCCGGATACTTCAAACATTTCAGTCGATACGCAATTCGCGGCCTTTCAACTAAAGAGTAAATGACGTCCGGCAGCATCCCCTGATCGGCTATATCGATGACCTGCTCTATGCAAATGAACTGCGGGTATCTCGATGACCTGCTGCTCGGCATGCGCCTTGCCCCTTCCAGTTCGTCGATACGCGCACAAGAGGAAATGATTTCGAACTAGGCAGGCGTGGGTATCCTTCCATGTTTTATGGGCGAGACCCGGTTCGAGCTTGTTCGGTTTCTCCCGGCGGAGATTTCGATTACCGCCATCTTCTGACTTTCGGTGCGGCGCGACGTTCTGCAAACGGTGCGTGTCCGCCGAGTGAAGCGATGTATCCATTACATGGTCATCGCTCGGAATAAACAATTTCTGCCGGGCGCCCCTCAAGCGGCGAGGATAGCCACTGCTGAGAGTCCGGGCGCTCCGTAAACCTGGCTGTATCCGATATTGGCGTTTTCGACCTGACGGCCTTCGGCGCGGCCGCGCAGCTGCTGTACGTTTTCGTAGACCTGGCGCAGGCCCGAGGCGCCGATGGGCTCGCCGCACGCCAGGCAACCGCCATCGGTGTTGATCGGCAGCTTGCCGCCGAGACGGGTTTCGCCGTCGGCGATCAGCTTTTCCTGTTCGCCGTTCTGGCAGAGGCCGTTTTCGGCCATGTGCATCACTTCTGCGCCGCTTTCGGTGTCCTGGATTTGGGCGACGTCGATATCGGTTGGGGCGACGCCCGCCATTTCATAGGCTGCTTTCGACGCGATCTCGGTGGGCGACGGGCCGCGTTCGATATCGAGCGATGGCGAGAACACTTCGAACGATCCGTTCACGCGTGTGCGCACCGCTGCCCCTAACACGCGCGGGCCTTTGAGGCCCAGCTCGCGCATCTTCTTGTCCGAAGCCAGGATGAGTGCGGCGCCACCTTCCGCCGGCGAGCAGAACATGTATTTGGTCAGCGGATCGGAAAGCATCTGTGCCTGCAGGATCGTCTTGGCATCCACCGGCTCGCGGCGCCAGGCATGCGGCGTCTTGGAGCCGTTTTCGAACGCTTTCTCGGCCACGCGCGCAAGCGTCATCGGTGTGATGCCGTAGAGCGACATGTAACGCTGGATCTTCAGCGCAAAGAACTGCGTCGTGAGCATCATGCCGACATCGCCATACCAGCGCGGCAGGCCGGAGGCTTCCGGGTCGGGATTGAAGGCGCCGCGCGGATGCTTGTCGAAGCCTGTGACGATGCCGATATCGAACTCACCGGATTTGATGGCCCAATAGCCCGAGAGCAACGAAGAGCCGCCCGTGGCGCAGCCGTTTGCGACGTTGATGAACTGAACGCCGGTGAGACCCAGATGGGGCAGCATCGCGTCGGCGCTGCCGGCAGCGGACGAACCGCCGAAGGCGAACTGCATGTCCTTCCATTCCAGACCCACATCGGCGAGCGCTTCGCGCACCGCATAGATGCCCTGATCCAACCCGGACCGGCCGTCCGTGCGCCCAAACGGGTGAATGCCCGCGCCCACGATATGAACTTCGCTCATCTTGCTTATCTCCTGTCTGCTATTGGACGGGGCGGAATACGTAGCTGGAAACGGTTTTTCCGTCGGCGCGTGCGAACGGCACGATGGCAAGGCGCATAGGCATGCCGATCTTCAGGCGCGCGAAAGTGTCGACCTCGATGCGGGATTCCACGATCACCTGACCGGGAAGTTCGATATAGCCGAGCGCAAAGGGCTGGAAGGTCTTCTCGTCGTCCGCGCCCATGTAAGGCGGCGACTTCGGACGGAAGCGCTGGATCGTGTAGGACCAGAGCTTTCCTTCCGACGCCAGCTTCACCGCCTCGTATTTCTGGCCTTCGGCCCCGCTCGGCGTCGGGAAGACCACCCGCCCGTCGGACTTGCGCCGGCCCCCGATCAGATGCGGCCCGTCGGCCGCGATCTCGAACAGGTTGGCCGCCATCGGCGGTGTGTCGGCCTCTTGCGCTGCGGCGGCGGACAATGACACGGTTTCCCTCCCGATAATATAAACATGCCTATCTTATGCAGAATTATAGAAGAGTTTGGAATCCGATCAAGCGGCCGCCGCGACAGCCTATGCGGCAGATTCAGTCTGATTTGGTCCGGTAGTCGCCGAAAGCCTTATCCCGCGCGTCCAAGGCAGCCGTGACGCCTTCGCGGAAGAGGGCAAAGGTCGCCCGAGAGCTTTCGGTGGTCAGGGCAAGCGCCTGGATTTCCGTTCCCGCCTTGATGGCGGCGCGCAGTCCCATCATCTCCATGGCGCGATGAACGGAGCGCTTGTTCATCTGCTGGACATCGGTGGGGATGAGTGCGATGCGCTGCGCAATGGCGACGACTTCTTCCTCCAACGTCATGGCCGGATAGGCACGATTGGCAAATCCAACCTGGGCGGCGGTTTTCCCATCGATGGCGTCACCTGTCAGCATCATTTCCATTGCGGGGCGCAAGCCGCAAAGCCAGGCGTGAAACTGATTGTCCGGCGGACTCATCATGCGCACCGGCGGATAGCCGATCTGTGCGTCTTCGGCGACGTAGACAAGATCGCAGGCCGTCGCGAGTTCCGAACCGCCGGCGAGACACCAGCCGTGAACCTGCGCGATGACGGGTTTGGCCAAATCCCAGATACGGAAACATCCCTCCACGACATGGCGCGCCCATTCGCCTGCGCCGCCGGCTGTATAGAAGGGCAACGGTTGGACGTGGCGGCCATATTCGCGTGAAAGATCGTAACCGGCGGAAAAACAGCTTCCAGCACCCCGTATGATGCTGCAGCGGATGTTTTCGTTGCGGTCTGCTTCTTCCAATGCGGTAAACAATTCGCCGCGCAGATCGTTGCACAAAGCGTTTCGCTTCTCCGGCCGGTTGAGGGTTATCCTTTGGACGTATTCGGCAGGTTGGTCCAGAAGCAGGTAGCGATATGACATGATTGACCTCCCGTATCGAATTGCGAGCGCCGCAGCTTACAGTCCCAGAACAAGCCGGGCGATGATATCGTGTTGGATTTCGTTCGAACCGCCGTAGATGGATGCCGCCCGGTTGTTGAGATAACGCGGCATGAGCCGGAGAAGCTCATCCGGCCCGATAGGCTCCTCGTTGGAGCCAGCGTTGCGCGCCTCCGGCTGGTACACCCCCCCATAATACGCCGCTGCTTCGATTGCCAACTCGTCCAACGCCTGCGTGGCCTTGCTGGCCTGCATCTTCAACATCGAGGACACCGGCCCGGGGTTCTTGCCCGCCGACAGCTCGCTTGCGACCCGAAGTTCGGTGATCTCGATGGCGTCGATCTGAATAGCCGCTGCCGCGATCTTGTTACGGAATGTCAGGTCGTCAATCAGGGCACTACATTCATCAGCCGGCTGAACAGACGCGGCGTGACGAAGCTTCGCCAGGGATGACTTCAAGTTTGCCGATGCGCTTCCGCCACCTCGTTCGAACTCCAGAAGATATTTGGCGACCGCCCAGCCCTCATTTTCCTCCCCGACGCGATTTGCCTTAGGAACCCGCACATTGTCGAAAAAGACTTGGTTGAGTTCGTGATCGCCAGCAAGCGTAATGATCGGCCTGACCGTAAGACCGGGCGTGTTCATATCCAAAAGCAGGAAGGAGATGCCGGCTTGCGGCTTGCCTCCCGTGCGGGTGCGGACCAGGCAGAACATCCGGTTCGCCCAATGCGCGTGCGTGGTCCAGATTTTCGAACCATCGAGCACATAGTCGTCGCCATCGGACACAGCACGAAGTTGCAGCGAGGCGAGATCGGAGCCGGAGCCCGGTTCTGAATAGCCTTGGCACCAGTAGTCTTCCCCCGCCAGAAGCCGCGGCAGATAGAAATCTTTTTGCGCCTGCGTGCCGTAGCGCATGATGACAGGCGCTACCATGCGCATTCCCATCGGCGCCAGAGCCGGCGCACCCGCACGAGCGCATTCGACTCCAAAAATATAGCGTTGTGTTTCGTTCCAGCCGGTACCACCATATTCCCTCGGCCAGTTGGGCGCCGCCCAGCCTTTTGGATAAAGAATCTTGTGCCACGCGACGCTGTAACGTTTGTCGACAAAGACACCGGTCTGACAACGCGTCGCTTCCTTGAGCTCCAGGGGCAGAGAAGTCTTGAGGAATTCACGAACCTCATCGCGAAACCGTTCGTCTTCGGGGGTGAGCGTCAAATTCATTTTGGAACCTTCCGGAATTGGAGCAGATGTCGATTGGTTGACGAGAGCAACACCCGATCCCGCTTGTCGCGGCGGCCTCCATGTTGCTGTTGCATCTGACATGTATACAACTTCTGGTATATATTAGTCGAAATATTAGCATGATTACGTTGCCGCCAATTTGCAAATGCGGCAGTTTGCGCCTGGGAGAGGCACGACCGTAGCTGCCAACTCCCGAAAAAAGCCGCACCTCGCTGTAAACAATAACGGCGGCTTCCTCATGGGAAACAATCAGGGAGACGTCCCAAAGTGAGCTTTGAAGCCGTTCTCATCGACAAACCGGACCGGGACATCACGCGTATCACGCTAAATCGCCCCGAAGCGCGCAATGCGCAAAGCGTCAAACTGCTCTACGAATTGAATGCGGCATTCGATATGGCTGCTCGGGATGGCGAGACGAAAGTCATCGTGCTGGCGGCAAACGGACCTCATTTTTCGTCAGGTCACGACCTTCGCGATAGCAGTCAGATCGACCAATTCAGATCGCAAAAACCCGTCGGCACATGGTGCGGCTTCGAATGCGCTGGCGCAGAAGCTCAGATGTCCAAGGAAAAGGAGGTCTATCTGGGTTTTTCGGAACGCTGGCGCAACATTCCCAAACCCACCATCGCACAGGTGCAGGGCAAGGTCATCGCAGGCGGTCTCATGCTGATCTGGCCGTGCGATATCATCATCGCATCCGAGGATGCGTTGTTTGCGGACAATACCGTCGATATGGGCGTCAATGGCGTCGAATATATGGCTCATCCTTGGGAACTCGGTGCACGCAAGGCCAAGGAGTTACTTTTCACCTCCGACTGGATAGATGCCGCTGAGGGCCATCGGCTGGGGATGATCAATCATGTGGTTCCACAAGACGATTTGGAGCGCTTTACGCTGGCACTGGCCAGGCGCATCGCGTTGAAGTCGGCCTTTGCCCTGAAGCTCTCAAAAGAATCCGTGAACGCAGCCGAAGACGCGCAAGGGCGCGTTCCTGCCATGTCCACCGCATTTGCCCTGCATCAACTGGCGCACAGTCACAACATGCAGGTGCACGGTATGCCTATCGACCCTTCCGGCATTAAGGCGCCAAAAATCCGTGCCGCTGTAGAAGCAAGAGCAAAGGCGAAACTGAGGTCATCCCAGTGACCTGGCCCGCCGTCACGCTTGCAGACGCAAATGAGCTTCTTACTGCGCCGGGTTCACCATTCGAAATGGAGGTTTTGGAAATCGGAGGCGTTCGATTGCGCACGTGGAAACATGCGCCGCGTTCCAACCGGGAAGTAGTATCATCTGCACGCGCCCGAGGCGATCGGACTTTTCTTGTCTATGGCGACGAGCGCGTCTCATTCAACGCATTTCATCGCGCAGTCGCGGCTCTCGCGGCCGATTTGAGCGCACGCGGCTTCGGAAAAGGCGACAGGGTCGCGATTGCGATGCGCAACCTGCCGGAGTGGGTGGTGGCGTTTTATGGGGCTTCGGTTTGCGGGGCGATCGTCACGCCCCTGAATGCGTGGTGGACCGCCCCGGAGCTTGAATACGGCCTGAAGGACTCGGGCGCACGTTTCGTGTTTGCCGATCCCGAACGGTACGAGAGGATTGCGCCACGCCTTTCACAATGTTCCCAAGTCGAAAATGTTTATGTTTCGCGCGTGGGAAAAGTGGATGGGGCGAAGGCCCTCCAACTCGAAAATATCATTGGTACGCCATCAGCTTGGGCCGAGCTTCCCGATGCGGATCTTCCGGATGTTGAGATCGCACCGGATGACGATGCGACGATCTTCTATACCTCCGGCACGACGGGGCATCCGAAAGGGGCACTGGCAACGCATCGCAACATGCTTTCGAACATTACCGGCGCTGCGTTTTCCGCGGCGCGGACATTCGTGCGACGTGGCGAACCAATCCCCGTACCCGATCCTGAAACTCAGAATGCCGTGTTGATCACTGTTCCCTTCTTTCACGTTACCGGCTGCTTCGCGATACTTTCGCCCGTACTCAGTGCGGGGAGCAAGCTGGTGATGATGCGTCGGTGGGATGCGGAAGAGGCAATGCGTCTGATCGAACGCGAAAAGGTCACGGGCATCACCGCGGTGCCGACAATAGCCCTACAACTCGTGGAACATCCCGCCCGCGAAAAATACGACCTCTCCTCGCTTGTAGGTCTGGGTTATGGCGGGGCGTCTGCGCCGCCCGATCTGATGCGTAGGATCAATGCGACCATGCCGCAAACCGCTGCCGGACACGGCTGGGGGATGACTGAAACCTCTGCGCTTGCGCTGGGCCATTCGGCCGAGGATTACACGAACCGTCCAACGAGTTGCGGACCTTCGTTGCCGGTGGGGGAAATCAAAATAATGAGCTCAGATGGAAGCGCAGAGCTTACCGTGGGAGAAGTCGGCGAGTTGTGGTTCAAAGGACCACAGGTCGTGAAGGGGTATTGGAATAAGCAGGAAGAAACACAAAAGACATTCGCAGACGGTTGGGTAAAGACCGGCGACCTCGCTCGCGTGGACGAAGAAGGGTTCTGCTATATTGTCGATCGTGCCAAGGACATTCTGATCCGGGGCGGTGAAAATATTTACTGCGTGGAAGTGGAGAACATACTCTACGATCATCCTGCCGTGCTTGATGCCGCGCTGGTGGGCAGGCCTCACCGCGTCCTGGGCGAAGAGCCGGTGGCCTTCGTTACCCTCAGGGAAGGCTCGCAAACCGGTGCGCAGGAATTGCAGGCCTTCGTTGGCGAACGGTTGGCCTCATTCAAAGTGCCGGTCGAGATCCTCATCCGGCGCGAGCCGCTACCGCGCAACGCCAACGGTAAAATTCTCAAGCCGGAATTGCGGAACAGTCTGGCGGAAACGCGTTAAAAGACGCTGTCGATTTCGGTAAGAAGTTTGCGCGTGGCTGCGAGCAGGCGTGCGGCCACGGCAACTGGGCCGATGTCATCGAGCAGGCGCGTCATCGGCACCTCAACGCTAACAGGTAGGCCGGGTTGAAGCGCTGCAACGAAGCTTTTGAGATCAAGGCCGCCTTGTCCGGGAGGCAATCTCTCTTGCCGCGCTTCGACCATGCGTTCTTCTGGGGTTGCGGAACCTTTCGCAGGCGCATCGCAGAACTGCAGGACATTCACGTGCGGCAAGTTACGCAAATCGTCCAAACTGTCGTTCACGCGATAGAAATGCAGCGGGTCCGGCGCGACTGCGGCGTTCGATTTGCCCGACGCATCCACGACAGCGCGTGCCCGGCTTATGGAATTCACGACGTAATAGGACGTTGCTTCGAGATTGACGGTAAGGTCGTATTCTGCGGCAAGATCGCAGAGCGCCGCAAAATTGGTGGTCAGGCGCACCAAATCGACATCGTCACCGATGACGACCAGATGTCTGCCGCCCAAAAGCGATGCCGACTCCAGGTGCGGCGCGAAAGCCGCTACGTCGGTATGCGCATCCAATCTTGCAACTTCAATTTCGAATGGCGTTATGCCCTCGCCTTCCAGCCGGGCCTTGGTTTCGCGCATCATGGGACGACCGGGCAACATCGGATGGTCGCCGTCGGCAATTCCAGTCATAACCCGCAAACCCACATGACTGTAACCTGCCTTCGCAGCCCAGCTCGCGACATCGGGCGGCGCAGACGCAAACCTCGACATGGTGGCCGGCGTCATCGAGATAACACGCGCCACCATGATTGCCCCTCAACCGTCGGATAGAAGTCTGTCTATGTCAGCCAGTTCGTGTTCGTTCAGTATCCAATCGGCGGCAACAGCATTTTGCAATAGCTGTTCGGGGCTTGTGGCGCCAGCAATCACGCTCGATACCGACGGTTGGCAGGCAAGCCAGGAGAACGCAAGCTCCAGCAAGCTGTGATGGCGCTCGGACGCAAAACATTTCAATCGTTCGATTTTCTCGAATCCCGAATACTGCGCGTGTTTGCGACCGAGCATGGTCGTGGCAAAGCGCGATCCGGGAGGGGGTGGTGTGCCCGCTTGATATTTTCCTGTCAAAAGACCGCTTGCGAGGGGGTAATAGGGCAGGAAGCCGAGGCCAAATCTGCGCACTGCCGGAAGAATCTCTTTCTCGACGTCGCGAAACAATAGGCTGTATTCGTCCTGAGCCGAAACGAACGCTGTTTGATGGGAAGAGCGACTTATCCAGTCGGCATCGGCGATTTGCCAGCTTGCGAAATTCGAGAACCCGGTATAGCGGACCTTGCCTTGGCTCACTGCATCGTCCAGAGCGCGCAACGTTTCCTCGATTGACGTCAACGGATCAGGGAAATGCATTTGATATAGATCGATCCAATCGGTCTTTAGCCGCCGCAAGGAATCTTCGAGCGCGGTAATGATATAGGATCGCGAGCCGCCCTTTTTCTTTCCCTCCTTGTCCATCGGATAAGCGAATTTGGTGCCGATGACGACATGCTGACGGCGCGAACCCAGGGCTTCGCCAATGGCCGCTTCCGATCCACCGAAGCCGCCATACACATCTGCCGTGTCCAGGAAGTTGATTCCGACATCCAGTGCGACATCGATGATGCGCTTGGCGACTGCGATGTCGACCTTGCCGCCGAAATTATTGCAACCGAGCCCGACTTTGCTGACGCGCAAGCCCGACCGCCCCAGATTTCGCTGTTCCATCCCTGTTTCACCTTGTGCCCGGCTCTCGTCCGCGCCGTAGACAGAATTCCATTGATATGATTAGCATAATTTTCGGATGTCAAGCGACTGGAGCAAGGCCTCAGAATGAACGGCGAAGACCTCGTATCGACGGCTCGCTTCCAGGGGGCGAACGGGCATCGGCTAAGCGGCGATTTGATCGGACCCGAGAGCGAAAATTTCGTTGTCCTGACCCATGGGGGCGGACAGACGCGCCATTCGTGGGGCACGACCGCGCGAACGCTTGCCGCAAGAGGCTATCGTGTCTTGTCTCTCGATCTGCGGGGACACGGTGACAGCGACTGGCCCGCCCAACGGCACTATTCCATCGAGCATCATGCAGACGACATCGCGGCCGTCATCAAGTCGGTTACGCCGGGACCGGTCATCCTAGTCGGCGCCTCGCTGGGCGGCCTTGCCTCGCTTCTGGTAACGGGATCGCTGGAACCGAAAAAGGTCTCCGCACTCATTCTGGTGGACGTTGCGATCCATGTGCGTGCAGACGGCGCCAAACGCATCATGGATTTCATGCACCGGCATGTCGACGGATTCAAAACGCTCGAGGAGGCTGCCGATGCGATCAGCGCATACCGGCCCGAACAGCCGCACCGCAAAGATCTCTCAGGCTTGCGGAAAAACCTGCGCGTCAGAAACGGACATTATTTCTGGCATTGGGATCCCGCAATGTTAAGTCGTCCCTCTGAAGACGGTGTACCGGTGATGCCGAAGGAGGAATTGCAGGAAGCCGCAAAAAGCATCACCGTTCCCACTCTTCTGGTGCGGGGCCTGCGAAGCGACGTCATCGACGAAGAAGGCGAAAACGCCTTGCGAAAATTCATCCCCCAACTCGAAACAACGTCCGTCAGGGACGCAGGTCACATGGTGGTCGGCGACAACAATGCCGTATTCGAGAAGAAGATTTTGGACTTCCTGAAACGAATGCTGGCCTGAGATTTATTGCCACTCGATGCGCTGATCGAAGATGTGGGGTGCGCGCGTCCGCGTGTATTCAAGAATGCGCTCAATATGCTTTTTCATGAGTTGACGGGCACGATCGGGCTTACCCTCGACGACAGCGACCGCAATGGCGTGATGATCGGCTTCGGCGATATCCAGAAAATCTTCGCCCTTCGTAATGGCTAGTGTATGCGCATTGAAAACCGCATCGACGGCATCGGCGAACATGCTAAGCACAGGGCTTTCAGCAAGCCGATTGATCATCGAATGGGGTCCTAAATCGGCAGGATTGCCGGGCGTCGAGTATGTGAAAGCGCAGGGATTGCGGCCGGTCAATTTGATGGAATCTCGCACCGCCTGACGATCGGGATTGGCAGCGGCCGCTTCGGCCAATCGCGGACTGACCGTGAGCATGAACTCCGCGAGGTCGCCATATGTTGCGTGGGAGAGGCGCAGGAAGAGGGTCAGAAAGCGGCCCAATTGTTCGGGCCCGGTTTCCGCGAGAACCGGGCCACCGTTACGGCCGGGTTTGAGATAGATAAGTCCCTGCGCTTCCAGTATCCGCAACGCCTCCCGGATGGATGCACGGCCGGCGCCATATTGCTCCATCATGGTCGTTTCGTGAGGAAGCGCTGTGCCAGCTTTCAGTCGACGCTCGGCAATGTCGCGAACGATATCGCGGGCAATAATCTCAGCTGTCTTTAAACTTCTCTGAATTCGCCGGATCGGTCGCGCTTTCGGGGCCGACGATCCTGACTTGCGTTTCTTGGTTGTGCCCTTTGCCAATTCGAGTCCCCACCCGTACGTCACGGAAAAAATCCCGATTCGCACGTCTCTATATGTATACGGCCCTTAAATAGTATGCGCTACCGCTGCCGACTTGCCAAATTCCGCCTGCAGTACCCGACGAAGGACCTTGCCGGTATCGTTATAGGGAAGCGCCGTCCGAAAGAATATCGAATCGGGGGTTTTGGTCGAACGCAGCCGCCGGCGGGTCCATTGCTGGAGGGCATCCTCCGATGTATCGGCTTTCAGGACCACCGCTGCGACAATGCGTTCACCCCACTGCTGGTCCGGGACGCCGAGGACAGCAACATCTGCTACCGCAGGATGGGCACGCAGCACGTCTTCGATCTCGCCGGGAGAGATGTTTTCGCCGCCTCGCACGATCACGTCGTCCAACCGGCCGTCTATGAACAAAAAGCCGTCTTCGTCGAGCCATCCCCCGTCATTGGTGGGAAACCAGCCGTCGCCTCGCAAAGCCTTACGGCCGATATATTCCCCGGAGACCTGATCCCCACGGACCCAAATCTCGCCCGCCACGCCCGCTGCCACGGGCTCTCCTTCGCTGTCGCGAACTTCGAGTTCTATGTGAGGTAAAGGCTTTCCGACCGAGCCGAGGCGCCGCTTCACCGCCGGATCGTCGGATTGAAACGCCTTGCGATGGTCTTCGGGCACGAGAACGGCGATGGTGGAACTGGTTTCGGTCAACCCATAAGCGTTGACGAAATCGACATTGGGCAACAGACGCATCGCGCGCTCGATAACCGCCAGCGGCATGCGCCCGCCGCCATAGGAAAGGTGCCGCAAACTGGGCAGTCCGATCTTGCTCCGCTCCATCTCGTCGAGAATGCGTTGGAACATGGTCGGCACCACCATGGCGTGAGTGACACCTTCCGAATTGACGGTGTCTACCCAATCCTTCTCGGAAAAGGCGGATAGGTGAACGATGCGCCGGCCAGCATAGATTCCCGTAAGCAAGGCTGAGATACCAGCGATGTGATAGGGGGGAACCGACACTAAGGCGGCTTCATCTGATTCGGCAGATCCCAGTTCGATTGTGGAAATGACGTAGGAGACCAGGTGGCGGTGCTTGAGTGTCGCGGCCTTGGGCTCACCCGTGGTGCCGCTAGTGAAGAGCACGATTGCAACACCATCCTCCTCGACTGGGTCCTCCGAACCGTCAAATACGGGTTTTTGAGCGAGCGCATCGAACTGGCTGCGCGTCAACACGGTAACGCCTTCAATCGGCGGAACGCGCGACGCCATATCGTCGTCTATGATAGCGATGGATGGTACAGTGCGCGCAACAAGGCGGCCCAGATCTGTATCAGGCAGCCGGTAGTTCAAAGGCGCGAATGCCCGCCCCATCATCCCCGCGGCGAACAGTGCCACTGCAACCGAAGATGAATTCAGGCCGATGTAAGCTATGCGTTCGGCAGGGATATCTTTCAGCTGCGCGGCCGCATTTTTGGCATAGTGCTGCAATTCGCCGTAGCTGACGGGCGCATCGCGGCTGCCCAGCGCTGGCCGATCACCCAGACATTCCGCAGCCATTTCCAGCAGAAGCGGGACGTTCACGTTGTGCCTTCAATCCGATGATGGCAGCCGCTTGGCGTCTTTGATCGCCAACGGCTGCCGGTTAGCAGAAAGAGAGCCTTCGCCGGCCTTCGCGCACAACACTTCCAACATGGTTTCGGAATCTGTGTAACGCTTGCCGATCAATGTGCCATTCTTGTGCTCCGGAGCGATTGTGGCACCTGCCGGTACGGTATCGTTCTGCGCCACCATGGCAACGCCGCCACATTCCAGCGTGACAGCGGTCTTCGGAGGGCGAACGACAACCACTTCGGTCGTGCAAACCGCGCTCTTCCAGCGCGATCCCGGCTTTAACTCCATAACGAACTCTTCTCCCTTGGGTATCAAGTGGCCGCCAACTCACGCTTGTCGCGCGGGCGCTCGCTTTCTTGCGGTGCGCCCACGACGCGCTTGGCGATAAGCTGGTCGATCTCCGCGTCGCTGAATCCATGCTCGCCGAGTATCTGGCGCGAATAGGAACCGATCTCCGGAACGAAATGACCGTCTTTCGGCAAGCGCAGAGGAGATGCCGAAAACCGCCAGAACTGGCCCAGATCGCGATAACGGCCCCAGCGCGGGTGGTTGGTGAATTCGATAACGCGGTTGAGGCGGACGTTTTCTTCATCGAAGAAATAATTGTCGCCCTTGTACGGCCTGCCGATCTTTTCGACCGGTATGCCAGCCTTTCGCAATTGGGCGACGGCTTCGTCTGCGGATAGTTGGGCGGCCCAGTTCGAAATATTTTCTATGGCGTTTGCTTCGTTCGCACCGGTTATTGCAAGCAGCGCCTTGCGGGCAGGCGCCGACCAGCCGTGCACGACAAGCCAGCTTTCACGGCATTGATAGAGACGCGACCACCACGAGAAACCGTATTGCTCTTCGTCGACGGCAAGCGGGTCCTGAATGGTACCGTCTTGCCGCATCACGGTGTCGAGCGTGCTGAGGATCGCGGAGCCGGTTTGCGGGCACTCGATGAATTGGCCTTCGCCTGTGCGATCTCGGTGGTAAAGCGCCATCATGATGCTGGCCGCGCCCAGAAGGCCGTTACCGGGATCCATGCTGCCGATCGCGTAGTAGGGACCGGCATATTTGCAATCGGCATGACGCATCATCAGGCCCGTGACGGCGGAAGACAGCGGTTCAAAGCCCGGATAGCCGCGATAAGGACCAAGAGACCCGAACGCGGGAGAATGACAATAGATCAGTCCCGGCTTCATATCGCGAAGATCTTCATAGCCCATGCCGAGCGATTCCGCGACGCCTGGGCGCAGATTGTGCTGCACCACATCTGCCCATTTGACGAGCTTTTCGATGATGGGGCGCGATTCCGGTGTCTTCAGGTTGAGCGCCAGCGTGCGTTTGTGATGGTTGGCGGCATTGAAATAGCGGCCCCCAGATACGGGACGCATGGGACAACCGGCGAGGTTCTCGATCTTGATGACGTCGGCGCCCAAATCCGCGAGCAGGCGGCTGGCAAATGGACCGGCGAAGAACACGCCGAAATCGACGATCTTGAATCCTTTAAGCGGGAACTGGCCGGAAGGATCGCCTTTCCCCTCTTTGACCGCAGGCGTGCGTGCTGCCGCCGTCTTTAGATCAGCAAGTGCTTCGTCAGTGCTGATTTTGCGTTGCGCGATGATGGCCGGCGAGGACACTGTCTCGGAGAACTTCACCACGGCGCCACCCGCACGAACGGTTTCGCCGGACGGCAATTCGACAAGCGTGGAAAGCTGATTTTCCAATACCTGCGGATCGACATAGATTTCGCCGGGCAGAAGATCGGGCATCACCGGAATGTCGAGATCGCGAAGTATTTTGAGCCATTCCGCTCGCGTCTTACCGGCGAACATCACCGGCAGGGTCTCGTGGATCAATTCGATCTGCCACGGCTCGATGGGCTGACCGATTTCGGATGCCGCATCGGTCGGGATAGGGGGGATCTGCTCCTGAAGACCGGCCAGCGCCATCAACCTCGAGAAACCGCCTTTCGATCCGCTGTGGACATGCACCCATTCCGCATCGGCGCAGAGATAGGCCTCCAGAACGAGGCGGCCCATGCCGCCCTTGCTGATGTTAATGGGTGTATCGGGTGCGGAATCGAGTTCCGACCAGTACCACATCATTCCCTGTTGCGAGGCCAGACCATCGGCAATCGAGGTTTCGACAACCTGTCCACGGCCCGTGGCGTTGCGCACATGGAGCGCGGTGAGGATGGCCGTCAGGCTGTTGAAGGCGGTGGCATAACTCCCGGCCGGGAAGGTGGGCATTTTCGGGCCTTCGCGGGTGCCCGCCTGACGCTGGTAAAAACCGAGATGAGCCCAGACGAGGACCTCCGACCAGGCATCCTTCTCACGAACGGAATCGCGGCCATATCCCGAAATCTGCAGGCATACGAGCTTGGGATATTTGGCAGAAAGATCGTCTGGGTTCGCGCCCAGCTCTGCGAGCTCGCTGTTGTGATAATCGCTGATGAAAACGTCGGCGGCGGCGATGAGTCTGGCAAGTTGCTCCTTGCCCTCGAACGGTACGATGTCCTTGCCGCGCTGCCA
>Ga0105240_10006857_pt1 | contig 16650 bp, 14 predicted proteins | sample KBSC54metaG_FD_80426 | JGI IMG/M metagenome (GOLD analysis project Ga0105240, IMG submission 80426) | Corn rhizosphere microbial communities from Kellogg Biological Station, Michigan, USA - KBS C5-4 metaG | ecosystem: Host-associated > Plants > Roots > Rhizosphere > Soil | place: Michigan, USA...
GCCAACGGCAACTGCGAGCTGCAGGACATGGCCGGCGTGACCGGCCTGCGCGAAGTGCGCTACGGCTTCGACGGCGCGAACCACCTGAAGGACAAGAAGGACGAATCGAATCCGTACTTCACCTATGACCCGAGCAAGTGCATCGTCTGCAACCGCTGCGTGCGCGCCTGCGAGGAGACGCAGGGCACCTTCGCGCTGACGATCAGCGGGCGCGGCTTCGAGTCGCGCGTCTCGGCCGGCATGGACGAGCCCTTCATGCAGAGCGAATGCGTCAGCTGCGGCGCCTGCGTCGAAGCCTGCCCGACCGCCACATTGCAAGAGAAGTCGGTCATCTGGATGGGCCAGGGCGAGCACAGCAAGACCACGACCTGCGCCTACTGCGGCGTCGGCTGCGGCTTCAAGGCCGAGATGAAGGGCAACGAAGTCGTGCGCATGGTGCCGTGGAAGGACGGCGCCGCGAACGAGGGCCACGCCTGCGTGAAGGGCCGCTTCGCCTGGGGCTATGCGACCCACAAGGACCGCATCACGACGCCGATGATCCGCAAGAAGATCACCGACCCGTGGCAGGTCGTCAGCTGGGACGAAGCGGTGACCTACGCCGCCAGCGAGTTCAAGCGCATCCAGGCCGAACACGGCCGCGATTCGATCGGCGGGCTGACCTCTTCGCGTTGCACCAACGAAGAGGCCTACCTCGTGCAGAAGCTGGTTCGCGCGGCCTTCGGCAACAACAACGTCGACACCTGCGCCCGCGTCTGCCACTCGCCGACCGGCTACGGCCTGAAGCAGACGCTGGGCGAATCGGCCGGCACGCAGACCTTCAAGTCGGTGGAGAAGTCCGACGTGATCCTGGTGATGGGCGCGAACCCGACCGATGGCCACCCCGTCTTCGCCTCGCGCATGAAGAAGCGGCTGCGCGAAGGCGCGAAGCTGATCGTGATCGACCCGCGCCAGACCGACATCGTGCGTTCGCCGCATGTGCAGGCCGACTTCCACCTCGCGCTGCGCCCCGGCACCAACGTCGCGATCATCACCGCGCTGGCGCATGTGGTCGTCACCGAGGGGCTGATGGACGAAGCCTTCATCGCCGAGCGCTGCGAGGACAAGGCTTTCCGCGAATGGCGCGAGTTCGTCGCGCGGCCGGTCAATTCGCCCGAGGCGACGGAAGAGATCACCGGCGTGCCCGCGGCCGACGTGCGCGGCGCGGCGCGGCTCTTCGCCACCGGCTCGACCGACGGCACCTTCGGCGAACGCCGCCCGAACGGCGCGATCTACTACGGCTTGGGCGTCACCGAACACAGCCAGGGCTCGACCACGGTGATCGGCATCGCGAACCTCGCTATGGCGACCGGCAACGTCGGCCGCGAAGGCGTCGGCGTGAACCCGCTGCGCGGCCAGAACAACGTGCAGGGTTCGTGCGACATGGGCTCGTTCCCGCACGAGCTGCCGGGCTACCGGCACGTCTCCGACACCACCACCCGCAGCTTGTTCGAAGACGCCTGGGGCGTGAGCCTGGCCGCCGAGCCGGGCCTGCGCATCCCGAACATGTTCGACGCCGCGCTCACCGGCACCTTCAAGGGCCTGTACTGCGAAGGCGAGGACATCGTCCAGTCCGACCCGAACACCCAGCACGTCGCCGAAGCGATGATGGCGATGGAGTGCATCGTCGTGCAGGACCTGTTCCTGAACGAGACCGCGAAGTACGCGCACGTCTTCCTGCCGGGTGCTTCGTTCCTCGAAAAGGACGGCACCTTCACCAACGCCGAGCGCCGCATCTCGCGCGTGCGCAAGGTGATGCCGCCGAAGGCCGGCTATTCGGACTGGGAAGTCACGCAGCTGCTGTCGAACGCGCTCGGCTACCCGATGAACTACAAACATCCGAAGGAGATCATGGCCGAGATCGCGGCGCTGACGCCGACCTTCCACGGCGTCAGCTTCGAGAAGATCGACAAGCTCGGCAGCATCCAGTGGCCCTGCAACGAAGACGCGCCGGAAGGCACGCCGACGATGCACATCGACCAGTTCGTGCGCGGCAAGGGCAAGTTCATCATCACGCAGTACGTGGCGAGCGACGAGAAGGTGACGCGCAAGTTCCCGCTGATCCTGACCACCGGGCGCATCCTCTCGCAGTACAACGTCGGCGCGCAGACGCGGCGCACCGAGAACAACCAGTGGCACAGCGAGGACCGTCTGGAGATCCATCCGGTCGATGCCGAAGACCGCGGCATCAAGCAGGACGACTGGGTCGGCATCCAGAGCCGCGCCGGCGAGACGGTGCTGCGCGCGGTGGTGACCGAGCGCATGCAGCCGGGGGTTGTCTATACGACCTTCCACTTCCCCGAATCGGGCGCCAACGTGATCACCACCGACTCGAGCGACTGGGCCACCAACTGCCCCGAGTACAAGGTGACCGCGGTGCAGGTGCTGCCGGTGCAGCAGCCTTCGGAATGGCAGCAGGAATACAGCCGCTTCAACAAGGTGCAGAACGAGCTGCTGGAGCATCGCCGCCAGGCCGGCGAGGTCGTCCCTGCGAAATGAAACCACCCCCTACGGCCTTCGGCCGCCCCCTCGAGGGGGCACCACCGGTGGACCGGCAAAGCCGGATCCACGGTGGTCGCTTGCCAGACGCGGCCGCCGGCGCATGCATCGAGCGCGTGCTGCGCTGGCGCGGCGGCATGCGCAGCGAAGTCGACGACTGGCTCACCGAGGAGGTGCCGGTCGCGTTCGAGTTCAACGGCATCTCGCATGCGGTGATGCTCGCGACGCCACTCGATCTGGAGGACTTCGCGCTCGGCTTCGGCCTCAGCGAAGGCATCTTCGACAGCCCGGCCGATCTTTATGGCTGCGACGTCGTCGAGTCCTGCGACGGCCTGACGGTGCAGATGGAGATCGCCTCGCGCTGCGAGATGCGGCTGAAGGAGCGGCGGCGCACCTTGGCCGGCCGCACCGGCTGCGGCGTCTGCGGCACCGAGAGCCTGGAGAAGGTGCTGCGGCCGGTGCCTGCCGTGGCAGCTGGAGCGCCGCTGCAGGCCGCGAGCATCGGCCGGGCGATCGCCGGCATGCAGGCGCTGCAGACCTTGAACAAGGCGACCGGCTCGGTGCATGCCGCCGCATGGTGCGACGGCGACGGCCAGGTCGTGCTGCTGCGCGAGGACGTCGGCCGCCACAACGCGCTCGACAAGCTCATCGGCGCACGCGCCCGGCTGCGCGGCGACGCGGCGCCGGGCTTCGTCGCGGTGACGAGCCGCGCCAGCGTCGAAATGGTGCAGAAGGCGGCCGTCGCCGGTGCACCGCTGCTGGCTGCCGTCTCCGCACCCACCACCCTCGCGGTCCGCACCGCGCGCGAAGCCGGCCTGTGCCTTGCCGGCCTGGTGCGTGGCGCGGACCTCGTGATCTACACCCACCCGCAGCGCGTGCTGCTCGACGACGCCGGAAGCGCCTGATGCATATCGAGAATCTGATCCGAATGGCGAACCAGATCGGCGCCTTCTTCGAAGCGATGCCCGACCGCGTAGAGGCGATGGAAGGCATTGCCCAGCACATCAAGCGCAACTGGGAGCCGCGCATGCGCCGCGAGCTGATCGCGCATATTCAGGAACATCAGGGCGAAGGGCTCAGCCCGATCGTGATCGAGGCGATCGAAGGGCATCGCGCCCTGCTCACGCCCCCCGAGAAGGTCTGAGCGAGCCTGCGCAGACTCAGGGCGCCGAGGCCGGAGTCACGGCTTCCTTGACCTTGTGCGCGCCCTTCTTGATCGCGTGGCCCGCCTTCTTCGCGCCGTGCTCGACTCCGGTGGCGGCCGCGCTGGCGCCATGCTCGACGGCGGTGGCCGTGGCGCTCGCACCGTGCTCGACGGCCGCAGCCGCCTTCTTCGCGCCGCGCTTGATCGCATGGCCGGCAGAGGATGCCGCAGACGCGGCCGAGGCGGCGGCTTCGGCAGCACTGGCGGGCAGCGAGACCTGCAGCAGCACGGCAGAAGCAATCAGGCCCAGGCCTGCGACGAGGGATTTCTTCATGTGGATCTCCAACGAATAAGGGTCCCCCTCCAACGCGACGGGAGTTCGTCGCGTTGACCGCCGAGCCGCCGCTCGCCCACCCCGCTCAGACGCCGATGCGGTCGATCTCTTCGTAGGCGCGCGCCAGCCAGACCTTGACGCGCTGGCGTTCCAGCACGCCCAGCCCGGTGCTGGCACGGTCGGGGTGATGCACCGCGGCCCAGAAGCTGGTGCTCAGGGCATCCATCTTCTGCATCGTCACATCGGGTAGCTTGCGCAGCGAGACGATCTTCGCGCCGGCCGAGAGCGCCCGCTCGCGCTGGCCCGAGGTGGTCAGCAGCTCGAACTTGTCGCCGCGCAGTTCGTTCAGCACGATGACCAGCGGCAGGCGGCCGGCAAAACGATCCAGCAGGCTGGTCAACAGGTCGACCGAGTCGCGGCCCGCGTCCATCACGTGCCAGTAGCTGAGGCCGATGCCGAGCTCCTGCGTGACGTCGAAGACGCCCGAGTCGTCGATCCACTTCGCCAGGCCTTCCTGCGTTTGCGCGGCCAGGTCGACCAGCACGCGGCGATTCGTGTCCTCGGCCGCGGATTCGACGATGCGGTCCAGGCTCTCCAGTTCACCGGTGTCCACCGGCTGCGAGAACTGGCCGTAGAAGCGGATCAGCGAGCCGTGCGACTTGTCGCTGTCGAAGGCCGCGAAGGGCAGGCCCTTGTCGATGAAGTACTGGGCCAGGATGCGTGAAACGAGCGACTTGCCGACGCCGCCCTTTTCGCCGCCGATCAAATGGATATGGCTCATGGTTTCCCTTGTTCGAATGTAAAAGAGCGCGCAGTGTAGGCGCTGGCCATGACGCCTCATCACGCCGGGCCGCCCGGGGAAACCGCAGGCAAAAAGCGCGCCGGCGCGTGTCAGGCGGTCATCGCCGGGAGATCGAACTCCTGCGCCAGCAGGCTGTACGAGCGGCGCCGCACCTGCGGATCGAAGGCCCAGGTGTTGATCACCAGCTCGTCGAGCTGCAGCTCGGCGGCGAGCGCCCGCAGCTTGCCGGCAACCGCCGCCACGTCGCCGACGAAGGATTTGCGGCGCATCGTCTGCAAGGTCGGTTCGTCGGCCGCATCGAAGCCTTGGGCGGCGATGTCGGCGGGCGCGCGCAGCGGGCCGAGGCGGCCGCGCGAACGGTCGATGCGCCAGCGGTCGCGGCTCAGCGCGTGGTGCTGTGCCTCCTCGGTCGTCTCGGCGACGAGCGCCCAGACGCAGACCGTGGCCTGCGGCGCCGGATGCCGTTCGCTCGGCTTGTAGAGATCGCGATAAAGGCGCAGCGCATCTTCCACCCCTTCGCCGTCGACGAAGAAATACGCGTAGGCATAGGGCAGGCCGAAATGCGCCGCCAGCTGCGCGCCGTAGTTCGAGCTGCCGAGCATCCACAGCTCGGGCGCATGCGGCCCGCGCGGGTGCGCGTTGATGCCTTGCAGCGGCACGCCGGCAGACCAGGCCTGCAGGTCGCGCACCTGCTGCGGGAAATTGTCCGCCGCGCCGTGTGCGTTCGGATTCAGCGCGAGCGCGGTGCGCATGTCGCTGCCCGGCGCACGGCCGAGACCGAGATCGATGCGGCCCGGCGCGAGCGCCTCCAGCACCCGGAACTGCTCGGCCACCTTCAGCGCCGAGTAGTGCGGCAGCATCACGCCGGCGCTGCCGATGCGGATGCGCGTGGTGCGCGCTGCGATCGCGGCCATCAGCACCTCGGGCGCGCTGCCGACGATGGTCGGCAGGTTGTGGTGCTCGCTCAGCCAGAAGCGGTGATAGCCGAGCGCCTCGCAATGCTGCGCGAGCGACAGCGTGTCGCGGATCGCGGCGTCTTCGCCGGCGCCCGTCACCGAGGCGGATTGATCGAGCACGGAGAGGCGCAGCGCCGGTTTCGAAGAGGACGTCATGCGCCGAACCGTAGCACCGAAGCCGAAACGCCATCGGCAGCAGGGTGGCTTGACGAAGCAAGTATGTACATGTAATGTCCATGCCCATGTCATCGCTTCGGAGCAATCCCATGGCCTCAGCCGTCGAGCGCATCGTGGTGCAGACCACCGCACCGGACAAACGCGCCATCGCCGCGAAGGCGAAAAAACTCGGCCTGCCGTTGTCGGAGCTGATGCGCCGCGGCGCCTTCGCCTATGAATCGGAAGACAGCGATGCCGAGCTGGGCGCGCTGGCCGATGCTGCGAAGACCGCGGCAGACCGGGCCGGCGCCGCGATCGACGATGCGCTGAGTTTCATCGAAGCCAGCAACCAGCGCATCGCCGCGATGGAAGCCAAGGCCGCGAAGCCGGCAGCGCGCAAGGCCGCCTGATGGGAGTGACGGACAGGGTCTGGGCCGCATTGACCGCGATGATCAAGCTGGAAGACAAGGTCAACCGGCAGGCCGAGGCGATGAAGGCCCAGCAGACGAAGATCGAGGACCTGACCGGCCGCATCATCCGGCTCGAGGCGCAGATGGAGCTGCTGACCAGCGCCGCGATCGTCAAGCGGCTGAAGTCCGAATAGCGCCCCTACGGCGCCGGGTGCGTCGGGTCGACCCAGAGCACCGCCTCGGGTTTTTCCACCGGCTCGATATCGAGATTCACCGCCACCGCCTCGCCGTCGCTGCGCACCAGCACGCATTCCAGCACCTCCGTCGGGCTCGCGTTGATTTCCTGGTGCGGCACGAAGGGCGGCACGTAGATGAAATCGCCCGGCCCGGCCTCGGCGGTGAATTCGAGATGCTCGCCCCAGCGCATGCGCGCGCGTCCCTTGACCACGTAGATCACGCTCTCCAGCGGGCCGTGGTGATGCGCGCCGGTCTTCGCGTCCGGATGGATGTGCACCGTGCCGGCCCAGAGTTTCTGCGCGCCGACCCGCGCGAAGTTGATGGCCGCCCGGCGGTCCATGCCCGGCGTCTGCGCTGTGTTCGGATCGAGCCGGTCGCCCGGCACCACGCGCACGCCGTCGTGCTTCCAGGGAGTCGAGGCTTCATCGGTCATCGTGTGTTCCTGTCGAGGATCGGGAGGGACCATTCTGCCGTCGCGGATGCGACGCCGCCGGCGGGGGCGCCCGTCTACCATCCGGCTCCTTACAAGACCGGACCGGAGACACCCGCCATGACAGCACTCGCCTCGATCACCAACCGCCAGGTCCGCCTGGCATCGCGCCCCACCGGCCATTCCACGCGCGACAACTTCGAATTCACCAGCGAGCCGGTGGCCGAGCCGGGCGCTGGCGCCGTGCTGGTGAAGACGCTCGCGCTCTCGCTCGATCCGGCGATGCGCGGCTGGATGAACGAAGGCAAGAGCTACATCGCACCGGTCGAAATCGGCGAGGTGATGCGCGCCGGCGGCATCGGCGAAGTCATCGCCTCGGACAACCCGGCCTTCGCGGTTGGCGACAAGGTCAGCGCCATGCTGGGCGTGCAGGAGTACTGCCTGATCCCGGCCGACAAGGCTAAACGCTTCGGCCTGTTCAAGATCGACACCCGCCTCGGCAGCGCCACGCAGTGGATGAACGTGCTCGGCATGCCCGGCATGACCGGCTACTTCGGCCTGATGGAAGTCGGCCTGCCCAAGCCCGGAGAGACGGTGGTGGTCAGCGGCGCGGCCGGCGCGGTCGGGCAGACGGTCGGCCAGCTGGCGAAGATCAAGGGCTGCCGCGCGGTCGGCATCGCCGGCGGCGCGGCCAAGTGCGACTGGGTGGTCAAGGAGCTGGGCTTCGACGCCTGCATCGACTACAAGGCCGGCGCGGTGAAGGACGGGCTCAAGGAACACTGCCCGAAAGGCGTCGACATCTACTTCGACAACGTCGGCGGCGAGATCCTCGATGCGGTGCTCGCCCGCCTCGCGATGAAGGCGCGCATCATCATCTGCGGCGCGATCAGCCAGTACAACAACACCACGCCGATCGAGGGCCCCAAGAACTACCTGTCGCTGCTGGTGCACCGCGCGCGCATGGAGGGCATGGTGGTGTTCGACTATGCCGACCGCTATCACCTCGCGGTGGCCGAAATGGCCGGCTACCTGAAGGACGGCCGGATGAAGTCCAAGGAAGACGTGGCCAGCGGCGGCATCGATGCCTTCCCCGAAACCCTGGCCAAGCTCTTCAACGGCGAGAACTTCGGCAAGCTCGTGTTGCAAGTCGCAGCCGCTTAGCGCCACAAAGCCGGCGCCACGTGCGGCGCTCGAACTAGACTCGGCGGCATCCAGCCGCCGTATGCAGTCTTCGCTTTCCCCTTCCACGCCCGCCGCCGCCGTGCCCAACGCCGGCGTGCTGCTGCAATTGCTCGCGCTGTCGAGCGAGATGGCGGTGATCACCGATCGCGCCGGTCGCATCCAATGGCTGAATCCGCGCTTCAGCGAGGCCACCGGCCACTCGCTGGCGCAGGCGCAGGGTCGCCCGCTGCTCGATTTCCTCGGCGATGCCGACGCGATCGGCGAACCCCAGCGCCGCCTGGCCGATGCCTTTGCGCGCGGCCAGTCCTGCACCGATCTCGAACTGCACCACCGCCGCCGCGACGGCAGCCCGATGCGCAGCCGCCTGACGATGCAGCCCGATGCCGCCGGCGGCCCGACCTGCGTCGTGATGCTGCGCGAGATCGACGATGCCGAACAGCTTCGGCGCGAGTCCGCGCATCTGAGCGAGTTGCTCGACATGGCGCGGGAGGTCGGCCACCTCGGCCTGTGGCAGCGCGACATCGCGAGCGGCGAGGCGCAATGGGACGAGCAGATGTTCCGCCTCTTCGGGCGCGAGCCGGCCAGCCGGCCGCCCGACCTCGACGCGATGCTGCAGCAGATCCATGCGGAGGACATCGACCCGAATCTGCTCCGCCTTTCGATGCAGCAGCCCGGCCAGCACGACGCGGCCTACCGGCTGAACGGCGCCGACGGCCTGGTGCGCCGCGTGCGATCCGTCTGGCACGTCAGCACCGGCAGCGACGGGCGGCCGGAACGCGCTGCCGGCATCTTCGTCGACGACACCGCCACCTGGACCCTGGCCGAGTCCTACGACGAGGCCACCTCGCACCTGAACATGGCGGTCGAGGCCGGCAACATCGCGATCTGGCGGCATGACGTGAAGACCAACCGCATGTATTACAGCCAGCGGGCGTTCGACATGATCGGCCTGGCGCCGCGCCCGGAAGGCCTCTCGCTCGAGGAGGTGCGCTCGCTGATCCATCCGGACGACCTGCAGCGCGTGATCGACTCGGCCACGCAGGCCCTCGAAAGCGAAACGCCGGTGAGCGTCGAGGCGCGCTACCGCCGCAGCGACGGCGTCTGGCGCGACGTGCACACCACGCGTTCGGTGCAGCGCAACGCAGCCGGCGAACCGATCGCTTTCATCGGCGTGTCGCTGGACGTGACCGAACAAGTCGCGGCGTTGCGCCGCTCGATCGAACTCAGCCGCACGCTCGATCTCGCCACGGCCGCAACCGGCGTCGGCATCTGGAGCCGGGCCATCGACGGCAGCGAAGTGCACTGGAACGAACAGGAATTCCTGATCCACGGGCTCTCGCCGGCCGAGGGGCCGCCGGGCAGCGATGTCTACCTGCAGCGGCTGGTGCACCCCGACGATCAGCGCATGGTCGACGCGCAGTGGCACAAGGTCATCGCCGGCGACGCAGTGGCGCGCGACACCGAGCACCGCATCGTGCGCCCCGACGGCGAACTGCGCTGGGTGCACGTGCGCTACCGCATCGACCGCAGCGGGCCGTCCCCGACGATCTTCGGCATCACGCTCGACACCACCGAGCGCCACGCCAACGTGGCCGCGCTGCGCGAGGCGCACGAGCGCGCCGCCTTCGCCGCGCGTGGCGCCGGCATCGGCACCTGGGAGCTGTCGCCGGGCGATCCGAACGCGATCTGGGACGACCAGATGTACCGCCTGCGCGGCCTCGAGCCCGACCACGGCCCGCGCGACCACGCCGGACGCCTCGCGCTGCTGCACCCGGACGATGCGGTCGTCGTGCGCCAGACCCGCGACGCCGCCGCGCGCACGCACGCGCCGGCAGCCTACGAATTCCGCGTGCGCTGGCCCGACGGCCAGTACCGCTGGCTCGCGTCGCGCACGATCTACCTGTTCGACGAGCGCACCCAGACCTCGCGTCAGCTCGGCGTGAACTGGGACATCACCGATGCCAAGACCGCCGACGCGGCGCGCCAGGAAAAGATGCTCGCGCTGCGCGAGAGCCAGGCCAAATCCGAATTCCTCGCACGCATGAGCCACGAGCTGCGCACGCCGCTGAACGCGGTGCTCGGCTTCACGCAACTGCTGCAGGCCGAGGAAGACGGCAGCTCGCCGTCGCGCCTGATGCGCCTGCGCTACATCCGCGACGGCGGCGAGCACCTGCTGAGCCTGATCAACGAGGTGCTGGACCTGTCGAGCCTCGAATCCGGCCAGATGAAGCTCGACCTGCGGCCGGTGCAGGTGGCCGACGTGCTGCGCGAAGCCCTGCCCTTCGTGCAGCAGCAGGCGCGGGCGAAGGAGGTGGAGCTGGACATCAGCCGCGTCGCGGGCGCGGCGCTGGTCGACCGCACCCGCTTGCGCCAGGTGCTGATCAACCTGCTGACCAACGCCATCAAGTACAACCGGCCCGGCGGCCGGGTCAAGGTGCGTGCCGCGGTGGTCGGGCCGCGCCTGGTGCTGCGTGTTGCCGATACCGGCCGCGGCATGACGCGCGAGCAGCTCGAACATTTGTTCGAACCCTTCAACCGCCTCGGCATCGAGCGCGAGGGCGTCGAAGGCACCGGCATCGGCCTGGTCATCGTGAAGATGCTGATCGAACGCATGGGCGGCGAGATCGAGGTGCGCAGCGACGTCGGCGTCGGCAGCGTGTTCGAGCTGCATTTGAAGACGCCCGATGCCGGCGTCGACGTGCCGGTCTTCACCGCGGATGCCGCGCTGCAGCCCGAAAGCAACCTCGCGCCGCTGCGCAAGGGCACGGTGCTCTACATCGAGGACAACCCGGTCAACACCCTGTTGGTGCAGGAGCTGATCCTGCACCGCGAGGACCTGGCGCTGGTCTGCGAGGCGGATGGGGCGTCGGGCGCCATCCGCGCTGCCGAGCTGCTGCCCGATCTGGTGCTGCTCGACATGCAATTGCCCGACATGGACGGCTTCGAGGTGCTGCGCCGCTTGCGCACCAACCCTTCGACCGCCCGCATTCCGTGCATCGCCCTGTCGGCGAACGCGATGCCCAGCGACATCGACCGCGCGCTCGCCGCCGGCTTCTCCGACTACTGGACCAAGCCGATCGACGTGAACGGCTTCATGCGCTCGCTGGATTCGCTGTTTGCGCGCTCGACCGGCATGCCGTCGCGGTTCTAGCCGTCTTCGCTAGCGCTCTTCGCCTTCCAGCAAGCCGCGCTCGCGCAGCATCGGCTCGACCGTTGGCGCGCGCCCGCGGAAGGCCCGGTAGGCCGCGCCCGGCTCCAGCGAATTGCCCGAAGCGTAGATGTAGCGCTGCAGCTTGGCCGCGAGAGCTGGATCGAAGGCGTCGCCAACCTCCTTGAAGGCATCGAAGGCATCTGCGTCCAGCACCTCGGCCCACAGGTAGACGTAGTAGCCGGCGGCATAGCCGGTGCCGGAAAACAGATGCTGGAAGTGCGGCAGGCGGTGGTTCATGCCGCAGACCGCGGGTGCGCCGAGACGGGCCAGCTCGGCGCGCTCGAATTCGACGATGTCGACCCCCTCGGGCGAGGTATCCGCATGCACCGCCAGATCGACCAGCGCGCTCGCGGTGTAGCGCACCGTCTCGTAGCCCTGGTTGAACTTCTCCGCCGCCTGCAGGCGCGCGATCAGCGCATCGGGAATCGCCTCGCCGGTCTTCACGTGGCGCGCATGCCGCTTCAGCACCTCGGGCTCGGCGAGCCAGTGTTCGTAGAGCTGGGACGGCAGCTCGACGAAATCGCGCAGCACCTGGGTGCCGGAGAGCCGGTCGTAGCCGACCTTCGACAGCAGCCCGTGCAGGCCGTGGCCGAACTCGTGGAACAGCGTGCGCGCGTCATCGAAGCTGAGCAGCGTCGGCTCGCCGGGCGCGCCGCGGGCGAAGTTGTTGTTGTTCAGGATGATCGGCAGCACCCGGCCATGGACCGTCGCATCCGACTGCCAGCGCAGCGAGCTCATCCAGGCGCCGCTGCGCTTGGCCGGGCGCGCATAGTTGTCGTGCAGGAAGATGCCGATCAGCTCGTCGCCGGCGATGCTGCGCGCTTCGTAGACCTGCACGTCGGGGTGATAGCCCCGCACCTCGGGCCGGTGCACGAAGCGCAGGCCGAACAGGCGCTCGGCGCACTCGAAGACCGCGCGCACCATCCCATCCAGCGGGAAATAGGGCTTGAGCAGGGCTTCGTCGAGGTCGTAGCGCGCGAGGCGCAGCTTCTCGGCGTAGTAGCGCCAGTCCCAGGGTTGCAGCTCGCCCACCGCCTCGGCCTCGCCGCGCTCGTGCAGCAAGGCCTGCAGTTCGGCCAGCTCCTGCCGGGCACGCGCCCGTGCGCGGACCCAGACCTGCTCGAGCAGGCCGCGCACCGCGCCCTGCTCCAGCGCCATGCTGTCCTGCAGGGCGTAATCGGCATAGCAGCGCAGGCCGTGCGCACGCGCCTGCTCGTTGCGCAGCGCGAGGATCTCGCGGGCGAGCGTGCGGTTGTCGTGTTCGCCGGGGTGCTCGCCGCGGCTCGTCCAGGCGCGCCAAGCCTGCTCGCGCAGCTCGCGCCGGTCACTGAAGGTCAGGAAGGGCACGATCAGCGAGCGCGACAGCGTGATCGCGTGACTGCCGGCTTCCGCCAGCCCGCGCTCGATGGCGGCCTGGCGACCCGCGTTGCGCACGAAGTCGGGCAGGCCGGCCAGATCCGCTTCACTCCGCAGCACCAGCTGGTAGGCGTTTTCATCGGCGAGCACGTTCTGCGAAAAGCGCGTCATCAGCTCGGCGTGGCGCTCGGCCAGCTGGCCGTAGCGCTGGCGCTGGCCGGCGGCCAGGCGGGCGCCGGCGCGCACGAAATCGAGGTGCATGCGCTCGACCAGCCGGCGTTGCTGGTCGCTCAAGCCGAGCTGCTCGCGCCGCGCGTGCACGGCATCGATGCGCGCGAACAGGCCCGCGTGCTGGCGCACCGCGTTTTCGTGCGCCGCGAGCGGCGCGGCCAGCTCCATTTCGGCGCGCTGCAGCTCGGGCGTGGTGGCCGAGGAACCGAGCGTCTGGAACAGCGCATCGATGCGCGCCAGCAGGCGCCCGCTGGCATCGAAGGCGGCGATCGTGTTGTCGAAATCGGGTGGCTGCGGATTCGCGGCGATGGCTTCGATCTCTGCGCGGTGTTCGCGCAACGCGGCCTCGAAGGCAGGCTGGAAATGTTCGGCGAGCACGCTCTCGAAAGGCGGCAGGCCATAGGGGCCGTCCCACCGGACGAGCAATGGGTTGATGTCGATCTTCACGCGGTCTCCTTCAGCGGCCGGCCTTGATGATGATCAGGTCGTTTTCCTGGTAACGGCGATTCGAGCAGTCGTGATCCCAGGCCGCATGCGCGTCCTTCCACTCGGTGGCCTTGGCGTTGAACGGCGCGCCGCGCTGGTTGTAGGCGTCGATGCGCTTGTCCTGCTCGGCGCTCTTCGCGTTGTAGGCGTCGACGGCGGGTGCGCTGGTGCGGTCGAGGGTGTCGAGCTCGGCCTTCAGCGCGATGCGCTGCTGCTCGATCGCAGTTTTTTCGGCATCGAGCGCCGCCTGCTCCTTCATCACGTCGGCCTGCATCGCGGTGAGCTTGTCCTGCTGCGCCAGGCAGGCACGCAGCTCGCTGCGGGTCAGGACCGGCAGGTCACTGCTGCCGCTGCCCAGCACCGCGCTCTTGCCTTCCGGCGGCGGCTTGGGCTTCTCGGCCGCCTGCGCCGCTGCGCCGGCCGCCACCAGCGCAAGCTGGCAAACCGCGACGCCCACTCCGCGCGTCGCGGCGCGATGAAACAGCTTGACCATGTGCATATCCCTCCCGCGAGGCAAACAGGTTGGGTGCGCATGATGCCACCGGGGCTGAAACCCCAAGACGTTCAGGCTGGCCGCGATGCCGCGGAGCGACGCGGCAGGGCCCGCGTCGCCCGGCCCTAGGCGTCCGCCGCGAGCTTGGGCAGTTCGACCTCGGCCAGCGGGATCGCCTCGCCGCGATCGCTGCCATCCTTCAGCTGCACGCCGCTCAGGCCCAGCCGCGCCGAGGCAGCAAGCAGCCAGGCCAGCTTGTGCGCCGCCGCGGCGATCGGCAGGCCTTCGGGCCGGACGTTGGAGATGCAGTTGCGCTGCGCGTCGTGGCGGCCGACGCGCGGCCCGAAGGTCAGGTAGAGGCCGAGGCTGTCGGGCGAACTGAGGCCCGGCCGCTCGCCGATCAGCACCGCGACGATGCGCGCGCGCAGCAGCTCGCCGATTTCGTCGCCGAGCGCGACCCGCGCCTGAGTCGCGACCACCACCGGGCCGAGGCGCCAGTCGGGCGGCAGCAAGGGCCGCAGCGCCTGGATCAGGCTCGGGGCGTGCCTGTCCGCGGCGAGCGAGGAGAGGCCGTCCGCGACCACCAGCACCAGGTCGGGGCCGGCCTCGCCGGCGGCCGCGGCATGGGCTGCCAGACGCTGCACGCTGTCGTCGTCCAGCCGCCGGCCGAGATCCGGGCGCAGCAGGTAGCGCTGACGGTCGGCGGCGCGGCTCGCCACCTGCAGCGTCTGCCAGCCGGCGTCGCGCAGCGCGGCGCTCCAGGGCTCCGGAGCGAGCCGGCGATGCACCGCGTCCTGCGCCTGCGCGTGCGCCCAGCCGAAGCGCAGCACCTCCTCCGTGGGCAGGCTGTTGCCGACGCGGCCGAGCGCGATGCGCGCCGGCGTGTGGCGGCGCAGCTCCTGCCAGGCGTTGCCCTGGATCAGGCCGGGCGAGACGGCCCGCGTCATGCCGCGACCCCGCTCGAAAACCGCTTCAACCCGGACATGTCCTCCAGCAAGGGATGCCGCTTCGATTGATCCGCGAGCCGGCCCGCGCCGTCGGTGATGCGCATGCGCGCGAGCCAGTCCTCGAACTCCGGGGCGCGCTTCAGGCCGAGCACCTCGCGCAGGTAGAGCGCGTCGTGGAACGAGGTGCTCTGGTAGTTCAGCATCACGTCGTCCGCGCCCGGCACGCCCATGATGAAGGTGATGCCGGCCGCGCCGAGCAGGGTCAGCAGCGTGTCCATGTCGTCCTGGTCGGCCTCGGCATGGTTGGTGTAGCAGACGTCGCAGCCCATCGGCAGGCCGAGCAGCTTGGCGCAGAAGTGGTCCTCCAGGCCGGCGCGGATGATCTGCTTGCCGTCGAACAGGTATTCGGGCCCGATGAAGCCGACCACGGTATTGACCAGCAGCGGCCTGAATTCGCGCGCCACCGCGTAGGCGCGCGCCTCGCAGGTCTGCTGATCCATGCCGTGATGTGCGTTGGCCGAGAGCGCGCTGCCCTGGCCGGTCTCGAAGTACATCACGTTGTCGCCGAGCGTGAAGCGCTTCAGCGACAAGGCCGCTTCATGCGCCTCGCGCAGGATCGCGAGGCTGATGCCGAAGCTGGTGTTCGCCGCCTGGGTGCCGGCGATCGACTGGAACACCAGGTCGATGGGCGCGCCCTGCTCGATCGCCTCGATCTGGTTCGTCACATGCGTCAGCACGCAGTGCTGCATCGGGATCTCGAAGCGCTGGCGCACTTCGTCGAGCCCGTAGAGCAGGGTCGACAGCGATTCGAGGCTGTCGGACACCGGGTTGATGCCGACCACCGCGTCGCCGCTGCCGTACAGCAGGCCATCGAGCATCGACGCGGCGATGCCTTGCAGATCGTCGGTCGGGTGGTTCGGCTGCAGGCGCACCGCGAGGCGGCCCGGCAGGCCGAGGGTATTGCGAAAGCGCGTGATCACGCGGCATTTGCGCGCGGCCAGGATCAGGTCCTGGTTGCGCATCAGCTTGCTCACCGCGGCCGCCATTTCGGGCGTCAAGCCCGGGGCGACGCGGGTCAGCGCCGCCGCATCGGTGCTCTCCAGCAGCAGCCAGTCGCGCAGGTCGCCGACGGTGAAGCCGGATAGTTCGGCGAAGGCCGCCGCGTCGTGGCGATCGATGATCAGCCGCGTGACCTCGTCGTCCTCGTAGGGGACCAGCGCCTCGTCGAGGAAGGTCTTCAGCGGCAGATCGGCCAGCGCCATGCGCGCCGCCATGCGCTGCGCCGAGGTCTCGGCGGCAACGCCGGCGAGCAGGTCGCCGGAGCGCAGCGGCGAGGCCTTCGCGAGCAGGTCGCGCAGGTCGGCGAATTCGAAGCGCTGGTGGTCGACGGTGTGCAGGTAGGTCATTTCAATTGCTCCGCTGCGCTACGCGCCATTCTCGACATACGAAAGTCCAGAAGGCCGGTGCTTCGGCTTTCGGCCCATTGCGGACAGTCGTTGTCCGCGTTCTTGCGCCGAGGTCCGTGGGGCGCGGCAGGCGGTATCCGCCGGGGGCTCATGGTGGGGCGGTCTCCGCTTCGCTCCGGCTGCACTGCGGTGCTCGGCCCGGGGTCGCGTCGCACGATGCACTGAGCCCGGACACGAACAGTCCTGTGGACTGTTCGTGCCTGGCGAAGGCCAGGGCCTCTGGCCCTGGCCGCAGGGGAGTCGGAGCGCAGCGGAGACCGCCTCGCCGAAGCGC
>Ga0105240_10006858_pt1 | contig 16645 bp, 17 predicted proteins | sample KBSC54metaG_FD_80426 | JGI IMG/M metagenome (GOLD analysis project Ga0105240, IMG submission 80426) | Corn rhizosphere microbial communities from Kellogg Biological Station, Michigan, USA - KBS C5-4 metaG | ecosystem: Host-associated > Plants > Roots > Rhizosphere > Soil | place: Michigan, USA...
AGCCGCATCCCGAATTGCGGCGGCGAGAGGATGTTTCGAGTAGCGCTCCAGGCTTGCAATATTCTGGAGGACCTCGACTCTCGTAAATCCGGGTGCGCATAGGATTTCTGACAACGACGGTTTACCGTACGTCAGCGTTCCGGTCTTGTCGAAAATCAGTGTGTGGCAACGATCGATTTGTTCCAATACAGCCGGATTCTTAATAATGATTCCACGTCGCGCGGCCAGGGATATCGCCCCAATGATTGTGACAGGGATCGCGATGAGAAGCGGGCAGGGAGTAGCCACGACGACAACAGCCAGGAACCGCCGTGATTCACCTGTCATCGACCAAGCCAGTGCTGCCAAAATCAGCGCAATCGGCGTATACCAGGCTCCGAGTCTATCGGCCAGCCGCCGGATGTGCGGCCGCCGCTCCTCGGCATCTTGCATGACCTGCATGATCCTTGCGTAACGCGAATCGATTGCCAGCTTCGAAGCGCGTATCTTCAATGCGACATCACTGTTGACAGCGCCGGAAAGCACATCGCTGCCCGGGACCTTCTCGATCTCAAATGGCTCGCCCGTGAGATAGGACTCATTCATTTTCCCGCGACCTTCAATAACCACGCCATCAACGGGGCAAATCTCATGAGGAAAGACGACGAGCGTGTCGCCGACCGCAACATCTGCGATGGCAATGTCGGTTATGTTTCCATCGCTATCGCTGCTCTTATGTGCGGTTTGGGGAACACGCTTCGCCAGTGCATCGAGAACCGATGAGGCGCGGCGGCTTGCGAACTGTTCCAGCGCGGTTCCGCCGGATAGCATGAGAATCACGATCACGCCGACCAGATACTCACCGAGAAAAACGGACGCGATAATGGAGATTCCCGCCAGTTGATCGGATCCAAACTCGCCATGCCAGAGCTGCCACCCTAATCTCCAGAGAAGAGGGACTCCGCCCACGATGAGAGCTGCGATCAGAGGAGCTTGCCAAAGAGCAGGTTGGACGTCTATCAAGTAACGCAGAAAGACGTGCAAAGCGATACTGAGAGCCGCGAGCGAAGCGATCAGGAAAGGTGGACTCTTCCACGGCAAAACAGCAATCTTCTTCGGAGATCCACGACTTTTTAACGCTGAAGTCGGCAATGCAATACGAGCGCCCATTGTGGCATTTGACCCACTTACAGCCTACTCGGGCATATCTGTCAGCTGCCGTGATACGAATCACACGCGTAAATCGCGCCCTTCTCGGTCATGCCACTATTGCTGTCTGCGCCTTGGTCGCGCCGTGCTGCGCCTGATTTGCCGCGAGCGCAACCTCCTCAATGTCCCAGGTCGGGACTTGAGCTCCGCTGAGGAGGCTCCAGCGGCATCTTGCAAAGCTCTTCGATCGGCTGATCGGTCTTGTATTCCAGCTTAGGCAGAGGTGTACAGCCTTCTTCCTTAGGGATAAGAAGGCTGGGCTTATCAAACTCGTCCTTCTCGGCCGCGGCACTGACCGGCGCCAAGTCCTTCTTCATCTGTTCGAACGCTGATGTCTGCGTGATCACACTCTGTTTTGCAGGCAGGAACATGATTTCGCGTTCGGAGTTCACCATCCGCTGATAGAAGGGTGGATGCGTGCGGAACCAGCTTACGCCGTTCACATAACCCACCTTAGTTGCCATCTTGTCGAAGAAGCGGACGAAACCCCTCGTGTCATAGCCTGCCTTCCAAGCATATTGCACGCCGAGCTGATCGGCTTCCAATTCGTAATCGCGGCTCACACCCAGAAGTTTCAGGTCGAGCACGAGCCCCAAACCATAGAAGCCGTACTGCAGTGCGTAGTAGAGCCCGATGCCTGCAACCCCGCCTGTTAGTATGATGGCAGCGACCTGCGCCGCCTGGTAGAAAATGCTCGCGATCGTTGCGCGCTTCATCAGCTTGGCGCTGTGGCGTGCCGTATCGTGCGCGATTTCGTGAGCGATCACGCCGGCTAGTTCGGATTCATCGTCGGCCGCTTCAAGCAGACCGCGCTCAACGAAGAGATAGCCGCCGGGCAATGCGAAGGCGTTGATTTCGCGAGAATTCAGAACCGTGATGTGCAGCGGAACCTTCAGATCTGAAGCCTTTGCAATCCGTTGTGCAATCGTATTCACATATTCCTGAATCGCTTTGTTCTCCACTTCAGGAGGAAGTAATCCTGCACGTTTCATTTCCTCCACCGCTTGCTGGCCTTTCTTTATGTCATCTTCCTGGCCTTTGGCGATTTCGCGGAAACCGATGTCTTTCACGTCACCCCAACGCCGCGTATTGTAGGAGCCGTCGGCAAGCTCGCGCCGCGCCTGCTGGTAAGCTGCGGGCCAGTTCTGAATGAGGTCCAGTTTTGCGTTCAGGTTGGCATAAGCTGTCGGAATGGCGCTGTTAGCTAGAATTTGTGCTTCGCTGCGCCGCAATTCGAAATTCTGAATGTCGCAATGAACCTGCTTGCGTTGCGCATCTTTCATCGTCGCGGTATTTTTCTTCAGGTCGGCGCGCGTCGTGTCGATCTGCTTGCTGTACGCACTTGCATGGGCCTTAAAGCGCTTCGCGCAAAAGTCCTTGCCCGAATTGAGCGCTTTGCGCTCGCGCTCAATATCGGCGGCACTGAATTCAAGATGCGGAGCCAGCTCGAATAGCTCCACATAGGGCTTTTGAATGTATGTGCGCAGCTCAGCCAGTGTGTCCGAACTGGTTTTCGAAGTCTGCGCTGGCGCCGGCCGCGCTGCCTGCTGCTGTTGCGATTGCAGAATGGCGTTCTTATCGAGCGGCAGCAGGATCAGCAGCTCGCACATCACAATCGCGGTGAAACGATACAGAATCTTCTTCATCGCATTTCTCCCTTCATGCGCTTCACGATCAGTTCCCGCCACGGTCGATTTCGTTCTTCGGTGCCACATAGCCCCGTCGTGCCGTTACCACAACCTTCCGCTTCTTGCCCTGCTTATTCGTGACGATCAAAGGCTTGCCATCCGCCCCAACAATCTGAATCTGCAGTTTGTGATATTTGCCGTCGCGAGCGGCGATCTCGGGAGTGAATCCAAGCGTGTATTGGCTGCGAAGGATCGCCGCAACGCTGCTGAAAATACTGGGCAGTTCGCCTTGAAACCGCGGGAAATAAGCAATTCCGCCGGTTTGATCCGCAAAAGTGTCCAGCTGATTCTTGTCTTGGAGTTAGCCGAAGCCGTCGCCATAGTTCAGGTACTCCGCTTCAGCCAGGCCGACGCAGAAAATTGTCACGTCTGTCCGGCGAAGCCGGTCAAGCACGTTGTTCAATGTGTACGAGCTAAGCGTATTGGCGCCAGTGCTCAGGATGAGCATCGCTTTGCGCCCTTTAATCCTCTCGAGGCGATCCAATGTATCGAGGAGAGAATCGAAAAGATTCGCTTCGCGAAAGTTCGGATAACCCAGCGTGTACAGCGTGTCGCGCACTTCCGCTTTGTTACGCGTGAAGTCGGCGCGAACGGTCGGCTTTAGGTCGTAGGTCACGAGCGCGACGTAGTCCAGCGGCTCAAGGCGATTGATAAATAGGGATCCCCAATCGACTGCTTTCGCGGAAAAATAGTTATATGAACTTGAGTTGTATTCCATCAGTACGGCGATTGTGATCGGCGCAGTGACCGGCGAGAAGTTCGTGATGATTTGGGGTTTGCCGTTGTCGAGAAGTCGGAAGTTCTCCTTCTTCAACCCGCCGAGTACAGTACCGTCCTCGTCTACGGCAAGGACATCCACGTTCACCAGCGCCGTCTCGCTTGTAATCGCCTGCGCCGCTTCGGGCGCGGATGTAGTCGCTTTCGGAGCCTTCGCTATTTCGGTCCCTACTCCGGCACCAGTCGGCTGCGGTCCCGGTGGCATTTGCTTGCGTCCCGGTTCCGGAATCGCCCTAAGTGCAAAAAAGAGGCTCGCCGCCAATGCCCCCAATAATATTTTTGTCCTTGTGCCATTCATAACGAACCTGCTTTCGTCGGCCTTTGTGTGGGCGCCCACGAACAACTGTCAAAGTTGATAGCTCAAACAAAGAAACCTCTGCTGTGACGCCCGTCACGCCCAGAGGTGTGACGCAACGCACAGCGTCGGAATTGGACACTGAGGCACAAATAATCAGAGCGGGCGGGGAATGCAGCTTTACGAGACTCTGAGCCCGCCTCGAAAGGAGAAGGTTGATGAAAATTTTCAAGGCGTTGCTGGTCGGGCTGATGATTCTTGTTGGCGCTGCTATGCTGGCCGCGCCCGCAGGAGCGGATGCCTGGAACAAGAAAACTCAGTTGACATTTAGCCACCCCGTCGAGGTGCCTGGGATGGTATTGCCGGCTGGAACCTATACATTCAAGCTGCTGCCCACGATGGGATCTAGAAACGTGGTGCAGATTTACAATGAAGACGAAACCAAACTGCTCACGACAATCCTTACCATTTCTGACTACCGGCTGACGCCCGCCGAGGACACAATTATTGAATTTCACGAGCGCCAGGCAGGAGCACCTGCCGCTCTCCGCTCATGGTTTTATCCGGGAGATAATTTTGGGCGGGAATTTGTGTATCCGAAGAAGCGGGCCGTCCAATTAGCTCAGGAAGCACAGGCGCCTGTCCCGGCAGAAGCTGTCGAAGTTCCAGCGACTAAGCTTGAGACAGTGCCTCTTGTTGCAGTTACTCCTGAGGCCAAGGAAGAGCCAATAACCGAGGCGTTTGAAACGACACCGCCGGCAAATGAGGTTGCACAACAAACGCCGGCGCCTTCGACTCTGCCAAAGACAGCAAGCCCAACGCCGTTGATCGCGCTGGTCGGATTCATTTCGATCATCGCGGGATTTGGCCTGAAGCTGCTGTTTGGCAAAAATCGGGCATGAGCGTTGACGGGACTTCAGCCCATGCGTGAAGAATACAAATCAGGGCGGCGCGCAATCGAATATAGTGGCGCCGCCCTGTGCATTTTGTTCGCGTGGCCGATCATAGCAGCGATAAGCACAACAAGCGCGAAACAGGCGTACAGTGGTCATCCTGCTCAGGGTCCAGTCATTTCCGTCACGTCCAATCTCGTAGTTCTGCCCGTGAGTGTGCTCGATTCCAAAGGTGAGTTCGTCTCCGGCTTGGGAATCGAGAATTTTGCGGTTTTCGAGAATAGTCAGTCGCAGAAAATAGCGTTCTTTCGGCAAGAAGATACGCCGGTAACCGTTGGTTTATTGGTTGACCACAGCGGAAGCATGAATGGAAAGTTGCCCGAAGTTGCTGCCGCGGCTGAAATCTTCGCGCGCTCCAGCAATCCAGAGGACGAAATGTTCGTCGTGAATTTCGGCGACGACATATCCATTCCTGCCTTTGCAGGCGGACCGTTCACGGCCGATCCGGCGGACCTGCAGAAGTCCATTGAAGATGCCAACACAATCGGCCGAACTGCTCTTTATGACGCAATCGCTGCTGGACTGAAGCATCTGCGAGCTGGAAGCCACGAACGCAAGGCCCTCATCATCATCAGCGATGGAGGCGACGATGCGAGCCGCATCGACTATCGCGAAATTACACGCTTGGCCCGCGAGTCAAGAGCTGCAATTTACGCTATCGGGCTAATCGGTGGTCTTTTTCAGGATCAGAATCCGGGCGTATTGCGTCACCTTGCGCAGGAGACGGGCGGCATTGCGTATTTTCCTTCCGATGTCTCTGCCGTGAGCGACATATCGAAACAGATCGCACGCGATCTGCGCGAACAATACACCATCGGCTACGAGCCACAACAGAATGCAAGTGATAGAACTTTTCGCAAGATTCAGGTGAAGGTCACAGCCGCGGGGCGAAAATTGCACGTGCGGACGCGAGTGGGGTACCTGTTCCATCCATCTCCCGCGATCTACGTTCCGGAGAAAAGCTAACGTGAATACGTCGATCCAGCGTCGACGAGAAACGCCTGGACATCAACTCGGTCGAAGGATCGCGATTGCGGTTTCTTATATGCTCATGCTGATTGGCGGGATGGCGCTTGTGTACGCTGGCTACGTTGTTAATGAGGCTCATCGCTATCAGAACAGTGCTGCGCGGGTGTTTGAAACAATGCGATCGGCTAACTCCGAAACGCATGCGGTGCCGTCTTCGACGGTTTCGGGTCCGTCTGCCGATACTGTTTCGACTGAGCAGGCGACGCCCGACGTTTCGGTTGTTTCCGTCACAAAAGAGGCTCCTCCGGCTATCGTCAGTGGCGACGTTATTGGGCGCATGGCCGTGCCCCGCATCGGTTTGAGCGTGATGATCGCGGAAGGCGATTCGAATGCTGTGCTTCGCCGCGCTGTCGGGCATTTGAGTTCCACGCCCCTTCCGGGCGAGGCCGGTAATGCTGTGCTTGCGGGCCACCGCGACACATTCTTCCGGCCCCTGCGAAACATCCGGTCAGCCGACCTCATCACGATCGAGACCTTGGATGGCCTGTATCAATACAAAGTCGAATGGGTTCGCGTGATGCCGCCAGACAACGTAAGCGTTCTTGCTCCATCCCAAACCAACGAGATCACCCTCATCACTTGCTTCCCATTCAATTATGTCGGTCCAGCGCCTGACCGCTTCGTAGTAAGAGCGTTAGAGATCGGGCCAGGAAACGGGACCGAGCCTTAAGTACATCAAGCCTGTCCAATAGTCCCGCCGCTCTTAAGCCTTTCTAGCCCTCCGAGGACGTGTGACGTATGTCACCGCGCGTGAACGGCAGTCCAGCGATCCTATGGCCGGGGAGGGTTATTCGGAATCGTCTCGCAGGAGGTAATCAGCATGATGCCGAAAAAGAAAGCCCAAAAACGCACGAAGCCGCCCAAGCCGGCCGCGATCAAGCGCGTTGTTCGACCTCGGTCTAAGGCGCAAGTCGCGGGAGCCGCTCAGATTCATCAGAATATTTTTGCGTCAGATTGGCGCGAAGAAGACAAGGCCCCGAATTAGTGGGAGGATCAAATGGCCACGGCTATTGGAGCAGTCGCAACGAGCCCGCGCATAGCCTTCAAGAGCATTCTGTTTCCAACGGACTTTTCTACACCATCTGAACGAGCGCTGCCGTTTGCCGTAAGGTTGGCGCGTGCATATGGCGCGACGATTCATATGCTTCATGTGCTTCCGCCGCAACCGATGAGCTGTGAAACTCCCGATGCACTCGCCCGCACGATGGAGACTCAGTTGGAATATGCCCAATCCGAAGTGCGGGGTCTGGAAACAGGGCTTGCGGGAATATCACATGACGTGAATATTACCCGTGCGCCGGGCGTGTGGGAGGCGATTGAAGAGTCGCTGCGCACTACCGCCGCAGATCTCATTATTTTGGGTACTCACGGTCGTACGGGCGCCGAAAAATTCCTGCTTGGGTCGGTTGCCGAAGAAGTGTTCAGGCGCTCGCCCATTCCAGTGCTTACGGTTGGCCCGCGTGTCAACTCTGCGGTCCAGGAACCAAAACGTTTCCACCGTATACTTTTTGCCACAGACTTTTCGCCGCATTCGCTGGCGGCCTTGCCGTACGCAATCGCGTTGGCTCAGCAAAACCGTACATTCCTCATCATGCTTCACGTGATGCGGGCACCCGAATGGCATGGTGGAGAAGCCGCTCTCGGAGATTCCTTCGAAGCAGACACAAACGCGCTCGCGAAAATAGTCCCGGAAGACGCGCAACTCTCGTGCTGTCCACTGACGGTACTTGCATACGGAAAACCTGCGGATCGAATCCTGCAAATCGCACGTGAAGACCAGGTTGACTTGATTGTGCTCGGGTTGCGCCACAGCACTGGCAATATCGGCGCCGCTACGCATCTCGGCCATGCCGTCTCTCATCTGGTAGTGGCGCGAGCTGCCTGCCCAGTCTTAACCGTGCGAGCCTTGACTTCGTAGAACGAGAACATTATTCGAAGGGGAGGAAACATATGAAAGTCGTCGAGCTAATGACAGGAACTCCAGCCTATTGCCGTCCCGATACGAATCTGGGGGAAGCCGTTGAGTTGATGTGGAATTACAATTGTGGAATCCTGCCCCTCGTCGACGCTGACGAGAAAGTTGTCGGCGTCGTCACCGACAGGGACATTTGTATTGCCTTGGGGACACGAAACAAGCTTCCAGGCGATATTGTTGTCAGTGAAGTCGCCCCACCGAGAGTGATTTGCTGCAAAGCCCAGGACGACGTTCGATCCGCTTTGACGGCAATGGCTGAGGCGCGAGTTCGCCGTCTTCCAGTCGTCAATGATCAACGCAAGCTGATCGGCATACTCTCCATGGACGACATCGTGACGCATATCCAATCAATCGCGCCGCCGCTCTCTGTCGAACTCTCGCCTGAAGACGTACTCCGTGTGCTCAATCTGGTCTACCGCCCGCGCTTGCCGGCGGTCGTTCATTGAGAACGAGGCTCTGTTCGAGAGGTGCACCATGCCCATTGCGGCGCCGATCCCCATCACAATCAAGCCACGCTTTCCCATTGTCTGTATCGGTATGTCGGCCGGCGGACTGTTGCCGCTCAGCAAATTACTCCGCACGATCAGCCCGACAACCGGCATGGCATTTATCGTCACTCATCATATTCGCACCGTCCCAACGCTTCTGCCCGAAATCCTGTCGAGGTGTACGGCCATGCCCGTGCAACTCGCCCCTCCGAGCCTGGTGATTCAGCCGGATCATGTCTACGTGCTGCCTTCCGGCCAGGAAATGACGGCTGAGGATGGCTATTTTGGCGTGCGGACAAGATCGAAGGCCAAGGGCTGGACGAACGTTTTCTCGGTCTTGTTGCAGTCGTTAGCAAAGAGTCGCCACACAGGTGTAGCGATTGTCCTATCAGGTCTCGATGCCAATGGATCTGCGGCGCTAAAGGCGTTCAGAGACAGCGGCGGCATCACCATTGCTCAATCGCCCGCCAGCGCCGAGCGGCCGGACATGCCTCAGGCGCCGATTGACACTGGAAACGTTGACTACGTGCTCGCACCCGAACATGTGGCAGCTGAACTGGAGCAGATTTCTCGGGCCGCAAGAGCCCCTTTGCAGCCCTCGTGACGCTCCGCATCGTACCTACTCGTATCTTATGATATGAGTCCTCGTCTGCTCCCCAGTTGACATCTCACGCAAAACGGCGCTACACCAGAAGAAAGACATCTCGACGCAGGTTAAGGAGCCAGAGGAAGCGCTGCCCGTGCTTGCTGCGACGGCTTGGTGTCGCGCAAGACGCGCTTATAAACACTGTCGAGCGAATCCCGAGTTCAACCATGGCGGCACAAACCATCAACGATCTGCTAAACGCTGAGTTTCGCTTACGCATGCTCATAGACAATGTGCATGACTACGCGATTTTCATGCTTGATCCGGAAGGCCACGTCGCTACATGGAATTTGGGTGCAGAGCGCATCAAGGGCTATCGGGCCGAAGAGGTCGTCGGAAAGCATTTCTCAATCTTCTATTCCAAGGAAGATGTGGAGAATGGCAAACCTGCATACGAGTTGAAGATTGCCACCGAGTCCGGACGCTACGAAGAAGAGGGCTGGCGCATCAGAAAAGACGGCTCCCGCTTTTGGGCAAACGTCGTCATCACGGCAGCGCGAAACACCGATGGCGATCTGATCGGCTTCGCCAAAGTAACGCGCGATTTCACCGACCGCAACCGAATCGAGCACGAACGCGACCTGCGTGCCGCCGAAGTGCGCGAGCAGGCTGCGCTCCTTGAACTCGCCCACGATTCCATCATTGTCCGCGATCTGGAAAACCGAATCACATTTTGGAATCGCGGCGCCGAAGCCAAGTACGGGTGGACGAAGGAAGAAGCCCTCGGCAACGTTACGCATTCTTTCCTTCAGACAAAGTTTCCTCAGCCATTGCAAGAGGTGGAGAAAGCCCTTCGCGAAAAACAGTATTGGGAAGGCGAACTCGTTCACTCGACCAAAGACGGCCGGCGAATCACCGTATTGAGCCGCCAAGTTCGTCGGTGTGATTCGAAAGGGAATCCGGCTGCGACCTTTGAGATTAACAGCGACATCACCGAGCGAAAACAGGCCGAAGAGGCGTTGCAACGCCACGAGGCCCATCTTCGCGCTTTATTCGAATTCTCGCCTGACGCGATTGTTGTCTCCGATCAAGAGGGTAAGATCGTGTCTGTCAACTCGCAGATGGAGCGCTTCTTCGGTTACAAGCGGGAAGAACTCCTCGGCCAACCGATTGAGGTCCTCGTTCCGGAGCGATTCCGCTCCAACCATCCTGCCCATCGTCAGCAATACGGCTCGAGCCCGCGGACTCGTCCCATGGGTGCCGGCCTGGAACTCTACGGAAGGCGCAAAGACGGCCAGGAATTTCCCATCGATATCATGCTCGCTCCAATTGAAACACCCGAAGGCAAGGTTACCCTCAGCACGATTAGAGACATTTCTGAACGCAAGCAAGCTGAAGAGAGAATAAAGCGTTCAGAGCAGGAAAAGCGGTATCTCGAGGAGGAACTTCTTAGCGGCTTCGATGAAATCGTCGGCCAGAATTTCGTCTTGAAGCAGGTGTTGAAGCAAGTTGAAACGGTCGCCCCGATGGACGCCACCGTCCTGATCCTGGGAGAAACGGGAACCGGCAAAGAGTTAATCGCCCGCGCGCTTCATCGGCTGAGCCGGCGCCGCGACCGCACATTCGTCAAATTGAATTGTGCTGCAATACCCTCCGGGCTATTGGAAAGCGAATTGTTCGGACACGAGCGAGGCGCTTTTACCGGAGCTATTGCCCAAAAGGTCGGTCGCCTCGAGCTTGCGCATCGCGGCACGCTGTTTCTTGACGAAGTTGGCGATATCCCTCTCGAACTTCAGCCGAAGCTATTGCGTGCTCTGCAAGAAAAGGAATTTGAGCGTCTCGGCAGCACGCGAACCATGTCCGTAGACATTCGGCTCGTTGCTGCAACGAATCGCGATCTTGAAAAAATGGTCGCCGATGGCGAATTTCGGCGCGACCTTTATTATCGGCTTAAGGTATTTCCGATCAGAATTCCGCCCTTGCGCGACCGAAAAGACGATATCCCGCTCCTCGTGCGCTTTTTCGTGGACATGCACGCGCGGCGCATGGACCGCCAAATTAAGACCATCCCCTCGGACGTCATGGATGCCCTCACTCGCTGGCATTGGCCTGGTAACGTCCGCGAACTCGAAAACTTCATCGAAAGGTCGGTCATTCTCTCGCCAGGTCCAGTCCTGCGAGCTCCACTGCCTGAACTCGAAACGACGTCCGGCGCAGAATCGAGCAACTCAGACGGCGAGACTCTCGAAAATACCGAGCGCGATCACATTCTTCGCGTTCTTCGGGAGACCAAAGGTGTCATCTCAGGCTCCAACGGCGCGGCGGAGCGTCTGGGCCTGAAGAGAACAACCCTTAATTCCAAAATGAAAAAACTCGGCATTGCGCGCCATGATTATATCTAGCAGTGCTTCCTCCTGAAGAAGCCTGAACGTTCGTGCCTCACGTGACGCCCATCACTGTGCTCCGACGATCATTTAGCTATCAAAGGACGAGGAACGCATATGTTTGTCACTCGAAATCGCCGTGTACTAGGTGGATTGATCTTCTGGGCAAGAATGGCCGGTCTCTTGCTGATCATCCTCGCGTTGCTTGATCTGCCGCAAATGCACTTTCTCACAGGACGGTACGCATCTCTCTTTGACGTGATCGCCGCGATCGCCTTGCTCCTGGTGGGGATTATTTGGCTGTTCGGCGTGACGTTGCTTATCCGCTTTTTCGACCACTACCTATCCCGAAATTAAAAGGCGATTTGCGAGCGAGGTTTGATGCGGGCGGCGCGGCGGCTCGTAGCGGCACGCTCCTGGACCCGCATCCGATGGAGCTAACGCTAGCGGCGTATGCCTTTCACTTGTGCCGCTTGAAAAATTCAACTTGGCGCAATCTTTTCAGCGCCTCTTCGCGCGTTCTATAAGGCCCGCCGAGATTCTTTCCTTTGCTTGAGAGCACGCGATATCCATCGTTGAATTTCTTTATCATCGTCGGCCCCCATTCGCTATTCAATGGCCGGCACAATTCGCAGTTCGTTGTAGACCTGCGACACGCCCGGCGCGGCCCAAGCAGCTCGTTCCGCTTCCTTCCGCTCGGCCCACGTTCTTACTTCTCCCTTCAGCGTTATCGTGCTTCCGGTCGTCACCACTTTGATTTTCTCCGCATCCACCTGGGCCGCGCGTTCCAAAGCACTTTCTATCTGAGCTTTGATGTCGGCGGGCGAGATCTGCGGTTGGACCGTAAGCAGGTTCGAAACTCCTCTCACCCCGCGTAGATGCGTTACTGCCATCTCTGCCGCATCCCGTTGAAAGCGAAAATCGACGGTTCCCTCTAGAGTGATCCAACCATGCTCGACGATGATCTTGACCTGTTTGCGCGGCACTGCGGGATTCCAATCCAGAGCATTTAGCGCCGCCCTTGCGATGTCTGAGTCGCTTCGACAGCTGTCTCCCGCGAGCTTGACGATCAACTCGTCGGTCAGAGCGGCCACGCCCCGCACTCGTTGTGCCGCGCGCTCCACTGCCCATTTTTCATTCAGGCTCTTCACGGCTCCATTGAGGATCACCACGCCGTTTTCTACAGACACGCCAATCTCCGCCGCGTCGACACTGGGCTCGAAGGCCAACTCATCCAGCACGTCTCTCTGCAATTCGAAATCCGTTTTCATTGGCGACCTCCGCTGAAATTGTTTCCACATCGGCCCGCTGCCTGAGCCGGTTGGACGACGCCGGGCTACAGGCAGCGGCTATGTACGATTTTCCCGAAAGTCTCTCGCGCGTCTACGCAGCCCGCACGTTCACTTTCGTGCTGGCCGCCTTCTCCGCTTTCGGTATTTCGATCTCGACGATTCCGTTCCTCAGCGTGGCCGTGGCTTTTTCTCTAGTCACTTCAGCCGGCAACTCAATCACGCGCAGGATTTCGTCCGAGCAGCGTTCCCGGTAGACGGTCTTGCCTTTTTCTTCTTTCTTGCTGGTCTCCCGCTTTCCCGTGATCGTCAGCCGGGTCGGCTCCACCTGAATATCGAGCTCTTTTTCCGAAAATCCCGGAACTTCTGCCTGCACTGTGATTGTGTTTTCCTTTTCAGTCATGGTGATGTGGACTGGATGCAAGAGCTCGGATTCCGCTTTGAACCAGTCGTCAAGTTCGCGTCCCGGCGTCTTCCCGTTGCCTTCAAAAAGTTCAAATGCACGGCGCGCGATCGATTTGTAGAGTCGATCCAAGCGCTCGAACATGTCTGATGGTTCAGAGATCTTAATCGCGCTTGGCGCGGTCTCCAAAGTTGGTTTCATTGCTGTAGCAGTCGTACCCTTTTCCGCCATTTCAGTTCACCTCCGCTTTCGAAGAATTGGCCCTCCTCGGAATTGGCCGATGCAAATGTAAAGGAGGCGAATTTCGGACGATGTGACCATGATCACCGCTGAAGAGTGCCGCTTGCGATTCGCAGACTGTGTGACACCCATCACAGCCTGCCGCCGCATAAGAATTTATGTTGTCTGGGCAAACAGCAGGCTGTCGCCAAACCACTGCCCCGTGTCAACGGCGGCAGCTATGCGATCGCGGCGCGCGGTCCCACTCCCCCTCCGGACCGCGCGCCACCCTTCAACGGCCTGGAGTCTGCGCCCTAGCTCCTGAAGTCCTGCTTTGAACAAATCGCGTTTACTTTGTGTCTCTGTGCCTCAGTGGCCCTGTACGCAGATAAGCAGTTGCCACACATTGCTGTCAGATTCTTCTCGCGTCAGATTCTCCCCGCGTCCGCTCCTTCTTGTGACGGCGATCACCGCCAAAACCATTTGGGCACTGCTAAACGTGTATTTACCCGGTTTAAAAGGAGACGCTAATGCCGATTCTTAACGCGCTACTTGCTTCTCAGGAACTGCCGGTTCAGCAGGCGCTTGCGGCGATTTTGGCTAATCATGATTTTACGGCGATTGTTACGACAACCGTTGACGAGGCCGAACATGTTCTTTCTCGCACCCCTGTCTCTCTGATCTTCTGTTCTGACGAGCTGCCCAGCGCTGGGATAGACCGCCTCGTTCTGCAAGCTGGCCGCAAAGACAAAGTACCTTTAATAGTCGTGTCGCGTCTGGATGATTGGTCCCGATTTGTACATTTCCTAGAGCGTGGTGCTTTCGACTATGTCGTTTACCCCTTCGAACGGAAAGAAATTGAGCGTGTCCTGAAAGCCGCACTCGGCCGTAGTGAATTGTTAAAGATGGACACAGTGCCACATGAAATGCCGCGCATGCTGAAAAAAGGCGCTTAGGCGCAAGCATCGTCTGGCTTTTTTCAGCCGTAAGCACCGGAACAAACGTAGCGTCGCTAAGCTGCCGCGTCTTTTCGCTCTGCGGTGCTTCCAGCCCAGGCGATCGCGATATCCAATTCGTCGTAGCCGAAATGCTTCACCTCAGCCTCGATGAAATGCTCGGCGATCTTCGGCGCAACGCTTGCGAGTTTGGCATCGGCAGCAAGCGCGATTTTCTTCACCTTGCGGTGATGGTCGCGGATGAATTGGATGTGACGGATCAGGCTGCCCAGACTTTCCCAACCCGGAAATTCGCGCGCGTGAATGACGATTCCTTGCAACCCGCCATGCGATTCAATCCACGCGTCGGCCGCAAATGCCAGCGCGTCAAAGTCCTGGGCGCTCAAATCGTGTTTTACCTCTACAACGATGACTCCGGATTCGAGCAAAACCCGATGGGAAATTCCCGACTCCGTAGGAATGGAGTTCAGCCACGCAATCGCGTTATCGCGGTCCTTATTTGCAAAGACTCGCACCGGGCATGGCATTAGGAAACCTGCCACGCGAGTCCACTCGCGGATCCACGCGATGTCCGTCACAATCGCGCAGCCGATGAAGAGCCTCATCGAATGGATGCCGATTTTCGCGTCTTCCCAGGCCGCACCCGGCGTGAAACCTTCGAACTCAGGGCCAACCTCATAAAGGAATCGAATCCGATGGCCATTGCGTCGTGCCTCCTCGAGAATCGGCGGGAACACTCTTTCGTAGTCGCCCTTCGATATCATCCCCATGGCTCGCACGCCATCAACACCCGGCGGAAGATCTTTTAGTCTCTCGATCATAAATCCTCCTTTCGCTAGTTTCCTGCGATTGATTCGCCGCGGATGTGACTCCCATCACATCTGCGTCCTTGAAGTAGAGCTATGGTTGAGCTGTTAAAGAGGCGAGCCCATGAGAATCCTACTTGCGATCGATGGTTCGAAGTTCGGCGGTGCGGCGCTTGAGGAAATTATAGAACGTGAATGGCCTGCCGGTTCTGAGGTTCGGGTGCTTTCGGTATTCCATCCAACGCCGTTGGTCCCGGATCCCGTACTGGTGCTGGCAGCGGCGCACGTCGAAACGCTCAAGGAAGAACGCCTGCGCGCCCCACGCGATGTCGCGAACGCGGCCGAGGAAATCAAGCGGCGAGCGCCCTCACTCGCATTGTCGACAAGTGTTCTTGAGGGGAATCCAAAGACCGCAATCGTCGAAGAGGCCAAACGCTGGAGTGCTGATCTGATTTTGGTCGGATCTCACGGAAACGGAGCGGCGAAGCTGGTCTTGGGCTCAGTCGCGCAAGCCGTTGCCGCTAACGCACCCTGCTCGGTTGAAATCGCGCGCTCGAAAGCGAGGGCTGCGGCTTAAAAGAAACGATCTTCCGCAGGCATGTCCAACCGAGCAGATTCAGGTAATCGAAAGGAGCCCGTATGAATACAGCTACGAATCGTCAATATGGTGAGGTTCGCATAGCGAACGGAGCTTTCGATGACGTCCTCGCGCGGCTCACATCGGCCTTGCAGGAAGAGGGATTTGGCGTACTCTGCCAAATCGATATTCAGGCCAAGCTGAAGGAAAAATTAGGTGTCGAATTTCCGAACTACGTCATCTTGGGTGTCTGCAATCCATCGCTGGGCTATGAGGCCCTCCAGCAGGACATGAATCTGGGCTTGCTGCTGCCTTGTAATGCGGTCGTCTTTGAACAGGAAGGCCGAGTTCGCGCTGGCGTTGTCGATGCGGAAACGATGCTTTCCGTGGCGGGTTATCCAGCTTTGGAGCCGGTTGCTCGCAAGGTAAACGAAAAGCTCCGTCGCGCGCTCGATCGCGCTATCGGTTCAGAATGAATGTAAATCAGGCGAAGTCTTGCCGCGTCCACATCTGACATTACCCACCAGCTTTTCATGCCGCTTAGCCGAAGCGGGGAGTACTCATCGCTGCCAGGCGCTGGCCAATTTGCGTGGCTGAGAGCGTGAAATCCACGTAGCCGGTGTTGACAGCGGATTGGGGCATGTCGCCATAGACCGGGTCTGACTGCGCAAACACTACGCCGCCCGCCTGCTTGATGTTGCCGAGAGCCGAACTCCCGTCGAAACCCATACCGGAAAGAATCACCGCAATAGATCGCGACGAACACGTTTTGGCGAGCGAGAGCAGGAAACAGGTCACATCCACGGACCAGCCCAGTGATCTCGGCTGGTCGTACAGTTGAAACGCGAGGCCATCGGTGGTCAGGTGGGTCCGAGCGGGCTTCACGAACACACAATTCGGTTCGAGCGCCATGCCGTCCTCGGCCTCAAGTACCTCCATTCGCGTCACTCGGGCAAGGAGACTGGGCAGCAAAGTGCGGTCGCCTTCGCCTCGATGCGACACGATCACAAAAGCCATGCCATTATCGTTCGG
>Ga0105240_10006863_pt1 | contig 16642 bp, 7 predicted proteins | sample KBSC54metaG_FD_80426 | JGI IMG/M metagenome (GOLD analysis project Ga0105240, IMG submission 80426) | Corn rhizosphere microbial communities from Kellogg Biological Station, Michigan, USA - KBS C5-4 metaG | ecosystem: Host-associated > Plants > Roots > Rhizosphere > Soil | place: Michigan, USA...
AATGGATGCTAACCATTCCCGAGAGTTCGTCGTTGCACGACAACTGAAAGACGCAGACGAGAAGGCATATCACGCCAGAATGGCTGCCGAAAAAACCTTCGATGATGCCGAAAAGCGTCTAAGCACGAGTCTCGCCCGCGAAGGATGCCAGAAAGCGATTCTCTCTTGGGAACTCCATGAGAGAGCGATCGGGGAGACTGAAAAGTTCTGCCCCTGAAGTTCCCGTTCGTAAACCACGAGTTACAACTTGAATGTCGTAACAGTTGGGCACAGTAACCCGAGTGATGACACTCACACGCAACCGTGACAGGTGGTACGGACTTCGGTCACTCGAAAATGTTTAAGTTGTTCAGGAATTACGTTCTTTCGGCCGGAGTGGATTATGCATGTTGCCGAGTGGTCCAAGTCAGAAGTTGAGTACGGCCGAAGGGTTCTGAATTCTGGTCTGGAAGGTGGTCGTTCCGGCCAGGAAGCATTCTTGCATGGTAGGCCCGTATCTCCGTTTATCCGTGATTCATTCCGCAAGGCGATTAAACCCACAGTCCTGGGCGTAGTGGTGGGCATGTTGACCGGCTGTCCCAGAAATGGCCGCCGGTCGGCTGCGAAAGTTCTTGCTTCAGGCCTGCTTGGTGGTGTGATCGGCCTTACGGCAGGCGTGGTCTGGGAATCCCGTCTTCTGGCTGCAAGTGTTGCGGGAGGTGCTCTGTCGAGGATCGACAAGGTAAGAGACGAGCACTGGTTCGAAAAAAATCCTATTGACTACGCATAATCGGAAAACGGTTGTAGCCGGTTGATCTGAATTTCACTTCGTCGAAAAATCTACGGGACACGCTATCACGCGAGGGTTCCTCGCAGGAATGGCTCCTCCTCAGCAGTTACCCAGGGAGCCAGCATGAGGGCGCACGAAGCGCGGCAGGAGGAAGTACCGAGTCCGCAGGGCAAATTGCATCGCGCGACTCACTCCCACCCCGCAGCCTCTGAAGTCGGTTTCATCTGCTCCCCGATGCACCATTGCTCTATCTTGCTCCAGTCGGATCGCCGCCAGGCGGTGCGACTTCCCGAGCGAAGAAGATTGCCCCGTAAACGCTCGTTGTAACCGGGCGCTGCGGGCTTACGAGCCTGGCCTGTTTTTAGAAGAGGCGTGATGCAAGGCCTTTCCGCTACTCCGCAACTCGTTTCCTGGCTGTCACAAGGCTCAGTGCTGTTCTGGTTGGTGCACGTTCTTGGCGTGCTCTGCTTCGCGTACATCGTTGCTCGGCGCCTGGTGCCGTTGGTGCGAGCAGAACGCGACCTGCGTTTCGACCACCCGCTGCAGCGCTTCCACAACGTCCTCAAGTATTGGTTCGGTCAATGGAAGCATCCGCGCTACAAAGCTGCCGGAATTCTCCACATTCTCATCTTCGCGGGCTTTGTCGTCCTCGCCTTGCGTGCCTTCACCGTTCTGATCGTCGGCGTTTCCTACGGGTTTGTGATGCCGGGCCTGTCCGGTGTTGCCGGACGGCTCTATGAAACCGTTACCGATTACGCTGCAACCATAGTATTTCTTTGCATGATCGTTGCCATCGTGCGCCGTCTGGTCTTCAAACCAGCACGCTATGAAGTGCCGAGACGATTCGGCAATTCGCACAAAATGGACGCGATCTTCCTGCTGTCGCTAATCGCCGTCCTCATGTTGGCCGACAGCCTGTTTGAAGCGACCCGGGCCGCCGCTCTCGTTCATTCCCAGGAACCCGAATCGCGAGCCTACCTTTCACTCCCCTGGCTGCTGCAGATGTTCCTGGTTCAAGCCTCGACCTCCACAATCGGGGCTTTCTGCTTCGCAGGATACCTCGCTCACGAATTGGCGTTCTACTTCCTGCTCTGCTATCGCCCGTTCGGAATTCAGTTTCACGTGGAGACTTCGCTGTTCAACATCTATTTCGCGAAACTCGATCGCAAAAAGTTGAAGCCAGTAAAGTGGGGACTGAGCGATCAACAGCTGGACCAGGTGAAATCCTTTGGCGTGAAAACGTTTGAAGAATTCACCTGGAAGCATATTCTCGATTTCTATTCCTGCGCCGACTGCGGGCGCTGTTCCGACAATTGCCCCTCGAATGCGGCAGGCCGGCCGCTCTCCCCCAGGTTCCTGACTACCAAGGCGCGGGACTACGCCTTCCAGCATTACCCCATGTTCGGCAAAGCGGGAAATGGCCACGCACTGGTGGGCAACATTTACTCGGAAGATGAAATCTGGTCCTGCACCACTTGCGGGGCCTGCGAAGCGGAGTGTCCCCTGTTGATCGAGTACATCGACAAAATTGTCGATCTCCGCCGAGGTCTCATTGATGACGGCAATGTTCCGCAATCGCTGCAAAAACCGTTGAAGGCCTTGGAGAGCCGAGGCAATCCGTACGGGAAGATGGAGAAAAAGAAAGCAGACTGGACCCTCGGCAAAGACTTCCAGCCGGTTTGCCCGGTCAAGCGCCTCGACAAAGAACCCGGCGCAAATACCTTGTACTTCGTCGACAGCATTACCTCGTTTGACGACCGCATGCAGTCCATCGCCAGGTCCACCGCGCGAATTCTCAGTCATGTTGGCGAGGACTTTGGAATCCTGGGTCCGGCCGAGCGTGACAGCGGGCATGAAGTGCGGCGCTTCGGCGAAGAGTTGCTCTTTATGGCGCTTCGCGACCACAACAGCGAGGCCATAAAGAATTCGGGGGCCCGTCGAATCGTTACCTCGGACCCGCACGCCTTCAACGCTCTGAAAAACGATTACAGGCATCTGCCTCCCGTCGAACACATCAGCCAGTTCATCGCGCGACAAATCAGGGGAGGCCAGATCGGTTTCAAGCCAGCGGATGCTGACAAAGTCTTCACCTTCCACGATCCCTGCTACCTCGGGCGCCATAACGACGTGTACGACGATCCGCGTGCCGTCCTTGATGCCATACCTGGCTTGAACCGCGTGGAGATGAAGCGCTGCCGCGATCGCTCTTTCTGCTGCGGAGGAGGCGGTCTGATGCTGTTCTACGAGCCCAAAGAGGAAGAGCGCATCGGCGTAAAGCGCGTGCGCATGGCGGCTGAAGCTGGCGCAAGCGTGATCGTTACGAGCTGCCCGTTCTGCATGGTGAATCTGGAGGATGCCGTCAAGGTAGCCGGCCTGGAAGGGAAGATTAGCGTGATCGATCTGGCGGAACTGGTGGACCAGCAGATCGCTCGCCCCGTTCCGGCCTGCGAAGAAGTTCGTGAAATTCCGCAAGAGTGCGTCATCGGGAGGTAAATGTGGAAATACTGGTGTGCGTCAAAAGGGTGCCTGACACTTCGGAGAACGACATCGAACTGAACAGCGCCGGCAACGACATTGAACGCGACGATCTCGTCTATTCGATCAATGAATCCGATAACTACGCGGTCGAAGAGGCCTTGCAGATTGTCGCCAAAGTTGGCGGCACGGTCAGCGTGGTGACGGTGGGAGCCGAGGAGGACGAAGAGGTCCTCCGCCGTCAGATGGCCATGGGTGCCAGTCACGGCATTCTGCTCACTGATCCCCAGTTCGAGGGCTCAGACGGCCGCGGCATTGCCTCCATTCTCAAAGGATGGGTCCAGAAGGGCAACTACGACCTGATTCTCACCGGAGTGCAGGCCGAAGACGGCGCCGCCCAAGTCGGCGGGATGCTGGCGGCGATGTTGGACTATCCCTTCGCTTCCCTCGTCACCTCCATCGAAGTTCTGGCCAACAACAAGCTGAAGATCGCGCGCGAGATCGAGGGCGGCAACAGGGAAGTGAGTGAGATTGATCTGCCCTGTGTTCTCTCGATTCAGACCGGCATCAATGAGCCGCGGTATGTCGGTATGAAGGGCATCCGCGCCGTGCAATCGATCCCGATCCCTACTTACGGCGCATCGGAGCTCGGCCTTACCCACGCGCAGGTAGGATCCGCCGCAGCAAAGGTCACACGCGTGGATTACTTCGTGCCTGCCCTGGGCAAGGGCGCCCGCATGCTGAGCGGCACTCGCGAGCAGAACGCGCAAGAAGTTGTCGAGCTGGTTGCAGCTAAAGGAGGACTGAAATAATGCCGCGCATTTTTGTTTATATTGCACACAAGAACGGCGTGCTCGACGATTCTGCCGCTGAACTCATCGCCGCTGCAAAAAAAATTGATGCCACCGCGGCTCCTACGGCAATCGTCATCGGCTCAGGACCCGGGCTGCAGTCCATCTGCGCCGAAGTTCAGAAGCTTTATCCTGAAGTCTGGCAAACATCGAATGAAGCTCTCTCTTATCCCAACGCCGAACTAATCCGCAAAGTATTGACGAAAATCGTGCCCCGTGGCAGCGTCACGCTGGTTGCGCACGATCACTTCGGGATCGACCTCGCTCCCGGCCTCTCCATCAAGCTCGACGCCGCATTCGTTCCGGACGTAATCGCAATCGACTCGCTCGAAGCCAACTTTCTGAAGGTAGTTCGCCAGGAGTTCGGCGGACAGGTAAGCGCGCACGTGAACTGCGACATCGCCTCAGGCGCGGTAATCACCATGCGCCCCGGCGCGTTCAAGACTGTCGAGAACCTTTCTGCCCCGGGGACGCTTGTCGACAAATCCGCAGAAGTAGGCCCGCTCACTGCATCGCGTCGCTATCTCGAGATCATCATCTCGGAAACCAGCGATGTCGATATCACCAAGCACGCGGTACTGGTATCCGTGGGCCGCGGCATTCAGGAAAAAGACAACATCGGAATTGCCAAGGAACTCGCCGAAGCCTTGGGTGCCGCTGTCAGCTGCTCTCGTCCCGTAGTGGATGCGAAATGGCTGCAGAAATCGCGCCAGGTTGGCTCCTCCGGCAAAACTGTGAAGCCCAAGGTTTACCTGGCCTGCGGCATCAGCGGAGCATTCCAGCACTTGGCGGGGATCAAGGGAAATCCCTTCATCATCGCCATCAACAAGAATTCCAAAGCCCCCATTTTCCAGGTCGCAGACGTCGGCATTGTGGACGACATCCTGGAGTTCCTGCCCGAGTTGACCAGCAAAGTTCAAGAGCTGCGCGGCGTCGCGGCTAAGTGAGGATGACGATGATCTCGAAAAAGACCCTGAATTTGAGCCTGAAATCACTCCGCGACTTCGCCAAAAAGCGCCTGCCCGATGAAGTCCTCCGCGAGCTGGACGAGAAAGACCAATGCCCGCTCGAAATCGTGCACCACATGTGCAGTCCCGAGCACTTGGGCATTCAGCTGCTCTTCGTTCCCGAAGACTGCGGGGGCTTTGGCGGCGGTGCCTTCGATGTCTATCTCGTCTGCGAAGAGATGGCGCACATCGACCTTGGGGTCGCGACCGCGGTGCTCGCAACTTTCCTGGGTAGCGATCCCATCACCGTCGGCGCAACCCCAGAGCAGAAGAAGCACTGGCTCAGCCGCATCGCCGAAGAAGGAATCCTGTTTGCCTATGGCGCCACCGAGCCCGAAGCCGGCAGCGATCTCGGCGCGCTCAAGACAACAGCAGATCCCGTTCTCAAAGACGGCAAGGTTGTCGGTTACAAGATCAATGGCAACAAGCAGTGGATCAGCAATGGAGGAATCGCCGATGCCTACACGGTTCTCGCCAACACCCCGGGAGGCCCGAGCTGGTTCATCGTAGAGAAAGACACAAAAGGATTCACGCATGATGAACCGGAAAACAAGCACGGCATTCGTCTGAGCAACACCGCCGCACTCGCGTTCAGCGATGTCTACGTGGATGCCGATCGCCTCGTCGGCGGCGTGGAAGGCCAGGGACTGCTTCAGGCGCAAGCCGTCTTCGGCTACACCCGCCTGATGGTCGCTGCCTTCGGCCTGGGTGCCGGATGGTCCGCGCTCGACCGTGCCATCCCATATTCGGTCAAGCGGATTCAGGCGGGAGCCCCGCTTTCAGAAAAGCAGGGCTACACCCACAAGCTGATTGTTCCTCACGTCGCTCGCCTTGAGGCCGCTCGCGCTGTGATTGAGGAAACAGCCGAACGGATCGACGGCGGCAAGGAAGGCAGCCTCAATACCGAAGGTGCCATCGCCAAGTACATGGCTACCGAAGCCGGTAACGGCGCAGCCGACGCCAGTATTCAGGCTCTCGGCGGTTATGGCTACACGCACGAGTACATGGTGGAGAAGATCAAGCGCGATGTACGCATCACCACGATTTACGAAGGTACCTCGGAAATCATGGAGATGACCATCGCCCGCGACCGCTGGCAGCTTCACCTGAAAACGCGCGGCCAGCACTATCACGATCAGGCGAAAGTGTTTGAGGAACTGCACGCTCGTAAAGCCGACGTGGGCGCCGATACCGCAGCCCTCGCGCTCCACGCCCTCGCAGAAGTGATGGAGAAGGCCCGCATCGCGCGCCTGACTCGTTTCCAGCATGTTCTCCTACGTCTCGGCGAACTGATCGCCTATACCGAGAGTGCGGGAAGCTTGGCTCGCCGCGCAACATTAATGGCAGGAAACAAGATCAACGAAAAAGCCAACCGGCGCTTCGATGCAACGGCCCTGGCTGCTATCAGCAGGATCTTCGCACGCGAAGCCGCTCTCAGAGTTGCCCAGGACGGTCTGCGATGGGTAGTCGGAGGCGCAGGCGTCAGCAGCGCCGAACTCCCCGCATTCGAAACCAGCATCGGCTTGCCCGCAATCCATCGCGCCCAAGCCGGATTGATTTCCGATCTGGATTTTGTAGCTGATGTGATATACGGCCGTGCCGTCAAGCGGCAGGCAGCGGCCTAAGAAAAAAGAGTTTTCCTCTGAACTCGACTGTGGTCGCCAGAAATTTGCTGAATCGTCAGCACAGCGGGTTCAGAGCCAGTTCTCTCAGGAGTCGCCAGTCATGGAAAGCACCGCGCATCGCGCCATCGCGATAGTCGGGGCAGGCGCGATCCTCCCCGATGCACCCAATGTCTCCACGTTTTGGGACAACATAAAAAAGGGGCGTTACAGCGTTACTGAGGTTGATCCTGACCGCTGGGATCCCAAGCTCTATTACGATCCCGATCCAAAAGCGCCAGATAAAACGTATTCCAAGATCGGCGGATGGGTTCGCGACTACCCCTGGGATCCGATGAAGTGGCGCCTCGCCATTCCGCCCCGCGTCGTCGATGGAATGGACGGCGGCCAGAAGTGGGCGCTGGCCTGCACCCGCGAAGCGCTCGAAGACTACGGTTATCCCACGCGCGGTCTCGATCCAGATCGCACCGCGGTGATCCTCGGCAATGCCATGGCGGGCGAGAAGCACTATTTCACATCGCTGCGGATCCTCTTCCCCGAATGCGCGCGAGAGCTGGAAAATGCAGAGCATTTCGCCGCTTTGCCCCAAGATCTGCGGCGGGACATAATTCGTGAACTCCACGACCGAATGGGCAAGCATCTTCCCGAAGTGACCGAAGACACCATGCCAGGGGAACTCGCCAACTGCATTGCCGGACGCGTCGCCAATATCTTCAACTTCCGCGGCCCCAATTACGTGTGTGACGCCGCTTGCGCATCCGCGATGGCGGCCATCAGCTCCGCCATCGAAGGCCTGATCGATCAGCATTATGACTCCGTGATTACCGGCGGGATCGACCGCAACATGGGCGCTCCCTCGTTCGTGAAGTTCTGCAAGATCGGCGCCCTGTCCGCCACGGGTACGCGTCCCTATGCGCAAGGAGCCGATGGCTTCGTCATGGGCGAAGGCGCTGCTGTCTTCCTGCTGAAGCGGCTCGCCGACGCCGAGAAAAATGGCGACAAGATCTACGCGGTCATTCGCGGGATCGGCGGATCCAGCGACGGCAAAGGAAAAGGAATCACTGCGCCGAATCCGGTCGGTCAACGTTTCGCCATCGAGCGTGCCTGGCAAATTGCCGGACTCTCCCCCGGTACCATCAGCTACATCGAAGGCCACGGCACATCCACCAGGGTCGGCGATGTCGTGGAACTTCAGAGCATGGCCGGCGTGCTCAAAGACTCGCAACTTCCCGCGCACTCAGTCGCCATCGGTTCCGTGAAATCGAATTTCGGACACCTGAAGTCCGCCGCAGGCGCGGCCGGTCTGTTGAAAGCCGCCTTGGCGCTGCAGGAGAAGGTTCTGCCACCCAGCGTGCACTTCGAGCGCCCCAATCCCGACATCGATTTCGCCCACTCGCCCCTGTATGTGAACACAGAATTGAAGCCTTGGACTGTTCCCGCAGACGGGGTACGCCGCGCGGGCTTGAGCGCCTTCGGCTTCGGCGGCACCAACTTCCACGCAGTGCTCGAAGAATACATCCCCCACCGGCTGAACGGAAATGGAAAACGTTCAGTTGCAGTCAGCAATCTTCCCGAGAAATCCCCGGAGATCCCAATGAGCAGCCAGCAACCCGCCCCAGCTTCTGCGTCTTCCCCTGCAACGCCAGTCTGCAAAACCCCGCTGCGCGGTGCGCTGGTGATTGGCGGTGCTTCAGAAGCCGCACTGGTCGAGCGCCTCGGCGCCGCGGAAATCGAAGCTGCTGCCGGCCGTGCCCCCGCGCCCTCTGCTCCCGCCGAAGCGGATCTCCATGCCAAATACCGTCTCGCAATCGATTACGTCGATGCCGCCGACCTGAAGGAGAAAGCCGGCAACGCACTCAAAGCTTTCAAACTCAATCAGCCCGCGATGTGGAAAGCTTTGCGCGCCCAGGGAATTTTCCGCGGACAGGGCCGGGCGCCGAAAGTCGCTTTCCTCTATCCCGGCCAGGGGTCGCAATACGTGAACATGCTCAGGCCACTGTGCGCCGTCGACCCGATCGTGGCGGAAACTTTCGCCGAGGCTGATCGTGTGATGAAGCCTCTGCTGGGCAAGCCGCTCACGGAATTTATCTTCGTAGACAAGGCAGACCCCGCCGCCATCGCCCAGGCTGAAGACGATCTCCGGCAGACCGCCATCACCCAGCCGGCCGTTCTGGGAACCGATCTTGCCTTAACGCGCCTGCTCGCTGCTTATGGCATTACGCCTGACTTTACGATCGGCCACAGCTTGGGCGAATACGGGGCGCTAGTTGCCGCCGGTGGACTGCCATTCGAAGACGCGCTCGAAGCGGTCAGCGCCCGCGGGCGCGAAATGACAAATTTCGCCACCGCCGATAGGGGAAGGATGGCTGCGGTTTTCGCGCCTCTGTCAGAAATCGAGCGCATTTTGCAACAGATCAAAGGCTACGTCGTGATCGCCAATATCAACAGTGAACATCAGGCTGTGATTGGCGGAGCAAGCGACGCAGTCACCCAGGCTATGCAGGCGTTTCAAAACGCGGGATACGAAGTGTCTGCCCTTTCCGTCAGCCACGCTTTCCATACTTCCATTGTGGCCTCCGCCAGTGAACCGCTGCGTCGTGTCTTGCAGCGGCTGCACCTGGCCGCACCGCGCTTGCCCGTCGTCGCGAACACTAACGGTGAGTTTTATCCCACCGGGGCAGACGCTGTTCCCAAAATGCTCGACATCCTCGCCGAGCAAGTCGCCGCGCCCGTGCAATTCGTAAAGGGGTTGCGCACGTTGTATGAGGCGGGAGCGCGGGTCTTTGTGGAAGTTGGACCAAAGAAAGCTTTGCAGGGATTTGCCGAAGATGTTCTAGGATCTCGCGGCGACGTGGTGTCGCTCTTCACCAACCATCCTAAAAACGGCGATGTGCCCGCCTTTAACCAGGCACTGTGCTGCCTCTATGCTGCAGGCCTCGGCCGCGCAATCCCCGAGTCCGCAACAGATCTCGAGCCCGTTCCAATCTCGCATGCTACTCCCGTGCGATCCGCTCCCGTGGTTGCTTCGGGAAAGAGCGTAACCGCTGGGGTCTCTGTTCCGCAGAACGGAAGTCGCTATGTCGAACTCGGCCGAATGTTCGCCGATATTCTGGACAAGGGATATGAACTTTATCGCGGGGCCAAGCCCGCCTACGCTGCTAAACCTGTCGTAATCACCGGAGCCGCTCTCGGGCTACCCGGGAATGGCCAAATTTTCGACGACGCCAACATCGCGCGGCTGCTCCGGGGCGAGCAGTTCATCGATGCCATCCCGGTTCGCTTCCGCCAGTTAATGCTGGAGAAGCACATTACACGCTTGGTGAAGACCGACAACGGCGGCTCTTTCGAAACCATCGCCGATATCGCCGATGTCATCAAGCTCGCAGGCCGCGGCGGAACATTCGACCTGGAAAATGAATTCGGCATTTCCTCCGAGCGCAACGCGGCTCTCGATCGCGTGACCCAACTTGCTATCGCCGTGGGGATCGACGCACTGCGGGATGCAGGCATCCCTCTCGTCATGAGATACAAGACCACCAGCAAGGGCACGAAGCTCCCCGAGCGCTGGGCGCTGCCAGACTCCTTGCGCGACGACACCGGCGTGATCTTTGCCTCGGCATTCCCCGGTCTCAATTCCCTGGCCGACGAGATGACCCGTTATGCGGCAGACCGCACCCGCCGCGAGCAAGTGACTGCTCTGCAGAGCCTCCGTGCTCGGGTCACGGAAACCAACGGAGAATCCACGCTGGCGCAGGAAATCGATCACCGCATCGAAGAGCTCTGCGATGCCATCCAGAAAGAACCCTACGTCTTCGATCGCCGTTTCTTGTTCCGCGTCCTCTCTATGGGACACTCTCAGTTCGCCGAGTACATCGGTGCTCGCGGGCCAAACACCGCCATCAACGCTGCCTGCGCCAGCACGACGCAAGCCGTCGCCCTGGCGGAAGATTGGATTCGAGCCGGGCGCTGCAACCGCGTGGTGGTCGTCGCCGCTGACGATATTACATCCGACAACTTGATCGATTGGATGGGCGCCGGCTTCTTGGCGAGCGGTGCCGCCGCCATCGACGACGTTGTCGAGAAAGCCGCCGTCCCATTCGACCGCCGTCGTCACGGCATGATCATCGGCATGGGCGCGGCGGGAATGGTTGTCGAAAGCGCGGAACTGGCGCGCGAGCGCGGTCTACAGCCCATCTGCGAAGTCCTTAGCGCGGTCACCGCCAACAGCGCCTTCCATGGTACCCGCCTCGACGTCCAGCACATTGGCCAGGTCATGGAAGAACTAGTCAGCCAAGCCGAGGCCCGCTCCGGCATCGACCGCCATCAGATAGCGGCCCGCACCGTATTTGTCTCCCATGAGACCTACACCCCGGCACGAGGAGGCAGTGCCGCAGCCGAAATCCATGCCTTGCGCAAAGTCTTCGGAAAATCCGCGGACCAGATTGTCATCGCCAATACCAAAGGCTTCACCGGACACGCCATGGGCGCGGGAGTCGAAGACGTCCTTGCGGTCAAAGCCCTCGAAACCGGCGTCGTCCCTCCAGTCGCCAACTTCAAAGAGGTCGATCCGGAACTAGGCGAGCTCAACTTGTCCAAAGGAGGCGTGTATCCTGTCGAATTTGCTTTGCGTCTCGGCGCTGGCTTCGGCTCGCAGATCAGCATGACGCTGCTTCGCTGGATTGCAACGAAGGACGGCGTTCGAGCGAAGGCAAATTCTCTCGGACACGCATACCGAATAGTCGATCGCAACGCGTGGAAGGCTTGGCTGGCGCAAATTTCGGGAGGCTCGGATGCCGCACTCGAAGTAGTCCACCACACGTTGCGAGTGCGCGATCAGAATGCCCCCGTAAAGGTTGGCGATCCTGAGGCAACCACGACCCACGTAGGAACAGCCTCTCAGGCTGTCCCGTCGAGCGAAGCTCGACTGCGGCCAGCGGCAACCATCGCCAGCATGTTGGCAAAGCCGGAAATCCGTGTCGATGCAAGGCCGGTCCCCACGCCCGCGGTCTCCGCGAAAGAAGCAGAACTGAAGGCTGCACCCGCCCCGCAGCAGGCTGCAAACCCGGTCGAACCCGCATCTGCCAAGCAAGAAAGCCCGGCTCCCCCGACCACTGCCGCCGATCCGGTAAAAGAACGCATCATCGCTTTAGCCGTCCAGAAAACCGGCTACCCCGCCGACATGCTCGATCTCGATCTCGACCTCGAAGCTGATCTTGGCGTGGACACGGTGAAGCAAGCCGAGATGTTCGCCGCTATCCGCGAACTCTACAACATCCCGCGCGACGAAAATCGCAAGCTCCGTGACTATCCCACGCTGGCCCACGTCATCCGCTTCGTGTACGACAAGCGTCCCGATCTTGCCGCGACTCCTCCTGTTGCGGCAGCTGTTACGCCAACTGCTCCAGCCACCGCCGGTTCGGACACTCAGAAGGCGGTCGTACCCACGCCGGCGACGGCTGCAGCAGTTGTGCCCGCAATGGTGTCCAAGGAGGATGAGTCCGTTAAAGAGAGAATCCTTGCGCTGGTAGTCGAAAAGACCGGATATCCCAAAGACATGCTGGATTTGGATCTTGATCTTGAAGCTGACCTCGGCGTCGATACGGTGAAGCAGGCGGAAATGTTTGCCGCCATTCGCGAGATTTACAACATTCCTCGTGATGAAAATCGCAAGCTCCGCGATTATCCCACTCTCGCGCACGTAATCCGCTTCGTGTACGAGAAACGTCCCGATGTTGCCGCGCTGGCGCCGAAACCGGCACCGGTCGTAGAAAGCAGACCAGCAATCCCTTCTCCGCCGACACCTGCCTCTATGCCCGTGGCGAGCCTGACCGAACCAGTTGCCACCGCCGCCGCGCCGGACGCAGTCAAGGAAAGGGTTCTCGCTCTGGTGGTCCAGAAAACCGGCTACCCCAAGGACATGCTCGACCCGGATCTCGATCTTGAAGCCGATCTCGGGGTCGACACCGTGAAGCAGGCCGAGATGTTTGCTGCCATTCGTGAAATCTATAACATCCCGCGCGATGAGAATCGGAAGCTCCGCGACTATCCGACTCTCGCCCACGTAATCCGCTTCGTGTACGAACAGCGGCCGGACCTCGCACCTGCCACCGCCTCGAAACCAGCACCGGTTGCACAAAGTAAAACTGAAGTGCTCCTGCAGCCTACACCCGCGTCAGTGGCCTCAGTAGTGAGTGCGCCCGAGCAGGTTGCGACTGAACTATACCCCCAAACTCCCGCTGAACCTGCCGCTGACGAGATCAAGCAAAAGGTCCTCGACATCGTCGCCGATAAAACCGGCTACCCCAAAGAGATGCTCGATCTGGATCTCGATCTCGAAGCTGACCTCGGCATCGACACCGTCAAGCAAGCGGATATGTTCGCCGCCATTCGCGCAACTTACAATATCCCACGAGACGAAAATCTCAAGCTGCGCGAGTTTCCGACCCTCGCGCACGTTATCAAGTTCGCGCAAGACCGCTCCGGACAGCTAACAGCCGCAGCGCCAAAGAACGCGCAAGCGAGCGCCCCAGCAGCGGTACAAACGCCGGCTGCGAAACCGCAGCTGCAAAGTTTCGATGCTGCCAACAGCATCCCCCGGCGCGTTCCCGTCCCCGTATTGCGCCCCCCACTGGATCTCTGCAAACTAACCGGCGCAACATTGGACCGCGGGCAGCGAGTCGTGATTATGCCGGATCAGTCTGGTACCGCGGATTCACTGACGCAAATCCTGGAAGGCAAAGGCATCGAGGTCCTGCGCATCGATCCAAGTCTCTCCTCTGAGGCCCTGACCCGCCTGCTCCAAACCTGGATCACTGCCGCCCCCGTACACGGCATTTACTGGCTGCCCGCTCTCGATGCCGAAGGCAAGCTCGGCAAGTTGGACGTTAACACTTGGCACGAAGCAGTTCGTATTCGCATCAAGTCGCTCTATACGACGATGCGTGCCCTGTACCAGCAGGTTGCCACCCCGGGTAGCTTCCTCGTGTCGGCTACACGACTGGGTGGACTGCACGGCTACGATGAAGCGGGAGCATGCGCGCCACTCGGCGGAGCTGTTGTCGGCTTCACCAAAACCTACAAACGCGAGCGTCCCTCGGTTATCGCCAAAGCCGTCGACTTCGAAGCCGATCGCAAGCCATCGCAAATCGCAGAAACTCTTATTGCAGAAACTCTGAACGATCCCGGTGCTGTTGAGATCGGCTACAACAACGGGCTGCGTTGGACCATCAGCCTGGAGGAGCAACCTGCTGTCGACGGCGAGCCTGGACTGACACTCGACCGCAACTCAGTTTTCGTGATCACTGGAGCAGCCGGTAGCATCGTCTCGGCGATTACCAGCGACCTCGCCACCGCTTCCGGGGGTACGTTTTATCTGCTCGATCTCGTTCCCGAGCCCGATGCGAAGAATCCCGACCTGAAGCGCTTCGTCGCCGACAGGGAAGGGCTCAAGCGCGAACTCTTTGCGCGCATGCAAGCACGCGGGGAGCGGGCCACCCCGGCGCTCGTGGAGAAAGAATTGGCCTCGCTGGAGCGCGCGCAAGCCGCCCAGGCCGCGATCGACGCCGTGCGCAACGCCGGAGGTACCGCTTACTACTTCAGTGTCAATCTCACCGATGCGGAAGCGGTCGCTAACGTGATAGACCAGGTACGACAGCGAAGCAACCGCATCGACGTGCTGCTCCACGCGGCTGGCCTCGACCGCAGCCGTTCACTTGCTGAAAAGCAGCCTCGAGAGTTCGATCTCGTCTTCGACGTCAAGGCAGATGGCTTCTTCAACCTGCTGCACGCCATTGGCGACATGCCCCTCGCAGCAACAGTGGCGTTCAGTTCTATCGCAGGCCGTTTCGGAAATCCGGGCCAGACCGATTACAGCTCGGCCAATGATCTGCTCTGCAAAATTACCTCCGGCTTCCGCACGACCCGGCCGGCCACCCGAGCCATAGCGATCGACTGGACGGCTTGGCGCGGAATTGGCATGGCCACTCGCGGCTCAATTCCGAAAGTCATGGAGATGGCTGGAATCGACATGCTGCCTCCCGAAGCCGGCGTCCCGCTGATTCGGCGTGAACTGACTTCAGGTGGAACCCGCGGCGAAATCGTGATCGGTCTGAGCCTGGGCGTGCTCCTCAAAGAGTGGGACGAGACCGGCGGATTCGACACATCGAAGCTGGCCGCCAAGGGCCCGATGTCAGGCAAGGTCGCCAGAGCAGGACTGTTTACTCCCTTTGTCTTCGAAACCACCCTCGACCCAAAAATCCAGCCATTCCTCTACGACCATCAGATCGACGGTACTCCTGTTCTTCCCGGCGTGATGGGTGTCGAAGCTTTTGCCGAATCGGCGCTGGCGCTAGTTCCCGGATGGCACATTGAAGCGTTCGAAGAAATCAGTTTTCTCGCGCCCTTCAAGTTCTACCGTCACGAGCCGCGAACCGTAACAGTTGAAACCGTGATCCGGCCACGCGTCGGCGGCCTGGTCGCCCAGTGCCGCTTGATCGGATACAGGTCGCTGCCGAACCAAAACGAGCCTCAGGCGAACACCCATTTCACCGGGCGCGTGCTCCTGACCAGACAAGCGTTGCAGACCACCACTGCCACTCCCGTGAGACCCGAAGGCAATCTCATTGACGCCAGTGACATCTACCAACTCTATTTCCACGGCCCGGCGTACCAGGTCGTGAAGAAAGCCTGGTGGAATGGCAAGCAAATCGTAAGTTTGATGTCCGACGAATTGCCCGCCAATCACCACCCCGCCGGACTGGTCACGTTAGTCTCGCCGCGCCTGATCGAGCTCTGCTTCCAGACAGCCGGTATTTGGGAGATGGGCATCGACAGCCGCATGGGATTGCCGCTCCACATCGATCATCTCAGCGTGGCTCCTACAATCACCGAGCCAGCGAACGGACCGCTGTATGCGGTAGTCAGTCGCAAGCTCGACCAAGACTGCTTTGATGCTGAAGTCATCGATGTCTCCGGTAATCGTCTGCTCCAGCTTAGCGGTTATCACACCATCGCGCTTCCTGACTCCATCGACGGTACCAAGTTGAAGCCACTACGCACAGCCATGACGCCGGACCTGGTAGCGGCTTGATCGTGAGCCGAGAGCCCGGTTCGAGTGGGGGGCTTATGAACTATGAATTTGAGCGCGTTGCCATTGTGAACCGCGGCGAGGCTGCCATGCGTTTCATTCACGCAGCCCGCGACTTCAATCAGGAGCATGGCACATCCCTCAGGACCATCGCTCTTTTTACGGATTGCGAGCGTCACGCCATGTTCGTCCGCGAGGCCGACGAAGCTTTCTCTCTCGGGCCGACGCGAGTGCTCGATCCGACTACGCAACAATGTAAGAGCAGCTACGTTGATTACGGATGCCTGCAGCGTGCCCTGGCGGCAGCGCGGGCCGAAGCCGTATGGGTAGGCTGGGGATTCGTCGCCGAGCAAGCCACCTTCGCTGATCTCTGCCGCCAGATGAACATCGTCTTCATCGGCCCCGACGGCGACACTATGCGTCGAGTAGGCGACAAGATTGCTTCCAAGCTGCTCGCCGAGCAGGCAAACGTACCCGTCGCTCCCTGGAGCCACGGACCGGTAGAAACTGTCGATGAAGCGCTAACCCATGCTCGCCGTCTCGGCTATCCTCTGCTGATCAAAGCCACTGCCGGGGGCGGCGGGCACGGAATTCGTAAGGTCACAACGGAACATCAGCTCGTGGACGCGTTCGAGTCGGCCCGCAGCGAAGCCTTCAAAGCGTTTGGCGACCCCACAGTCTTTCTGGAAAGTCTGATCACCGGTGCTCGCCACGTCGAAGTTCAGATCATTGCCGACAATTTTGGCACCACCTGGGCTGCCGGCGTGCGCGACTGCACGGTCCAACGCCGCCACCAGAAGATTCTCTAGGAAGCTCCCTCTCCGGCGCGCTCT